>Ga0209390_10001199_pt1 | contig 51204 bp, 24 predicted proteins | sample BON01_FD_187212 | JGI IMG/M metagenome (GOLD analysis project Ga0209390, IMG submission 187212) | Freshwater microbial communities from Lake Bonney liftoff mats and glacier meltwater in Antarctica - BON-01 (SPAdes) (version 2) | ecosystem: Environmental > Aquatic > Freshwater > Ice > Glacier...
AAAAAAAAAAAAAAAAAAAAAAAAACAGACGCCACCCCCGTCTACTTCCGGAACGTCTCGTCCGCCCTCGCCGGCGCCAACCTCACCGGCCTCGCGGGCGCCCTCGACGCCTACAACCTCACCGACGCCGTCAACGCGCCCGACTTCGTCGGCACAATTTTCGCGCCGTCCAACGCCGCCGTTGACCGCCTCAGCGGCGCCAACCTCACGGAGGACCAGGTGATGGCGATCCTCACTTACCACGTTGCGGGCGGCGCGGCGATCAACGCCTCGCGCATGGAGGCGCTTGTCGCCGACGCGCCCGACGGGATCCGGCAGCTGACCACGCTGCAGGGCGAGAAGGTCAACGTGACGACCGAGCCCTTCGAGGGCGCCGCCGAGGAGGAGGCCGCGCCCGCCGAGGAGGAGGCGGCCGCGCCCGCCGAGGAGATCGAGGCCTCGCCCGCGCCCGTGGAGGCCGAGGCGCCCGCCGCCCCCAAGAACGGCACCTCGCGCCGCATGCTCGGCCTCCCCGGCGCCTTCTCCGGCGATGTGGCGCCTGTCGCCGCCCGCCGCGCGCTGCTGCAGCTCGTGGACGGCGAGGCCACGGGCCCCGAGGCGACGCTCAACACGACGATCCGCATCAACGGCGCGCCCGTGTCGCGCGCCAACGTGCAGGCCGGCAAGTCGCAGGTCTACGTGATCGAGGAGGTGCTGATCCCGCCGACCGTGCGGGCGGAGCTCGAGGCGGCGCAGCTGGACGAGATCGCCGCGCCGACCGAGGAGGAGGTGGTCGAGGAGGCGGCCGCTGCCAAGGACGCGGTCGCGGCCGAGGCCGCGGCGCCGGCAAAGTCGTCGGCGGCGGCGGTCGCCGTGTCGGCGCTGCTGGCCGTGCCGGCGCTGTTTGCGCTGCTGGCGTGAGGCGCGCCGGGCGTCCTGTGACCCCCCGTTTTTTTTCGGATTGGAAGAAGATACAACAACATTGGATGACGGATCTCGCCTTTCCTCGCTTCTGATATAAATACCAACATGGGTCGTGATAAAACCGCGCACACACGCTTTGCTGTGTCTCGACGCCCCCCCCCAAAAAAACGGGCGTGTTTGTGAATGAGGGCGCTGTGCGTTGTCGCGATTCGCGATATTTGACGAAAAAGAAGAAGAGGCGACACACGCACATGCACACACACACACACACAACATAACAGACGACCGTTTTCTTGTGACCTGGAGAATAGAATCATGACGCGCGCATCGATCGTCTCGTTCTTGTCTCGTCTTGTCTCCCGCCGAGCGCGCAAAGAAGGACGGGCGCCGCTGGCTCGGCTCGGCGGCGTTTTGCGTTTTTCAAACGGGGCGCGACGAAATGCATTCTTACTTCTCCGCGCCGGCGGGATCGCCCGTTGCAAGCGACTAGCGTATCACTCCACCTTGGCGCGCCGACCCGCGCCCCCGCCGCCGCCCCCCCCGCCGGCGCCGGCGCTGCCCGCCACTCCTCCCCCTCCTCCTCCCCCTCCCCCTCCCCCGCCGCCTCCCCCTCCCCCGCCGCCGCCGCCGCCGCCGCCCATCATCAGCCCCCACCCCCCGCCGCGCAGGTACACCGCCGCCGCCGCCTTCAGCCCGTAGCCCAGCGCCGCCTGCGCCACCACCATCCCGACCCACGCCAGCGCCGCCGCCGCGGCCGCCCCGGGCCAAGACCACCCGCCCGCGCCGACCATGGCGCCGACGAGCGCCGCGCCCGTGCGCACGGCGAGCGCGGCCGACGGCAGCGGGCAGAAGCCGACCAGGCCGTGCGCGTCGCTCGACGCGCGCGCCAGGGCGTCGCCGGCCAGGTCGCGCATGTACTCGCGGTAGACGCCCGGCCGGATGTCGGAGAACTTCCCAAGGACGGCGTGCTTGGCCACGTCGACGGCCACCTCCCACCCGAGCACGCGCGCCGCCTCGCTCGCCAGCGCCGCCGACGGCAGCGGCAGGCCCCACGGCGCCGAGGCCGCCGCGCGGCTGGACGCCACGTCCTCGGCCGCCACGAACGCCAGCACGACGAACAGGTGGAACCGCTCGACGATGTCCGCGGCCGCCAGGGTCCACAGCTTGCGCGTGTCGTAGCGCTTGTGCACCACCCCCTTGACCTCGACGAAATTCGCCGCGATCAGCAGCGCCAACAGCGCGTTTGCCCGCCGGCTCGTCATCGCCACCGCGTAAGTCACGCCCTGGCACATCAGCACGCAGCTGTGCGCGGCCACCAGCAGCTGCGCCACGAAGGCGTCGGCCAGCAGCTGCGCGCGGGGGGCCTGCCCCCGGGCCACCAGGGTGCACGTGGCCCCCAACGCCTCGAGCACGTCGACGCCAAAGTTGGCGAGCACGCGGTCGAGGATCTCGAGCGCCGAAAAGAGGACGGTGAGCTTGAGGAACTCGCCCGTGATGTCCTTCATCCCTGCGTGTTTGTTTTGGTTTTGTGTTGTTGGTTGTTAGTTTCGTTTGTTTTCGCGTTTGTATTGTTATTTTGTGCATTGGGGCGGGGGCGGGAAAACACGCAGGCGGGAAGCAGGAGGAGCGAAAATGGCGGTGAGCGCACGGCGCGGGCGGCAAAAGGAAGAGCGAAAAGCCAACATGGGCCCCGAAATCCCCAAAGAAAGATGGACTCTACGACTCACAGTAGTAGATGGCGCCCGGCCTCAGCAGCTGCAGCGCCAGGACGGACCCCGCCAGCAGCACCATGCACACCACGTCGTACAGGTCGCGCCCGGGCTGGCTGCCACCGCCGCCGCCGCCGCCGCCGCCGCCCCCGCCGCCGCTCTCGCCGCCGCCCTCGCCGCCGCGACCGCGACCGCGCCCGGAAACCAGCGCCGCCCGCAGCCGCCGCCACACCGCCAGGCCCGCCCTCAGGGGCGCCACCGTCAGCGCGGCCAGCTGCGTCCACAGGCACAGCGCGAAGCCGAACCACATGACGCCCTCGAGCTGGATGGGCACGTAGATCAAGAAATTGTACACGCGCTCGCGCTCGCTCTGCCGCCACAGCGCGTCGGGCTGCGGGTAGCGTTCCGCGGGGCGGAGCTCGGCCGCCAGAAAGGCGGCCAGGGTGGGGGGCGCCGCCGAGGCGGCAGCGGCGGCGGCGGCGGCGGCGGCGGCGGCGGTGGCGGCGGCGCGGGGGGGGGGCGCGGGGGCGGGGGGCGGGGGGGCGGCGGCGGCGGCGGCGGCGGCGGCGGCGGCGGCGGCGGCCGTGGTGGCGGCGGCCGCCGCCTTTTCGGCGGCGGCGCCCGCAGCGTCGACCCCTGCCGCAGGGCCGCCGGCGTTGTTGTTGTTGTTGGTGGTGGTGGTCGACGCATCGGCGGCAGTGGTCGTCTGCGTGCCGACGGCGGCAAAGGAGGACGAGCGCCCGACCGGAGGAGAGGAGGCCAAGCCCGCGCTTGCGTTGCCGCCGCCGCTGCCGAGACCGCCGACGCGGCCCCCGCCGCCGCCGCCGCCTTGGGCCGCCCCCAGCGCCGCCGCCAGCGCTGCCAGGGCCGTCGTGGGCGGCATCGCAGCGGCACTGCTGCCGTCGTGGCTCAGCGTGCCGGACATGGTGGCAACCAGCGCCAGGGAAGGCATCCCGTGCCCGTGCCCGCGGCCGCCGCGGATGGAGGGAGAGTTGACGCCGCCGCCGCCGCTGCCGCCGCCGGCTGCGGTGGTTGCTGCCGCGGCCATGGCGGCCGCCGCCGCTGTTTCGGCGGCAGCTGCGGCGGCCGCCGCCGCGGCCAGCGAGTCGCGGCGGTCAGCGGCCATGGAGAGGTCCCCGCTGCTGAAGACGGTGGGCAGCGGCAGAGACCTGGGGCCGTCGGATCGCGCTTCCCCCGCCGCCGCCGCCGCCGCGCCTCCCCCCACCCCCGCCCCCACTCCTCCTGCGGCCGCCGCCGCTGCCGCGTTTGCCGCCGCCGCCGCCACCTCGGCCGCCGCCGCTGCCACCCACGCCGCATCGGCCGCCCCCGTTTCCGCCGTCGCCGTCGTCTTCGGGGGAAACACCGCGTCCGACGCCGAAAACGGCCTGCGCGAGGCCAGCGGGCGGGCGGCGGCCGCGTCGGCCCCTGCGCCCTCTGCTGCTGCTGCTGCCGTTTCTGCTGCTGCCGTTTCTGCTTCTGCCTCTGCTTCTGCTGCTTCTGCTTCTGCTTCTGCTGCTGCTGCTGCGTCGGAAGCGGAGCATGTCAGCGGCATGGACGCGGTCGCCAGGTCGCGCGGGGGACGCGGGTGCGAGTCGGCGCCGGCCGCCGGAAAGGAGGCCGCGGCGGCGGGCGGCGCCACTAGGGCCGCGCCCGCGCTGGCGACAGAGCCCAGCAGGCGCGCCGCCGCCGGCAACGCCGGCCGCATGATCCGCAGCGCCTCGGTCGTGAAGGGCCACGGAGGCGGCTCGTGCTGCTGCTGCCGCTCCTGCTGCTGCTTCTGTCGGGGGGACCCTGGCGCGCCCGTCGCCGACCACCGGCGGGCGGTCTTTGGGTCGTGGGCGGGCGGCGGTTGTTTTGCGGCCGCGCTCTCGCCGACGCCGACGCCGCCGGCTGCCGACGCCGTCGTCGCTCCCCCTGCTGCTGCTGCTGCTGCCGTCTGCGCGCTTCTGTCCGGGGGAGGCGCGGCCGCCTGGACGCCGCCACCCCCACCCCCACGGCGAGGGTCTGGCGGGCGCGTCATGTTTGCCTTGCCTTCTGGGCGCGTTCTCCGGGCGTGTCGGGAGGTGGTTCCCGGGGCCCCGGTCGTCGACGTCGACGCTCAGACGAAGGAATGTCCTGAGATGCCTATCTAAGAGGTCTCGAAGAAACGGAGGGCTTCTGATCGAGCAGTCGCGGAGGGGGGGGGCGGGAGAAAGAGACGCGAGGCATCTGCATTTTTCCCCGTGACGATTCCTATCGCCTTCTCTCCTCTCGGAGAGAGAGACAGGTTTACGGCGCGCCCGCGCCCGCGCCCGCGCCAATCCATCCCCGCAAACCACCACCCATCGTCAAATCCCACCGCCATCGCCATCCATCGCCCTCCGCGCGCGCACCGCCCTTTGCAAGCCATCGCCGGAAAGTGTCGTTCCCGCGACCCCGGCCATCAAAGTGTCGTTCCCGCGACCCCGGCCATCAAAGTGTCGTTCCCGCGACCCCGGCCATCAAAGTGTCGTTCCCGCGACCCCGGCCATCAAAGTGTCGTTCTCCAAACCCGGCCATCAAAGTGTCGTTCTCCAAACCCGGCCATCAAAGTGTCGTTCCCCGCGACCCAGACTCAACGTGTCTTTCGACTCAAAGTGTCGTTCTCCAAAACGCGCGCCCCCCTTCTTGCGCTTGACCACCACGTGACGTCTCGACCGCGAGTAAGGGCAGAGGCGCGCGCGCCGCTCGTGTGCGCGCAGGGGGCACGCACCTCTCGGCCTCGTTCCCCGCACCCGCGCCGCCGACGCCGACGCAACCGAGCGGAGAGCGCGCCGCGGCCGCCACGGTCGCCGTCCCCCATCTCCTCCGCTCGTTGCCGCCCGCCCCCGAAAAATGGACACTGCCTTTTTTGGCGGCGGGGCGCGCCGCCAGGACTACGAGGGCATCGAGTTCTGGGACGCGCCCGAGCGCGCGGGGTGGCTCATGAAGCAAGGTGGGTCGTGCCGTTTGATGTTTCCACAGCGCGCGCGCGAGCGGGAGAGAAAGACAGAGAGAGAGCGAGGGGCGCGCCGCCCTCGCCCCCGCGCCCCCGGCCGCCCGCTCGCTCAACGCTAAGAAAAAAGAAAAGCGACAACTCGACAAACCATCCAAAAACCCAACAACAACGCAGGCGAGTACATCAAGACCTGGCGCCGCCGCTGGTTCGTCCTGAAAAGCGGCAAGATTCTCTGGTTCAAGACCGACGCCGACGCGACGTCCCCGGCGTCCAGGCCGCGCGGCGCCGTCGACGTCCGCCGCTGCCTGTCGATCAAGGGCGCCGAGGACGCCTTGAACCGCCCCTTCGCTTTTGAGGTGTCGACGTCGGACGGCGAGCCGATGTTCTTCGTGGCTGACTCGGACAAGGACAAGGAGGACTGGATCAACGCGGTGGGACGGGCGATCGTGCGGCACTCGCGGGCGCTGCTGGAGCACGACGTGCAGGACTACACGACGGGCGGGTGAAGGGAGGAGGGAGGGTCGGCGGGTTGGATTTTTTCTCCAGCGCGCGGTTTGGCGGCGAGAGGGCGCGAGACGGCCAGCGTTCTCGGGGCTCTCTCGAGACTAGGAGAAGTCATTCGGGCGCGCCCTTTGCCGCAGCCGGCTCGCTCTCCCCCCCGCCCTCCATTGTAATATAACGTTTGCTTTGCCCTGCTACCGCGTTCGCGTTTCGTTTCAAGGGGAGAAGCTTGGTTACAGCGACCGGAACGAAAAATGAAAGGGGCGCGAAAGCGAGGGGGGGGTGCGCGCGGCGGGCAGGGGCGTCGCCGGCGGCCGGCCAAAAACACAAAAAAGGGAGGGATGGGTCGGGTTGCGCCGGTCTCACATTTGCTCCTGGCGAAAAGGGGGTGGTGGGGGGGCAGAGAGACAGACGATCGAGTTGATCAGAAAAGAAAACGGGCATCAGCGCCGACGCGGCGGGCCGCCGCCGCCAGCGCCGCCGCCGCCGCCGCCGCCGCCGCCGCCCCGCCTGGCGCCGCTGCCGCCGCCGCCGCCGCCCTTGGTTCCGACGAGCGCGTCGACGATCATGTTGATCTCGGCGGTCGTCGCCACGGCGTCCGTGACGCGCGCGCGGCGGGCCCCCGGGGCCCCGAGCGCCGTCGCGGCGCGGCGCGCCGAGCGCGGCTTGCTCGCGTCGGCCGGCGGGCCGTCGGCCGCCGCCGCCCGCGCGCCCGCCGCCGCCCCGCCGCCGCCCTCCTCCTCCCCCTCAGCCGCCGCGCTCGCCTCCGCCACGGCCGCGGCCGCGGCCGCCTCGGCCCCGCCCGCCCACGACATGGACACACGCCCCTCGGCGGGCTGGCCGCGCAAGCGCTTGCTGGCGGCGCCAGCGCCAGCACCAGCAATTGCCGCCGCCGCCGCCGCCGCGCCCCTGCTCGTCTTGCCCTCGTGCTGCTCGTCCGCCTCCTGCGCCGCCGCCGCCTCGACCGCGTCCTGCCGCACGCCCACGCCCAGCCCGCGCAGCAGCTCGGCCACGTAGGCCGGGCGCGCCGCCCGCGGCACCGCCGCGTACTCGGCCGAGGGGACCACGCGCACGCGCGCGAACCCGTTGCGCTCGAGCAGGTCGCGCCGGAACAGCGCGGGCCCCAGCAGCTTGCGCGGAGACAGGTTGCTCGCATAGTCGCCCTCGGGGGCCAGCTGCAGCGCGGCGAGCGCGCCGCCGCCGCCGCGCAGGGCGGCGTCGACGACGGCGAGGCCGTCGGGGGTGCGGGCGCCGGCGTCGTGGGCGACGCGGAGGGAGCGGAGGCGGCGGTGGAGGTCGCGGGCGAGGGGGGAGAGGCGCACGCGCGTCGGGGGGGCGGGGGCTGTTGCGGCAGCAGCAGCGGCGGCGGCGTCAGTGGCGGCGCCGCTGCCGTCCTCTGCGCCGAGGCCCGCCGCCGCCGACGCCGGCGCGCCGCCAAACCCGCCGCCGCCCGCGAGCCCCTCGGCCCACGCCAGCTTGAGCTCCGCGAGCATCTCGCGCGGCAGCGACAGCTTGCCGCCCGCCAGCCGGTGGCACAGGTATCCAGTAAACGCCTGGCGCTGCAGCCCCCGCTGCGACAGCCGGCCCGCGCGCCACAGCGCCGGCAGCGCCTCGACCGTCAGCCGCGCAAACAGCGGCTCCTCCGTGCCGCGCGCCAGGCCCAGGCCCCAGTAGAGCGACGCGGCCTCGACGGGTCCCATGGCCGGGAGCAGCTCCTCGGCCCGCCGCAGCAGGGCGGGAAGGGACGCGCCCTCGGGCGCGTGGCCAAACGTGCCGAGTGCGTGGAACAGCGAGCCGACGTCCGCCGGCGACAGCGCCGGCGCGCGGCGGGCGCAGTAGAGCACGACGGCGGGCAGCGCCGCGCGCGGGTGGTGCCGGCTGCGCACGCACGCCCACAGGGTGTTGAGCACCTCCTGGGGCCGGCACTCGTCGGCGCGGCGCGCGAGGAGGTCGCACGCCTGCTCGAGGAAGGCGGCCGGCGCCGCGCCTTGGAGCCGGGCGAGCGCCCATGCGGCGTTGGCCATGCCCTGCGGCGCCAGCTCAGCAAAGGCCTCTGCGCGAGACAGGTAGGCCGCTGCGACGCCGGCAAAGGGGCCGACGGCCGAGGCGAAGGAGGGGAGGGGCAGGGGGTCGGGTCCCTGCTGCGGCTCGTGTTGCGCGTCGCCCTCGTCCTGCTGATGCTGGTGCTGCTCCTCCTGCTCCTCGCCGCCGCCGCAGTCCTCGTCGTCGCCGTCGCCGTCGCCGTCGCCGTCGCCCGGCCGCCGCCGCCGCGCCGCGCGCTGCTGCTGCTGCCGCTGGTGCTGCCGCTGCTCCCGCTGCTCCCGCTGCTGCGCCCGCCGGTCCTGCCCCGCCGCCCCCTGCGCGAGGGTCGCGCACGACCACAGCGCCATCGCCACCCCCCGCGGCGCCATCTCCCCGCGCGCCACCAGCGCCTGCGCCCGCCGAAGCAGCGTCACCGCCGCCGCCGCGCCCGGCGCGCGGCGCGAGACGGCCGCCGCGTAGAGGGTCGACGCCACGTCGCGCTCGTTGAAGGCCGGGGCCAGGCGGGCGACGGCCGCATCGGCCGCGGCCGCGAGGCCCGCGGGCGGCGGGAGAGGGGACAGGGCGGAGGCGGAAGAGGGGGAGAGAGGCGCCGCCGTCGTTGCCGCCCCTGTCGCTCCCGCCCCCGCAACCGCCGCCGCCGCCGCCCCCGCGACTGCCGCCGCCGCCGGTGCCGCCGCCGCCGGTGCCGCGGGTGCCTCGAGCCTCACGCCCAGCAGCGCCAGGGAGTAGAGCGAGTTGGCCGCCTGGAAGGCCGTCATGGCCGGGAGGGCGTCCTCGAGGCGCGCGAGGAGGGCCGACAGCGCAGGCGAGGCGAGCAGGGCCGCGCGGTCGGCGGCGGGGTCGGCGGCCGCGGCGTCGGCGGCCGCGGCAGGGGCGGCCTCGTCAGACCCGGCGTCGGCGGCGGCGGCGGCCGGCGCCGGCGCGGGCTTGCGCCCGCCGGCCAGGCGCGCCAGCTTGCTGAGCGCGAGGACCAGGTTGCGCGCCGACATGCCCCCCGCCTCGTCCTCGACGACGTCCATCACGTCGCGCCAGCACGCGCAGTCGAGCAGCTCCTGGTGCAGCGCGGCGTCGTCGTCGTCGTCGTGGTTTCCGTTGCCGCCGCTGCCGTTGCCGTTGCCGCCGGCGCGGTCGCTGCTGCTGGTGCTGCCGCTCGCCGCCGCTTCGGCGCCAAAGCGCGCCGCGGCGGCCGCCGCCGTCGGCACGCCCACGCGCTCGACGTCGATGCCGGTGAGCGCGAGCGCCGCCGCGGCCGCCTGCTCCTGCGCGTCGGCGGTCGACGCCGCCGCGGGCGGCGCAGAGGGGGCGGCCTGGGCCGCCGCGGCGGCGGCGGCCGCAGACGCCGCGGCCGCCGGGGCCGCCGCCGCGGCGCGCGCCGAGGCGGCGCGCCGGCGACTGGGCGGCGGCGGCGCGCCGGCGGGCTCGGGGGCCGCTCTCGCGCGCGTCAGTGACCTGTGGGTTTCGGTAAGAAGAAGGCGTTCCGAGGTGCGGGCGTGTAAGCGTCACACGAGAGGCGTTGAGCTCGGGGGAAGCCTTGTCGAGAGAGAGAGAGAGAGAGGCGCGGGCGGCACTTTCGGAGTGGCGGCTCCTCCCCCCCCCCTCTTCCCTTTTTTGATTGTTCAAACGCGGCCCTTTTCGGCTCACCTCGACTGCGCGCGAGGCACGGGGCGGCACGATGGCCGCGCTTCGGGCGCTCCCAGCCCGCCGAGGCGCCGGAGCTGCGCCCGCATGGTGTGCTATTTGCTCTTTTTTCTCTTCCCTGCTCTCCTTTCCGTGTGTTTTTGGGGGTGTATTGTGTTGTGGACGTGGTGGCCCTTCGAGTGCACGCGCGCGTTGATTGATTGGAACGGTTTCTAGTTGTCCAGAAGGAGGCCCTGTGGTGCGTTCTTGCCTGAGCGAAGGAGGCGGTGCGTGAAGGCGGGGAGAACGCGCCGCCTCATCAAAAACTTCCCCTGCTTCTCCACCTCTTCTCGTCAATTCCCCAAAACGCCACGCAAACAAAAACAAAATGATGCTCGCGCGGCGCGCCGCCAGCCATCTCAGCGGCTGCCGCTGCCGAGACCACTGGCGCGCCCACGCCGTCCGCGATCCCAAGCGGCGAAAGCAAGGCGCCGCCGTGCCGCCGCCGCCATCGCCGCTGCCTCCCGTCGTCGTCGCGGGCGCGGCAGGCGCGATCCTCGGTCCGCTGTTGGACGGAATACATTCTTCCGTCGGCCTGCAGATCTACGACCTCTACCCCGTCGACATCCTTGACAACCACCTGCACACGTCGCTCCTCGTTCCCCCGCTCCTCGCCTCCTTTTACGTCGTCCTCTCGAGCCTGGACGCCGCCGCCGAACAAACGCTCGCCGAGCAAACACCCGCCGACCAAACGCCGACGCCGCCGCCGCCCGCCCTCGGCAACAACGTCGCCGCCTGCTACGCCTCCCTGGCCGCCGGCCTCGCCCTGAGCGCCTCCCTGCACTCGGTGGGCACCGCGCCGCCCGCCGCGATCGCCGCCTGCCTGGCGCTCTTCGCCGCGGGCAACTGGTGGCTCTTCGACCGCTCGGGCCGCGGCCTCGCGCTCGCGCTGCTGTGCGCTCTTGTCGCGCCGCTCGCCGAGGCGGAGCTGATGGCGCGGTTCGGCGCTTGGCACTACCCGCGTGCCGACGTGTCCGTGCCCGTTCTGTTTTCCGGGGCGTTTCTGCCCGCCGGCGCCAGCCCGCTGCCGCCGGCCGTCGGATTTGTGTCGTGGGTGCCCCTCTGTTACTTTTTTTACGCGCCGTCGGTTTTGTTGCTGGGCCGGAAGCTGCGCGCGGCGCGGCGAGAGCGGCGGGAGGAAGACGGCGTCGGGACGCGGTAGCGCTTCCAAGAGGGGCGGGGGGTTTGCAGACGAACAAGCCAAAGACGACGAGTGTTCAATTTCTTCTTCCCGCGTGTTTCCAGCGACGCCTCTCTTTAGGCTTTTATTTTCCTCCCCCCCTATTATCGTTTTGATTCACGCCCCCACGTTGGCCACCTTGACCAGCCTGTCCAAAAACAGCCACGCCATCTGCGGCGACGCGTCCCGCCCCAGGATCGGGTACGTCACGTCCGCCAGGTCGACGTTGTGCGCCACGAGCGCCGCCGTCGGCACGCCGCGCGCCGCCGCCTCGCGCAGCGCCACGCCGTTTCTCGAAGACGCCGGGTCCAGCACCACCAGCAGCCTCAGGCGCGGGAGCAGCCCCCCGCGGGGGCGGCCGGGCGCGGCCAGCGGGTGCGCGACGTCCTCGCGCGCGATGAGGGCCTCGAGCAGAGCGCGGGTGCCCGGCTCGCGCGTGCGCCCGTACAGAAGCCACTTGTCCCGCCAGCCCAGGCGCGGCGGCGCGGGCGCGGCGGCCAGGCCCGTCGGCGGCGGCGGCGGCGGCGGCGACGGCGGCCAAGCAGACGACAGCTGGTCCCCCGCCTCGGGCTCCTCGAGCGAGGGCGAGAACGACGACGTCCACCCCGCGGGCGCCGCGTGCGGGTTGACGGGAAGGGCGCCCCACTCGCGCAGCGCCGCGCGCGCCGGCTGGTGCAGGTGCGGCCGAAGCAGCCGGCGGTGCGAGCTATGATTAGTCAGCGCCCCTGGGCGCCACCCCTCGGGCATGAACCACACGTTGGGGGACAGGCACGACGCGGCCGCCGCGCGCACCACGGGCTGGACGCCCGGGGACGAGCCGACGACCACCACGTGCCCGTCCTCGCGCAGGGCGGCGCGCGCGGCCAGCAAAGCGCGCAGGAGCGAGGCCAGGGCGTCTGCTGGGTCGAGAAGGGCGCTCTGCCGGGCGCCGCGCTCTCCGCGGGGCGACAGGTTGACCAGGTGGGGGGCGAGCTGGCCCGTGTTGGCGGCGGAGGAGGAGACGGGCTGGACGAGGGCGCGGAGGAGGGCGTCCATGCGCTGGGCGCGGGAAAAGGGGGACCACGAGGGGGGGTCGGCCGCGCGGGGCGTTGCGGCGGCGGTGTCGGCGGCCGTCCCCGCTGCCGTCGCCGACGACGACGACGCTAGGCGGCGGGGCGAGGTCGTCGCTGCTGCCGCTGCTGCTGCTGGTGCTGATGCTGCCGATGCTGCCGCTGCCGCCTGTCCGTCCAGCAGCTGCTGCAGCAGGCGCGAGCCCGCGCGCAGCGCGCTGTTGCCTCCTCCTCGCAGCATGGCGCACGGCGGGTGAGGTTGCTGTTTTTTGTGATCAGAGAGGAAACCTGACGCGGGGGCGCGCGCCTCGGTCAGCGCGGGTGTCTGCTGCGTTCGTGCGATCGGGAGCGATTGGGGACGGGAGGGAGCTGATTGTGGGGGGGAGTGGGGGGGAGCTGTGAGTTTCATAAAACTCTCCCTTCCTCTCCCTCCTCTCCCTTCCCCCCTCCTCCCCCCCTCCTCCCCCTTCTGCAAGCTCTTCGCTCCACAACACAAACAACCAGCCAATCAACCGGCCAATCAAACGCAGCCTCTACACATCAGCAGCACTAGTAAGTTACGAGTCCCCGGGCCAACCATTGCGCGCACCACGAATGGTTTTCCGGGGGTCCCCCTCACCCTTTCGGAACATCTTATGATCGTCTCTCCGTCCCCGTCCGCCTACCTTTGACTCTCCGACCCGGCGCTAGGGCGCGCCGGGTGCGAATGCGCCCAATGTCGCTTGGCGCCCTTTTCCCCAGAGCAAACGGCGGCGCGCGCGCGCGCGTGCCGAATACATTGCGGCCGGCCCGACGACGCCCGCAAAACGGGGACACGCTGACCGTGCCTGCTCCCGCCCGCGCAAAAAATCCAACACCCCGAAAAACAGGCCTTTGCAACAACAACCCGACCAACGACAACCCGGCAAAGGACAACTCGACAAACGACATCGAGCCGACGAAACAACATCAAATGGGCTTCATCCACGACCTCTTCACCACGGGCAGCGGCGGGAACGCCAGCGGCAACGCGCGCGCCGCGCCGCCCAAGGTGCAGAACGTGTGGCGCAGCGTCTTCAACCCTGGTTCGCCCGCGCAGCGCGGCAAGGGGTCGGCCAAGTGGTCCGACAAGCCCGACTCGCACAAGGGCAGCGTGATGGACGAGATCGTGCGCGCGCCGTCGATCCAGCAGGCGACGGTGGCGGGCACGGCGCCCGCCGCACCGTCGCCGTCGTCGCCGGCGGGGACGCCGCGGACATCGCTCGACGCGGGCGCGGCCGCCCCGCGCAGCAGCAAGGCGGAGGCGCCGCACGAGTTTGGCGGCATGGACAAGCACGGCTTTGGTGCCTGATCGCGTTTTGATGCATGTCGATTCCTGTTGTGTCGCGTGTCGCAAAGACGCGCGCGCCGCGCCGTTTTCCCCGCATTTCCGTCTTTCTATTTTTTCCCAAAAAACGCGCTCCAAAACAACAAGAACACATTTTTCACCCTATTTCACCGTCTCGTGCGCGTGCACGCACCCCTCCCATGCTTTTCGCCAGAAAATTCTCCATGCACGATTTAAACCATGCGCGTGTAAAGCTGCGCCAACTCACCGGCCCGAGCCCACCGACTACCAGAAAAACCGGGCGCTGGTGCTCTTCGAGCCGAGGTGCGTCGGCGGCGACTTCGTCCCCGCGCTCGACCCGCGCACCCGCCGCGCCGCCAAGCCGCAGCCAGTGCTCGACTACGAAAAAGGCGGCTCGGGCAGCCTGGGGTTCGCCCGCTGCCTGGCCGTGCGCCAGGGCGAGTACAAGCTCGCGCGCGGGCGGCTCTACAAGTTCCGAGACGGGTCGCACGTAAAGGCCTCCTGCAACGAGGTGTCCGACCCTTCCCGAGGCCGCGGGCGTGAAGGCGCGGCTCGCCGGCCTGTCACCGGCGCCTACGTCTCTCCGAGAGAGCCCTCTCTCTCTCTCCCTTCGCATGTTCAAAGCAGAGCAGAGCCCACTCTCCGCAACTAGTTACCACTTCCTTAGATAGTCCCACCACTAGCAGCAGCAGCAGCACGCCCCCGGACGAACCACGCAATAAGACGCGGGCGCACAGACACACTCGAGAATTCAAACAGCTTTTCTTCCGCAGCTCCCTTCAATCGCCGACGCCCCGCCGACGCCCCGCCGACCGCATCGGACCATCGCGCATCGCCCGCCATCATGCCGACCTATACCCTCCACGGCGTCGACGTCGACTTCCCGCACGAGGCGTACGCGTGCCAGATCGAGTACATGTCGCGGGTGGTGGCCGCGCTCCAGTCGCGCCAGCACGCGCTGCTCGAGTCGCCCACGGGCACGGGGAAGACGCTGTGCCTGCTGTGCGCGACGCTCGGGTGGCGGGCGTGGCTGGTCAAGTCGCGGGGGGCGGCGGGGGCCGCCGCCGCCGCGCACGCCGCCGCCGCTGCCGCCGGCCTGCCGCCGGGCGCCGCCGCCAAAGCCGCGGCCGCCGCCGCCCAGGCCCCCGCGCCGCCGGGCGCGCCGCCGCCCGATTTCTCCCTCCCCCAGGTCGTCTACGCCTCCCGCACCCACAGCCAGCTCCGCCAGGTCGTCCACGAGCTCCGCGCCACCTCGTACGCCGCGAGCGTCCGCACCACGGTCCTCTCCAGCCGGCAGCAGATGTGCCTGAACCCGCGGGTCAGCCGGATCGCCTCGACCGCCGCGGCCAATCTGTCCTGCCGCGCGCACGTGGCCCACAAGCAGTGCGAGTGGCACTCGAAGGAGCGCATCCAGGCGGCGGCGGCGGAGCTGCAGGCGGTGGCGGCCGGGGGAGAGGGCGGCGCGGGCGCGGGGCGGGGGGGGAAGGCGGGCGGAGGGGGGAAGGCCGCCGGCGGGGGAAGAGCGGGGGGAGGGGGCGGCGGCGCAGTGCGGCAGGCCGGACAGGGCGCGGCGGCGGCGGCGGCGAGCGCGGCGGCGGCGGCGACCGGCGGCGGCGGGTGCGGCGGCGGGGGCTTGGAGCCGCCGGACATCGAGGACCTCGTCCAGGTCGGCAAGATCAGGCGGCTGTGCCCGTACTTTTTGTCCCGGTGAGTCGACGCTGCGGGGCGCAGGGGTCGTTTGGTCGCTTGAATGAAAGAGCGACGCGCCGCCGTCGCCTGCCCCCCCCGCCTCGCGCTCTCGCGCTCCCTCGCCCTCGCGCCAAAACGCGACCCCAAAAACCAAAAACCAAAAACCAAAAACCAAACAAAAAACAAAAAAAAATCAGCGAGCTCGCGACGCGCGCGGACGTCATCTTCCTGCCGTACCAGTACCTGCTCGACCCGCGCACGGCCTCCACCCTGGAGGGAACGATCCGCTGGGACAAGGCGATCGTGATCCTGGACGAGGCGCACAACGTCAACGTGAGTTTATTTGCTGCTGCTTGGGGCGCGCCCGCCGCTCGCTCGGCTCGTCCGTTTTTCGCTCGGCACGTCCGTTTTTCGCTCTCGTGCTCTCGCGCTCCCCAAAACAGCAGGCTGCGGCGCACCAACCAATAACCCCCCCCCCCCCCCCGCCAACCAAATCAACCCCCGACCACGGCAAAACAAACAAACAGGACGTCTGCTCCCGGTCGGCCTCTTTCGACCTGACCGCCGTGCAGCGCGCCGCCGCCATCGCGGACGTGCGCCGCGCCGTCGGCATCGCACGCGACAAGCAGCGCAAGGCCGCCGACGCCGCGGCCAACGGCGGCGGCAACGGCGGCAACGGCGGCGGCGGCGGCGGCGGCGGCGGGCGCGGCCTCACGATGGCCGCGGGCGCGGCGGGGGGCTCGGCGGACGCCGGGAGTGACGCGCAGGCGCAGGTGTCGTTCTACTCGGACCTGGCGCAGCAGCTCACGTACGCGGAGCAGCTCCTGCTGCGTTGAGTTGCTTTTTCTTTTTTTTCTCGCGAGGCGCCGAGGCCGCGCGCACGCGCACGCGCGAGCGCTTGCCTTTGATTCTCGCGTCGCGCCCACCCTCCAAGCACGTCCCCCCCCCTCCCACCCCTACGACTTACACAAAAACACGCCAGCCCGCACCAACGATCAAACACCACCCCAAAACCATTCGACAACAAACAACAGAGCTCAACGCAAGGATCGACGCGCTGCCCGTGCGCCCGGCCGAGCGCCGCGGCGGCGGCAACGGCAACGGAAACGGCGGCGGCGGCGGCGGCTGGCACCAGCAGCCGATCCCGGGCCTGGTGCAGCCGGGCGAGGCCATCTTCGAGCTCCTCGGGTCGCTCAACCTCACGGAGAGGACCTGGCCGCTGCTGGACGACGTCCTCGGCAACGCGGCGCGCCTGATCGACGACGGTGAGCTAGAGTCCGGCCGGGGCATGGGCGGCGGCGGCGGCGGCGGCGGCGGCACGGGCGCAGACGCGCTGCGCGGCGCCCTGCGCCTGGCCTTTGCGTCGCTGGCCCCCCTGCTCCCCGGCAGGCCCCCCTCTGTGCGCGGCTACCGCATGTACGTCCACTACGAGCGCGTGCAGCCCGGGGGGCGAGACGGCGGCGGCGGCGGCGGCTATGGCGGCGGCGGCGGCGGCCATGGCGGCGGCGGCGGCGCCCTGAACGGCGCGGCCGGCCTGGCGCTCGAGGCGCGCACCCTCTCCTACTGGTGCTTCGTGCCGGGCGTCGCCATGCACCGCCTGCTCGCGCGTGGCGTGGGCTCGGTCCTGCTCACGTCGGGCACCCTCGCCCCTTTAGAATCGATGCAGCACGAGATGCAGGTGGCGTTCGGCCAGACGCTCGAGAACGGCCACGTCGTCCCTCGCGAGCAGGTGTGGGCGGGCGTGGTGGCCGCGGGGCCGACGGGCGTGGCGCTAAACGCCTCTTACGCGCGCCGCACGTGCCCGCGGTACCTGGACGACCTGGGCAACGCGGTGGCCAACTTTGCGCGCGTGGTGCCCGACGGCCTGCTGGTGTTTTTCCCGTCGTACGCGGCGCTGTCAGCCGCGATCGAGCACTGGCGGGGGCCGGGGGGGGCGGCGGCGGCGGGCGGCGGCGGCGGACGAGCAGGAGGAGGAGGAGGAGGAGGGGGCAGCGCGGGGGGCGGCGCCTCTGCCGGCGTCTTTGGGGCGGGCCCCCCCTCCTCCGCCTCCGCCGCCCTCCCCTCCGCCTCCACCGACGGCACCACCACCTGGGAGCGCATCTCCCGCCACAAGCACCCGGTCGTCGAGCCGCGCGACGCCGCCGCCTACGCGCCCGCCATCGCTGAGTATCGGTCGCACGTGGCCGCCGCCGCCGCCGGCAGCGCGGCGGGCGCGGCGTCGGGCGGCGTCCTGTTCGCCGTGTGCCGCGGCAAGTCGTCCGAGGGCATCGACTTTTCCGACCGCGACGGACGCGCGGTCATCATCACCGGCATCCCTTACGCGGCCGCGGGGGACGCGGCCGTGCGCATCCAGAAGCAGGTGCTCGACGACGAGGTGAGGTCTGGCCCGGCCGGCCTGACGGCAGGCCGCGGACTGTCCGGCGACCAGTGGTACGGCCAGGAGGCCACGCGCGCCGTCAACCAGGCCATGGGCCGCGTGATCCGGCACTTTCGCGACTACGGGGCCGTCCTGCTGCTGGACGAGCGCTTCGCGGCGCCCCAGACGCGCGGCAAGCTGTCGAAATGGCTGCGCGACCAGGTCGTGGTTCAGCCGTCATTCGGCGCCGCCGTGGGGTCGCTCGCGCGCTTCTTCCGCGAGCGGCGCGAGGCCGACGCGGCGCGGCTGGCGGCGCTCGGGGGCGCCCTGGCGACCAAGGCGGGGGTCATGGGCGCCTTGGGGTCGGGGGGCGCGCCGCCGCCGAGGAGGCAAGGGGTCACGGCGCTGCAGGTGGTGGCGGGCGCGGCGCAGGCCGGCGCGCAGGCAGACTGGGGCGGCGCGGCGGCAGCGGCGCTAATGGCGGCCTTTGGCGGCGGCGGCGGGGGGGGGGGCGGCGGGCTTGGGGGCGGCGGCGGCGGATTTGGCGTGCCGCGGGCCATCGACCTGAGCGGCTTCGCCGACGTCGCGGATGCCGCGGCGGCGGCGGAAGCTGCTGCCGCGGCGGCGGCGGCGGCGGCGGCGAGGCCCGTCGGGGCGGCGGCAGCGGGCAGCAAGCGGCCGCTTGCAGAGGGCAGGGGCGGCGACGGCGGCGCCGAGAACGCGCCCGGCGCGGCAGGGAGCAAGCGGGCCGCCGTGAGCAGCCAGGCCTCGGGCCTCGAGGCCGCCATGGCAGAGCTCGACCGCGACGCGCGCCCGACAATCATGGCCGTGGCCCGCCGCGGGCTGAGGGAGGGCGGCGGCGGCGGCGGGTCGCAAGGCGGCGGCGGGGGCGGCGGCTCGCAGGGCGCGGGGCGCCGCCGCCTGCTGCCGGACGTCGACCCGGTCGAGCCCGCCCCCTCGCGGCCGGACCCGCGCGCCGCGCTGCGCCCGGAGGGCTTGTTCTTCGGCGTGGGGGGATCGTCCGCTGCGGCGGGCGGCGGAGGGTCGGCGGATGGGGGAGGGGGAGGGGGAGGAGGAGGCGCCGAGGATGGCGCGGTGGTTGGTCCGGCGGGCTTGTTGGCGGCGCTCCGGCAACAGAAGCAGCAGCAGCAGCAGCCCCGGCAGAAGCAGCAGCAGCAGCCGCCAGAGCGCGACGCGCCGCAGGCGGACGGGGCGACCGAGGGCGCGACGGGCGCGCGCAAGCTGCGCATGGGCGACTTTCTGCGGTCGTGGAACAGCACGCAGGTGGAGGAGCAGGCGGAGGAGCAGCGGCGGCGGCAGCAGAAGGAGCGACAGGAGCGGGAGCGGGATCGGGGGGAGCGGGAGGAGCGGCAGGAGCGGGAGCCGCAGCGGGACCGGCCGCCGCCGGCTGCAGGAGGGGGAGCGCAGCCGCACGAGGCAGCGGCCGCCGCTGCGGAGAAGCGGCAGCCGAATCCGGCGCCGGCCAAGCGCGGCGAGGCCGACGCGGGCACGTGCTCGGGCTCCTGCCCGGACCCGCGCGCGCCGCAGCGCGACGCCGCCGGCAGCCCGCCGGAAGGAGCAGGGCCCAGAGGCGCCGGCCGCGGCCCCTCGCCGACGCCGACGCAGCCGGCGTCGCCGCAGGCGCCCGCCGCCGCCGCGGCCGCCGCCGCCCCCTCGCCCGCCGCGCCCGGCCCGCCCGACCCCGCCGCCTTCCTCGCCCGCCTGCAGCGCGAGCTCCCGCCCGAGGCGTTCGAGCGGGTCAAGGCGCTGCTTCGCGCGTACCGCGAGCGGCGCGACGCCGGCGCCTTTGCCGACGGCGCGGTCGCCCTGCTGCGCGCGCCCCGCACGGTCGGTCTGCTGAGGGGGCTGGCGGCGTTCATGCCGCCGCGGGACCGGGGCTGGTTCACGGCGTCGATCGCCCCGCATTTGGAAGCGGCGGCGCGCGCGGCCAAGAGGGCGGCGGGCCCCTCGGGCGCGGGGGGCAGCAGCGGCAGCGGGGGACGGGCGGCGCCGGCGGCGGCGGCGGCGCCCGCGACGCTGCAGCAGGAGCAGCGGCAGCACCAGCAAATGCAGCAAAAGCAGCACCCGCAGCCACCGACCTTGCAGGCGCGCTCGCGGCAGGAGCTCTTCGCCAGCCACGCGTCCCAGGTCGGCGGCGCGCGCGGGGCGTCGGCGGCGGCGGGAGCTGGAGGAGGGGCGGCGCCGCGCCTCGTGCCGCCGCAGCCGCAGCAGCAGCGGCAGCACAACCAGAACCCGCTGCTGCAGCAGCGGCCCCTCGGCGTCGGCATGTCGGCCTCGGCGGCACTGGCCGCGGCCGTGGCCGCGGCTGGAGGGGCCGCGCTCCTTCCTCCCCCCGCGCAGCCGCTCGCACACGCCGCCCTGCCCCCGCCCGCCCGCGCGCACGTTGCCGCCGCCCACCGCTCCAAGCCGTGCGCCTCGTGCGGCAAGTCGCCCGCCGAGGCCGCCCACCGGGCCGCCTGCTGCGGCGCGCGCTCGCTCGCGTGCTTCAACTGCTGGAACGTGGCGCTGGCGGCCAACCCGCGCGGGTGCAAGTGCTTCGGGTGCGGCAAGCCCGTGCGGCGCGGGCAGCTGTCGGCGGCGTTCTTTGCCTAGGAGAGTGCGGAGGCTTTGGGGGAGCGCCGGCAGCGGCGCTGGCGGCGGGCTGGCGAGCTCCTCTCGTGGAATTTTCTGCTGAGGGCATGGTGCATGGTCTCCACGCGCCCCTCCCCCCCATCAAGCTGTGACACAACTGTCGAGACAACTCCATACATTTTGTAGCGCGCGCCCTCTCATCCTCTTGTCCAACAGACACGCACGCAGACAAACACACGCGACGCGGAAAAACTTCCTCGAACGAAAGGCGAGAAACAGCAAACCGCCCGCTTCTTCGCCAAACGCGGCAGAGCGAGAACGCGCCCCTCTGAATCGCCAGGGTCCACTCGGCGGGACCCTTTGCTGACGGACACTCGATTCGCACGTTTCGACGCGCGGCGTCAGCCAGGACGCGCGACACGATGCGGAGGAGGAGGCCAGCGGGAGGCCTGGGGAGGAGGAGGAGGTCTGCCAGCCTCGCCGCCTCCGCCGCCGCCTCTGTCGCCGGCCTCGTGTTCTTGATTGCCGCCGCCGGCCGTGGCGGCATGGCGGCCGCCGTCGGCGCGGGTCCGGCGCCGCCGGAGGACGTCACCGTCTCCATGGTCATCCTCGACATGGCCGCCGAGACGTTCGCGGGCGTGTACGCGCAGCAGGTCGCCGCCGCCATCGCGCGGCAGGCGGGCGTGCCGCGCGGCGCCGTGTCGCTGGCGTCGGTGGGCGGCGCCGACACGGGCCTGGCGCGGAGCGCTCTGGGCGGGGCGGGGGGGCAGGACGAGCAGGAGGAGGGCGGGAAGGCCGGCTCGGACGCGCGAGGGCAGAGCTACGGGGAGGGCGCGGCCAAGCTCGAGCAGAAGGAGTGGTGGTCGCAGCAAATGGGCAGCGGCGGCGGCGGCGGCGGCGGCGGCGGCGGCGGCGGCGGCAGCGGGGGCGGAGGCGGCCGCCGCCGTCTGGCGCAGTGGCGGCCGCGCTTTCCCTGGGGACTGGGCGGCGCGCAGCGGCAAGAGGAGGCGGCCCCGGCCCCGGCCCCGGTACCGGTACCGGTACCGGTACCGGCCCCGGCGCCGGCGCCGGCGCCGGCGCCCAGCTCCGACTATGAGGTGGAGGAGCAGCAGCAGCAGCAGCAGCCGCCCCCCGCCTGGCAGCCGCGCGGCGGGGGGGGCGGCGGGGGCGCCGTCGGGCGCGCGGACGAGCTCGGGCAGGCGGCGGCGCGCGACGCGAGGCGCCGGGAGGAGGCGCGGCAGCAGAGTCAGCGAGAGGCGTGGGCGGCCATGGGCGACCAGGGGCAGCAGCAGCGGCAGCAGCAGCAGAAGCGGCGGCAGGACCACGGGCAGGCCGACGACGCCCAGCCCTGGGCGGCGCCGCCGCCGCTGGGCGGGTGGGAGGCGGGCGCCGAGGACGGGGCGCCCGTGAACGAGGCGGCGCGCGCGGCGCAGCTCAAGCGCGACGAGGAATGGCGGCTGCAGGAGGCGCGGCAGGCGGCGCGCGCGCGGCAGGGACCGAAGCAGCAGCAAGAAGCAGAGGGGGCGGCGGCGGCGGCCGCCGCCGCCGCCCGCGCTCCCGCCGCCGCCGCCGCCGCCTCGGCGCCCTCCGCTTCCAACTCTTTGTGGAAGGCGTTCAGCAAGCCCCCGGCCGCCCCCCCCCCGCCCCGCAGGCTGGGGCCCGGGGCCTCCGCGGGCGTCTACAGGGGGCGCCTCGTGCTGGCCGCCGCCTTTTCGGTCGACGTCTCCGGAGCTCGGGACCCCGCCGGCGCGCTCAGGGCGCTCCAGGCGCCCTCGTACACGTCGACGTGCGGCTACGCCCTGTGCGAGTCGCTCGCGTCCATCGGCGTGACCCTGGGCCTGGCGTGCGTGGCGGTCGGCGGCGCGGGGGCCGACGGCCGCCACCAGGGCTGCGCGGGCCGGCGGGTCTACCTGGGCGCCGGCACTCAGGCCGAGGCAGCGGCCGCGGGCTTGGCCGCGGCCGCCGCGGGCGAGAGCGCCGACCCCCTGGGCCTGCGCGCGTCGGCCGAGGCGCGGCGCCGGCGCCTCGCGGACGGCTGGTCCGGCCTCGCCAAGCGCGACGGCGGCGTGCTGGCCTGGCTGATAGCCTTTGTCGGGCTGGCGGCGGCCGTGGCGGTCTTCGCGGTCGTGGCGGGCGCGCGCCGGTGGAGGCGCTCGGCGCGCGCGAGGGCCGCGGCCGCGGCGCAGGCCGCGGCTCAGCGCGTGGCGGCGATGCAGGCGCGCGAGGCGGCGGCGGCGGCGGCGGCGGCCGGCAAGCTCGGCGACAGCGACGGCGGCGGCGGCGGCAGAGGCGGAGGGGGCGGCGGCGGCGGCCCGTTCTCCGACGGCGGTGACAAGAGCGGCGGCGGGAGCGGGCGGTCGGTGACCGTGCGCGCGAGCGCCGACGGCGGGCTGTCGTTCGAGCGCGCGGCGGCGGCGGCTCGGGCAGTTGCGGCGGCGGCGGCCTGGGGCACCTCGTCCTCGCAGCAGCAGCAGCAGCAGCAGCAGCGTCCGCCGGCCCCGGCGCTGGCCGCCCTGCGCACGTCTGTCGGCGCCGCGAGGGGCGGCGGCGGCGGCGGGGGGGCGCTGTCCTTTGCCGGGGGCGGCGGCAGCGGCGGCGGCGGCGGGACGGATGGCGGGGGCAGCGTCACGCACCGGCGAGTCGCCGCCGCCGCCGCCTCTGCCGCCGCCGCCGCCGGCGGCCTGATTGACCCGGACTGCCTAGACCCCTTTGCGAGCGCAGGCGGGCTCGAGGGCACGCCGCCGACGGTCGCGGCCGCCCGGTTGCGCGCGCTGGCCTGGGCCGCCGCCCCCCGCAGCGTCGGCGGCAACGACGGGGGGAGCTACCTGTTCACGGGGCCCATGTCGTGCGAGGAGGGCAACGGCTTGGTCGGGATGGGGCCGGCGGACAGCCCGCTCTTGAACGCGGCCGAGGAAGGGAGGGCGGGGGCGGCGAGCGTCGGCGGGAGGAGGCGCAGCGTCGTCTCGTTTGCGCCGCCGGAGCACGAGCAGCATCAATGAGCCGGAAATAACAAGTGATCGAGCTCTCTTTTTGTTATTACAACAGTGCCGAGAAACGCCGGCGGCGAGAAGAAACCGGCGGGCGACGCTCACGCTTCGCGCGCGCGCTCCCCCCTCGCGATCGCATTTCTCGAACGGCGGCGGCGACGCACGAGCGACGGCAACCGTTCACTCGCTCATTGCAAACCGTCGCGCGCGCGCATCAAAACATCGCAAAGCTTCCACTAAGGACGCCATTGTTCCCACGCTCTTGCCCTTCTCGTGCCCGCGTATCAAAAGCCATGGCCAAGGTGCGTCCTCGAGGACGTGTCAAGCGTGCCGACAACACGGTCTCCCTGTCTAGGTCTCGCGCCGCGCCTCAACCATCGGCGCAGCGAGTAACCGCGACGTTTTGATCGACTCTTCCCTCTCTCTCCCTCCTCCTGTGTCCCCGCAACGCCAAGCGCTCATCTGCGCAACCTCCCCCCTTGACCACCACCACATAATACCAACAAGCAGAACCCCTTCACGCTGGGCGACGGCGACGGCTACGACCTCAACACCACCTACGTGCCGCCGGCCGACGTCGAGGCCGACGCCGTCGTGCCGGCCATCGGCGCAGGCAACGGCGCCGCAACCGCCGCGGGCGGGCGGCCAGGCGCCTCGGCAGCAGCAGCCGCGCCCGCCGCCCCGCTGGCCTTTGCCCCCTCGACCGCTAGCGCCGCGCCCGTCGGAGGCAGCCTCCGCCCGTCGGGCGCCCCGCCGTCCTCCTCCTCGCGCCCGCCGCTCTTCCCCCCGCCGCCGCCGCCGCCCGGCGGCGCGCTTGGCGGCGGCGCGCCCGGAGGCGCCGGCGGCGACGACGATCCCGCGAAGGCGCCCTTTTGGTCGCCGCGCCGCTACCGCCCCTACTTCGACGTCGACACGGCGCGCGTGCTTGACCGGCTCGCCCACTCTTTCTTAGGGCCTTTTCGGCCGTCCTTCATGGCCGCGACCGCCGACGACCCCGACATCTACGGCCCCTTCTGGGTGGCGACCACGCTGGTGCTGGTGACGGCAGTGGCGGGCAACTACGCGGATTACCTTAGCTTCTCGCGGTGGGCGGGCGGCGCCGGCGCCGGCGGCAATGGCGCCTCGTCCGCCGTCGCGCCGCCGCCGCCGCCCGGCGGCGGCAACGGCACCGACGCCGGCACCGTCCCGCCCGAGATCCCCTACCCCCCGGGGACTGATGCAGGTCAAGGCGCCTCTTCCGGCGGCCCTCGCATCGGCGAGCTCCAGTGGTATAATGACTACGCAAAAGTCAGTTATTCCGCGCTGCTGTTCTACGGCTACGTGTTCGCGCTGGGCTTCGCGCTCTGGTTCGCGCTGAGGTGGTTCCGCTCCGAGATGCGGCTGGCCAACGTGTGGTGCGTCTACGGCTACAGCATGACGGCGTTCGTGCCCGCGGCCTTTCTTTGCATCGCGCCCGCGGCGTGGGCGCGGACGCTGGTGGTGGCGGTGGCGACGGCGAGCTCTGGCCTGTTTTTGGTGGCGAATCTGAAGACGGCCATCTTCGAGGCGGCGCCCGCCCGGGCGACGGCGCTGCTGGGCGTGGTGGTGGCGGCGCACGCGGGCGTGGGACTGGCGCTGCGGATGTACTTATTCAGCTTCAGCAGCAAGGAGTTTGCGATGGGGGCGGCGGCGGGTTTGCCGGCGGGGGGCGGCGGCGGCGGGGGGGGCGCGTGATCGCTTGCTTTTGGGCGCATTGTGTTGTAATGGAACGTTTTTGCGCAATCGTTCGACGGACGAACTGGCCATGCGGCGGCATACCGGGCACGGAGGAGGAGGAGGCGCGGCGGAACGGAGGAATGGCCGCAGTCGCGCAAAAAGGCGGACGGCGCCCGTCTCCACCCGGCGAGCGGGCGGTCGAACAACGCAAATCATCGCGCTGCATGCGCGCGTGAGCGGCCCGTTCCACCTCAGACTCGAGACTTACTTACGCATCAATCTGAGCTCGCTTCCGTGTGTCGACACATCGGACGCGCGAACCGCAGCAGCAGCCCGGGGGAGTGTGGCGGAGTGCGGTGAACGATAAAAAAGCCACTCGCGCGCCATCAAAAAGATATGGCCGACGGGATGGCGCCGTCCCGTCCGCGCGAAGAAGACGACGACGCAGCCTCGCCGCTCGAGCGCCTGCCGGACGACCTGCTCTGCGCCTGCCTGCTGCGCCTGTCCGCGGCCGAGGTCGTCGCCGCATCGCTCGTATCGCGCCGGCTGCGGCTCTCCGCCGCCGACGACGATAGGCTGTGGCGCCCGCTCACTCTGCGCGCCTTCGCTGCGGCAACCTCGGCCAGCCGCGGGCGCGCACTCGAGGCGTGGCGCCGCCCGCCCGTGTCCGAGGCGGCGGCCGCGTCGTCGTCCGGCGGCCGGGGGCGGACTCGGCGGCAAGGCAAGGGCACGCGCGCCCCGGCCGCGACGACGACAGAGACCGCGGCGGCGGCGGCAGCGGCGCTGGCGCCGCCCCCGCAGCTGCTGCTGCCCTGGCGCGCCTGCTTCCAGCTGCTGCTGCGGCACGCGCCCCTCGTCGGCCTCTGGTCGGGCGCCGGCGCGGGGCCCCGCGGCGTCCTGATCGCCGCGCGCTGGGCCGACGGGTGCGTCGCCGTCGACCAGCTGCTCGGCGGCACCGACGCCGTGGTGGCGGCGCGGCGGCGGCTCGCCGGCTACGGCGGCGGCGCGGGCGGCGGCGGCGGCGCGGCGGCGGGCGGGGGCGGGGGCCTGAGGCGCCGCCGGTGGCGGCCGCGGCGGCGGACAGCGGCGGCGGCGGCGGCCGGCGGCTCGCCGGCGCCCTCTTACTACTCGTCGACCGACAGCGACACGCAGGACGACGACGGCGACGGTGACGGTGACGGGGACGAGGAGGGCGACGACAGCAACGGCGAGCGCGACGGCGGCGACGGCGGCGAGGCCGCGCGCAGCCGCCGGCAGCAGCGGGAGGAGGACGAGGCGCGGGAAGAGTTCCACCGCCGCAACCCGGGCGCGAGGACGGTGCCTCCGCTGCTGGCGCGGCGCCTGTGCCGCGTGGGGCCCGCCGCGCGCCCGCAGGCGACGATGGGCGGCGGCGCCATCTGGTGGGACTTTACCTGCGAAGGGGCGGGCGGCGGGGGGGCGGGGGGCGGCGGGTGCGGCGGCGGCGGCGGCGGCGGCGGCGGCGGCGGCGCGGGCGGCGGCAGCAGCGGCGGCGGGGGCGGCGGCAGCTGGGCGGCAGGAGGAGGGGCCGCGGGCTCGTCCCCCGGCGGCGGCGGCGGCGGCGGCGGCGGCGAGGGGGGCTTTGCGTGGTTTGGCCGGCGCGGCGGCGGCGCGAGCGGCTCGTCTTCCTCATCGTCCTTGGTGCTGCGCGAGTTCTACGCGCCAGAGCTCCACCCCGCGACCTCCGAGGGGGGCAGGCGGCGACCAGGGAGCGGCGGCGGGGCGGGCGGCAGCGGCGGCGGCGGCGGTGGCGGCGGGGGCGGAGGCGGCGGAACCTTTCACATCAACAGCCTGGCGGCGGCGGCGGCGGCTGCGGCGGGCGTGTGGCAGCCGCCGGACGTCGACATGGCGGCAGCAGCAGGCGGCAACGGCCACGGCCATGGCGGCGGCGGCGGCGGCGGCGCCTCGGCTCCCGGCCTCTTTCCGCCCCCGCTCGGGCCGTCCGCCGCGGCCGCGGCCATGCCGCCCGCCGCTGGCCCCTCCGCCTCCTCTTCTTCCTTCGGCGCCAGCTTCACCGAGTTCATGGCCGGCAGCGTCCTCCGCCGGTCGTCGTCGGCCTCGCGCTCGCGCTCGGCCGAGGCCAGCGGCGGCGCGCCCGGCACCAGCAGCGCCGCCGCTGCCGCCGCCGCCGGGCGCCGCGCCCCCGGCCCCGGCCTCCCCCCCGCCCGCCTGCGCGGCGCCCACCGCTTCCTCGCCGCCGACGCCCCCCGCCCCTCCCGCCGCTGCCCGCTGGCCGGCGTCTACCGCGCCGCCTACGGGCCCCACGGCCTCGAGGCGCTCGCCGTTGCGTACGACTTTTCTGGCGCGCGGCCGCGGCTCGTCGCGCGCAAGCTGCTCGGGGACCCCAACGTGCCGGCGGGCGAGGCGACGTGGTGGGCGGCCGTGCACGAGCCGCTGCCGCTGGGAGAGGGAGCGGTGGAGCGGCGGCGCGTGCTGCGGCGGGGCCTGGCGGTCGCGGCGGCGGCGGCGGACGCGGGGGCGGCGGCGGCAACGGCGGCGGCAGCGGCGACGGCAGCGGCCGCCTCCCCCGCGTCCGCCGCCCCTCCAGGGACGCCGGCCGCCGTCGCGCGCCGCGCGGTCGTCGCCGCCTACCGCGGGCAGGGGCGCATCGCCGACACCGGGTTCCAGAACCCGCGCTGGCTCGACGGGCGCCTGTGGGTGTTTGCCGACGGCGCGCTCGCGTTTGTTTGGCTGTTGGACGATGACGGGGACGAGGCGGCGGCGGCGGCGGGCGCGGGCGCGGCCGGCGGCGGCGAGGGCGGCGGCGGCGAGGATGGCGGCGACGACGAAGATATCGCGGCCGACGGGTCGTGGTGGCTGACCGAGTACGCGCGCTTTGGTGAGGCGGAGCTGGGCAGGGGCTTGGAGGCGGCGCTCAGGGGCGGGGGGTCGCCTGGGGGGGGCGGCGGGGGCGGCAGTGCGGGCAACGGCGGCGGGGAGGCGTGCGGCGGCGGCGGCGGCACGCTGCTGTCTCCTCTTCGCGTCCGGGGCGGCGGTGGGGACTGAGGTGTCGGGTCGAGCAAGAGCACGTGTACAAAAGGAAGCATACGAAAGAGAGAGGAGAGAGGACCAGCTAGGAGAGAAACTTCGGACGGAGCAAGTTCAAACGGCGCCGCCCGTCAGGCTGTCGGTCAGCGGGCGGCCGCCGCCGCGCTGCTGACTGCGCGAGGCGGCCGCCGCCTTGGCCGCGCGCGTGTTCCTCGCGGGCGGCTTGCCCCACTCCTCGGCGCGGGCCGTCGCGTCCTCTCGCGCCGCGGCCGCCGCGGCCGCCGCCGCGCGGAGCTTGAGGACGGCCGAGATCGCGTACACCACCCCGACCAGCAGGCCGACCGACCCCACCGCGATCACAGGGTAGGCCCAGGGGGGCACCGCGCCGCCGCCGCCGCCCGGGGCCTGCGCCGCCCCGGCGCCGCCGGCCGCCCCGGCCGCCGCGGCCTGCGCCTCGGCCGACGGCAGCTGCCCGCCGTAGCCGCCGCGGTCCACGAACCGCGCCGTCGCCGGGGCGCCGGCGGGCTGGCCCGACCCCCCGCGCGCCCTGGCCTGGAGGGCCGTCTGCGTGGCTTGGTAGGCGGCGGCTGCGGCAGCCGAGGCGGCGGCCGTGGCGGCCAGGTCGGCGGCGCTCGGCCTCGCGGCGGCCGCGAAGGCCTCGGCCTCGGCCTCGGCCGCCGCCTCGGCCTCGGCGGTCTCGGCCGCGAGCAGGGCGTCGGCGGCGGCGGCGGCGGCAAGGGCGCGCTCCTCCTCCTCGGCGGCGGTGAGGGCGGCCAAGGCGGTCGGGGCCGAGGCGGCCGGGGGCTTGGGCGCGGTCGTCGGCGTTGTCGTCGTCGTCGCTGCAGGGGGCTTGAGGGCGGGCGGCGCTGCAGGGGGCTTGGGGGCAGACGGCGCTGTCGCCGGCGCCGGCGCGGGCGCGGCCGGGGCGGCAGGCGGCTTGGCCGCCGGCGGGGCCGGGGCGGCAGCAGGCGGCGTGGGCGCGGGCACGGGCGCTGCCGGGGGCGCGGCGGCGGGGGCAGGCGCGGGAGCCGTCGTCGCAGGGACGGGAGCGGGAACGGCAGGAGGGGTTGCTGGAGCGGGAGCGGGAACGGCAGGCGCGGGTGCGGGGGCGGCTGCAGGCGCCGGCGCCGGCGCAGGCGCAAGCGCCGGAGCTGGAGCCGCCGGAGGCGTCGCCAGTGTCACGGCGGGCGCCGGCGCCGGCCCGCCGGTCTGCCTCAACGCACGCCTCGCGCGTTCCTTCCCCGAAGCACCACCGGCGCTGGGCGGCAGCGGGGCGGCGATCTCGAACGACGGCAGCGCCGCGCCGCCGTCATCGGACAGCAGCAATCCGAGCGCGTCGCCGCCGTCGGCAGAGAGCTGCAGCGACGGCCCCGCGTCGCCGCCGCCGTAGGCAGTGGGGCCGCCGCCGCCGCCGTAGCCGCCCGCGCCGGCCGCGTCCGCCAGGACGGCCACCTCCTCGGCCGAGGAGCTCATCATCGAGCCCATGGCGACGCACGCAAAGGCGGACGCCACGACCAGCAGCAGGCGCGCCGGCGAGAGGCGGCGGCGCCGGGGCTCGTTGCCGCCGCCGCCGCTGCCGATGCCGCTGCCGCTGCCGCTGCCGCTGCCGCCGCCGCGCCTCCCGCCGCTGCCGCTTCGGCTGCCGCTCCCCCCGTTGCTGCTCGCGCCGATGCTGCCGCTGCCGCTGCCGCTTCGGCTGCCCCAGCTGCGCCGGCGGCTGCGCGTCATGGCGGCACCGGCGTCGCTTCCGGCCATGTCTCTCGCTGCGCGCGCGAAAGGAAAAAAACCTTTCTCTAAGTCAAATGGAGCCGTCGCGACCCGCGCTATTCTTGGCGTTGCCGTCGCTGTCGCTCGCGCGCCCTTTGTGTGTGTGTGTTGTCGTTCGAGCAAGAAGTGGGAACGAGGGTGCGGTGAAGATGCAAGGGGGTTACAAGGCACGCACGCGCAGTGGCATGTAAAGGAGAGATCGATCATGCCTGCTGGGTTTCGGGGAGGGAAGAGGGCGCAAAAAATTGCTTTTGTTGGCAAAAAACTGCTTGTTGGCAAAAAAAGTGTTTTGCGTTCCCCCCGCTCGGAAAAAAAAAAAAAATGCGCGCAAAAATCAAGCCGCTTTCTTCGCCGCCGCCCGCGTCACGCGCGCCGGCGTCGCCCCCCCCCTCCCGGCCCGGCGCTTGCACCCCAGGGGCCCCTCGCCCCCGGGCCCGAGCAGCAGGATCTGCGCCACGAGCGCCCCGTTGAGCGCGAGCGACAGAAGGTAGGAGCGGACCATGGCCGCGCCCGCGCTGCCCTGCTGCAGCGAGGTGAACACCCGCGCGCAGCAGCCCACCACGTTGATGGCGTACGTCGGCAGCGCCAGCTGCCCCGTGCTGCCCGAGCGCAAGCCTTGGGCGATCTGGGGCACGCGCGACGCGACCATCAACAGCGCGTTGGCCGAGTAGGCGGCCGCCACGCCCGAGCGGCCGACCACGCCGGTAAAGATTGCCGCGGCCGCCGCCGCCAGCGCGCCGCCGACGGCCAGGCCCCTCCAGGCGCCCGCCCGCCCGTAGTGGTACACCAGCGCGAGGATGGCCAGGTTCTGCGCCAGGAGGATCAGGGCCTCGCCCCAGGCCAAGAAGGGCAGGCCGTGCAGGGCGCCGTAGGCCGCGTGGACTGCCAGGCCCGCCGACTCGAGCTCGAACGAGGCCGGCGACAGGCCGGCGGCGCTCTTGGCTCGGGTGATGTTTAGGATCTGGGGCAGCTTGGTGAGGCAGGCGCCGGCGAGGATGCCGTAGCTGAGGGACTGTTTTGTTGTTGTTTGTATGGGGGGGTTGTTTTTGTTTCCGAGTTGGCCAGAATAAAGTCGCAACGCGGCACCGCCGTCGGCATCGAGTGGGGCGACGGGCAAAAGACGCGTCCGGCACGCGCACCTTGCTGACCAGCGCCTTGATCAGCGCCTCCGGCGGCATCTGGCCGTGGGCGACGTATTCGAGCAGCGCCTGCTTGAGGAGGGGCACGACGTCCGCCATGGCGCGTTTGGACGCGCTCTCGGGGGGGGCTTGAGGTCGAGCGAAACAGGGGGCGATGGATCAATTTGAATTGAACGCGGCGCGGAGACAACAACGAGGCAACAACGGGAGCGAGACAAGGGACTGAAGAGGTCGTGCGTGCGTTGTCGAGCGATTGTACAAAAGAGAGAGATCGAGTGAGCGGCAGTGTTGATCAAGCAAACGCCGCCGACGCGTACGCTCTAGGCGACGTCCGCCGCCCGCCGACGAGCGTCGCTCAGGCGGGGGGCGCCGACGGCCGTTTCTACGAGCAACCACGGGCGGGCCAGCGCGTGGGCAAGGGCCGCCCGCGCTTCTGAGCGCCACCCGGGGGCCTTGACGCGCAGGCGCCGCAGGGCCTCGAGCGGGGCCAAGGCACGCGCGACCCCCGCGGCGTCGGGCGTCGACGCCGCCGCCGCCGCCGCCGCCGTCCTCGCCGCCGCTGCCTCGTCGTCGTCGCCCCCGCCCTCTGTCTTGGCGTCTGCCGAAGCAGGAGCGTTGGCCGCGGCCGCTACCTCGAGGCAGCGCAGGGTGCGCGCCGCGGGCAGCAGCGCCTCGGCCAGGGCGCGCACGTCCAGCTCCCCCAGCCCCTGCAGGCGCACCTCGCGAAGCGGGCAGAGGCGCGCGGCCGCCGGCAGCAGCGCGGGCACGGCAGCGCCGCCGCCGCCGCCGCCGCCTCCCCCGGCGATCGTCAGGGCCGTCAGGCGCGGCCACGCGCGCGCCACGCCGTCCGCCTCCCGCTCGTCGCCGTGATCGAATCCGCAAAGCGCGGCGTCGGTCACGCCCGGGAGCGCGCGCGCGGCCGCGGCCAGGCCGCCAGAGGTCGCTCGGCAGCCCCGCAGCGACAGGCGCGAGACCGCCGAGGGGGCGTGGTTCGGGCGGGGGGCCGCCGCGCCGCCGCCGCCGCAGCCGCCTCCTGCCTCTGCCGCCCTGACAAGGTCCCACCCGCGCAAGTCCAGGCGCTCAAGTCCCCGAGGCAGGTCCGCCACGTGCAGCGTTGGGAGAACCGACGTCGATGGGAGCAGGTTGATAAGCGCCATCGAGCGCAGGGCGGGGAACGCGTCCGCAGCCATCGAGAGCAGAGGACAAGGCGAGTTGTCGGGCGCAAACGCCGCCGTCACCTTGAGCGACCGCAGCGAGCGGCGCAGGTCGGCCCCCGTCCATGTCGACAGGAGCGGGGCCAGCAGATCCGCGGCGCCGTCTCCCGCGCGCACCCGTGCGGTCGCCAGGCCGCCGCACACCTCTAGGGTGCGGAGGCAGGCGGGGTCGGCGGCGGCGACCGCCGCGAGCGCCGCCCGCAAGAGCGGCGAACCGCCCTGCCCATCGGTCGGGAACGCCGACGTGGCCATGGCCGTCAGCCGCAGGTGGCGCAGGCGCGGACACTCGCGCAGCAGCGCGGACACCTGCTCCGCGGCCTGCGGCGACATCAGGGCCGAAGGGGGCAGCAGCAGCGTGAGGGCGCCGACCGACCGCAGTGGCGGCGCCGCCGAGGGAAAGGCCGCCGCCAGCGCGCGGGCGGCGTCGGCCGCCAAGACCCGTCCTTCCGCCAGCGTGGTCACGCGCGCGTGCGCCGAGACGAAGTCGGGGGTGGCGGCCAGCGTTCCGTCCGCCCGGGCGGTCCATTCGGACTCGACCACCGAGACGGTCGTCGTCGCTGTTGCTGCTGTTGTCGTTGTCTTCGTCGTTGTCGCCGGGGCTGTGGCCGCGGCAGCGCCAAGGCGCAGGCGCGACAGGCCCCCGGCGGTGCTGCCGCCGCGGCCGACCGCCGCCAAAACGCACCGCATCACCCCCTCGAGCGCGGCGTCGACCGTCGGCAAGCCCATTAGCTCCAACTCGCGCAGGTACGGCCGCCCGAGCGCGTCGCGGGACAGGGCCGCGCACGCGGACGTGAGCGCCGCCCCCCACTCAGATGACGCTGCCGCGGGCGGCCGGAGCCGCCGCCGCTCCCGCTCCCGCGGCGGCGCGTACGGCGGCGGGCGGAAGCGCACGGTCAGGCGCGCGGTCGCGCGCACGACGGGGCGGACCGCGGCCTCGACGAGCGTCAGCAGCTCCTCGGGCGTCGACAGCGCGCCGGCCAGGTCGAGCGCGTCGAGCAGGAGGAGGAGGCGGGCCGGGCAGTCCGGGCGAGGCGCAGCAGCGGCGGCGGCGGCGGCGGCGCGGGGGACGTCGGCGGCGGCGTCGGCCGTGTCGGCGGCGGCCGAACGATCCTCGCCGAGCCGCAGCTTGACGCCGCGCACGGCCACCGAGCGCAGTGACCCTCCCAGGAGCTCGGCCGCGTCCGCAAAGAGCGCGCGCGCGTCCACGGAGGCCGACGACGCGACGGCGACCGCGGCGACGGAAGCTTCTTCCTCTGCCGGCGCTCCGGCGACGGCCAGCTCGAGCGAAGCGACGCGCCGCCCGGTCGCCGCCAGCGCCGCCAGGGCCGCGCGTACGGCGCCCGGCTCCGTCGGGCGCGCGGGGTCCAGCCGCAGGACCGCGCGCGTCTCCAGGCCCCTGGCCGACTCTGGCGACCGCAGCCAGCAGGCAGCCCAGAGGCCGGCGGCCTGCGCCGAGGCCGGAACCCGCAGCGAAGCCAGCGCGGGCGGCAGGAGCGCCGGCGACGCGACGAGCGCGTTCTCGGCGTCGCGCGCATCGGTCAGGCGCGCGGCGATCGCGTGCGCCAGGTGGGCGGGCAGGAGGTCGAGCATTGAGCGTGTAACGGTGAGGTTGGGAGGTTGAGGCCCAGAGCGCGCGGGAGGCAAGAGAGAGTCCTAGTCTCGGTGCGTGGAGAGAAAAAGGTTGAGTAAAGAGCGATGCTTCTTCCGGGTTCGGGGGTTCGTGGGGTTGTTGCTATGCGCGCGCCGCGCCCCTCTCTGCGTGTGCGCGGACGCGGCGATGATGATGATGATGAGCGGTCGAGTGATTGTGAGTTGGGAGTGTGTCTGCTCGGAAGCAGGCGGTTTTGTAGATAACAAAACGCCCCCTCGCCGCCGACGCCGCCAGCGACGAGTCATCGCCCGCCCCCCCTTTTCCTTCCCTTCTTTCAGGCGCCGTCCAAAAAAGTCGAGCACCCCCCGGCCAGCGCGTCCAGCGTGTCGTCGTCCGTGAAGGGCTGGAGCCGCCACGTGGCCGCCGCCGCCTCGGCGCTCGCCGCGGGGGTCTCGGGCCCGGCCCCCAGGGCCGCGCGACGCATCCACCGCAGCTCGCGCGAGAGCGCCGCCGCGGCGCCCGACGCCAGCAGCGCCGCCTCGAGCGCGGCGACCGGGGCGGCCGAGGAGGCGGCGGCGGCGGCCCCCTCGCCCTCGTCCCCGCCTTTGGGCCCGTCCTCGTCTTCGTCCGCGAGCGCCCGGCCCTCCAAGGCGCGCGCCTCGGCACCCAGCACCGCCGACGCGTCCTCGGCGTCCCCGAGCGACGCGCGCAGGCGCGCGAGGGACGACTGGAGTGCCTCGGCCGCCGACGCGCCGCCCGCGCTTCGGCCGTCCGCGCTTCTGCTCGTCGCCAGAGGAAAGGCGCACAGCGCTGCGGTGGCGACGGCGGCCGTCATCCGCGTCGGCCCGGCGTCGTCGCCCTCTGCGCCCGGTCGTCTCCTGCGGGCGCGGCTGCCGGCTGCTTGCTGCCCGCGCCGGCGCTCGCGCTCGACAAAGGCGTGCAGGCCGGCGGACGGGGCCTGTTGGGTTTGGGTGGCGGGGGCGGGGGCGGGAGCGAGCGGGCGTCGTCGTCGTCGTTGGCGAAATGGGCCCCTTCGCCGCGGTCTTTTGAATTAGACGGGAACAACCCGTCGACGTGCCCCTCTTTCTATCTCTTGCTCACCTCCTGCATCAGCTCCTCGTACACGCGCATCACGGCGTCGCGGTGGCGATCGCCGCCTGCTACCGCGGGCACCTCCTGTTCCTCGCCTCCATCTTGCAAGGCGGCGAGCGCGCGCGCCGCGGCGTCCCAAGCGGCGGCGCCGCTCGCGACGGCGGCGCGCCATCCCTGTCGTCGTTTGTCGTTTGTTTTTGTTCTCGCTCGCTCGAGTTCGGGTGGTGGTTCGGTCAGCGCGCGCTGACGGGCGTCGCTGCGGCGGGGTGGTAATTCACGCCAACGCATCATCCTTACCTCGACCGCGCGGATCACGCTCTCGGCGCGCGCAGCGTCCATTCCTGATTTCCTCCGTTTTGCCTTCCCGCCGCCCGATTCCTACGCGACAACGAGGCCCATGTCCGATGCAGAGTGGGTCCGCTTCCAAAACGATTCACTTGAAGGAGTCCCACGAACCGCGCGCGGTCGCTCCGTCTTGACGAACCGGCGCCGCCTCGGCCGCCGCCCCCGCCGCCGCCCCTCCCTCGGCCCGCGCCGCCGCCGCCGCAAACCCGCCCACCTCCGCCAGCGCCCGCCGCGTCAGGTCGGTCAGGCTCGGCGACATCTTGTCCGCCCGCTTCTTCGACAGCACGTCCCCCGTGGCCCCCGCGGCCACGTCGCTCGTCAGCGGCCACCGCGGCCGCAGCTCCACCCACTCGCCCAGCGCCGCGGCCTCCTCGCGCGACATCACCGCCGGCGCCTCAACCGCCGCGAGCACACTCCCCCCCGCCTCCCCCCCGCCCCCGCCGCCGCCGCTCGCCCCCTCGAGCGCGTCCCGCCCGTACTGCCGCGCGACCTGCTCCCGCCCCTCCCGCGCCGCCTCCAGGGCCGCCGCCCACGCCGCGTCCGACAGCGGCGGCAAGGCGCCCGGCGCAGGCTCCCACAGGCCCAAGGCCGCCCGCTCGGCCCCCGCCCAAGCAACCATCACCCCGTTGTCCGTGCACCATCGGATTGGGGGAACGACCAGGCGCAGGCCCTGCTCGCGGCACAGGTCGGCGAGGCGGGCGCGGACGACCTGGTTGCAGGCGACGCCGCCGGCGACGACGAGGTGGCGGAGTTGCCGCCGAGGGGCGGCGGCGGCGGTGGCGGCGTTGGCGGCGGCGGCCGGGGGCGCGGGCGCGTCTACACCCCGTCCTCCTCCCGGCTGCTCGTGCTGCTGCTGCTGCTGCTGCTGCTGCTGCTGCTGCTGCTGCTGCTGCTGCTGCTGCAAGGCCTCGCGGGCCCACTCGACGCCCCGGCGCGTGCGCTCCACCAGGTGCTCCACGGCCGCGCGCTGGAACGACGCCGCCAGGTCGGCGCGCACCTGGCGCCGCTCGGCGGCCTCGCCCGCCGCTCCCGCCTCTGCGCCGTCGCCTCCTGCTCCTGCTCCGCCGCCGCCGTCCGCGACCGCCCCGAGCTCCCGCTCGATGGCCATGCGCGCGCTCGTCTTGAGCCCGGCATAAGAGAAGTCGCAATTGCGCCGCTTCTTCATGGGCGGCGGGAAAGGGTACCGCGCGGCATCCCCCGAGAGCGCGAGCGCTTCGAGCGCGGCAGCGCCATGCGGCGCGGCCGGCAGCCCGAGCATGCGCGCGACCTTGTCGAGGGCCTCGCCCGCGGCGTCGTCGAGGGTCGTGCCGAGTAGGGCGTAGTCCCCCACGCCGCGCGCGAGGACCAGGAGATTGTGCCCGCCGCTCACGAGCAGGCACAGGAAGGGGAACGGCAGCGGCGGCGCCTGCTCGTCGCTGCCGCTGCCGCCGCCCGCTGCCGCCGCGTCCTCCGCTGCTTCGGCTGCTGCCGCTGTTGTCGCCGCTTTGCCCCCTCTTGCTGCCGACCCCTGCTCCTGCCCCGCCTCCTTGTGCTGCTCCCGCTGCGCCGCCGCCAGCCGCGCCACCAGCGCGTGCGCCTCCATGTGGTGCACGGGCACAAGCGGCACGCCCGCCGCCCTCGCCACCGCCCGCGCCTTGCGCACGCCGACGTCCAGGCACAGGCTGAGGCCCGGGCCCACGGTCACGGCCACGGCCGCGAGCTGCGCGGACGGGTCGCCCACGCCCGCCTCGGACAGGGCGCGCGCGACGACGCCGTCGATGGCGGCGCGGTGGGCGTGGCGGGCGAGCGCGGGGACGACGCCGCCCCAGCGGGCGTGCACCTCCTGCTGCGACGCGGAGCAGGCGGAGAGCACGCGCCCGCGGGTGGTGACGACGGCGGCGGCCGTGTCGTCGCAGGAGGACTCGATGCCGAGGACGAGGCGCTCGGCCTCGGACCCGGCGCCACCGCCGCCGCCGCCGAGGCGCAGCGAAAAGAGCGGGGCACGCACGGGTGGCAGAGGGGCGGCGGCGGCGGCGGCGGCCGTGCGCGCCTGCTGGGGCGGGGCGCCGTCGGGCATGGACGCCACGCGGGCGAGGCGCGCGCGGTGGGATCGCAGGAGCGCGCTAGTGGTGGTGGTTCGCAGCAGCAGCAGCATCGGAGAGGGAGGCGGCCGCTGTACTCTCGCGGGCGGGAGAGAAGCACTTCTCCCCGCGCCTGCTGCTGATGCCGCCGACGCGGCGCCCGCGGACATGGGGGGAAGCGAACAACGAGTCAAGCACAGGGTGGTGATGAGGGATGGCAAGCTAGGGTTGGCGTGATTGCTCGATTGCGACGCGGCTATTGTTCAAGGCGGCCGCGGAGCCACGAGCGTCGCCGGCCCCGGCCCAAAACAACGAGATGTCGAGCGTGGGCGGTCAAAACCCCGACGCCCCGCACAAGCGATCGAATCCAAAATAATAAACAAAAAATTGCACAACCGAACGCGATGCCCTCCGACCAGCACGCGCGCCAGCGGCGCGCCACCTCGGTCGCCGCCGCCAAGGCGTCGCCGCCGGCCGGCCCCAGGCAGCATCAGCATCAGCAGCAACAGCAGCAGCAGCTGCTGCGCAAGAAGCGCGCGGCGAACGCGGCGGCGGCGGCGAGCTCGGCCGCGCCGGCGCCGGCGCTGTGGGCGCTCCCAGACCTGACCGGGCGGCTGGACGTCCGGCCGTTGTCCCCCGACTCTCCTTCCTCGTCGTCCGCGCCCCCGCGCCGCCGCTTCGCCGCCCTGAAAGGCACCACCCTGTACCTGTTCAAGGGGGCCGCGGACGAGCAGCCCGTGGCCTTCCTGCCGCTCGAGGGGGCGCGCGTGGGCGAGTGGCGGCCGCTGCCGGCGGCGCTGGCGGGCGGCGGCGGCGGCGGCGGCGGCGCGTTTGACGGCGTCGGCCGCGCCGCCCGCCCCTCGTCGCCGGCGGTGCCCGCGCAGGTGCTGATCCGCGTGACGCTGCACCCGCTGTTCGCGCGGTACCATCCGTCGGGCGGGACGCACGCACTGGCGGCGCCCACGCGCGAGCTTCACGCGCTGTGGCTGTCGTGCCTGCGAGAGGCCGCCACGGCGGCGACGGCGACCGGAGCGCCCCGCGCCGCCGACGCGCCCTTGCCCGCTCCCGCTGCCCCCACCCCTCCTCCTCCTCCTCCCCCGCGCCCGCGCAAGCTGTCGTCGGGCGCCCCGCCGACAAAGGCACGCGGATCGGGCGGAGCACTCGCCTGCTGCTTCGGCGGCAGCTGCGCCGAGGTCCTGTTTGGCACCGTGAGCAGCGGCAGCAGCGAGGGCAGCAGCAGCAGCAGCGAGGGCGAGGCCGACGAGGGGGCGGCGGCATTGCAGCAGCGGGAGCGGCGGCGGCGGCTCGCGTCGGCGGGGCCCTCCCCTCCGCCCATCCTCGCGCGGCGGGCCAGCGTCGGCGCGGGGACCGCGGCGGCTGCCTACCAGCGCCCCGAACAGCAGCACCAGCAGCAGCTCCGCGGCTACAGGTGGGGTCGGGACGGCGGCAGTGTCGGCGGCGGCAGCGGCAGAGGCGGCGACAGAGGCGGCGGCGATGAGCGAGACGACGGCGAGGAGGACGACGGCGAGGACGCCTTCCCAGCGGCGGCGCAGGCGGCGCCCTACGAGGACGGCGACAGCAGCAGCAGCAGCAGCAGCGGCAGCGACGGCAGCGAGGGCGGCGACCAGATGAAGCAGCAGCAGCAGCAGCAGGCGTCCTTCTCCGTTGGCCCGCGCCCCTCCGCCGCGCTGCAGATGCAGCTGCAGCGCCGCTTCTCGTGCGCGTCTTCGGGCTCGTCGGCGTCGGCGTCGCCGCTCATGCGCGCGCGGCCGAGCCTGTCCGACTGCGGCGGCGGCGGCGGCGGCAGCGGCGGCGGCGCGGCGGCGGCGCGCGTGCGGCGGAGCAGCACCGCCTCGTCCACAGCCCGGCACCAAAAGGCCGGCCGCCGCAGGCCCAACGCCGGCGCCGAGGAGGAGGCGGGCCTGCCGGCGCACATGCTGCTGCGCGCGGCGCGCGCGGCGGCCACTGTGGCCGGCCGCTCGGCGCCCTCGCCGTCGGCGGTCGTGCGCGCGGGCGTCTTTGCGCAGCGCGGCGGGGCGGTAGCGGGCGGGGGGGCGGCCGCCGGGGCGGGGCCCTCGGAGGAGGACGCGGCGCTGCTGGCGCAGGTGGTCGACCTGCAGGCGCTGCTCGTGGGCAGGCTGCAGCGGCAGCGGCAGCAGCAGCAGCAGCAGCAGGTGGTTGCGGAGCAGCAGCAGCCGCTGGCGCCGCCAGGGGGGGCGGAGGGCGAGGCGTGAGAGAGAGCGACAGGGCGATAGAGCGACGCGCCGCCGTCACCGGTCAAGAGTTGCCGGGGGCGCCTCCCGTCCTCTCCCTCCTATCAAGCCACTCTAGCGTTGCCTTAGCAATCCCTTGTCTCTCTCCCTCGCTCTTGACATACCTACACCCACACGCCCCCTGATCGGAAAACGACCGCGGCCGGCAACACGCGAACACTGCTGCAATCACCGAACGCCCCCCCCTCTCCGTCCACGAGCGCCGTCACGACAATGGCGCAGCGGCTCAACCGCTGCTGTGAGTTCCAGTTCTTATCACCGCGCGCGATTGAGGCGCCTTGTCGATGCGCGGCCGGGCGGAGAAAAGCCGCTCTCTTCCTCCCTCCCTTTCCTCTCTGCACGCGCCGCCTTCTCGCTCACGTTGTCCCGGCTCCTGCCGATCCCCAATCTCTAAACATCACACACACGCACACGCACACAGTGCCATTCGTGGTCGAGCCGGCAGCAATAGCGGCAGCAGCAGCAGCGGCAGGAGCAGGAGGAGCAGGCGCCATGATCGCGGCGGCGGCGGGCGCCACGAGTGCCGCCCCTGCCGGACCCCTCCTCGTGTCTGCCGTCGCGCCGCCGGCAGCGACTGCAGCAGCAGCAGCCGCAAGAGCAGCAGCAGCCCGTTGGCTCGGCGGCCAGCACCGCGCCTACGCGTCGGCCGCCGCGGCCTCCGCAGCTGCGTCGGCCGCCGTCGGCGCCACCAAAGCAGCAGCCAAGAAGACAGCGCCCGAGGCCGAGGCGCCGCCGCCGCCGCCGCCGCCGGCCACGCTCGTCGACGGCCGCGGCAAGCGCCCGCGCGGCGTCGGCACCAAGCGCGGCGGCGGCGCGGGCGGGGCGGCGGCGGCAGCAGCGTCGGGCAGGGGCGCGGCGTCGCGCAGCCGCTCGCCGGCGGGCGTGGGCGCCGCGTCCGCCCGTCGCAAGCCATCGTCGGCGGCGACAACAGGCGCCGCCGCCGCCGCTTCGTCTCCCGCCGAGGCCGCCGCCGCCGCCGCCCCGGCTGCCTCTGGCGGGTCCTCCTCCTCCTCTTCGCGCCTGTACACGCGCGACAACTACGCCAAGCTCGCGGCCACCGGCTGGGACCCGTCGGCCGTCGCGTCCGTCGCGCAGCAGAAGCAGCAGCCAGGCAGCAGCAACAGCGGCAGCGGCAGCAGCAGCATGGGCCAGCAGCAGCAGCAGCAGCAGCAGCAGCAGCAAGGCGGCGTCGGCGGCGTGAACGTCGGCGGCCCGCCGCCGCTGCGCGTCGTCTTCGCGCTTATGGCCCGGATCCGCGCCTCGGCCACCCTCTCCGACCTGCAGGCGGCGGTGGCGGCGGGCGAGGCGTCCTCGTCCCTGGACGCCCTGGCGGTGGCCGCGGCCGTGACGCGCGTGCCGCGCCTGCTGGCCGCCACGGCCGCGGGCGAGCAGGCGCGCCGCGAGGCGGAGTTTGCGCTCGCGCTGCGGCCGCCGTCGGCGGCGGGGGCCGGCGGCGGCGGCGCCAGCGCCGGCGCCGGCGCGGGCGAACGGGAGCGGCGGCGGCCGGGTCGCCGTCCGGCCGCGGCGCTCGAGCAGCAGCAAGGCGAGCTGCGCGCCTCGGGCGCCCTGCCCGCCGACGCCACGCACGAGGACGTGCTCGCCGCGCGCTCCGCCGCCGCGCGCGCCGCCCGCCGCGACGCCGCCGCCGCCGCCGAGCGGCTCCTGGCGCGGCTGGCGCCCTCGCTCGAGCGCGCGCTGCCCGAGCTCGGCGCGCGCGAGGTGTGCAACTGCCTGTGGGCCGTCGCGCGCGCGCAGTACGCCCCGTCCTCCCGTCTGCTGGACGCGGCGTTCGCGGCCCTGCTTCGGCCGGTGCCGGCGGCGGCGGCAGCGGCGCACGGAAAAGCGGGCGCGGGAGAAGAGCAGCAGCAGCAGCAGGACCAGAAGCAGCGGCAAGCGATCGACGCGGCCCAGCCGCAGGAGCTCGCCATGCTCGCGCTGGCCGCGCGGCACCTGGCCCCTGCCAACGACGCGCTGTGGTCGGCGATCGAGCGGCGCGGCGCCGAGATGGCGCGCGCGCCCGTCAAGCATCAGCAGCAGCAGCAGCAAGAGGAGCAGCAGGAGCAAGGCGGCGGCGTGAGCGGCGGCGGCGGCGGCCTCTCTTGGTTTGAGGCGTCGTCGCTCGCCTGGGCGGCGTCCAAGGCCGGCCGCCGCGCGGCCGTGCTGACCCCCGCCCTGGCAGAGTGGGTGGTCGAGGCCTCCTCGGCGTCCTCGCCGCAGCCGCCGCCCCGCGTGCGCGAGGCGACGGCCATGCTGTGGGCGTTTGCCGAGCAGGGGCCCGGCGCGCTATCGGCGGCCGGCGGCCGCGGCGGCGGAGAGGGGGCGGCGTCGGCGGCGTCCTCCCCGGCGGCGGCGGCCCTGACGGCCCTCTGCGACGTCGTGGCCGCGCGCCTGCCCGAGGTCGAGGCCCCGGGCGACCTGGCGTCGGCGCTCTGGGCCGTCGGGCGCCTGGGCCACCTGCACCCGCCGCTGCTGCGCCGCGTGGCCGAGCATCTGCGGCGCGCGCCTCTGGTGCCCGACGACGGGCGCGGTCCCCACGCGCCGCCGCCGGCCGAGATCGTGAGCAGCGGCGGCGTGTCGTGGCGGCCGCTGCCCGGCGCGCCGTCGGCCGCGGCGCCGTCGACCGCCACGGGGCCGGCGCCGACCGCCCGGCTGCTCGCGATGGCGGCGTGGGCGGCGGCGCGGCTGCTGCCCGGCAGCCTGTCGGACGTGACGGGCGACGACGCGAGCAGCAGCGGCCCGGCAGGAGCAGCAGCGGCAGAAGCAGCGGCAGCAGCCGCAGCAGCAGCAGCAGAGGCGGACGGCGGCGGCGGCAAGGACGCGGCGGCGTCGTTGTCGTCGTCGGCCGAGGGCGGCGCGGCCGAGGCCGGCGCCCCGGCGCCCGCCGCGCCCGGCCCCTCCCCGCACGCCCCGCTCGCCGCCGCCCTCCTGCTCCCCGCGGCGGAGGCCCTGCTGCGCGACCCCTCGGCCTTCTCCCCGCAGGACGCCGCGGGCGTCGCGTGGGCCGCCGCCCGCCTCGGCCACCGCAACGCGGCATGGTGGCGCCGCGCCGCCGAGGCCGCCTTCCCGCCGGCGCGGCTGGTCGGCGGGGGATTCGGCGCGCCGCAGCTGACCAACGTGGCGCGCGCCTACGCCCGGCAGTGCTCGGCGTGGGGGCAGAGGCCCCCGGACGGGCTGATGCAGGGCATCGCGCGCGGCGCCGAGGCGCGGGCGGGCGAGTTCAGCGCGGCCGACGCCTCTGGCGTGCTGCGGGCGCTGGCGGCGGCGGCGGCGGCCGGCGGCGGCGGCGGCGGCGCCGGCGATGCGGCGCTGGCGGCGGCGGCGCTGGGCGCGGGCCGGGCGCTCGTGGCGGCGCTGGCGGGTCGCGCGGACGTGGCCCCGCACGAGCGCAAGCAGCTCGCCGGCGCGGCCGCGGCCGTGGGCGTGGCGGACGCGGAGTTGGCGGGGCTGCTGGCGGGGGCGTGAGAATGAGCAGAGCGCTCCGAGGAAGAAAAGGAGGGCGGGGTCTCGGCGGCATCGCCCGACGACGGGACGACGTCCGCCCGCCGCCGTCTATCGCGCGCTCGCGTCTCCCATTCGAGCAACCCTGGGAGATTGGCTCGCGCCGGCCGCGCGACACGCTGTAACTTCTCACACTCCTGACGATCTACCAGCCATCTGTGTGTCAGCGTCTGCTTTAGAGCTTTGGCAATACAATTGATGATCAGACCGATGAATTCCTCATCCGCGGCGCGCGCCTCCTCGAGGCCATCGCGCTCGATGCCGGCGGCGCGCGCGACCAAGACCTCTTGGCTTCCGTCGCCGCTCAAGCGCCTGTCTTCCGTCCCCCTAATCAACAACGACATCAACAACGCCAGCGGCGCGCGCCGGCCCTCGCGCCCGATGCCGGCGGCGCGCGCGGCGGCCAAGGCCTCTCCCTCGCCGTCCTTGCTCGAGCGCCTGTCTTCCCTCTTCCAAATCAACAAAAACAACAACGCCAACAGCGGCGCGCTCCGCTTCACGCCCGCAGCGACCGCGGCCGCCGCTTCGATCCGCGCGCTTGCCGCGACCACCGCCGGCGGCACCGCCACCCCGCCAAAAATCCGCTCCGAAATCCTCGCGCTGGCCGAGACCCTGCGCGACGAGGCGCCCGCCTGCCGCGGCTCGCTCGCGGCTGCCAAGCGCGCCCTCAGCGGCACCTGGCGCCAGGCTTGGTCGACCGAGAAGGAGACGCTCTTCATCTTCTCGACGCTCGCGCCGCTGTTCGGCACCAAAGGGGAGGGCGCGTTCCAGGTGATCGACGCAGAGGCAGGCAGGCTGCAAAACGTCATCACGTTTGCCAACGGCGCCTCGTTCGTCGTCGAGTCGACGCTCGAGGTCGTTGAAAGTCAGGCGGACGACGACGCGGATGAAGGAGACAGGGGCGCGCTGCCGCTGCGGTGCAACTTTCGGTTCACGGGCGCCACGCTAAAAACGCCGACGGGAAAAGAGATCCGGCTGCCGCCCGCGGGAAAAGGGTGGTTTGAGACTGTATACGTGGACAAGGACGTGCGCGTGGCGCTGGACGTGCGCAAGGATACCTTGGTGGTGGAGCGGGACGGCGACGTGAGGTGGTTTTGAATGCAGACCCCCATACCCGCTTGAAAAGAAAAAAACGACTCGCCCCTTTTTCTCAGCCGTCGCGCGCCTTTTTCGCGGGCTTCGCGCTGCCGCCTCCGCTGGCGCCTGCTGCCCCGGCCGACGCCGACGCCGACGCCGAACGCGCCTTGGCCTTGCCGGACGCGGGGCGCTCGACCTGCTGCTGCGGCGGCTGCTGCTGCGGCTTGCCGCCCGCCTCGCTGCTGCTGCGCCGGGCCTTCTTGCTGCTCCCTGGCCCCCGCCCCCCGCCCGCCGCCACCGCCGCCGCCGCCCCCGCCGCCCCGGCCCCCGCCCGCCGCGCGCCGCCCCCCTCGGGCCACCTCGGCGCGCCCCTGCCCTCGAGCACCGGCTGCAAGTGGATCACCCGCCCCAGCAGGCTCTCAACCCGCCCCGCGCCGCCGTCGGCCGGCGGCGCCGTCAGCGCCTGGTAGGCAAAATCGAAGGCCGCCCGCACGCGAGGCACGTTGTAGCTATTTCTGGAAACGTCGTTGCCCGGGTCGAGCGGGTCGCGCACGGCCAGCAGAAAGGGGCGGTCGGGCACGCGCCAGTCGACGCCCAGGTGGGTGCTGACGGCCTGGCCGCCGACGGCGCCGCCGCCGCCGCCGGGGCGGGACGCGCCGCCACCGCCGCCGCCGCCGCCGCCGCCGCCGCCGCCGCCGCCGCCGCCGCCGCCGGCCGCCGCCTTGGCCGCCGCCGCCATGGCGGCCCTGCCGGCCGAGGCCTTTGCGAAAAAGGCCCCGCCGTCGGCGCAGGTGACGCCCACGCGGTCCACGTTGAGCGTGCGGCCGTAGAGGCGGAAGAAGTCGACGAGCAGGACGCCCAGGTTGCAGTCGAGGGGGGCGCGGGACGGCGCGGAAGGAGGCCCTTTTTCGCGCCCGCGCTTGTGCCCCGCCGCCGCGCTCGCTGGCGCCGCCGCCGCCGGGACCGCCGCCTGCGGCCCCCCGCCCGCCCCCCGCCGGCTCGCGTGCAGCTGCAGCGCCGACGCCGCCAGCACGATCAGCGCGTACGACCCGATGCCGCCCGTGAACACCTCGTTGAGCTCGCGCTGGTGCAGAAAAACCTTGAGGGCCAGCACCAGCGGCCGCAGCGGCGGCCACGCGCGCAGCAGCCGCGCCACGTGCCGGGCCGCCCGCGGGCCGTTGGACACGTCGAAGGAGACGTCAAAGGCCACGCCGGAGCCGGCCATCTCGAACTTGACGATGGGCACGCGCGCCTTGGCGATCACGGTAAGGGTGCCTGGGCGGACCAGGCCGCGCTGAGTCAGCTGCTTGGCAACAGAATGCAGGGCGGGCGCCAGGTCGCCGCGCCCCGCGCCCGCGCCGCTGCCGACGACCACCACGTCGATGTCCGAGGTGGGCACGTACAGGCCCGTGGCGTACGAGCCGAAGATGAGCACGCGCGCGCGCGGGAACACGCTGGCGACGGCGGCGCGGACGCGCGCGACGGAGTCCCGGCGGGCGGCGGCCTCCTCGGGCGTGGGCTCGAGCATGCGCGCGAACGCGACGAGCTCGTTGTGCAGGCGGAGGGTCGGGGAGCGGGGCGTGGCGGCGTTGGGAGACTCGGGCGAGGGGAGCAGCCACGGCGGCCGGAAGCCAAAGGCGCGGCCCTCGACCGCCGCGCGGCGCGCGTCCTCGGCGGCGCGGCGGGCGTCGGCGGCCTGCTCGCGCTCAAGGAGGGCCTCTCGCTCGGCGGCGGCGCCGAGGCCGATGAAGAGGGCCTCGTCGTCCGGGTTGGCGGACGAGGAGGTGGGGGAAGAGGAGCCGGAGGGAGAGGGGGAGGAGGAGGCGGACCTGGCCTCCTCGTCGCTCTGCTCGCCCCCGCCTATGCCGTCGTCGCCGCCGCCGCCTCCCCTGCCCCGCTCGCGCTTTTCCGTCGCCTTTGCTCCCTGCTCCTGAAGCTGCTTGCCGCCAGATCCTGCCGCGCCTTCTCCGCCCCTCGTCCCCGTGCGCGTCCTCTGCGCCTTGTCCTGCTGCTGCCGCTGCTGCTGGCCCTCCTCTGGCTCGTCCTCGTCCTCGCCGTCCTCGTCGAAAACTAGCAGCGCGCCGGCCGTCGGCGCGGTCGGCGCCGCCGTCGTCGTCAGCGCGGGCAGCTGCCGCGCGATGTCGTGCGCCCGCAGGCCGATCGAGCTCGCGTGCGGGTTGAGCGCGAGCAGCTCGGCGACCGCCTTGGCGGGCGAGAAAGCCTCGTCGCCCGCGTGCGCCGCGGAAGGGGCGGAAGGCGCTCCGCCTCCGCCGAGGAGCAGACCCGCCGCCGGAACCGGGTAGTTGCGCTCGCCCCAGATGCGATCGACGCCGCCGCGGTTCATGATGATTTGTTTGGTCGCGGAGTCGTGTCGTACGAATAGGGAATGGACAATAGGGTGTGAAGGAAGGCCCGCAGACGGTGCGAGCGCCCTCGTCTTGTTCTGCCGTTGACGGCGTCGGCGAAAAGGACGCTCGCCCGCGCTCGCCGCCGCGCCCAAAACACCAAATATCCGTTTTCACAAACAGTTGGATATACACACCGGCTAGACGTTAGCCACCCGCACCTCCATCGCCCGCAGCCGCTCCGCCAACCCCTCCAGCTCCCCCTGCGCCCCCCGCACGCGCGCCAGCTCCGCCTCCCAGGCCTCCACCGCGGGCCGCGCCATGATCGCGACGCGCTCGGCCGTCGCCGCCGTCGCCGCCTCGGCCTCTGCCTCCATCCTGCCGGCCACCTCGTCCGCGAAGCGCCTGGCCGCCCTGGCGACCTTGCCCTTGATCTCGGCGCGGCGCAGGGGGAGGTTGAGCACCGCGACGTACGACGCGAGGGCGGCGACGGCCAGGGCGGCGGCGTCCTCGGCGGTGGTCGGCAGCAGGCTCGTCGCCAGCAACGCGGCGCCCTGCGCGCCGGCGGCCGCGCCCGCCGTGCCGAGGAACGCCTCCCGGACCTCCTCCTCCAATAGGGCGCGCGCGGCCGAGGGCCGGAACTCCGCGACGGCCTGCAGCGCGGGGCTGCGGGCGACCAGGGCGGCGGTCGTGGCGGCGGCCGTCGCGGCCGTTGAAGTTTGGGGTGCGGCGGGGTTTGCCTGCTCCTCCTCCTCCTTTCCGCCGCTGCCGCTGCCCGAGGCCGCCGCCGCCACCGCCGTTGCCGCCGCCCGCACCAGCGGCGGCGGCACGGCCGGGCTCGCGCGGCGGCCGGGCCCGCCCCCGTCCCCCCCCGCCGCCGCCGCCGCCGCCCCCTCGGGCCCCGCCGGCCTCGGCACCGACGCCAGGTACGCCGCGTAGTACTCGGCCTGCGCGTCGCAGTTGGCCAGCAGCCACCCGGCGTGCTCGGCCACGCGCCGCGACAGCGCCTCGACCCCGGCCGCCGCCGCCACCTCGGCCTCAAACGCGCTCGCCACGGGCAGCAGCGGCAGCGCGCCGCCGCCGGCGCGCCGCCGGCCGCCGCCCAGCGCGTACGCCGACAGCGCGCCGACGTTGCCCAGGCGCACGACGCGGTCCACCAGAGCGCCCGCGCGCTCCGAGGTGGCGAGCACCAGGGCGCGCGCGGCGGAGCGCTGCGAGGCGGCGTCGCGGAGCATGTCTGCGCGGAAGCGCGAAAGCTGGCCGCCGGCGGCGCCGAGCGCCGCGAGCTGCGCCTCGGCCGCCGACGCCTGCGCGGCCAGCTGGCCGGCGGCCGCCCCAACGAGCGCGTCGGCCACGGCCAGGGGCGTCTGGAGCTTGAGGCGGAGGCCCTCGCCGCCGCGCGGGGGGCCGCCGCCGCCGCCGCCGCCGCCGCCGCTGTGGCGGGTTTTGGCGCTGTGGTTTGAAGCGCCGCCGCCGTCGCTCGTCGTCGCCGCCGCCGCCGCCGCAGAAGCCGCCGCCGATCCCTCCGCCGCCTCCTCGTCCTGCCCGCCCGCCAGGAACTCGAGCACAAAGTCCTCCAGCGGCCCGAAGCCGCTCGGCACCCACGCCGGGTGCCGCTCCAGCAGGGACGCCGTCGCGCCCGCGAGGTCGCCGCGCGTCAGCGGCGGCGAGAAGGACGACTGCCGCAGCATCTGCCGCCGCGCCTCGGCCGCGCTCTCGACCTTTGCTCTCAGAGCGCGCCGCGCAGAGACGGGCAGGACGGTGGGCGCGGCGATGGCCAGGAGCTCCTCGGCCTTGCTCGAGACGAAGGCGGCGACCTGGCGCACGGTGGCGCTGTCCGCGGGGCTCCTGGGGGCGCCGGGCGGGCGCGCTTGCTGGCCGCCTGACGCGCCGCCGCCGTCGCCAAACGCGCCGCCGTCGCCGCCGCCAAACGCGCCGCCGCCGTCGCTGCTAAACGCGCCGCCGCCATACGCGCCGCTCGCCCAACCCCCGCCCCAAGCCCCGCCCTTGACCTCGTCGTCGTCGAGCGTGTCGACCTTGTTGAGCACAAACACCACCTTTTTCCGCCACTGCCGCAGGTACTCCAGGATCCGCAACTCCGACCCGGTCATCGGACGGTCGGCCGACATGACGAACAAGACCAGGTCGGCGCGCGGAACGTACTCCTCTGTCGCTCGCTCCTGCCGCTCGAGAACCACGTTCAGTCCGGGGGTGTCTGCGACGTTCATCTCGCGCAGCAGGCCGCACCGCTTGAGGTAGCGCACGAAGCGGCCGTCGGCCTCGCGCACGACGCGGCCCGGGTCGTCCTGGAGGCGGGCGAGGGCGTCCGGGTCGAGCGGGGCTCGCCGGCGCGCGGCGGCGGCGGCGTCTGGCGCCGGTCTTGCCGTCGCGTTGTCGTCGTCGTCCTCCCCCTCCCCCTCCTCCTCCTCCTCCTCCTCCTCCTCCTCGTCGTCGTAGCGCAGCTCCGTGATCTCGTTGGTCGTCGGCAGCGGCCCCTCGGCCAGCAGCCTGCGCCCCAGCAAGGCGTTGATCACGGACGACTTGCCCGCGTTGTACTCGCCGACCACGGCCACGTTGAAGCGCCCCTCGAGCGCCCGCGCGCTGTCGCGCAGCAGCGGCAGCTCGGCCTCGAGCGACGGCGCGACGCGCGCCAGCAGCGCCGCGGCCTCGTCGAGGAGCGCGCGCTCGTCGGCGATGAGGGCCTCGCGGGCGGGGCTGAGAAGGCGGCGGCCTCCTGGCGACCGCTTGGTTGTTTGGCGGGCCTTTGGCGGTGCGGGCGTCGCTGTTGTTGTTGTCCTTGTCGTTGGTGTTGTCGTCGCGGGCGTCGCCGCCGCCACCGCCTCGGCCCCTGCCGCTGCCTCGGCCGCCGCCTCTGCCGGCTTGCTGCGCCCTCCTGCGACGCCCGCCCGCAGCGCAGTCAAAATGGCTTCCACTGCTTCCGACGCGCCGCCGCCACCATCCGCCCCGCCAAGCTCCTCCGCCACGGGTGCCAGCGCCGACAAAGGCAGCGCCAGCCCGTCGGCCACCGCCGCGAGCGCCGCCAAGGGCGCCGCCGTCGCCGCCGCCGCCACCGACGAAGAAGAAGAAGAAGAAGAGGAAGAAGAAGCATCCGCCGCGCCCACCTCGACGAGCACCGGCACCGCGTTGCCGCTGCGCTGCCGGCCGCGCGCCGCCGCCACCGTGGCCGCGTCGGCCCCCGCCGACATTAGCACAAAGTTGGCGCCGTCGGCCGCCGCTGCCGCCGCCTGCTCCGCCGTCGCCGCGCGCCGGCCGAGCAGCCCCGCCGAGGCGGCAACCATCCGCCGCGCGACGACGACGGGCACGCCCGCCTCGGGCAGCAGGGCGCCCTGGCACCCGGCCGCGGTGGCCACGTCGAGGCGGTCCTCGACCAGCAGGGGGCAGCGGCCGCGCAGAAAGTCGCGCAGGCGCACGGCCGCCTCGTAGAGCTCTGCGCCGCCGCCGCCGCCGCCGTCGCTCTCGCCGCCGGCGCCGCTCTCGCCGCCGCCCTCGCCGCCGCCGCCGCCGCCGGCGACGAGCAGGACGGCCGTGGCGCCCGCCGCGACGGCCGCGTCCAGCTGTGACGATGACGATGACGACGACGACGATGATGATGATGACGCGGACGCGTCGTCGCCGCCCAGCAGGCGCAGGGCCTCGCGCGCGCGCACGACCAAAAACAGCGCGGGCAGCGCGACGCGCGCCTGCGACTGGCCGGCGGGGAAGAGGGCGGCTGACGCTGACGCCGACGCCGAGGAGGGCGACGCCGCGGGCGCTCCGAGGGGCGGAACGCGCCGCCGCCGGTCGTGGCCGCCGGGTCTTGCGCTGCTAGTGCTGCTGCTGGCGGTGCGGTTGATTGCGGCGGGGCTGCTCCTCCTCACGCTGATGGCTGAAAATGAGGACGAGCCGGCGGCGACGAGCCCGGCGGCGACGGCGCGGCGACGGCGACGGGGCGCCGGCAGCGGCGCGGACGCCGTCGGCAACGGCGCGGCCGCGGCAGCGCGCGCGCGCGCCGCGTGCGTCGCATGCATTGGCCCTCTGATGGGCGCGATTGGTTGCTTGTCGGCGTCGAGACCCTCGATCTCTCTGTTTCAGGCGCGGCGCGGCGACATTTTGCTCTCGCCCTCTGCTTCTTTCTTCCACGCGCGTCAAAAAGAGAGGGAGAAGAAGCACCGGACGAACAGACTGCCGTTGACTGGGACGTCCGACGCGATGTCGACAGCTCGATGTGACGGTTCGGTGATCTGTTGTGGGCAGTCCGGATCGGATTGGGGCTGGTGAAAGGGGAGGCACAAGTTGAGCGCCCAGAGAGAGCGGGGAGAAACCTGAAGAGGAAGAGACCCAGAAGCCCTTCAAACTCAAACGCAAAACCACTCAAAACATACGCCTCAGGTAAGCATCGCTCAATAGCGAGCGACGGTGATGACCCGTGCGACCCGATGCGCGCAGCGTCGCGCATCCATCGCGTGGTCCGAGGCGCGGCGTTTCGAAAAAAGATAGGGGGGAACAGCTCGTGCTTCCTGTCTCTCCAATCGCGCGCCCGCCCCGCCGCGTCCGGCCATCGACGGCCCCGGCACACCCTGGCGCTGATGAGGCGGCGACTGTCCCCAGGCGGCGCCTCTTTGTGCGCGCCGAATACGATGGCGGCGGGGCGAGGGGCCGGCGTTTGATCAACTCCGAAAGCAAAGGGGCAAACGGGAAAGAAAAAACAACAACAAAAGACCTCGCCCTTCTCCAGCCCGCGGCCTTGTTGCCTGCCCCCTGGCCATCTCATCCTGCCGCCAGAGAGACGTGCCGCCTAGGCCGGCTCGCACGCAGCCGGCCTTTTCGCGCGCGCGATGGCGGCGGCAGCGGCGCGATGAGCGGAGGGATGAGGGCCGCGGCGGCGAAAAAGCGCGCCGGCGCCGGGCGAGGCGCCGCCGCCACCCGGCGTTTCGAAGCAAGCTGTCGCCCGCCGCCGCATGGAGAGAAGACGGGCGCCCTGGTTCTCTCCAGGCAGCGCTGTGCTTCGCCGCAGGCGCCCGCATCTATAAAACCTACAAGCGCACACACATCATTGCCTCACACATACCACACCGACTCCCTCCCTCTCGCCAAAACCCCAAACTAAAAACCGATTCGAAAAAAAAAAAAAAA
>Ga0209390_10001202_pt1 | contig 51145 bp, 50 predicted proteins | sample BON01_FD_187212 | JGI IMG/M metagenome (GOLD analysis project Ga0209390, IMG submission 187212) | Freshwater microbial communities from Lake Bonney liftoff mats and glacier meltwater in Antarctica - BON-01 (SPAdes) (version 2) | ecosystem: Environmental > Aquatic > Freshwater > Ice > Glacier...
GCGGAGGCGGTGGCGGAGGCGGTGGTGGTGGTGGTGTCGCACCAAACGCATAACGAAGGCCAACCGTAGCAGAATGCTTGGTCAGGTCGCCGTCATAACCAATGCCGCCATGGACGCCGTCCAGGTCCAGTTCCTCAGCCACAAAATACTTGTAGCCGACATCCATGGTGAGCTTTTCGCTGAGCTTGTAGCCGAAGCCGAGCAGGCCCTGGTAAGCCAGGCCGGCATCTGATCCGGAAAAACCGTTTGCCGAAGACAGGTCTGTTCCTGTTGCGAGTACAAGATTGCGTCCCTTGGCCTTAGCGCGAACAGCGCCGACACCGAGACCGACGTAGGGCTGGAAAGCGCCTTCACGGTTAAAATCGTAGATGCCGTTGAGCATCAGGTCGGTCGTCTGAAGAGTACCGCGTGAATTTGAGACGGCCCCTGGCACAACGCCATTCACGTCCGAAGGAACGCTCAGATCGCCACTGTTGTATCCAAGCACACCCTCGATGCGAAAGCCGTTGTCCAGACCGTAGCCGAGACCGAGGTCTCCGCCATACGTTTCTTCAACGTCTGAGCTTCCGCCCAGCGAACCGATAACATTCTGGACTGTCGGATCATGGTCCATACGACCATCAACCGTGTAAGCTGCATCGGCCCGGCCGTACCAACCTTCTTCAGCCTGAGCGACCATTCCGGCAGACGCAAACGCGGCCGCGGCTGTCGCGCACATAAGAGCTTTTTTCATACTCGATCCCCTTCTTGTGCCGAATGACGGGATTGCCCTCGACCGCAGGTTCATACGCGCATCGTTGCGCATAGTTCCTGTTAAACATATTTACTTGGCACCGCGAGTGGTTTCACACACTCATGGCCCTAATCGCCCGGTATTATTCAACCAGCGCGACCCAATTGCAACAGATTGTTGCCTGGCCGTCAAATCCTGCCAAGCATCTTATACCTGCCCGACAGAAAGCGGGGAATGGTACCGCCTCTCCGGTTTGAACGGAGGACCTCTGGTTCCACAAACCAGCGCTCTAACCAACTGAGCTAAGGCGGCCTATTGCTGGGAGATACAGCCCAATTCCCGACGATTCAAGCGACAGGACGCCGGAAACTGCTATCCCCGCGAATCAGATCTTCGCAACCTGGTCGAACTCCAGATCAACCGGCGTTCCGCGACCAAATATGGATACGGTGACCTTCAGGCGTCCATTGGCTTCGTCGATTTCCTCGACAGCGCCCTCGAAACCCTGGAACGGTCCATCATTGACCTGAACCTGCTCGCCTATTTCGAACGATATCTTGGGCCGCGGACGCTCTTCTGCCGAATCAGTGGACGAGCCCAGGATGCGGTCCACTTCACGCTGGCGAACCGGCAGTGGCTTTTTGCCGCCGTCGGACCCCAGAAACCCGGACACTTTCGGCGTGTCTTTGACCAGGTGGTACACGTCGTCGCTCATTTGCGCTTTCATAAGCACGTAGCCCGGGAAAAAGCGGCGCTCGACGGTCTTTTTCTTGCCGCGTGCGACTTCGACCACTTCCTCAGTTGGTACCTGAATATCCTCAATGAGGTCGGACAGCCCCTTACGCTCCGCCTGCTCGAGAATCGAGGCGGCGACCTTCTTTTCGAAGTTCGAATAAGCGTGGACGATATACCATTTGGCTTCAGCCATAGGGCCTGCGCGCTCCTTGAATACGTGTTGTTCGGCCTGCGTCTACAGGCCGGTAATTGCTTTGACAGCCATGCTGATAATCGAATCAGCAGCAAAGAGAAACAAGGCGATGAGAACCGACATGATCACCACGAATATCGACGCCTGAATAGTTTCAGGGCGAGTCGTCCAGGTCACCTTGTTTCCCTCCGCGCGCACTTGGCGCACGAAGGTCACGGGTCCTACGCGTTTTTTCTTGTCCTTGTCGGCCATTTCGACACTTTCTTGAAAGGCGGGGGGTTAGCGGTTTTGATCCGCCGCGTCCACGGTTAAAGTGCATACGTTCATTTGTGAAGGCATGTGAGGCCGAAAAGCGGCGTACGCAAGGGTGATTCCGCCCCGACGAGACACTTCATCCCATCCTTACAACATGCGGCCCTTAACTGGCCACGCCAAACTGCCGGGCTGGCAAGCCGGGAACGTCAACGGATATTGCGAACAGGCTTCCCGAGAGGGGGCGCGAATCGAGCGCCGGGAAACTCATTCCCACACGCGCAGTCGTGATGAACAGGGTTTTGAGGTCATCTCCACCGAAAGTACAGGACGTCGGTCGTGGTGCAGCCAGCGTAATCACCTGGTCCACACTGCCATCGGGCCGGTACCTTACGACCCGGGACGCATCCCAGAGGCAGGTCCAGAGACAGCCTTCGGAATCAATCGTCGAGCCATCCGGGTAGCCGCCGAACTCATATGTCGAGGCAAACACGCGGCGGCCGGTCAGGCCACCGGTACTGGAATCATGGTCAAAGGCCAGGATTTCCTGCTCCGCACTGTCGCACGTGTAGAATGTCCGACCGTCCGGCGAGAATTGCATCGTGTTGGTGATCATGACGGACGGGAGACGCAACTGGCTGATCTGGCGATCTCTCGACAAACGGAAATAGCCGCCTTGCGCGTCTTTTTCGCGGTCATCCATCGTGCCGAACCAAAAGGAGCCGTCCGGAGCGACTCCGCCGTCATTCGTCCGGTTCGTTTCTGGTTCCGCGTCAAGCTTGCACCAGCGCTCGTAGGCCTCGGTAGTGGGATCATACAGACCGATTTCCTGATCACCTGCCATCAGAAGACATCCATCGTGCAACGCGATGGCACTTGCGTGAATAGGCAGGTCGTAGCGCCTTGTATTCCCTGTCTTTGGATTATAGCGGTGCAGCTTGGCTCGCTTGATATCAACCCACCAGAGGAAGCCTTCCGAAGGGCTCCAAACGGGCCCCTCCCCCAAAGCACATCCAGTCGGCGCGACACATTCAGGTGTGATCAACATGTTGCCACCTGTCGAGGCTCATTCAGAAGTCTAGGGTAACGCATCAGCTATGGAATCCTACTCGGTCCGCAAATCCAATCGAGCCACCCGGCGTCGCGTGGTCCGCCGCACACTCTTCCACGCTGGCGGCAGATGCATCAAGGGCCATAAGGCGGACTGGAACGAACCGGCAAGACATGCCGTGATTGCGCGGCCCGGCAAACTCCAATCGTATCAGCGCTTATCAAAGACCGGTCCGCTTGCGCCTTTTCGGTTTCGGGGACCTGCGCTAGGAGGTCACAATGACAGAATCCTTCGACGCATCCTCCCCGGCCCGTGCATTTCTCAAACTGATCGACGTAATGTCCAAGCTACGCACCCCCGTATCAGGGTGCCCGTGGGATCTCGAACAGACTTATTCGACGATAGCCCCCTACACGATCGAAGAAGCCTATGAAGTGGCCGACGCGATTGAACGTGGCGACATGGCCGATCTCAAGGAAGAACTTGGAGACCTGCTTTTCCAAGTCGTCTTCCACAGCCAGATGGCTGCCGAGGACGGCGCTTTCGACATCACCGATGTCACGAACGGAATTGCAGATAAAATGGTGCGGCGACACCCGCATGTATTTAGGTCCCCGGATGATCGTTCGGCTGTTGAACAAACGCACGCATGGGAGCGCATCAAGGCAGACGAACGCGCGAGCAAGGCAAGCCATGCGAGCCCCAGTGCGCTTGATGGTGTCGCCATATCGCTTCCGGCCTTGCTGCGGGCTGAAAAACTACAGAACCGTGCGGCGCGCGTCGGCTTTGACTGGACTGAGGCAGAGCCAATTTTCGACAAGCTGACCGAGGAAACCCAGGAAGTCCGCGATGCGATTCAATCGGGTATCCGGGACGACATCGAAGATGAACTGGGTGATCTGCTGTTTGTCGCGGCCAATCTGAGCCGCCGTCTCGACGTTGATCCTGAACAGGCGCTACGACGGGCAAACGCGAAGTTCGAACGGCGGTTCCGCGCGATGGAAGCAGAAGCCACAGCCGATGGCGTGATATTTGCCGATCTGGGGTTGGAAGAACAGGAAGCCTACTGGCAGCGCGTCAAACGCGGCGAGAAGGCTCCAGACTAGTCATCAATCCCGATATCCGGGAACTCAGCCTGGAACTGACCAACACGCTCTATGGGAAGGCGAACGCTGAGAGCGACGCGTCCATCGTTGAGGTTGGTTTCCGCGTTTACGTCTCCATGACTGTGAAGCCATGCACGGGCGCGTCCGTCCTGGGGGCTCAGGATAACCGCCACGTCTCGCGCCCCGCGAAGCAGGGCATGCTCGATTTCATAGAGCAGGGATTGCATTCCCCGCCCTTGCAGTGCCGATACCAGAACTGCTGGCGTATCGGTGTGGCCTTTTGCTGCGATTTCAAGTGCCTCGAAACGCTCGGGAGGCAGAATATCAGACTTGTTCCAGGCTTCAATCATAGGCGGGAGCGGGAGTCCGGTCTCTTTCTCCAGGCGCGCAAGCACGATGTCCACGTCCTTTGCCTGCTCCACATCGGCAGCGCTGGAGCGATCCCGGACATGAACCAGCAGGTCTGCCTGCATCGCTTCTTCGAGAGTTGCCTTGAAGCTGTCAACAAGGTGGGTGGGCAGGTCAGTGATGAACCCAACGGTATCGATGAGCGCCGCCTCTCCTAGCGTGGGCAAGTCGATACGGCGGATCGTTGGATCGAGCGTTGCGAACGGCATGTCCTTGGCGAAGACCTTGGCGCCCGAAAGCCGGTTGAACAGAGTCGACTTGCCAGAGTTCGTATAGCCGACGAGCGCGATGATAGGCTTACCGCCCCGCTTCCTGCCTGCACGCTGGACTGCGCGGGTGCGACGAACATCATCGAGGTCCCGGCGCAATCGAACGATCCTGTCGTCCAACATGCGGCGGTCGGATTCGAGTTGGCTTTCACCGGGACCTGAGAGGAAGCCTCCGCCTCCCCGTTGTCTTTCGAGGTGTGTCCAAGTGCGGACCAATCGGGAGCGCTCATACAATAGGCGCGCAAGCTCTACCTGCAGCCTGCCCTCTTTGGTCCGGGCTCGCAGCCCGAAAATCTCCAGAATCAAGCCCGTCCGGTCGATGACTTTGACCCCCAGGCGTGTTTCCAGGTTTCTCTGCTGAACCGGCGTAAGCGCACCATCGACGACCGCGATCGTGCAATTGTGTTCTTCGAGATCTTCTGCAAACCGATCCAGCAAACCGCCGGAGAAGAGCACAGATGAATTCACTTTTCGAATGTGGTCCGCGTGAACAAATGCGAGCTTGCAGCCCAGCGCTTCAACCAGGCCAGCCGTTTCTTGCATCCGCTCTTCTGTCGGACGATTTACCGGCGAAAACCAAGGAATGACCGCGCCGGCAATCTCGGGCTCTGGCAGACGATCAATGAGCTTGTCGTTCAAGGGGACCTATTGCCCCTCCAACTCTTCATCGAACAACTGGACAGGGGCGCTCGGAGCAATCGTTGAAATTGCATGCTTGTAGACAAGCTGGGGCGGACGACCGTCGCCGCGGAGCAGGACACAGAAGTTGTCAAACCAAGTGACCACGCCTTGCAGCTTTACACCATTCACCAAGAACACCGTCAGCGGCGTCCGTGATTTTCTGACAGCATTCAGGAACGTATCCTGCAAGTTTTGTTTTTTCTCGGAAGACATGGGAGATGGCCATTCCTGCTATTGTTCTTGTTATGTGTCGCGAGCTAAATGGATTGGCGCAATTGTGCAAGTGCGAACACTGCTTATCCGCGCCAAAAACTCGGAGAAAGGGCCGGAATTACTGCCAAAATCTCCAATCTGCCGAGCAACATCGAGAGAATGAGCAGACTAGTCGCTCCCCCGTCCAAATGATCAGTATGGCCGAGCAGGAGCGCCCCGGAATTGGTGAGGCCTCCGATCGAGAGACGGATCGTGTCTTCGAAAGGCAGGTTCAGGAAACTAAAAGCGATCATTATGACGAAAACAGCAACGATGTAGGCAATCAGATACACCCACACACCGATGACGCTTCGTTCGTCGAGGTCTCGGTCCCTGAACCGAAATCCCAGCACCGAGCGCCGGTAGCCAAGCTGGCGGAATTCCTGACCGGCACGTCGCGACAAAACGATCAGTCGGGCGATTTTGACACCACCCGCTGCGGACAGGGCCGATCCGCCGATCAAGGACGGAAGCACAAGGATGGGAAGCGGTATTGTGTCCCGGACCGGTGAGTTGGTGAATGCCAGGCCCGAGGTGGACAGGTCGGACAAAGCCCACGCGACTCCGTCGCCGAGCGACACCCCGATGGGGATCACCAATGAAGCGAACATGGCGATCAGGAATAGAAACACGAGTGTTTCGGGATCCATGAGTGCCGCACGCGGCTTTCGGTCCTTCAGGGGCAGCCAGACGGCTAGACCAAGCGCGCCGATGACCAAACCTACTCCGAGAATGAGATTTGGGAACGGCGCTAGTGCGCGTCGGCCCAAAGCGTAGGGATCAACCAGGCCGGTCGTAATGGCGCTTACCGAATCTCCGAGCGCTCTGGAAAATGGAACGCCCGTCATGATGAGAAGCCCCAGAAGTACGACAATACAAACGGCCATCATCACAACTACCGCGCGCGCTACGCGGGGCACGGCATCAAAAAAGCTGGTTTCAGGCACAGTGAACAAGACCGTCCGGTGAATGCCGGGCCCGCCGAGGTTGATGGCGGCCAGCACACTGGCTGCGGTCGTGATCGATGCAAGGCCACCGAAAATGTGAAGGACGCCGCGCCAGACAACAAGGCTGGCGGGCCATGAGCTGCCTTCCGTCAGGACGACTGTGTGGCCGGTTGTCGTGAGACACGACGCCGCCTCATGTATAGCATGCAGGATTGAACGGTCGGCCACACCCAGAACAAACGGTAACGCTGCGGCAAACGGTGCAACAAACCACCATATGATGACAACCGCCAAGGCATCGGATGGTCGTGCTTTTCGCTCAGGCTTGGGCGTCAGGAGCAACACGCTGCTGGCCAGGACGGCAATGCTTATCGTCATCACGAGAAACGCGACGACCTGATCCGTCTCACCCGCGATTGCGGCAACGAGCGTCGGCAGCAGCGCACTTCCTGCCAGAATGAGCATGATCAACGCCAGAACCCGAACGATGGACGCATAATTCATGACGTCAGAAGAAGTCCGGACTTACTCGGAAGTACTTTTCGACTTTTCGAACCATGCCTTCTTCGTAGAATACGATGAGGTGGTCTTCAGCCTGAACGGTAACGTCGGGCCCGGCAATAATGACGTTGCCATCCCGGATCACCGCTGCTGCAGTTACGCCGTCAGGAAGATCATCGTATCCAAGCGTTTTACCGATCAGCGATGATGACTCCAGCGTTATCCCTTCAGCCACTTCTGCCAATCCGTCCTCGATCGACTGAAGTCCCAGAATTCGGCCCCTGCGCATGCGCAGCAGAATTTGTGAAACGGTGAGGGCCCGCGGATCGAGCACGGCATCCACGCGCATGTCGCGAGCAAGGCCAGCCAGTTCTGGTGCGTTCACCAGCGCAAGGGCGCGTTTGGCCCCTGCCCGCTTGGCAAGATTGCAGATTAGCAGGTTGGTTTTGTCGTCATTGGTGATCGCAATGACAAAGTCGGCCTTGGGAGCGCCGGCTTCCGCGAGTATTTCCGGGCTTAGCCCGTCACCCTGGATCACGATCGTTCTTTTCAGTCCTGCGACAGCCGCGTCCGCGCGACTGGAGCTTGATTCCACGAGACGGATACGAATGTTGCTCTCGCGCTCAAGCGCCTGGGCCACGTAGAGCCCGACGTTTCCGCCACCCACGATGACCACATGGTCGAGGCGCTCATTGTCGCGATTAAATATCGAGGTCAGTCGGTCTGCGTGACTGTCGAGCACGGCAATATAGGCGCGGTCTTCTGGCTTCAGAACATCCGTAGACCTAGGTGCGCGCACGACGTCGTTTCGTCCAATTCCGACGATGCGGGCGGAAAGATCCGGGAACAGGCCCCGAATCTGGTCGACAGGCGTGTCGAGCAGTGGACTCTTGGCATCGATTTCCAGGCCCAGAAGCTTGACCTTGCCCTTGCCAAAGGTCGCGCTCATCACGGCTCCAGGCGTGCGGAAGCGCTGAAGGATGGCCTCGCCCACTTCAACCTCGGGCGAGATCACCATGTCGATCGGAAGGCCCTCACGGGAAAAAAGGTTCTTCCATGCCGGGTCAATATACGATTGATCCCGGACACGCGCGATCTTGTAAGGCACGGAAAACAGCGTGTGGGCAATCTGGCAGATCACCATGTTGATTTCATCGAAATGCGTGACGGCGATAATCATCTCACAGTCGGCGGCGCCCGACCGCTTGAGCACGTCTGGGTGAGCGGCATGGCCCGTTACGCCACGGACGTCGAGATCCGTGGACACCTGATCCACGAGGTCGGCGTTTTCATCAATGATGGTAATATCGTGCTTTTCTCGCGCCAGCCGCCGGGCAATCCCATGCCCAACGCGGCCTGCGCCGCAAATAAGTACGCGCATCTCTTAGTGCCTTTCGACGGTCATTCAGCCGTCCTGACGAGAAAGACCGGACGCTACGCCCAAAGCCTTTAATTTTCTATGCAATGCAGAGCGCTCCATTCCAATGAATTCGGCCGTTCTGGAGATATTTCCGTTAAAACGGGTGATCTGAAGTGCGAGATACTCCCGTTCAAACTGCTCTCGGGCGTCACGCAGCGAAAGCCCGACGAGTTCAGCCGAACCTCCTTTCGCGTTCTGCATGGCGCCTACGGCTGTGTCGCGCGGTAATTCGTCAACACTCACGGGTCGGCTGGCATCCGACGGCGAAAGAATGAGGATACGTTCTACGACATTCCGAAGTTGCCGAATATTGCCCGGCCAATCCATGGATTGCAGGACCGCCATTGCTTCAGCAGAGAACGCGCGTGGCGTCAGGCCGGACGAGTCCGAAATCCGATCCGTGAAGTAGCTGACGAGATCAGCTATGTCGTCACGGCGTTCGGCCAGCGAAGGAACCCTGAGCGGAACGACACTCAGTCGGTAGAAGAGATCTTCCCGGAAGTTTCCTTCCTCAATTTCGATCCGAAGATCCTTGGTCGTCGCCGACATGACTCGCACGTCGACGCTGACATCTGAACGCCCGCCGACGCGCTGGAACCGCTGTTCCGTCAGTACGCGCAAAATCTTGTTCTGTGTGCCCAAGGGCATATCAGCCACTTCATCGAGAAGCAGCGTGCCATTGTGCGCCTTCTCGAACAAACCAACCCGCACGGTGCGGCCCTGCTCGTCTTCTTCTCCAAAGAGTGCACTTTCCATTTGGTCAGGTGCAATGCTCGCAGCGTTCACGACGACAAAAGGGCCGGTCTCGCGAAGCGAATTGCGATGAATAAGCCGGGCTGCGAGCTCTTTTCCGACGCCAGCTGGTCCATTGATCATGACGCGCGAATTGGTCGGAGCCACCTTGTCTATCGACGCGCGCAGATTGGCAGCGGCCTGGCTGTTGCCGATCCAATGTTCATCTTCCCCTGCCCGATTTCTCAAAGCGGCGTTTTCATACTTCAATGCAGCGGACTCAATTGCGCGCTCAATGAGGTGCAGTAGCCTGTCTGTCTTGAAAGGCTTTTCAATAAAGTCGTAGGCGCCGCGCCGGATCGCTGCGACCGCTGTTTCGATATTGCCATGTCCACTGATCACGATGACCGGAAGGAAGGGATCGATAGACTTCAAATACTTGAGCAGCGACAGGCCGTCCATCTGGCTTCCCTGCAGCCAGACATCCAGCACAACGAGACGCGGCGTCCGTATACGCACTTCCTCGATTGCATGCTCTGCCGTGTCGGCCGTTCGAACGGAATAGCCCTCATCGCTCAACACGCCAGAGACGAGTTCGCGAATATCAGGTTCGTCATCTACAACCAGAATATCTAACGCCATGGTGCCGGCTCCTCTGCACGTTCATTTAAGGGAGAGTTTTGGGAATGAGTGCTGTCCGATGCGGCATCGTCGTCGCCCATATCGGCGCCTCTTGCGGGCAGCCAAACGCGCACACGTGCACCGCTCAGGCCATCCAGACGGTTCTGGAGTGAAATTGATCCGCCATGATCTGCGATGATGCGGTGGACGATCGCCAGACCAAGGCCTGTGCCCTTTTCGCGCGTCGTGACGTAGGGCTCCAAAAGACGATCTCGGACGGCCTCCGGAAAACCCGGACCGTTGTCCTCAATTGTGACTTCCACACCCTTTGCATCTTCCGACAAGACGACGCGGATGTTTCCATCAATGTCGGCGTCTTCCGGCAGCCCTTCTATCGCTTCCGCGGCATTCTTCAGGAGATTGCCAAAGGCCTGCCCGAGCAGACGCTCGTCGCCTCGATACACCGCATTATCTGAATCGGTCTCGAAGTTGATCTCGACATCCGGAGACACCATGCTTTGCGAAAAGCCGGCGCCCTGGAGAAGTGTTCGCATATTGAAGGGCGCTACGTTGGGTTTCGGCATGCGTGCAAACGACGAGAACTCCTCGACCATCCGGCCAATATCACCGACCTGCCGAAGAATGGTTTCAATACAGCGATCAAACACCCCGTCTGAATCGTCAATCACGCTGGCATAGCGACGACGAATGCGTTCGGTTGACAACATGATGGGCGTCAGTGGGTTGCGAATCTCGTGCGCAATCCGTCGGGCAACGTCGCGCCATGCGAGTTGGCGCTGCGCGTTCACCAGGCCAGTCGTGTCGTCAAAGGTGAGGACGCAGCCGCCAGCAGGATCCAGCGCTGTTTTCAGGCGGATGTGACGGACCTCACCATTGATGTTCAGATCAAGCGATGCATCAACCGGTGCGGTGCGCTCAAGCGTGTCGCGCGCATATCTTTCGAACAATGGTGCGATTGCATCCAGGGTCTGGCCCGGCAAAATCTCATCTACGCCCAACACATCAGCGGCTGACCGGTTGGCCAGGGTCACGATCATCTCGCCGTCCATCCGGATAACGCCTGCACTCACTTCGGCCAGCAGCGTCTCGACAAACTTCCGGCGGTCTTCCTCGTCTTCCCGCGCCTGAATCAGGGCATTTCGTTGCTCAGCCAGTTGTTCGGTCATCGCATTGAACGAGTTGGTCAGGGCGTAGACCTCGTCTTGCGGACCGGACACAGGCACCCGCACGGTCAAATCGCCGTCGCGCACGGTGTGCGCGGCAACGGCAAGACGCCCAATTGGTCCCGTAATTCTGCCTGCGGCCTCCAGGCCAAGGCGCCCGGCCAGCAGGAGAATGAGCGCGGCAATCTGAGAATAGCCAATGGCAAATATGTACTGCAGGCGTCCGCTGCGGCGCTTTGCATTTTTGTACTGCGCTAGTGCCGCTTCTGCTTCGCGCAGCTGGACCAACGCGTTCTTGTCGAAATTCTTGACCGCGTAGATGTATCCGTCGAGCGGCTCTTCGATACGGACCAACGCTGTCGCGATGCCTCTGTTCTCATAAAGCGTGGTGGCTATATTTCCTGAATTTGCCTCCTCGAACGCGGACTGCGGAGGAGGCACAAGGATCGGCTGCTGAACGCTTTGTTCCGCGATCAGTTCGACGCCGTCCCGGCCCAGCACGGCAATCGTGAGGAATTCACGAAACCCCAGTTCCGACCGCAATCCGTCCGTGAAGGCCTTCGAGGCATCCTTGGTCAGGCTGTCAGCATTGATTTCATCGTTCTCGCCACTTTCCGCCAGCGATGCTTTGACGTCGCGTGCGAAATTTTCGATATCCAGGGCAGCTAGGCGGAGATCAACGTCCAGGGTGCTTTCGAAATTATCGACGTAATCCTGAAAAATCTGGGCGTTCTTTTCCATGATCGTATCGACGCGCTCACCGAGCCAGTTGTCGAGGCCGCGAGAAATGAATGCGCCAATGAACAAGGCAACGATCATGGCTGGTATAAGTGCCGAGAAGCCGAACAGGAGGACGAAGCGCTTGGCCAGTCGCCCCTTGCCTTCTCCGCGGCCGCTGACCTGGATGGCGAGATATTCTCGTACGACGATCATCGCGAGAACGATGATCACGACGAAATTCAGTCCCAGCAGCCACGGCGTCGCGCCAGCGGTAGGGTTATCCGGATCGACGCCAGAAATCGCGATGAATGTGGCAAACACGGCAACAAGCGCAGCAATGATAAAGAGGCCCTCGAAAAGGGCCCAGCTCGCCTTCGTTGCCTGTTGGCTCAATGTGTTTGACACTCTACGTTGCTCTACAATGGCCACCCCGGCCCCGTTGCTTTCGCGCCACACGTTCGTGTCTGTTCAGCAACAGTGGTGCACTAAAAGCACAGTTTCGCGTGCCGTCAATCAGTCTTCTGCAATTCCAAGGGCGTTGATCTTCGCTCTGAGCGTGTTCCGGTTCATCCCGAGCAGTTGTGCGGCCTTAACCTTGTTGCCAGCCGTCACCGAGAGGGCAAGCTTGATCAGCGGCCGTTCAACCTGATCTATAACACGAGAATATACTGAAGAATCATCGGCATCTCCGCCAGCGATCAGGTCTCCCATGACGTACCGGTGCAGCAATGTCTCGACGTCTTTTTCAAGACCGCCGCTGCCGCCTTTTTGCTCGGTGGCCCCGGCCCTGAGTTCCCGCTCGACATCACGGAGCGTGATGGCTTCGTCTGGGCTCAAGACCGCCAGGCGCAGAATCAGGTTCTCCAACTCCCTGACATTGCCCGGCCAGTCATACGCCGTCAGCAAGTCCAGAGCCGATTTGTCGAGCGTCTTGGCTGACAGCCCTTGTCGTTGGGCCCGGATCAGAAAGGCTCGGGCGAGTTCCGGAATATCTTCCTTGCGCAGCCTCAGCGGCGGCATGGTCAATCGGACGACATTAAGACGGTAATACAGATCCTCTCGAAAACGGCCTTCTTCCACGAGCCGACCAAGGTTGCGCCGTGTTGAAGCAATCAGACGTGCACCCGTTGAGTCTCGCAACAGTTTGACGAGTTGGGTCTGTGCTTCAGCGGGCAGGTCCCCGATTTCGTCCAGATAGAGCGTTCCGCCCTTGAGATGAACCGCGCCGCCTTCGTCGCTATTGCCGAAAAGCTCCTTGTTGATCTCGCTAGCTGGCAAGGCTGCCAGGTCGAGGGCAACGAACTTGCCTGCCTTGGCTGAGCCCAACTGGTGGATTGCTCGCGCAGCGAGTTCCTTGCCTGTGCCACTCTCGCCTTCAATCAGGACGGTGAGTTCAGTATTCATCACTTTCGCGATAATCCGGTAGACTTCCTGCATCGCATCGGAACGCCCAATCAGCGGCAGACCCGCGTCACTGATGGCTTTCTGCGCTTCCGGATTGATGGAGCGGCTCGACGATTTGGGCGCCGACTTTAGCGCGCGCTGAACCAGGCTGGACAACACGTCGATGTCGAACGGCTTGGGCAAATAATCAAACGCGCCATGCTCGGCGGCAGACGCCGCTGTCAGGATCGTGTTCTGGCCACTCATGACAATGAAGGGGAGTTCTGGCCGCGCCAGTTTCAACGATGGCAAAAGATCGAAGATCGACGTCTCTCCGAGGTACACGTCGGTCACGACGACGTCGCCCTCTCCATTTCGGACCCACCTCTCGAGAGCGTCGGTCGAACTGGTCGCTCGCACGTCGTAACCTGCTGCAACGAGGGTCTGATTGACGATCAACCGGATGCTCGCGTCATCTTCCGCTAGAAGGACTGTCTTTTCAGCCATGGTCTGCTCCATCTCCAAGAGGCAGCAGCACGGTGAACAGGGTCTTGCCCGGTTCGCTGTCTACCCTGATTTGCCCGCCATGTGCTGTTACGACTTCGCTGACAATCGAGAGCCCCAACCCACGTGCGCCCGACTTTGAACTTTGAAAAACATCGAATATTGTTGCCTGACGCTCACGCGGAATGCCGAGGCCATCGTCTTCGATCGACACGAGCATGGCCCTGCGCAAACCAGCTCCGAGACGGGCCTGCTTCATCGAGAGACCGGCGGCATAGGCCGTACGTATTGTCACCTGCCCCCGCATGCCCCCGTCGATAGCCGCTTCCGCTGCATTTCGAATGATGTTGTGAAATGCCTGCTGCAAGTGATCAGCATCGCCAATTATGTCCGGCAAAGACGGGTCGAATTCGCGCTGAAACGTTACATTCGGACCAATTGCGGCGCGCTCGGCAGCAATGATCTTGTCGATCAGGGCGTGAATATTGAGCGGGTGCATTCGCGGCGCTGAAAACAGCTCGAAGGCTGACAGCCGGTTCACGAGTCGCTCGATCCGCCGCGCTTCGTCCTTGATGATGTCGAGCAGTTCGCTTTGGTCCGGTTGCCCCTGGCGATCAAGCAGCTGCGCGGCACCGATTATGCCGGCCAGAGGGTTTTTGACCTCATGCCCCAGTATCCGGCCGAAACCTGCTGCGCCTGCGACGGAATCACTGCTTTCCCTCGAAGGTGTTTCGGACAGCGCAATGACGAATGCGCCCCCGTCAGCACTTCGCACTCGGACATCGCAAATCGTACGCGTGTGCATGCCGGGGCCAGACACCGGGGTGCCCGGCGCGGTGATGTCGCCTGCCTGGCGCTGCGCACGGTCAACGAGTTCGAACAGCGGCGAGTCGTGATATATGACTTCGCTCAGCGGACGACCAGCCAGTGCCCGACGGGACATTTTCAACAGCGACTCTGCTGCAGGATTGGCCTCCAGGATGCGTCGGCGTGCATCAATCAGGACAAGTGCGACGGGCGAAAGTTCACCAAGCATTGGAGGCTTCAGGGTTGCCAAGGGTGCCATGTTCAAGCCGCCTCAAGCCGTTGAGGCTTCAGATAGAGTGTCTCAAGGGAGACGATGAGTTGGTCCGGATCTGCGATCTGGCACATTTCGGCGCGCAGTGATCGGCGGCGGGCCGGCGCCACCGGGATGTCCAACGCATCAATGGCGGCGGAAACATGTTTGCGGACCATTCGCGTGCCGAGGGGCGCACCGTACAGGGCGACAGAGTCCTGGATCTGTTCGGAGAGGCTGTCGAATTGTGCAGCGAGATCGGGCGCGGCGAAGGGCTTTCCTGCCAACCCGGCGGCGATTTCGCCTGCCATCCAGGGCTGGCCCATCGCTGCTCGGCCAATCATGATGCCATGAGCGCCAGACGCGGCGAGCGCATCTTTGGCATCGGCGATAGAGCCAATGTCTCCATTGACGATTACAGGAAGCGACACGGCGTCGACGGTGTCGCGAACGGCAGCCCAATTTGCCGCGCCTTTGTAAAACTGGCAGCGGGTTCGACCATGCACGGTGATCATGCGGACGCCTAAAGCCTCGGCTATTCGGGCGAGTTCGGGCGCGTTCAAGTTGTCGTCGTCCCACCCCAGACGCATCTTCAGCGTGACGGGTATGCCGTCGGCACCTTCGAGTGCTGATTCGATGATACGGGTCGCCAGCGGGATATCCTGCATTAATGCTGACCCCGACTGACCACCTGTGACCTGTTTGGAGGGGCAGCCCATATTGATGTCGATGACGTCCACACAGGCATCCCGCATCAATGCTGCACCTGTATACATGTCTGCAGGACGGCGCGCGGCGAGCTGGACGATCCAGTAGCCTGCGCCTTCGTGGCGGCAGGTGCGGCGCACCATGTCGGGCCGCTCTGACGCGAGCGTTTCGCTGGCGACCATTTCAGACACAACAGCGGGCGCGCCGAAGCGCACGGCTTGCCGGCGCATAGGGGCGTCAGTCGCTCCCGACATGGGGGCCAGCCAGACCTGGGGTGCCTTAAAATCAGTCATGTTTCTATTGTTCCGACTTTTTCTTTCTTCGCAAGTGCACAAAAGACGCGCAGCTATGCAAAAAAGCACCTTTTCAATGGCCTATGGCCAGAATTGCCGGTCTCGCCTAGAAACCCTGGCATGACATTGGCAGCTGCAATAATTGTTGCGGGAGGCAAAGGGACGCGCTCCGGGCGCTCCGGGCCCAAGCAATTCGAGACCCTTCTGGGCCGGCAGGTGCTCGACTGGTCGATCGAGGCCTTCCGCTCGCACCCAAAAGTGGGTCAGATCGTGGTCGTCGCGGCCATCGGCGAGAGAACCGAAGGGGGTGGCGAGGGTGTGGCAAGGGTGTCGGGAGGTCCGTCCCGGACCCAGTCCGTGCGCAATGGGCTGGCAGCCCTCGACCTGTCGCCTGACACGCCTGTGCTGATCCATGATGCGGCCAGACCCGGCCTCAGCCAGGCCATGATTTCATCTCTTCTGGAAGCATTGGAAAAGTCGGATGCCGTCGCCCCTGCCCTGCCCGTTTCAGATGCCTTGAAATCCTCGCGTGACGGCAAACTGTTGACTGTGCCCCGCGACGGCCTGTTCAGAGTCCAGACGCCTCAGGCGTTCCGGTTGGGTGCCATTCGCGCCGCGCTGGACGCGGCAGGCGCTGATCTGGTGGATGACCTTGCCGCGATGGAAGCCACGGGCGCGCGGGTCGACCTCATTCCCGGCGACGAGCGCCTTCACAAGATTACGTTCCCAGAGGATTTTGATATGGTCGCCCGACTGTTGAGCCCGGCCTACTCCATTCCGCGCATCGGCAAGGGATTTGACGTTCATGCCTTCGAACCGGGTGATCATGTCACGCTGTGCGGCGTGGCGATCCCGCATGATGCCAGACTGCGAGGGCATTCCGATGCGGATGCCGCTTGGCACGCGCTGACGGATGCGATTCTTGGCGCGATAGCACTCGGCGACATAGGGGATCATTTCCCACCATCGGATGCGCGCTGGCAGAATGCGGATAGCGCGATCTTCCTGAAGGAATCGGTCCGTTTGGCTGAAGCCGAAGGCTATGTGGTGTCCAGTTGCGACATCACGGTGATCTGCGAGGCGCCAAAGGTGAAACCTCATCGCGAAGCCATGCGAGCCCGCACGGCCGAACTGTTGAGCCTTCCGCTGTCTGCGGTCAGCGTAAAGGCGACGACCACCGAAGGGCTTGGCTTCACCGGGCGACGCGAGGGAATTGCCGCAGAGGCCATCGCAGTGCTGGTGCCGTCGGTTTCTGCGCGCTAGTCTCAAGTCATGTTTCCAGAACGCCTCAGAAATCTCGCCATGCTTATCCTCGACGACGCTGAACGGGCGCGCCTGAAGATATGCACCGCTGAAAGTTGCACCGGCGGCCTGCTCGCTGCCCTGCTGACAGATATCCCCGGGTCATCTACCGTTTTTGAGCGGGGCTTCGTCACCTATACCAACCGCGCCAAGGAAGAGATGCTCGGCATCGCTGGCGACGTTATCGCCGATTATGGCGCCGTGTCCGAGCCTGTGGCGCGCATGATGGCGGAAGGAGCGCTTGAGGCGAGCCGGGCAAATATTGCAGTCGCCATCACTGGCGTGGCCGGCCCCGGCGGCGGGACGCGCATGAAGCCGGTCGGCACCGTGCATATTGCGTGTGCCCGCGAAAATCGCGCCGTGGTGCATGAAATGTTGCAGCTCGGGGACGTTGGCCGGTCCGAAGTGAGGATGGCATCCGTCGAGACGGCGCTGAACCTTATCCAGGTGCAGATGCGTTAGGCGCATCTGCGAAGCGCTTATGTGCTTCTAACAAAAATGCGCTCATGATGCGGTCGACAGCGATGTCGTGGTTTGCCGCTGCCAGCATCGCGATGAGCACATTGCGGAATTCATAATTGATCTGAAGCGCGATATCGCAGCCCCCCCGCTTTAATGGCAGGATCGCCCATTCCGCCTTCAAATGCCTGAACGGCCCTTTGATCAGGCTGGCAATGACCGACCCTTCGCTGACATCGGCCGTGACGGTGGTCGAGAAACGCTCAACGAAGCCTTTGAAGCCCACGACAGCATCGCCCCGACAATGCCGGACCCCGGCTTCATCGACACGATGTTCAGATACGCGCAGAGCCGTGATCCACTTGATGAATTCCGGATAGCGGGCAACGTCCGATACGAGATCGAATGCCTGCGCCGTTGAGTAGGGCACGCGGACCGATTTTGAGAACCGGGGCATTTTAAGCTGGCAGACCCGCGAGCTTGGCTTCACGGGCAGCGCGCATAAGGGCGAAGTCTTCGCCGGCATGATAGCTGGAGCGCGTGAGCGGCGTTGCCGACACCATGAGGAAGCCCTTGGCGCGCGCGATTTCCTCAAGCGCCTTGAATTCTTCAGGGGTGACGAAGCGGTCAATCGCCGCGTGCTTGCGCGTCGGCTGCAGGTATTGACCGATGGTGAGAAAATCGACGCCGGCAGACCGCATGTCGTCCATGACCTGCATGACCTCTTCCTTGGTCTCGCCAAGGCCGACCATCAGTCCCGACTTGGTGAATTGCGACGGGTCGCGATCCTTCACCTTCTGGAGCAGGCGCAGCGAATGGAAGTAGCGCGCACCCGGTCGGATCTTCAGGTACAGGCGCGGCACGGTTTCAAGGTTGTGATTGAATACATCGGGCCGTGCATCGATCACCTTGTTTTCCCAGCCATCCTTGCGCAGGAAATCGGGTGTCAGGATCTCGATCGTCGTACCGGGAGAGCCTGTGCGGATGGCTTTGATAACGTGGACGAAGTGCATCGCACCGCCATCCTCGAGGTCGTCGCGGTCAACCGAGGTGATGACGACGTGCTCGAGGCCCATTTCCGCGACTGCGTCGCCGACGCGTCGTGGTTCGTCGGCATCGACACCTGCCGTCGGCTTGCCGGTTGAGACGTTGCAGAACGAACACGCGCGGGTGCAAACATCACCCAGAATCATCATCGTGGCGTGTTTCTTTTCCCAGCACTCGCCAATATTGGGGCAGCTCGCCTCCTGGCAGACTGTAATCAGGCCGTTGGATTTCACGATATCGCGCGTCGCGGCATAGCCTGCCGAAGTCGGCGCCTTGACGCGGATCCAGTCCGGTTTGCGCAGGACCGGCGTATCAGGGCGGGCCTGCTTTTCGGGATGCCGGTGCTTGCGCCCGGCCGGGGTGAGATCAATGAGCGTTGCCATGGGCGGAAGATGGACGCGAGCAGGCGATTCATCAAGGGAAATGCCGCGCAGACTGCATATGCAAACTTGCATTATCAGTTGCACAAAGGCCCTTACGTGACAAAATGTTACAAAAGTGAGGTCACTCCTCACGAAGTCAAAGGGCCACTGATGAATAACGTGACCATCCCTTCTCCGATTCCCTACAAACCTGCGCGCACGCATATCGACCTCTTTGCAGCCCTCCTGCGCGCCAAACAGGAGTTTGGCGCCGCGAAGGTGATCGTGGTCGACGGGGACGAGCGAGAACTGTCCTACAAGGACATCATTCGTGCTGCCTTCGGTCTGGGAGCGGCCCTGAAAAAGGGCACATCGCGCGGCGAAGCCGTTGGCGTCATGCTGCCCACCGGGGCTGGCGCAGTCATCGCCTTCTATGCGCTCAGTGCGTATGGGCGCACTCCGGCCATGTTAAACTTCACGGCGGGCTCAGCGAATCTCAAGGCCGCCATGACGGCAGCAGGCGTCAAACGGATCGTTACGGCGCACAAATTTGTCGAAATCGGCGGCCTTGAAGCCCTTATTGCGGAGCTGAGCAAAGTTGCCGAAATCGTTTACCTGGAAGATGTCCGGGAGGCCCTCACGCTGGGCAACAAGGTTGCCGCGGCGCTGGGTCCCATCATGCCCGGCCTGTTCCGCTCGAAGCCGCGATACAAGTCACCCGCGGTTATCCTGTTTACGTCCGGCACCGAAGGCGAACCCAAGGGGGTCGTCCTGAGCCACGAGAATGTCATGGCGAATGTCGAGCAGGTGCGCGCGCATATCGGCCTGAGCGCTGAAACCGACAAGGTCTTCAATCCCCTGCCCACCTTTCACTGCTTTGGGCTGACCGTGGGCGCGATCCTTCCGATCGTGGCGGGCATCCAGGTGATGTTCCACCCGACGCCCCTGCAGCCACGCGAGATCGTGAGGCGTATACGGAGCAATGGGTCGACTATCCTTCTGGCGACAGACACGTTCATCTCCCAATACGCGCGGACCGGCGCCGATGGAGACATGAGTTCCGTTCGGCTGGCGGTCTGCGGAGCAGAGCGCGTGAAAGACGAGACCCGCGCATTGGTTCGCCGGAAGTTCGAAATCGAAATCCTGGAAGGTTATGGGGCGACCGAGGCCTCGCCCGTCGTGGCAGCCAATCAATGGGAGCATAACAAGCCGGGCACAGTGGGACAGCTGATGTCCGATATGGAATCGATGCTAATCCCTGTTGATGGCATTGCTGATGGTGGCCGGCTCCAGATACGCGGCCCGAACATCATGCTCGGCTACCTGCGACCATCCCGGCCGGGCGTGCTGGAGCGGCCGAAAGGCGGCTGGCACGATACGGGCGACATTGTTGCGATCGACGATGAGGGTTTCATCCGGATCATGGGCCGCGTGAAGCGGTTCGCGAAAATTGGTGGCGAGATGGTATCATTGGCCGTGGTGGAGAATTGTGCGAGCGCCGTATGGCCGGAGAACCTGCACGCAGCCGTCGCCATGCCCGATCCTCGCAAAGGCGAACAGATCATCTTGCTGAGTGATTCAGAGGCCTGCAACCGGGCTGACATCCTCGCCTGGGCCAAGAACCATGGCGTACCCGAACTGTCCGTTCCGCGACGGGTGTTCCATGTTCCGGAGATTGCCATTCTGGGGACGGGCAAGATCGACTATGCGGCGGTACAGAAGCAGGCCGATGACCTGATGGCGATCTAGGCGGCTTCCTTGCCCTGAAATTCGTGCGGCTCTTCGAGGAAGCCACGGATAACACTGGCGGTCTCGTCTGCCCGTGTCACCAGGAACAGGTGGCCACCGCCCTCTACAATGTGCAGTCGTGAATTCGGCAGTGCGACTTTCAGGATGTGGCCATTGGCGACCGGCACGATCGAGTCATTGTCACCCATCATGACCAGCGCAGGCATGCGCAGGAAGCGTATGAATGGCAGGCTCGACCAGCCGATGAAGGCCAGGAGCTGGAAGACATAGCCTTTTGGATCAGGTGGCATCAGGCGGGTGATGTGCTCGCCGGCCTGTGCGTTTGCCTCATCGCCATAAAGCGTTGCGAAATTATCCCGCATATAATTCGGATCGGTATAGCGACGGGCATCCATCATCTTGGAGAGCGACTTGGGTTTTCCGGGGACCATGGTCATGCCGGCTGTCGTGGCGCAGAGGATGAGTTTGCCGACGCGGTTACGATACTGGAAGGCAAACTGCTGGGCGAGCGCCCCGCCCCAGGAGACACCCATCACGTCGACTTCATCGATGCCGAACTGGTCGAGCAGTTTGCGGGCCCAGCGGGCCAGCATCCATGGCCGGTAGGGCCATTGGGTGACCGGGCTCATACCGACGCCCGGCACATCAAAGGTGATGATGTCGCGATCAGGAAACATGTCGCCAAGGGCGTGGGTCAGCTCGAGGTTTGCGCCGATTCCGTTGAAGAACAGAAGCGGGCGCTTGCCCTCATCCTGCCGGGCAGCCCAGAAGGCCGTGCGCAGCATGACGCCGTCAATATCCTGCATCGTGATTCTCGGGCGCGGTTCAGTTGCGGCCATGAGCTCGTTCCTTGGTCTGTTCGGCACGTCAGGCGCGTTATTCGTCGAAGACGTATTTGCCCGGTGCCGCATAAAGTGGAGGGAATGCCTCGCTGCCACAAGACTTGGGTGACACTTTCAGAGCGCCGGAACGCTCCTTCAGCCAGACGCCCCAGCGCGGCCACCAGGATCCGGCATGCTCTTCAGCCGTCGCAGCCCATTCATCAGCGGTTGGTTTGATCTCCGAGCTGGCAAAATATTTCGCTTTCGGGTTTCCGGGCGGATTGATGAGGGATTGAAGATGGCCGCTGGAGGACAGGACAAACTCGATATTCTTCGATCCGAGCAGTGACGGCGTGCGATAGCAGGCCTTCCATGGTGTGATGTGGTCGGTGAGGCCGGCAACGACAAACGAATCGCACGTCACTTTGGTGAGATCTGCCTTGTGTCCGGCGATATCGACCTGCCCCGGATTGGCGAAAGGTTGCGACATGCCGAAATCCAGAAAATCAGAGTGAAGCTGGGCTGGCAGGTTCGTCGTGTCATTATTCCAGAAGAGAACGTCGTATGGTGGCGGGTCTTCGCCCATCAGGTAATTGTTGACGACATAGTTCCAGATCAGGTCGTTCGGGCGCATCCAGGCGAACATGCGGGCGAGATCATCGCCCTTCAGGATTCCCTTCCGTTTCGAATATTTGCGGGCGATCTCGAGGCTGCCGTCGGAGACGATCTGTCCGAGGTCGCTGTCGTCTCGTTTCGGGTCGAGGACGCAGACCATGAACGTGAGGGCATTGATGCGCTTGTCATCGGCGGCGGCCAGAAGGCTTGCGAACGTCGCCGTGGTGATACCGCCCGAACAGGCGCCGCCGACATTAATCTTGGACGATTTGGTGATCTTGCGGATGACTTCGCTGGCCTGAATCAGGCTGTCAACATAATCGGTGAGGCCCCACGCAGCATTTTCCTTGGTCGGGTTCCGCCAGGACACGATGAACGGCTGCAGGTCCTGTGACAGCAGGAATTGCACGATCGATGTGTGGGGGGTGAGGTCGTTGGCATAGTATTTGTTGATCTGGGGCGGGATGATCAGGACCGGTGTCTTGTGCACCTTTTCGCTCGTCGGCGCGTACTGGATCAGTTCCAGAAGATCGTTCTTCCAGACGACCGACCCTTTGGACGTGGCGAGATTTTCACCCACCTTGAAAGGACGCTTGTCGACCTGGGACGGCATGCCGCCATTTTTCGTGAGGTCTGTATAGAGGTTCTGCAGCCCTTTCAGGAGCGACATGCCGCCTGAATCGACGACGCGCTTTGTCGCCGCGGGGTTTCCGATCAGCGTGTTCGTCGGCGCCATGGCATCGGTGATCATGCCCATCACGAATTTGGCACGGGCGTGCTCAAGCTCGTTCATCTTCAGTTCGCCGACCCATTCGTTGAGGTGTTCCTGCGTGGCGAGGTAGGCCTGCATGCCGCGCTTGTAGAAGGGATTGTGTTCCCATGCCGGGTCCTGGAAGCGGCGATCCTTGCGGTTCGACTTGCGGTCGGACTTGCCCAGCAGGATCTTGGCATTCTCAGCGGTGATCTTGCCGGCGGTCTTGGCGGTGGTGACCGGGTTGGTCACGGTGGAGCGCAGCATCATGGCGACGGCGCCCAGCAATTCCTGCCGGTTTATGCCGCCCATGAGCGGGTTCAGCGCCGTCGTGCTTTCGGCAGCATTCCTGGCGATCTCTTCCTGTGGTGTCGGCATTTTCGCTCCTCCCTGTATGTGCCGGTCTTCCGCTGACACCTGCGTCCGCTCCGCCGACTTAGTTATTTTCTCTTTCGATTCCGGAAAGATCGACTTGTAATATTTGTAACAAAATTTGTTCTATAGTGATGTTTGCGTGCCAAAATGCAAGTAGAGCCATGAAAACTCGTGATCGCATCCTTCAAACCAGCTTGCTTCTCTTCAATCATGAAGGCGAAGCACCGCAGACGGCTGTCGATATTTCAAATGCACTCGAAATCAGTCCGGGTAATCTTTACTACCATTTCAAAGGCAAGGACGCGATCATCCTGGCCTTGTTCGGCGCTTTCGAGGATGAAATGCGTGTCATCCTGCGGGGCTCCAAGGGCGGCGTGACGTCCATCGAGGACAATTGGGTCTACCTCTATATCATTCTCGAAGAGGTCTATGACTTCCGCTTCTTCTATCGCGACCTCGGCGTCCTGCTTGACCGCTATCCCGATCTTGCTGTCCGGTTCCGGGCGCTGGTTGCCGAAAAGCGCCGGACGATCACGCGCGTGCTGCATGATCTCGCCGAGAGCGATGTTCTGCAACTCGATCCGCGCCTCAAGACGGCGCTGACGGACCAGATCATGATGTCGATCACGTTCTGGCTGGCCAATGACTCCATCGGGAACGAGGTGCATGACGGCCCGAGCCTGATCCACAAAACCGTGTTCCAGGTCATGTGCCTGATCGTGCCATACATGGGAGAAGCCGGTTTCGATGCGCTCTCCCGCATGATTGAGCATTATGAGGGCACGCTTGCATGAGAAGATGGGCAGCTTCGTTCTGAAGCCGCCCATCCGTCTCGTAGGCCCTATTTCATCAGGGCTTTTGCCTGCTTCACCCAAGCGTTCCGGGTGATCAGGCCGCGTGCGCCAATCTTCTCGTCGAGGGCCTCAATGTCAGCCTTCTTAAGAGCGGCAATCTGGGCATAAGTCGTGATGCCTTCAGCCGTCAGCTTCTTCACGAGCGCTGGACCGACACCTGTGACCTTTGAGAGGTCATCCGCGACAGCAGCCTTAGTCTTTGCGTTGGCTTTGACTTTCGTGTCGGCCTTGGGGGCGACAGCGTGCTTGACGGCGGCTGACGTCTTCTTGGCAGCCTTCTTGGCGGTTTTGGCGACTTCTGCACCGGTCTCGCCGGCAACGGCCTCGATTTCGGCGGTGAGGCGCGAGAGGCGTGCCTTGAGGTTCACGTCACCCTTGAAGGCTTTTGCCTTTGAAGCCAGCTCGGAGACTTCGTCCTCCAGCTTTTCAAGCTTCTTTTGGATCTTCTCGCCCTTGGTGCCGAGTCCCTTGACGCCGAGCAGGTCGCGCATGCGGTCCATACGGGCCTCGAACTGGTCACGGGCCTGAACCTGGAACTCACGGGCGCCAGCGGCCGCCTTTGCCATTTGCTGGCCGGCTTTGAGCACGCGCTCATCACTGCCGAGGCGCGAGCGAACATCACCCTCGATTCCAGCGCCACGCTTGACGAGGTCTTCAAAGACATCAGCCGATTGCGTGTTCAGGACATTCGCACCCGCGAGCGCGCTGTCATAGGCCTTGCCGTAGGCGCCAACGCCTGCGAGCCAGATCTTGTGTGCCATGTCAGCGGAATGTGCTTCCATCGCCTTGCCGACTTTTTCGGCCTTCGCGCGGGTCTTTGTTTTAGCTGTCGATTTCGACTTTGCCATTGTGTGGCTCCTTCGTGGTTATCCGATGGGGCCAGAAATAGGGAGAAAGTCTAGAAAGCGCATACTAATCGCTGCCGGGGTTGAATCCCTGTAATGAATGTCGTGTATCTGGCCACAGCAACTACAAGAGGATGAAACCGATGAGCGCAGTTGATTATCAGGTCGATGGCAAACCATATGAGGGCTTCTTTGTCCGTCCAGCGGGGAAATCGAACGTGCCGCTTGTCGTGATAGCGCACGCTTGGGGCGGTCTTGGCGACAATGAACGCCAAAAGGCGCAATTGGTCGCCGACAAGCTCGGATATGCGGCTTTTGCCATGGATGTTTACGGCAAGGGCAAGCGGGGCACGAGTGTCGAGGAATGCCAGGCCCTGATGAACCCGCTCGTCGGCGACCGGACGGAGCTACAAAAACGTCTCGCGGGTGGACTGGCTGCTGCGAAGGCCCAGGATGGCCTGGATGGCAGCAAGGCAGCCGCCATAGGGTATTGCTTCGGCGGGCTGAGCGTTCTCGATATGGCGCGCGCCGGCCATGACGTTTTGGGCGTCTGCTCTTTCCATGGCCTGTTCCGACCGGCGGAAAACCTCCCCTCCCCCAATATCAAGGCTAAAGTGCTCATCGAGCACGGCTGGCAGGATCCTATGGCCACGCCTCAGGATGTGCTGGCGATTGCGAAGGAATTGGACGGTTCTGGCGCCGACTGGCAGATGCACGCGCATGGACAATCCATGCACGCGTTTACAACGCTCGGCGCAAATGATGCCAATATGGGCACGGTCTACAATGCCGATGCCGACCGACGCAGTTTCGCGTCGCTCACCGATTTCCTGAACGAGATATTCTAGTCGCCGCGAAGGGCATAACCTGCAGAGCGGACGGTGCGGATGGGATCCTCGCCGCCGTCCTGCCGGAGCGCCTTGCGCAGGCGACCGACATGAACATCGACTGTCCGGGCTTCGACATATACGTCTGATCCCCATACCGTATCCAGCAATTGCTCGCGTGAGAACACACGGCCCGGGTGTTGCATGAAATAGTCGAGCAGCCGGAATTCGGTCGGGCCGAGGTGAATTTCCCCTTCGCCGCGCATAACGCGGTGTGCGACGCGGTCGATGACAATGCCGCCCACCGATATCTTGTCTTCCTTGAGACCGGGGCGAATGCGCCGCAGCACGGCGCGCACTCGCGCCATCAGCTCAGTGGTCGAGAAGGGTTTGGTGACGTAATCGTCCGCCCCCGTATCCAGCCCACGAATTCGATCACTTTCTTCGCCGCGCGCGGTGAGCATGATGATAGGCATATTCGGATTGGCACCACCGCTACGAATGCGTCGGCACACTTCGATGCCGCTGACCTTGGGAAGCATCCAGTCGAGAAGGATGAGGTCTGGCGCGCGCTCATCGATCATCATCAACGCCTCTTCGCCATCGGCCGCAATCGCGACTTCGTAGTCTTCCTTTTGCAGGTTGTAGAGCAACAGTTCAGAGACGGCGCTCTCGTCTTCTGCGATGAGCACGAAAGGTTTCATTCTGTTTTCCTCGCAAACGGCCGTCAGCCGTCGAAATGGGGGGTCTTCGGTCGGTCGGTTGACAACAGGTATTCCCCCGTTGCCTGAAAGTATACGAACTCGGCAATGTTCGTGCAGTGATCGCCTATGCGTTCAAGGTTCTTGGCCATGAACAGCATGTGCGCCCCTGCCCCGATGGTCCGGGGGTCTTCGATCATGTAGGTGAGCATTTCCCGAAACAGCGAATTATAGTGCTGGTCGATATCTTCGTCGCCTTCCCAGACAGCTTTGGCGGCGGCGGCGTTGCCCGTCGCGTAAGCGTCGAGGACCATGTTGAGCTGCCGCGAAACCGGACTGGCCATGCGATAGATGCCCTTGCGCATCGACGCACCGACATTCTCGTCCAGCCGCTGCGTGCGCTTGGCGATGTTCTTTGACAGATCGCCGATACGTTCGAGTTCTCCGACCACTTTCAATGCGGAAAAGACGGCCCGCAGGTCATGCGCCATGGGCTGGCGACGAGCGATCAGGCTGACGATCTGGCGTTCCACGTCGGCTTCAATCTTGTCGACCTGCTCGTCACGCGCCACCACATCGCGCGCGACATCCACGTCATTCTTGTTCACGGCCGCGCAGGCATCCAGGATCATCGTCTCGACGATACCACCCATACGGAGGATATCCGCCGCAAGCTTGTCGAGTTCGTCGGTGAAAGCGGAAACAATATGATCAGACATGCTCAAAATCCTATCCGTAACGACCGGTGATGTAATCCTCGGTGCGACGCTCCCGGGGATTGGTGAATATCTGGTCGGTTTCACCCATTTCGACGAGTTCACCCAGATGGAAGAATGCGGTACGTTGCGACACACGCGCAGCCTGTTGCATCGAGTGGGTCACGATGACGATACAGTAGCGCTTGCGCAACTCGTCAATGAGTTCTTCGATGCGCGCGGTCGCGACAGGGTCAAGCGCTGAGCACGGTTCGTCCATGAGGATCACTTCCGGCCTGACGGCGATGGCCCGGGCAATACACAAACGCTGCTGCTGGCCGCCGGAGAGGCTGTTACCAGGCGACGTCAAGCGATCTTTTACTTCCTCCCAAAGACCGGCGCGCCGGAGACTCTTTTCGACGATCCCGTCGAGGTCCTCGCGAGACGCTGCCAGGCCATGAATTCGCGGACCATAAGCGATGTTGTCATAGATCGACTTCGGAAACGGGTTGGGCTTCTGGAACACCATGCCGACGCGCGACCGAAGCAATACCGGGTCGATGTCCGGGTCGTTGATATTCTCGCCGTCCATGATGATTTCGCCGGTCACCTTGCAGGATTCGATCGTGTCATTCATCCGGTTCAGGCAACGCAGGAAGGTTGACTTGCCGCAACCGGACGGACCGATCAGGGCTGTGACGGAACGATCAGGAATCGGCAGGGAAATATCGAAGATCGCCTGCTTGTCACCGTAGAAAACATCGATGTTCTTGCACTCGATCCGTGGAAAGGTAAGGCCTTGCGTCTCGTCCATGGTGATCCCTGCCGCCGACACTTCGCGGCTTTCTGTCATTGTGGTTTCCATTACCATCTCCGCTCAAACCGCCGCCGCAACAAGACGACAATACCGTTCATCGTGACCAGGAACACGAGAAGGATGACGATAACGGCTGCCGTCATCGGTTCCCAGGCGCGCTCTGCATTTGTTGACCAGCTGTAGACAAGCACCGGGAGCGCCGTCGCTTCATCCGTTGGACCGACCGGCACATCCGCCACGAAAGCGACCATGCCAATCAACAGCAATGGCGCGGTCTCGCCCAGCGCCCGCGCCATTCCGAGGATCGCGCCGGTGAAGATGCCTGGTCCGGCCACAGGCAATACGTGGTGAAAGACGGACTGCATTTTCGAGGCGCCGACGCCGAGCGCCGCGGCGCGGATCGACGGCGGCACAGATTTCAATGCTGCGCGGGAGGCAATGATGATCGTGGGGAGCGTCAACAGCGCCAGCACGAGACCGCCCACAAGGGGTGCCGACCGTGGCAGGCCGAAGAAGCCCAGAAACACCGCCGCGCCGAGCAAGCCAAACACAATCGACGGCACAGCCGCCAGATTGTTGATGTTGACTTCGATGATCTCGGTCAGACGGTTGCGGGGGGCAAACTCCTCCAGGTAGACCGAGGCAAATATTCCGACAGGAATGGCGATGAATCCCGTTACCATCATGGTCAGCAGTGACCCTACGATTGCCGCAAGCGCGCCAGCCAATTCAGGATACGTGCTGTCTGTATGGGTGAGCAAGCTCGTATGAGGAACCCGCGAAATGCGTCCCTTTTCCTTGAGGGCAAGAGTCCAGGCGATCTGCAGGTCTGATACATTTCGTTCTGTTTCAGGCAGCGCAATCATCCGGGCCGTTGGGCGGACATTGCTGAAATCGGATGCCAAGCCCGACAGAAGCGTCACCTCGGCTACGTCGGCGTCCAATCGCGTCACACGTCCCGTCGTGGAACCGGCTGTGATCAGTATCGATCGCGCATCGACCGCATCTCCGACTTCCTGGCGCTGCACAGCGATCAGGGATTCGAGCGCCTTGAACGCGCCCGCTCCTGTCAGGTGCACTTGTCGGGGTCCGGATTCCTTAACAGCGCTGATGTCTCCGAGCCGGAGACGGAATTCTTTTGAAACAGCGCCCTTCAGATAAAGGTCGAGACCATCACTGAGCGGCACTTTGATCGTTGCCTTCTGGCCGATCTGCGTGGGGTTTTCAGAGACCCATTTCGCCGCTGGCAAGACCGCCAGACGCGTAAAGAGGTCTCCCAGCTCGCGTGTGGTCATGCGATCTTCGGCTGCGTCGGGAAAGGTCTCCTGAAGATTTGAACGGATGAGAGCGTAGAAGCCATCCACGTTGCGCGAAATATCGGCGGGAGTGTCTTTGCCTTTCGGGGCAATCACCGACGGATCAAGAATGACGTCGAAGCTCACCTTGTGATATGTCGCAGCAGAAATGGCCTGAAAGCCAATTGACGCGACCAGCACTGACAGCGCCAGCAAAGCGAAGGCAATTGCAGACAGGCCGTAAAGCCTGAAACGCGCGTCAGCCGCACGCCGCTTCTTCAACCGGCGCAACGCTTTCTCATTCCTGAAGGGTGCTGGAGCGACGTCAGTCATATTTTTCACGATACTTCTGGACGACCCGGAGGGCGATCAGGTTGAAGAACAGCGTAACTACGAAAAGGACCAGGCCGAGGGCGAAAGCGGACAGGGTCTTCGGGCTGTCAAACTCCGTCTCCCCGGTAAGCAGGGCCACGATCTGGACTGTAATCGTGGTGAAATCGGCTGTCGGATCAGCTGAGATGCGGGCGCGCTGGCCAGCGGCCATGACCACGATCATTGTTTCACCGATGGCGCGCGACACCGCCAGAAGAAGAGATGCAATGATCCCCGGCAGCGCCGCCGGCAGGACTACATGCTTGACCGTCTCTGATTTCGTCGCGCCCATTGCATAGGCCGCATCGCGCAATGTTTGCGGTACGGCGTTGATCACATCATCGGAAAGGGATGACACGAACGGGATCACCATGATGCCCATCACAAGGCCCGCCGCGAGCGCGCTCGTCGGCTGTGCGGCCAACAGTGGCTCACTCGCCAGCCCTGTCGAAATCAGTGTCGTGTTGATCCAGATGGCGATAGAACGAATCGCTGGGGCGACCACGAGCAAGGCGAAGAAGCCATAGACCACGGTCGGGATGCCGGCGAGAATCTCAAGGATCGGCTTGACCCAGCCGCGAACTTTAGGCCCTGCGTATTCTGACAGGTAAATCGCCGCAAACAGGCCGACGGGCGCAGCAATCAGCATCGCAATCAACGCGATCATGAACGTTCCGAAGAACAGTGGCAGAGCACCAAACTCGGCGCTCGTTTGCGCGTTCCAGCGGGTTCCGAACAGGAAGTCCCAGAACGGTATCTCCGCGAAGAAGCGAAGGCTCTCATAGAGGAGTGACGCGACAATCCCGATTGTCGTCGCAATCGCGATCGCGGCGCACAGGAACAGGAAGATCTCAATTCCGCTCTCCACGCGATTGCGCGCCCGGAAGCCTGGTGCGACACGGCGGCGCGCCAGCAGGAATCCAGTGGCTGCACAGACCAGGGCAAGAACAATCGTCGCGGCCTTGATAAGTCCCTGAAGTTCAAGGAACCGGTTCGTGATCGCCGAGAAAACGCGGTCTGAGCCTGAATATCCATGATGGAATGCGGCGCGCGCGATCGAGTTCAAGTACACGTCGAGTTCGACGCGCGGCATGTCCTGGAAATTGGCTGGCAATTCGCTCGAAAGCATGGACCGGACGATGCCATCCCCGAAGAGACCATATCCGAGTGCTACAATCATTGCCGGGACAAAGGTCCACATCGCAACGTAGTAGCCATGGTAATTGGGTCTTGAGTGGGCGCGGGCCGACCCGGGACCAGAAAAACGTTCCGCGTGGACACGCCCCACGAAAAAGCCACCTGATGCCAGCATTGCGAGCAATGCAAGCATTAACCAACCCATGGGCAAATGGCCGATCTGTTGAACCATTCAGTCCGAATTCCCCGTTGTTCTCGCCCCCCCTTAAAGGTCGTCCGCGACAGTTCTGTGACACTCGCCCAACACATGACAGATGATTTCGGATGTCTTGCGCTGGCGTGCCTTATCGGCCACATCTGAGGGCATGAAACACAATACAAAATCTGACGCGATCTGGCATGGCACCACGATCCTTGCTGTCCGGAAATCGGGAAAACTGGCGATTCTAAGTGATGGCCAAGTCTCGATGGGCCAAACGATCATGAAGGGAAACGCGCGCAAGGTGCGGCGTATCGCTGGAGGAGACATCCTCGCCGGGTTTGCCGGCGCGACGGCCGACGCATTCACGCTGTTCGAGCGATTGGAGGCGAAACTCGAGCGCCATCCCGGGCAGCTTCAGCGGGCAGCCGTAGAGTTGGCAAAGGACTGGCGAACCGAAAAATACCTACAAAAACTTGAAGCTCTTCTGATCGTGGCCGACAAGGACGTCACGCTTGTGATCACCGGTGCTGGGGATGTGCTTGAGCCCGAGCACAACGTCGTCGCTGTGGGGTCGGGTGGCAACTTTGCACTGGCCGCGGCGCGTGGCCTCTATGAATACGAAGATGATGCCGAGATCATCGGACGCAAGGCGATGCAGATCGCAGCTGACATTTGCGTCTACACCAATGCAAATTTCACGCTTGAGACACTCGAAATCTGACCTGTCCCGGCGTCGGTACCCAATTCCTTCCTGAAAGACATGCATGCAAAACCTGACTCCCCGCGAAATCGTCGCCGAGCTTGATCGTCACATTGTCGGACAGAACGGCGCCAAGCGCGCCGTCGCTATCGCCCTGCGCAACCGTTGGCGCCGCAAACAGGCGCCAGAAGCCCTGCGCAATGAAATCACACCCAAGAATATCCTGATGATCGGGCCGACAGGCGTGGGCAAGACCGAAGTATCGCGCCGGCTCGCCAAGCTCGCCAACGCACCCTTCCTGAAGGTCGAAGCGACCAAGTTCACTGAAGTCGGATATGTCGGCCGGGATGTGGAACAGATTATCCGAGACCTTGTCGAAGCCGCTATCGGCATGATCCGCGAACAAAAACGCGCGGGTGTGTCCCAGCAGGCGAAAGACGCCGCTGAAGAGCGCCTGCTCGACGCGCTGGTCGGCGAAGATGCCCAAAAATCGACGCGCGAGGCGTTCCGACGCAAATTGCGGTCCGGAGAACTGGATGACAAACCAGTAGACATAGATTTTACGGACACCGGAAACTCGATGCCGATGCTCGATATACCGGGTCAGGGCGGATCGATGGGGATGATCAACCTGTCCGACATCCTGGGCAAGGCCATGGGAGGACGCAGCAAACGCGTCCGCACCACGGTTCAGGAAGCCTATCGCCCGCTTCTCGAGGAAGAGGCCGATCGCCTGCTTGATGAAGACGCGATCGTTCGCGAGGCGGTCCATTCGGTGGAACAAGACGGCATCGTTTTCCTCGACGAGATCGATAAGGTCGCGGTCCGCAAGGGACAGGGCGGCGCCGATGTCAGCCGCGAAGGGGTTCAGCGCGATCTGTTGCCGCTGATCGAGGGCACGACCGTGTCGACGAAACGCGGCGCCGTGAAGACGGACCATATCCTGTTTATCGCCTCGGGTGCCTTTCACCTGTCCAAGCCGTCGGACCTGCTGCCCGAGCTTCAGGGACGCCTGCCCATTCGGGTCGAACTCGAGCCGCTGTCGCGTGATGACCTGCGCCGCATCCTGATTGAACCGGAAGCCAGCCTGATAAAGCAGTACCAGGCGCTGATGGCGGCAGAGAATGTCACGCTGGAGTTCGAGGACGCCGCGATTGACCGCTTGGCCGACTTGGCTGAGGCCGTGAACAATTCTGTCGAAAACATCGGTGCGCGCCGATTGCAGACGGTTCTTGAGCGGTTGCTCGATGAAATCAGTTTCGATGCGCCAGACAAGTCGGGCGAAACGATCACGATAACGGCGGACTATGTGAACGAACGCGTGGCCAGCCTGGCTGGCAATTCCGACCTGTCAAAGTTCATTCTATAGGCCGAAAAGCTCAGTTCGCGGTCGCCCGTCGGACGGGCAGATGCTTCTTTCCCCAATCGCGAAGCGTCAGCATGGCCGGCGCGAGCTCTTGCCCCTTCTCCGTGAGGACATAGTCGTAGCGCTTCGGCGCGTCGGAATAGGCTTGCTTGGCGAGAACACCCGCCTCGACAAGTCGTTTCAGCCTGTCGGCGAGAATGTGCCGCGTCATGCCACTCGACTCGGCAAACCGCTCGAACCGCGACAGACCCAAGAAGCAGTCCCGCAAAATGAGCAGGGTCCAGCGATCTCCCAGGATCGACAGAGTCCGGGCGACCGGGCACCAATTATCTGAAAGTTCCGACCATTTCATACGTGACACGCCCATCTGAAATCTATTAAGTTCCAAAACAGCACTTAAGCATGATTCGGGGGCAAAACATGGCCAAGTCGTTCGAGTTCTTTTTCGACTATGTAAGTCCGACAGCCTATCTCTCCCTCCCGGTTGCGCAAGGCGTTGCCGAGCGCACAAGCGCGACGCTGGTTTACAGGCCAATGTTCCTGGGCGGAGTTATGCAGGCAACGGGCAATCGACCGCCAGGGATGGTGCCCGCCAAGGGTGCGTACATGAACCGCGACATCCTCCGATGCGCCGAACACATCAGATTGCCCTTCCATTCCAACCCAGCCTTTCCGATGAACACACTCGGATTGATCAGGGCGACTATCGGGCTCGAATCAGACCCGGGTGAACAGGTCAGGTTTATCACCACCTGCTTCCATGCATGCTGGGGGCAACCCGATACGCTAGATCCATCCGACAAGGCCGCTGTAGCTGCGATGTGTTCGGCGAACGGGTTCGACGCGAACCAGATCGCGGCGCTGGCAACGTCGAATGCTGCGAAAGACAAAATTCGGGCCAACACGGAGGAAGCCGTCGCGCGCGGTATATTTGGCGCGCCGAGCTTTCTGGTCGGAGACGAGCTTTTCTTCGGTCACGACCGTTTGGATTATGTCGAACGGATGCTCGCCTAGGCTTTGATGCCAGCCGCCAAGGCAAGACCGGCAAGCGAGACTTCCGGCCGCGGCCCGAAATGGCTGATCACTTCGGCGGCGGCGATATGGCCGAGACGCGCACATGTCGCAAGAGGCAGGCCCTTCGCGTATCCGAAAAGGAAACCGGCTGCGTATTGGTCACCGGCGCCGGTCGTGTCGACGACTTTATTGACGGGCTCGGCCGCAACTACAATCGGGTCGCTGTCGCCGATAACGACAGAGCCCTTTTCACTTCGTGTGACAGCTGCGATAGCGGTGTCGGCCTGCAGGCGCGAGATGGCCTCGTCGAAATCCCGCGTCTGATAGAGTGACAAAAGCTCTTCTTCATTGGCAAACAGGATATCCACGTGCCCCTGAACAAGGTGAAGGAAACTGTCTCGGTGACGATCGACGCAGAAACTGTCGGAAAGAGTCAGCGCCACAAGACGTCCCGACGCCTTTGCGATTTCTGACGCGTGGATAAAGGCTGTCTTCGCGTCGTCCTTGTCGAACAGGTAGCCTTCGAGATAGAGAATCTTGCCGGAGCGCACGACCTCTTCATCGACGTCATCCTTCGAGAAGAGGACGGACGCGCCGAGGAACGTGTTCATGCTTCGCGCACCATCATCATTCACGAATATGATACTGCGCGCGGTCGCTGGCCCGGTGTCGAGCGGATGCGTGGCGAATGGCACACCTGTGCTTGCCATCTCGGCCCGGAACTGGCGCCCTAGGTCATCATTTGCCGTCTTGCCGATATAGGCTGCCGTTCCACCGAAGCTAGCGACGCCGGCAATGGTGTTCGCGCCGCTGCCGCCAGACGTGATGATGGGATTTTTGGCGGCCGCCGTCAGCGCATGGGCGCGTGGCTCCTCGATCAAGTTCATCGCGTCTTTTTGGATGCCCCATTCTTCAAGGAACGTGTCATCTGCGCGCGACAGAACGTCAACAATCGCATTGCCCAAGCCGACAACGTCAAAACGGGTAGAGGTCATGATAATTTTGCCTTGAATTTCAAACCCGTCGATTGCCAGACAAGGCCGCTGGACGCAACCACGCTGCATGCTAAACGGCGACGATGAAGATCGCATACATCTCATCCCGCGTGACCCTGCCCGGGTCCCCGTCGCGTCGCAGCGACGCGTTTGAGCACGACTATATGATGGACGCTCTGCGCCCGCCCTTTGCGGCGCTTGGCATGAGTCTGCACGACGTGGCCTGGGATGACCCGGACGTTGACTGGTCGTCATTCGACGCGGCGATCATCGGAACGACCTGGGACTACTGGGACCGGATCGACGAATTCCTGACCACTCTGGAACGGATCGGCACACTCACGAAACTGTTCAATAGCGCCGCACTTGTGCGCTGGAACAGCCGAAAGACCTATCTCAGGGAAATGGAGGCCAAGGGTGCCAACCTTATTCCGACACTCTGGCTCGATGCGGCGCCACCAGGACTTGCCGGGTCCGCGTTCGATGAACTCGGAAGCGAAGATCTTGTATTCAAACGGCAGATAGGTGCTGGCGCAGCCGGCCAGCACCGGTTGAAGCGCGGCGATCCGATTCCTGACATGCGACATGCAATGATGGTCCAGCCTTTCCTGAAAATGATCCAGGACGAGGGCGAAATCAGTTTCATTTTTATCGATGGCGCATTCAGCCACGCGCTGGTCAAACGCGCTGCATCGGGGGATTATCGCATTCAGTCGACATATGGTGGCACCGAAAAGGCCATCTCGCCATCAGCCGAAGACCTTGCCGCAGCCACGGCTATTATCTCCACGCTTGAGGACGTTCCGCTCTATGGCCGGGTCGATATGCTGAGGGGCCCAGACGGACGTTTGCTGCTCATGGAACTGGAGCTTATCGAACCCTACCTCTATCCTCTTGAAGGACCGGATCTGGGAACGAAGATGGCGGCAGCCGTTGCGAGACGCCTGAAATTCGGTTCATAGGAAACGACCGGCACTTCGACACCCGTCGGGCCCGCCGTTCAGTGCGCCACCTGCGCCCGAGGACGCACTGACCGATGATAACAATCGCGCTCTCCGCCACAGCGGCTTTGTATTTTGCCGGAATAGCGCGGGCGCAGGCCCGCGAGGAACACGGTCTCTATTGGGCTATGGCGCGATCCACGATCAGAACAATAGAGGTGGCTCGGTTCGTCTGAACAGATATCGGTCACTTGCTAAGTGGATCTCTGCCCTTCGGGTTATGCCGCAACCGGGATTGGCTGCCGCGCGTTGAAGTAGGCCTGATCTGGCGTCTGTCGGTCAAGCGATGAGTGAGGCCTCTTGGCGTTATAAAAGGAAAGATACCGGCCGATACCGGCGCGGGCTTCCGGAACGCTGGCATAGGCCCGGAGGTAGATTTCTTCGTATTTGATCGACCGCCACAGACGCTCGACAAAGACATTGTCCTTCCAGGCGCCGCGGCCGTCCATGCTGATCGCGATGTTTCGATCTTTCAGGAGCTGCGTGAACGCGGTCGATGTGAACTGGCTGCCCTGATCGGAGTTGAAAATCTCAGGGCAGCCGTATCGGCCGATGGCTTCTTCGACGGCCTCGATACAAAAGCCCACCTCCATCGTGATCGACAGCCGCCAGGCAAGCACCCGGCGACTGAACCAGTCGACGACGGCGACGAGGTACACAAAGCCCCTCGCCATGGGCACGTAGGTGATGTCGATCGCCCAGACCTGGTTCGGCCGGGTCACCGCCAGCTTGCGCAGGAGGTAGGGATAGATCTTGTGGCCGGGCTCAGGCTTCGACGTGTTGGGCTTGCGGTAGAGCGCTTCGATGCCCATCCGCTTCATCAGTGTGGAGACATGTAGCCGACCGACGTGCAAACCTTCTCCAGCCAGCAAATCCCGCAGCATACGGCTGCCGGCAAACGGATAGTAGAGGTGCAACTGGTCGATCCGAAGCATCAGCGCGAGGTCCGCCTCGGCCACTTCGCGCGGGAGATAGTAGACGCTACCCCGGCTGATCCCGAGCAGCGCCGCCTGGCGCTTGACGGACAGTTTGTGCTTTCGATCGATCATTTCTTTGCGCCCGGCAACAGACCTGCCTTGCCGAGCGCTCCGGACAAAAAATCATTCTCCAGTGCCAGCTGGCCGATCTTAGCATGAAGCTCCTTCAGATCGACGGCAGGGGCTTCTTCTTTCGGCGCATCGCCGAAAACCCCTGTCGCCCCTTCGAGGAGCTGGTCTTTCCATTGCTTGATCTGGTTGGGATGAACATCAAACTGCTGCGCAAGTTCAGCGAGGGTCTGTTCACCGCGGACGGCAGCAAGGGCCACCTTCGCTTTGAAAGCCGGGCTGTGGTTCCGGCGGGGTCGTCTGGGCATGGGTCGTCTCCTGTGTTCGGCAAAATAGCCGATCTGCAGGCAGAAATCTCACCTAACCACCCTGTTCAGTTTTCCCGAGCCACCTCTCAATCTTCATTTGTCCGCGAGCCGGGAATTCGGCGGCGCTATGGGGTACAGGTTTTCGGACGTCTGGCGCGTCGAAGCAGAATATTCGCGGCGTTGGGCCAAGACCACCGGGCTGAACGGAGCGTTGACCGCCCGAGGCGATTTCGATTCGCATGCGCTCGGCCTACACCTGTTCCGGGATTTCCGACCCGAAAAGAAACTGCGCCCGTTTGTCGGTCTCGGACCAGGCTGTCGAGTCCAATATCGGGGACATCAACGGCATTAACCGCAGCTATAACTTCTTCGTTTCGATGCGCTGGCGGCCGGACTTCTCTCGCTAGCCGGTTTACTGGCCGAAGCCGTAGACAAGCGCGACCTTCAGGGCCGTGTCCGTATCCTCAAAGCCGTCTGCGGGGTTCGTATCATAGCGGACATTGTATGACACGCGGGCTGATATGGAGGTCGAAACAGACGCTGTCAGCGCGACCATATTTTCGATTTGAGTCGACGTGTCACCATACAGAACGTCCGTCTCGTTAGTGAAATCGACATTGTCATTGAACTTGTAGCCAAACGCAGATCTGGCAACTGCACCGAACGACGAAACGGTTTCTGCCGGAACGATAAGCGCTGCCCCCAGAGAATCCGTTATGATGGAGCGTTTCACCTCGTCGATCTTGACACCCGGACCACCTCGCACAGTCCATTTGATCTGTTCACCATCATAAATGTGATAGCCAAGGCCACCACCCACGAATGAGCGGCTGTCGAAACCTGTGAACTGGTCGACTTCATATGACGTTCGGCCGAATGCAATCAGCTTTTCGTCAAGCAGGCGATCGACATCTCCGGAAAGGAAATAACGGTTCCGGCTCTCGACACCATCCTGCTCGCCATATTCACCGTCAGCCACGAATTCGTAAGTCCAGACACCCTGCTCACGCGCGACATCAATGCCAAGCCCCACGTCGGTGGTATCTGTGTTCCCGGTCGTATGGCCGGCACTGAATGAGGCTTCGCCGGTCCAGCCGTCTTTTTCCTGGGCGACAGCCGCATTTCCGGCAAGCATTGCGGCGCTGGATAAGGCGACAACAAGTAACGGGAAGTTGAGTGTGGACATGGCGTGACTCTTTCTTTTCGGAGACCCGTTTCGCGGCATTTCGTGACCAAGACGTTATGGAATTGTGGCCAGCTGGTGGCAGGCGAATCGGCTGGCAGATATGTCACATTCCAGTTTTGCGCGGCGGGGCTTTGCTCAGGGGCCCCAATTTCGAGACGGTCGCAGGATCAGGCGTCTTGGGCGTGTATTTACACAGGTGCGCGATGGCGCAGTGCCAGCATTCCGGCGTTTGCGCCTTGCAGACATAGCGGCCGTGCAGGATCAGCCAGTGATGCGCGCCATGTTTGAATTGCACCGGGGTCGTCCGCTCCAATCCGGCTTCGACCTGCTCAGGCGTTTTCCCAGGCGCGAGGCCGGTACGATTCGACACGCGAAACACGTGCGTGTCCACGGCGATCGTCGGAACGCCGAAGGCTTCATTCAGCACAACATTTGCCGTTTTCCGGCCAACGCCGGGCAATTGCTGCAATGCGTCAAGCGTGTTCGGCACGATGCCATCGAACGTCTCTATCAGCATATGGCTCAGCGCGATGACGTTCTTTGCCTTGTTCCGCCACAAGCCGATCGTGCGGATGTGATCGGCTACCCCTTCTTCTCCCAGAGCCAACATTTTCTCGGGCGTATCGGCGATGGCGAACAGTCTGGCGGTCGCCTTGTTGACGCCTACGTCTGTCGCCTGCGCTGACAATGCCACAGCGACGACAAGTGTGAACGGGCTCGTGAAGTTCAGCTCCGTGCGCGGGTCGGGTCTGTCCTGCGCAAGCGCCTCATAGAGTTCCGTCGCGCGCGCCTGGCCAAAGGTTCTGGGTGCCCGCTTTTTCTTGCGCGGGGACAGGAGGGATTTCTTATCAGGCATGATGGAGGTGTTTAAGTCGCACTTTGCGTCGCGCAAGGTCGCGACTAATATTATTTTATGAGCGAAACTCACGACGTCATCTACTTCGATGCCTTGCTGACACCGAACCGGTCACTCAGTCCGCGCGGTCTTGCGGTTTTGATGACGGTCGTCGGTGTCGCCAGCTTCGCATGCGGCGTGGGGTTCTTGTCCATGGGCGCCTTTCCGGTTGCCGGATTTTTCGGGCTTGATGCGCTGGCGGTCTATATTGCGTTTCGAGCGTCATTCCGGCGACAACGCGAGCAGACGCGCGTCACCGTGACAGCAAAGTCGATGCATCTGTGCCATCGGGCAGCGGACGGATCCGAAAAAAGCGTCGAGTTCCCTGCGGCGTTCACGCGGGTAGAGCTTGATGAACCCCTCAGCCCGACAAGCTGGTTGCGAATCGAGCACGGTCGGACGGCCTATGTGATCGGTCGGTTCCTGACCTGCCCCGAGCGAAAGTCGCTGTCCATCGCGATCCGCACAGCGCTCCAAAATGCCCGCGCAGAACGTTATCCGGCCTGAATTCATGGTCACCAAAAATAAATGACGCATGCGTCATGGTTTTTTCATCCTGGCCATGGTAACTTGATCGGGACATCAAATTTGGGGCCCCATAGGGGGACGCACCGGAGGAAGAAACATGGCTGCCGATACAGCACAGACCTTTGACCATCCCGCACTCGAACGTCCGAAAGTCTCGGATCGCGAGCCGCTTCACCCCGGCTATCTCCGGGTGGGTGAAGAGGTGCCGCCAGCCTCGACACTCGACATCGAAACGTTCGACTTTGTCGATCCCGAAATCTGGCGCCAGGGCAAGTACTGGGACCGTCTGGAGCGCCTGCGGAATGAAGACCCGCTGCACTTCACACCGGACAGCTTTGTCGGCCCCTACTGGTCGGTGACACGTTACGAAGACATCATGGCCATTGATGTCGATCACAAACGCTTCTCGTCCAGCTGGGAACATGGCGGCATCACGCTTGGCCAGCCGCTCGAAGATTTCGAGATGCCGATGTTCATCGCCATGGACGAACCGCGCCATGCCGAGCAGCGCCGTACGGTCCAGCCAGCCGTCGCGCCGAACATGCTCAAGGATTACGAGCCCCTGATCCGTTCGCGGACCCAGGGCCTGCTGGATTCCCTGCCTGTCGGCGAGCCCTTCGACTGGGTCGACAAAGTGTCGATCGAACTGACGACGATGATGCTGGCAACCCTGTTCGACTATCCATTCGAACGTCGGCGCGACCTGACCCGCTGGTCGGATATCGCCACAAATATGAACAATCCCGACATCTGCCCTGGCGGCGAGGTGCAGTGGAAGCAGGAAATGATGGAATGCCTGACCGCGTTCATGGGCTTGTACCAGGAACGTCAGGCCGCCCCGGTCAAGAACGACCTGATCAGCCTGCTCGCCCATGGTGAGAAGACCAGCAACCTGACTCCCATGGAACTGCTGGGCAACGTGATCCTGCTGATCGTCGGCGGTAATGACACGACCCGCAATTCGATGACCGGATCGGTCTACGCGCTCAATAAATTCCCGTCCGAGTACGAGAAGCTGAAGGCCGATCCGTCGCTGATCCCGAACATGGTATCGGAAACGATCCGCTGGCAGACCCCCCTCGCCTTCATGCGCCGCACAGCGCTGGAAGACGTGGAAATGCACGGCAAGACGATCCACAAGGGCGACCAGATCGCCATGTGGTATGTCTCCGGCAACCGCGACGAGCGGTTCTGGGATCACCCGAACGACTTCATCATCGACCGCGAAAACGCCCGTCGGCATATCTCGTTCGGCTTCGGCATCCACCGTTGCGTCGGCAACCGTCTTGCCGAACTGCAGCTGCAGATTCTCTGGCAGGAAATCATGGAACGCTTCAGCCATATAGAAGTGCTGGACGAGCCATCGTTCACATCCGGTGCCTTCGTAAAGGGCTACACGTGGATGCCGGTGATCTGCCACCCGAAATAAGCGTGTTGGCTGACGCCGCGCAAAGCCTGATAAGCCTCCCATCATATCCTGATGGGAGGCTTTTTTCATGGATGTTTCAACAGCCGTCGCGCAACGCATATCAACGCGCGCCTTCAAACCAGATCCCTTGTCCGAAGCCGACATCCGCGACTGGCTGACCGCTGCGCAGCGCGCGCCTTCGGGTGGGAATACGCAGCCGTGGCGGGTGATTGTGGTGACAGGGGATGCCAGAGATGAGGTGATTGGCAAGGCCGCTGGCGTGCTGAAAGACAGCCCGGCGGGACAGCCGACGGACCGGCCGATCTATCCCAAGGACCTGTGGCAGCCGCATGAAGCGCGCCGGAGGCGTGTCGGAGAGATGATGTATGATGTGCTGGATATCCCCAAGGTTGACCGCGCCGAACGCATCGCCTGGTTTGCCAATAATTTCCGCTTCTTTGGCGCGCCGGTCGCCGTATTCATTGTGATTGACGAGCGGATGGGCCACGGCCAATGGGGCCATACGGGCATGTATCTGCAGACGCTGTCCCTGCTCGCGGAAGAGCGCGGATGGGGGACATGCATGCAGGAATGCTGGGGAATACTCCGTCCGATGCTGAAGGAACATTTCGATTTGGGCGAGCACGAAATGGTCTGGTGCGGCATGGCCGTTGGTATTCCAGACGCCGATCATCCGGTCAATTCGCTGCGCGCGGAGCGGGCTGATATCGACGAGATTGCGGTTTTGAAGGGGTTCTGACGGGGTGGCCTGCGGGGGTTGGCGCCGTTGACCCGCGGGGTGCAAGGGGGTGGCAGGTCCACAGCCAGCCCCATTGCGCACCATTTTTGACCTAATCCTGCCGCATCGGGATGATCCTTTCAGGCGATGATCACACGACGCGCCGCACTCTCCGGCCTTGTGGCCCTGCCCCTCGTTCCGAGCGTCCTTGGCGAGCGCCTGATCCCCTGGGAGTCCCGGCTCATCGTCGCGGCGCGCAGCCAGATCGGAATCACGCGCGCTTACGACCCGGCCTATGTCAGTCTCGCCTACCCGAATGGTGACGTTCCCCGCGAGCGCGGCGTCTGCACCGATGTCGTCGTCAGGGCGTATCGCGATGCCTTTGCCTTCGACCTGCAATCAGCGGTCCATGACGATATGGCCGCAGCGTTCAACACGTACCCAAACATATGGGGCCTGACGCGGCCGGACAGGAATATCGACCATCGCCGGGTGCCGAACTTGGAAACCTATTTGCGTCGGCATGGAACAGAACTTACCGTACCCACTTCGCTGTCCGAATGGCAGGCAGGCGATATCTACACGATGCGACTGAATGGGCGGCTGCCGCATATCGGCATCGTTTCGAACAAGGTGACGCCGATGGGCCATAATTATGTGATTCACAATATCGGCGCGGGAACCGCCGAGGACGATATTCTTGGCCAGTTCGACGATGAGCGTCGCTTTAGGTTCGAGCCAACCGTCGCGACGTAAAGCGCTTAAAGCGGCTTGATTGCCCGGCGCCGCGACAGGAGCAGAAGTGCGGCTGCGGCCAACAAAGGCAGGGCGCGATGATGATAGCGGTCGGGCGGCCCGGACAGGATAGCGAACATGGCATCGTTGGCTATCAGCAGGAGTACCGCGCCGGCAATCACCTTGCGCAAGCTGGCTGGCGCCACGCGCCAACCGAACCACAGCGATACGAGAAACGCCAGATAACAGGCGTAGCGCAAGGCGGTCGCGACGTGGCGGACGGCGGGCGCCATGAAAAACCCTTCGGCCTGCAAGGATGCGTCAAAGCCGGATGGGAAAGGTTCGGAGAGGACCGGCTGAAAATCCAACCGGGTATCGGGACCATAGAAGCTGGCATAATCCGTCCCGATCGAAAGCAGGAGCCCGAAGGGGCGATAGACGAACGCGTCACGTATGATGGAACCGGCATGTTCCTGTTCGAACTTCGCCAGGTCGAAACGACCCTCGGTTTGTTTCCAGATATCCCAAAACAGGTCGCGGCGCGCGCTCAAGGCCGGGTCTTTCTCCAGCTCGCGAAGAATCCCTGCGGCTTCTGCCATCATCGGGTCCCCTGACCGTTCGGCCTCGCGCGACAGTAGTTCAGGCTGGACGGAAAAGGCACGCGCCGCCGGAAATGTCTTCGCCAGACGCGGCTGGTTCGTGGCGTAGGCGGAGTCCAGAAGAAGATTGAATCCAAAGGCGACAATGGCAGCCACCAAAGCGGCAAGCACCAGCCGGTGCGACCTGCACAGACCTGCCGCCAGGATGGCAAAAACACACGCCATGACATGTCCGGAGCCGTGACTGGACAGAAGGAGGCCGGCGAGCGCACCGACAAAAACCGGCGGCAACCTGCCAGCCGATAGCAACAGCACGACCGCCGGGAAGAACCAGGCATCGACCAGGACGGCGCTTGCATAAAGTGGCTGGAGACTGGCGCACGCCAACAGGAGGACAAGAAACGGGTTCGGCCGGATTGAGAATATGCGGAGCAGGAGAATCCACGCCGCCGCATTCATGGCGCAATTAATCAGGGGAAGCGCCCAGTAACCCGCAAGCCTGTAAGGAAGGGCGACCAGAACAGCTGCGGATTTTCCGCGCATCCAGTGAGGCCCCTGACCGGAATAGGCAATGGAGTCTTCCATGACGAGGGGAAACGCGTTGATGAGTGCCGGCGCGAGCAGAACGACAAAAAGGAGCAGGAAGCAGCCGATTTCCCGTGCGGAGACCGTACGGGCAGCCTGGCGCTCCATAGCCACTGTCATGATTGCATCCCCCGCCTCTTGCCCTCGTGACCAACGGGCATGCAAAAAAATATCATGCCCGCCTGAGCGGTTGAATGTACCCGCCTTGCACCGTCGCCTGCGTCCAGCTCACACCCTCTGCCCGATCGTTTGCACGGTCACGTCTCAAATGCGTGACGCTTATTCCTCATCGTCCCAATCGGTCATGGGCCGTTCCGGTTCACGCGGTGTGGCAGCAAGCTGGATAACGGCCGCCTTGACGCGGGCGCGATCGAACTCATCCTCGTATTCGGTGGCACGCGGACGCGGCTTGAGATAGGCGAAGACGCTGACGGCGCTGTCGTCCGCCTCATCCTCTTCGTCCTGCGTGTCGGCGACCGCGAGCGCTTCATCCGCATTTTCTGCAGGGACATCCTCTATCATCGCTTCAGAAGCGGCTTCGACTTCCGTCGCAGGCGCGTCTTCTTCGTCCATATAGTCCGTCACGAAGGCATCGATGGCTTCGACATCAGATGCGTCCTGAATGAGAACGTCTTCCTCGTTGAGCGCTTCCTCGTCCGGCATCTGGACGCCGGACGGGATGACGTCTGACAGCAATCCCTCCGCCGCAAGGTCGGCCTTGCCCGGCAAAGTGTCGAGGCTTTCGAGGCCGAAATGCTCAAGGAAGGCATCGGTGGTGCCATAGGTCATGGGCTGGCCCGGCGTCTTGCGCCGGCCCTTGATCTTGACCCAGCCGGCTTCCATCAGCGTGTCGATCGTCGTCTTCGCAACCGCCACGCCGCGAACGGCCTCGACTTCGGCGCGCGTCACCGGCTGGCCATAGGCAATGATGGCAAGCGTCTCGAGCGCAGCCTGTCCGAGCTTCTTCTGGACCTGACGCTCTTCGACGAAGAGATAGGTAAGGTCTGTGGCCGTCTGGAAGCGCCACTTATTGGCGACTTCAACCAGGTTCACACCGCGATTGGCGTACATGGCGCGCAGCGCCATCAGCACTTCGCCCGACTCGACGCCGTGCGGCAGGATTTCAGCGATCTGTTCAGCCGACAGCGGTTCACCCGCAGCGAACAGAACTGCCTCGGCGCGCCGGATACCCTCAGACAGGGCCTCCTCGACGCCGCCCGCGAGTTCCGCTTCGGACCGTTTGTAGGCGAAGGACAACTGGGCCAAGGGATCCCGCGTCTCTTCTGGTGAATCTTGGATCATTTCAAACTTCTCAAGCGGTTGCATCCCTGCCCTCCCCGGGGTTGGTTCCTGCATTACGTAGGTAAAGTGGCGCAAAGTGGGCGTCCTGGCGCACATCGACTTCGCCATCACGGGCGAGTTCAAGTGCTGCCGCAAACACGCTGGCGGTCACAGACCGCGGTGGCAACAACGGATCGACGTCGGTCATCGTGGTGCGAATTTCGTCCAGGCTCGACCATTGAGTCAATTGTGCACGAAGGGCACGGAGCGTTGTACGCGCCAGTTCCAGCGGCAGGACAAGTTGCTGCTCGATCCTGTGCGGTGCCTCCTGTTCCTTGCGGTCGCGGATGGTGCCGAACGCCTGAGTCAGGTCGTAGAGCGACGCCTTGAATTCGGTATGCTTCACCACGCGGGGCTGTTCCGGAAGGCCACGCAGGAAAATCACATTGTTGAGGACCGGGCCGGATTCGAGTTCAAGAACGGCTGTTCGCATAGCGTCGAGACGCTTGAGGCGGAACGCCAGCCGTTCAGCCATTTCTTCGCCGGATGGCTCGTCTTCGTCGGGCTTCTCCGGTTTCGGCAACAGGAGGCGCGACTTCATGAATGCGAGCCAGGATGCCATCAGCAAATAGTCGGCAGCGAGATCCATACGTTTCGATTTCGCGTCCTCGATAAAGCCGAGGTACTGGATTGCCAGATCGAGGATAGACAGGTGTAGAAGATCGACCTTCTGGCGCTGGGCCAGTTCCAGCAAGAGATGTAGCGGGCCTTCAAAACCATCCACGTCCACGCGGAAGATATCGCCCGCTTCGGCGTCTTGCGCGTCAGCCGACAGCGCATCGATGGAAATGGCGTCAACGCTCATGCCATCGCCCTGAATTCAGGGAAGAGTTCGTGGAATCGGGCCCAGCCAGCTTGTCCGTCGAACGGCATCTCGGCTGTCGACAAGGCTTCGGCACGTTCAGCGCGCGCTCGCGCTTTTCCGGCGAGCACAGGCGACGCTTCAGCGACTTCGGTCATTTCGGCGAGGATGGAGTTGGCCTCTTTCAGGAAGCCCGAACAATGCAGCAGCACGTCACAGCCGGCAGCAATCGCTCCGTCTGCACGCGTCTTCAGGCTGCCGCCCAGAGCCTTCATCCCCAGATCATCCGTCATCAGCAAGCCATCAAACCCGATTCGCTCGCGAATGATGCCCTGAATAAGCTTTGGTGACAGGGTGGCTGCGACGCCCGGATCGATGGCGTCGTAAGCGATATGGGCAGTCATCGCCATCGGGGCATCCGCGAGGCGCGCAAAAACGTCAAAATCCTTGGCGAGTTCATTGTCGCCAGCTGTGACGCGCGGCAGTTCCAGATGGCTGTCGGACATCGAGCGTCCGTGGCCGGGAATATGCTTCACAACGCCGGCCACACCGCCATCTGCCAGCCCTTTGAGGGCTGCACGGGCAAGGTCTGCGACCTGATCAGGTTCAGTGCCGAAAGCCCGGTCGCCGATCACGTCATGGGCACCGGGCACAGGTAAATCGACCACGGGGGCACAGTCCGCGTGGATCGACAAGGACGCGAGTTCTGCCGCCATCAGGCGATGGCCAAGCCATGCGGCTTCGAGTCCACGTTCCCGGTCTGCCTGGTAGATCATTGCATAGTCTTCACCGCGCGGAAAAAGCGGCCATTCCGGCGCCTTTAGGCGGGCCACGCGGCCACCTTCCTGGTCAATGAAGATCAGCGTTGCTCGGCCTGTCGCGTCCCATATGTCAGCAACAAGCTGGCGGATCTGGGGTTTCGACACACATGAGCGGCCCATGAGGATAACACCCCACGGATCGTGCGCGGAAAAGAGGATCCGTTCACCCGGAGTCAGTCTCGGACCGAAGACGCTAAGGATGCAAGCTTTCGTCACTATCCAGTCACCACAATGCAGTTTTCACCCGCTGACTTCAGCGCTGTGCAGAAGGCCGTTGCCTCCGATCTTTCGGCAAAAGCGCCCACGCGCAAGCGGTAAAACACACCTTTGGCGCCGAGATCGGCCCGCTGGATATGTTTCGATGCTCCCTGGTAAATATCAGGGCGGGAGCCGGACGCCTTGCGCCAGGCCGATTCGGCCGCTTCCTCTGAACGAAAAGCTGCAATTTGCACGAGGAAAGCGCCATTATCGCGGAATTCGAACTCTGACATTGCTTGCGAGGTTACCATGGGCCCGGCAGCGATCGGCATGGGCGCGGGGTTTGTCGAAGCGATCTCGATGTCTTCGTCCGATTCGGCAGGGCGTTCGTCGAGATTGGCGAGGGCGCGGACCTGGTCTGCGACGATGTTCGGCATGCCATTTTCAGGATCCGTTTCATTCGCCGCGTCTGATTCGATGCCCGGCCGCAACTCAATGGGCGGCCCACCCTGGAGGAATTCCGTGCTGCGGGCATCTTCGAAATCGGCAATGCCTGTGTCTGCGGATTCGGGCCGGTCAGACGCATCCATCTGATCATAGAAGCGCTTGTCAGTGTCGGGCACCGCGACGCCGCCACGATCCTCCGGCGTTCGCTTGTAGGGCTGCGCATCTGCAATGACACTGGGAATTCCAGCACCGCTGGAGCGCACGCCTTGCCGGTAAGTGTTCCAGACCACAGCGCCAAAAACCAGCAGCACGCCGATAGCGAGCGCCAGGATCAGCGGGCCGCGGGCCGTTTCATCATCGCGGATCTCGAATCCCCGGTAGTCGTCGTCAAAAGGCGCGTAGTTGCCCCTCTCGCTTCGTGATCTGCCCATGGAATACTTCCTTCAGTATTGTTCTCTGAGGTTAATATTAGAGGGCGTTTCGTTAATGACGCTTGAACATCAAGGCTTTTCCACAGACTCGCACAGCCGCTGATGATGTGAGAAAGGCGCAAAAAGGGCCGTCAGCGCATGCCACTGGCGTCGAAAAGACGCCTATGTTCTTCCATGGCGAACGTATCGGTCATGCCCGCAATATAGTCACAGACGATGCGGGCGCGCCGCGCTTCTGGAACCTGTTCCGCATCGTGGCGCCAGGGCGGCGGCAGAGTCTCGGGTTCGGCGAGAAAGATGCTGAACAGGTCGGCCAGAAGGCGCTTCGCCTGGCTGCGCATGCGATTGACCTTGTAGTGCTTGTACATGCGTTCGTAGAGGAAGGCCCTGAGCGCGCGCTGACGGGCTTCCAGTTCGGCCGAGAATGCCACCAGCGGCACGTCCATGGCGCGCACGTCGGACGCACTGGCAGGCTTGTGGAGCTTGATGCGCCGACGGGTCTCGTCCGTGAGGTCGTTGATCCAGACCCCAATGAGACGCCGAACAGCCTCGTAGGTGACCATGCGGTCGCTCAGCTGGGGGTATTCGATACGAACACCGCGAAATTGCTCGCCGACAACGGGAATGTCCATCAGGTCATCAATCGTAAACAGGCCTGAGGCGATGCCATCGTCGATATCGTGGTTATTATAGGCGATGTCGTCCGACAGGGCAGCGACCTGCGCTTCGGGGCCAGCAAACTGGTCAGGTTCTAGGTCGGCCAGGTGATGAAAGTCGCGGAAAGCGGCAGGCAGGCTGCTGATCGGCGTGTCCGGACCCGTCACCGGGCCATTGTGCTTGACGAGGCCCTCGAGCATTTCCCAGCTCAGGTTCAGGCCTTCAAAGCCCGGATAGCGCACTTCCAGCTTGGTCACGATGCGCAGCGTCTGGGCGTTGTGATCAAAGCCGTCATAGGCCTTCATGCACGCGTCCAACTGGTCCTCGCCGGCATGGCCGAACGGCGGATGACCGAGATCGTGTGCCAGCGCCATCGCTTCGGCGAGATCCTCATCGAGGCCAAGGGTGCGGGCGACGCTGCGGGCAATCTGGGCAACTTCCAGGGAATGTGTGAGGCGTGTGCGGTAATGGTCGCCCTCATGGGCCACAAATACCTGTGTTTTCTGCTTCAGGCGCCGAAACGCCGTTGAATGGACGATCCTGTCGCGGTCACGCTGGAATGGTGTGCGGGTGGCAGATGGCGCCTCATCAAAATAGCGTCCCCGACTGTCTTCGAAGCGGGTTGCAAACACGGCTCTCTTTTCCATCGACCAATTCGTCCCTATGTTGTTCCTATGAGCACCGTAACAGTCCCTGATGTGACCCTGTCCGCCTCCGCTGCCAAGCGGATTACTGCAATTCTGACAAAACAGGACGGCGTGGACTTCCTGCGCGTCTCTGTCGAAGGAGGGGGATGTTCCGGCTTCTCCTACAAGTTCGACTTTGCCGAGGCCGTGAATGCGGGCGACCTGATCGTCGAGCGGGACGGCGCACATGTGCTGATCGACGAGATGAGCCTCGAATTCCTGCGCGGCGCAGAGATCGACTTTTCCACGGAACTGATCGGCGCAGCGTTCAAGATCAACAATCCGAATGCAACAGCTGGGTGCGGCTGCGGGACGAGCTTCTCCGTCTGACCTGCCCTTGCGTCCGGCTCGCCTGACATCGGCATTGCGCCTATATTACCTCGCAGGAGGACACACGCATGCCCAAAGCTAAACCATTTCGAATCGATATTCCTGACAAGACGATCCAGGCGATCCGCGAACGCGTCGAACACTACAAATGGTTTCCGGCCCCCGCCAATGAGCAGGGCTTTGCCTATGGCATGTCGACACCGGTGATGAAGGACCTGCAGCGCTACTGGCTCACAGGCTATGATTGGCGCGAGGCAGAGACCGATCTCAACCGATACCCTAGCTACAAGGCCGACGTGGACGGTATGGATATTCACTTCGTGCATGTCGTTGGCGAAGCGGGCGGCAGCCGCCCCCTCCTGCTGACGCATGGCTGGCCGGGATCGGTCTTCGAGTTCTGGGAGGCGATCGGCCCGCTCGCCTATCCGTCAAAGCATGGCGGCAAGGCCGAGGATGCGTTCGACCTGATCATCCCGTCCCTGCCCGGCTATGGCTTTTCCGAGAAGCCGGCCTCGCCCATGGGCCAGCGGGCGACAGCAAAGCTGTGGAACACGCTGATGCAGGATGTACTGGGCTACGAAACCTATCTCGCGCAGGGCGGCGACTGGGGCGGGCTGGTCACCTCATGGCTGGGCTATGAGCATGGCACGATCGATGGCAAGGGCGGCTGCGAGGCCATCCATCTCAACATGATCGGATTCCGGCCCAATCCGCCGGTGCCAGAAACCCAGGCAGAAACCGACTGGCTCGGCACGTCGCAAGCCGCGATGCAGCGCGAGGGCGCCTATTTTATGGAGCACGCGACCAAGCCGCAGACGCTGGCCATGGCCCTGATGGATTCCCCGATGGGCACGGCGGCCTGGATTATCGAGAAATTCCATGGCTGGTCGGACCTTGAGGATGGAGACCTGTTCAGCGTCTATTCGAAAGACCAGTTGCTGACGAACGTGATGATCTATCTCGTCAACGACGCCATCGCGACCAGCATCTGGTACTATAATGCTCTGTTCCAGGAAGGCGTCGCTAGCCTGCCGGAAGGCAAGCGGTGCGAGACGCCGACGGGCTTTGCCAACTTTCCAGGCGAGGCAGTCTATCCCGCCCCGCCCCGCAGCTGGTGCGAGCGCGCCTATAACATCACACACTGGAGCGAGATCGACAGCGGCGGGCATTTCGCCGCAATGGAAAAGCCGGACCTGTTTGTCGAGGATGTGCGCGCCTGGGCCCGCAAGGCAGGCTAGAGCGCCGTACGCTTACTCTGCAACATAGTTCATGGCCTTGAAGAAGTTCCAGCATTCTTGGGGCGTGAAGAGGGAGCAGATGTCGCCGACGGCTTTAACGATGTCGTCAAAGG
>Ga0209390_10001204_pt1 | contig 51119 bp, 45 predicted proteins | sample BON01_FD_187212 | JGI IMG/M metagenome (GOLD analysis project Ga0209390, IMG submission 187212) | Freshwater microbial communities from Lake Bonney liftoff mats and glacier meltwater in Antarctica - BON-01 (SPAdes) (version 2) | ecosystem: Environmental > Aquatic > Freshwater > Ice > Glacier...
CCCCCTGTAGGGGCGTGGCTTGACCACGCCCGCTCCCCCTGTAGGGGCGTGGCTTGACCACGCCCGCTCCCCCTGTAGGGGCGTGGCTTGACCACGCCCGCTCCCCCTGTAGGGGCGTGGCTTGACCACGCCCGCTCCCCCTGTAGGGGCGTGGCTTGACCGCGCCCGCTCCCCCTGTAGGGGCGTGGCTTGACCGCGCCCGCTCCCCCTGTAGGGGCGTGGCTTGACCGCGCCCGCTCCCCCTGTAGGGGCGTGGCTTGACCACGCCCGCTCCCCCTGTAGGGGCGTGGCTTGACCACGCCCGTTTCACTGCCCTGTAACAAGGGGCGTTGCTCGACAACGCCAGACCCTGCCTCCCGGCCCCTGCGTTCGCCCCAAAAAATCAGCTTCATTGCGTAGTCGGTCGACGAAGCCTTTGTTCTTCAGTTGCCCAACGGCCCCCACTGCATCACCCCTCCGGGGCACACCGAACCGGTGCACCATCTCCGCGCTCACGCGCTCCGTCGCGTCCATTCGTGGTTAAAAAACCCCTGCCTCTCAGCCATTAATCGCCTTCTCGTTCGCGCCCTCCCGATTAGATTCCGTCTGGTCTCCCACCCAGCGCTGGATCGGGACGTAGACTAACCAAGCGATCCCCATCGTCACAAAATTGTGGCTGATGTAATGCGCTCCCTTAGCGAGTTGATAAGTGCCCATCCACCAGCCCATTGCCAGGGCAATCCCCCAAACCGCCTTACGCTGCTGACTCGTCTTGGCCAGCGCCAGTAGTCCAATGAGTGCAAAACCCCCACTCGCATGCCCCGCCGGGAATCCCCGTCCCTCGTAGTCGGGCCGATCATTTTCCGGATGCCGTTCCAACACCCGCACATACGGCGCCGGCCCTCCGTAGCGTCGAATATCCCACGGGCAATACACTCCCGTAGCGCCTTTCAAAAAGCCAATAAATGTGGGCACCAATCCGATCACCAATAGAGCCACCCCTAGATTCCGCCGCGATACCCCGCATCGTTCGCGCCACGCCTGCTTCCCCCCCCACAAGGTCAACAATCCCACTCCCAGCAAAATAATCACATACTTTGGTCCCGTATAAAACAACGCCCGCGGCATCGCGTCTCTCCGGCCCGCCATCCACCCCCCGGTCGTCTCATCGAAGAACAGATCCTGCACCCACAGATCGATTGACGTGAACTCGCTCACCACCATCGCTCCGGCAATCAGCGCCCAAGCCATGCCCCATGATCGCCATGAGTTAAGGGGAGACCGCATGGTAAGCTCCTCTCTGGTAGAAGTCGCTGGCGGACTGGTAAAACGCGACCGCGTCGCGAACCAAGGGACTGTCCGAGTTTTCTTCGACGAGATACTCTCCGTCAGCACTGGCGATATACAGTGCTGCCTGCCGCACCGGGCTCAATACCGCCAGTTTCCCCTCCTGCAAAAGCCCCACCTTCTGATAGGTGCCGATAAAAGCGCGCGGTTTTTCCATATTTTCAGGGTCCAAAACATCTCGACCGTAGAACCGACTGGGATACGACCAGTTGAGCATACCGAGTAGCGTGGGGGCAAAATCCACCTGACTCATCAGCGTGTCGACCACGCCGGGTTTGACCTGACCACCTGGCGAAAAAACGATTAACGGCACGTGGTAATTTGCCACCGGTAAAGCCGTCTTGCCCGCCGAGCTAGCACAGTGATCGGACACGATCACAAAAATCGTATTGTTATACCAAGGACGCGTCGCCGCCTCGGCCAAGAATCGCTCAATCGCATAGTCCGTATATTTCACTCCGCCCGCTCGTCCTGCCTCTTTCGATGGTAGATCAATTCGTCCTTCCGGATACGTAAAAGGACGATGATTCGAAGTCGTCATCACGAAGTGAAAGAACGGCTTGTTTGCCGCCGCCGCCGCATCCGCTTCCCGTAGCGTCCAATCCAGCAGATCCTCATCACACGCTCCCCACGCATTGGCAAACGTGATATCCTCATCCGGCACCAGCGTGCGATCAACGACGCGATAACCGTTCTCCCCGAAGAAATGGTTCATATTATCGAAGTAACCATACCCACCATAAATAAACGCCGTGTCGTAACCTCTACTGCGAAATACAGATCCCAACGAAAACAGCCCTTCGTTGTTCGGCCGCTTCACCAACGAACGACCAGGCGTCGGCGGCAGCGAAAGCGTCAACGCCTCCATGCCCCGCACCGTGCGTGTCCCCGTCGCATAAAATCGGTCAAATACGAGCGACTGCCCCAACCGCTCATCCAAATGCGGCATGATATTCTCCGCGCTGCCGTATCGCGCCATGAAACTCGCACTCAGACTCTCTACCGTGATCTGGATTACATTGGGTCGCAGCTCCGGCCCTTCCCGCACAATCTGCCGCAACGTATCCGGTTTCCCCTTATCCACCAATTCCGACCCATCCGCGGTCAAAAGTTCTTGCACCCGCGCAAACGCCTGCTCCGTCGACAGCGTTCGATAAAACTGGTCATACTCGAGTTGGTTATTCCGGAACGCCGCAAACAGCGCCCAATTGCCGTTCTTCGCCAACTCTCGATTGTAATTATTGGCGAAATTCGGGAGCTGATCCTGCGCCAGCCCCGAACCCAATCCGACCATCGCGACCAACAACCCCAGTCCGACCCCATACCGCATTTTCCATCCCATTTCCGCATGTTCCGTCCACAGCGCCATCCAACCCAGTCTGTGCAGTAAAACAAGACCAAGTGTCGCCCCGATTACAATCCCGCCAATGATCAGAGGAATCGGGTAGGACTCTTGAATATTCGCAATCACCTCCGTCGTATAAACGAGGTAATCCACTGCGATGAAATTAAACCGCACCTCAAACTCATCCCAAAACGTCCACTCGGAAACCGCACTGAACAACATCAAACCCAACCCCACGAAACCCCCTGCCCTCGCCGACCAACGGCCGATCCGCGACGAAAAGAACTTCGAGGGCAACACCACCAACGCCAACCCCACGGGCAACGACCACCACAGCACCGCGCCAAGATCAAAGATCACGCCCCACCCGAACGCCGCAATGAGACTCAAATCCCAACTCACCTCCCCCGCTGCCTTCGCCAACAACGCTAGACGCGTCACCAACGCAATCGCCACAAAAACAATACCAAAAAGCACCAAACCACCAAAACGGTGCTGGATCATCGGACTTAAAAAGGATTTCATTTCTTTCATATTTTTCGGGAGGGAAGACTGTTTCATGGAGAGGTAAGTAGCCCTTTCCCATCTTTCGTTCAGAACATTACAGCTCTGTAACCTCCCCCTTATCAGGAGGTAACTTTTGCCCCTGAATTCGCTGGTGACGAATCGACTAAACTCCATCTTAAAACTGTGCGTATCCTCGTAATCGAAGACGAAAGAAAAGTTGCTGGACTCATTGCCGCTGGCCTCACCGAGCAAGGTTGGGCGGTGGAAGTTTGTGGTAACGGCGACGAAGGTCTTCAGCTCGCCATCACCGAGAACTTCGACGCGCTTGTGCTCGATATCATGCTCCCCGGTCGCGACGGGTTAAGCATCCTTCGCAAACTCCGTGCCCAACACAACCCCGTGCCCGTCATCCTTCTCAGCGCCCGCAGCGATGTCGACGAACGTGTCGCGGGGCTCGAACTCGGTGCCGATGACTACCTCCCTAAACCTTTCTCGGTCATTGAACTCGTCGCGCGTCTTCGAGCCATCGTGCGTCGCCATTCCGGCGAGTCACTCACTATCCTCACCCACGCGGACTTGATCCTCAATCTTCACCAACGCTCCGTGAGTCGCGCAGGCCAATCCATTGAACTGACCGCCCGAGAATTCGCCCTGCTCGAAACCTTTCTCAGCAGCCCCGGTCGCGTGCTCTCCCGCACCTTTTTGTGCCAACGTGTCTGGGGTTACCAATTCGATCCTGAGACCAACGTAATCGACGTCGCCGTTCAACGTCTCCGTCGCAAAATCGATGACAACTTCTTCCCCAAGCTCATCCAAACGGTTCGCGGCGTCGGCTACTCACTGGCTTCATGATGAAAAGGTCGCTCACCCTGCGAGCACGCATCGCGTTTGCCACCGCCGCCATCACCGCGATCGCCCTCCTCGTGCTCGCTCTCGGCACCTCGGTCTATGTCTATTTCGAAGATCTTGAAGCCATTGATGAGCACTTGATTGGTGAAGCCACTGAACTCATCGCCGATTTCGCAACCGGCGAAATCGAACAGGACGAATTTACCCATGATGACTTCGAACCGCGACTCGGCATGGCAGCGATCACCGCCGCCGGGGAAACAATTGGAATCACGCCGAGCTTTCCGGCCGCAGTGGCGACCAAAGGGGCTAAGACGCCGGGGTTTTCTTTCCAGTCTCATGGTGATTCACGTTGGCGCGTTTATCACGCTTCCACCGACGATATCATCATTTCAGTCGGCCACAACCTCGAGGAATTTGACGACGTCCTGTTGGATCTACTCTCGATCCAGATTTTACTCGTTCCATTGGTCGCATTAGTCACCGCTTGGCTCAGCTGGCTTGTCGCCGGTCGAGCCCTCGCCCCCATCCGCCAAGCCACCACTACCGCCGCAGAAATCGGGGTCGGTGATCTTACCGCCCGTCTTCCGGTTGGCCGTCAAGATGATGAGATCGGCCAGTTTACCAACGTGCTCAACCACATGCTCGATCGCATCGAAAAGAACTACCTGCAAGCACGACGATTCGCCGGTGACGCCTCTCATGAACTGAGCACGCCCCTCACCATCATCAAAGGTGAATTGGAAAATGTCATCGCCAACAACGAGCTCCCTCCCACCGCAGAATACCGCATCGTCAGTGCCCAGCAAGAGGTCGATCGCATGCATCAAATCATCGACCAACTTCTCCTCCTCGCCCGTTTCGATGCCGGCAAAGTGAGCGCCGATTTCACTACTGTGAATCTCAGCCAATTCCTCCACGAGATGGCCGAAGACGTCGACTTACTTGGTGCCCGGTCCGAATTAAACATCACTCCCCAAATCTCCCCCGACATCAACATCAGAGGAGATGCCGGCCAACTCCACCGACTCTTCCTCAATCTCTTCACCAACGCCGCTAAATACAACCGCCCCCACGGGTCGCTCGGCTATCGACTCGCCGTGGCCGGCGACCGTGCTAAATTTACGGTGAGTAATACCGGCCCCGTAATTGCCTCCGCTGACTCCGAAAAAATCTTCGAACGCTTCTTCCAAGCTGACGCCTCCCACACTGTCCATGGCAGCGGCCTCGGTCTCAGCCTCTGCCGCGAAATCGCCCACGCCCACGGCGGCACCATCCATCTCGAGTCGTCCTCCACCGTAGCGACCACTTTCCAAGTCGAACTCCCCACCATTACCGTCGGCTAATCATCGCCTTCGTTCAAAACCCGCCCCCGTGGCCACACGTGACAAAACCCAATCCCGCCTTGCCCCTCGGTCCGACGTAGGGGCGGCCGCTTGACGACGCCCGCCCCTGCCCCTCCGCCCCCGTCACCCCGTCACCCCTATCGCGATCGCCACCTCCGCCCGTCACCCCGTCACCCCCATCGCGATCGCCACCAACGCCCGATCGGTCCCCGCGCAGCTCAAGCGCCGAGAGACGTCGACTAAGCCAATCTCTCGATCTCGAAACGCGCGAGACGGCGAATGCAAATTACAGAATTTTTAGCATCGATAATAAAATTACATTCAAAGTTTAACTCGCGTCGCATTCCGAAACCTCTCTCGTCGAAACTCGTGAAATATGCGGGCTAGAACGAGGACGGCCAAAAAGAAAACGCAAGATCCCACCGTGCCAAGATTTAGCCCGCCGTGATCTACCGGCTTGGTGAGCAAATCTCCCAAAGTCGCGCCGAACGGCCTGGTCAAAACAAAAGCAAACCAGAATAGAATAACCCTGGACGCCTGAGTGAAAAAGTGGAGCAAAACAAGGCCGACAAGAATAACAGAAATAATTAAAGCACTGACCAAAAACCCGATTCCAAGCTGATCCGCCAGCAAGTCACCTGCCGCGGTTCCAAGAGTGTTGGCCGTCAAAAATGCCAACCAATAGAACACTTCTGCTTTAGTCGTTCTGATTTCTTCAACTGCGATGGTCTTTTCCGATTGTTTCCCAAGAAACAAAACCAGAATCAACAAAGCGATTAGGCTGACCGGGCCCACCGTATATCCGGGGCCCACGGTGCGATCAATAAATCAGAGATCACCGTGCCAGCAATGGCCGTTGAGATAAAGACCAGCTAATCCAGCGGCTGGCTCGTATTTTCTGATGGCCAACTTTGCGCTCAAAAAGAGTAAAAAAGACTCAGGAAAATGAGCATCGTCGTGGCATCGCCAAAATCGAATGTCATCGAAACCATGGCCGCCCCCGTTTCTCCCCGAGTGGTCGCGGCAATCTTCATGACCCCAAAAATGAAGACAATTTAAGGAACTCGATTAGTCGACTGCACTGCGGCGGAGGATGCATTCATAAATGTTTTGGAGGCGTGCTGCGACCTCCTAGACCTTCGCCTTCAGTTCGCCTTTCCTCCCCGCAGGATCAGATAAACCGTCGGCGTCGCGACCAGAGAAAAGAGCATCGAAATGGCCATCGCGCCGATGATGCCGATCGCCAAGGGACGAAGCATATCCGCCCCATGACCGATGCCCCACGCCAACGGCAACATCGCCAAAACCGTCGCCAACGAGGTCATCAAAATCGGTCTCAATCTCCGTCGCCCCGACTGCACGAGTGCCGTCTGCAGATCATAACCCTCCTCCACGTAATGACCCACGAGGTCAAGCATCAGAATTCCGTTTTTGGCCACAATACCGACGCCGATAATAGCCCCCAAGAAGCTCACAATGTTGAGCGTCGTACCCGTGATCCAAAGTGCCGCCACCGTGCCAAACAGCGCGAGCACCGAACCAAACACGATGGCAATCGCCTCAGGGAAACCGCGAAACTCAATAATGAGGACGGTGAAAACCAAGGTGATCCCGAGCACCAGCACCACCAGCAGGTGCTGAAAACTTTCCTGCTGCTGGTGGAATAATCCCCCGAACTCCACTACGCCCGCGGGCAACGAGGGGTCCCCGGCGAGTCGTGCTTTGATGTCGGCAATGCCGCTGCCCAGATCCCGACCTTCCAACGCGGCGGTGACTGCCACCAACTGCCGCAAGTCCTCCCGATGCAGTTCCAGACTGCCGGGCTTTTCCACCACGTCCGCTACTTGGGAGAGTTTCACCAAATCACCACTGGGCGTATGCATTGGCAGGTCGCGAATTGAGGCGAGTCGATCGCGACTCTTCGGGTCAGCCATCACTCGGATCGTCACCACCCGGTCACCTTCCAACACCGAAGAGGCCGCCGTGCCGAGCAACGCGCCATTCAACGCCGACGCGATGTCCGCACTCGTCAAACCATAGGCACGCGCCGCTCGCGGTCGCAGCCGAAAACTAATGGAGGGCCCCGTCATCGTCAGGCCGTCGTTCGAATCCACCACCCCTTCGACGCCGTCAATGATTTGCTGAATTTCAGGCGCCTTATTCTTCAGCCATGCCGTATCAGTAGAGAACAACTTGATCTCGATCGGCGACGGCGAATCGGTGAGATCCCCGACGAGATCACCCAAGATGCCGGGAAACTCCCATTCCGACCCCGGGATGGCTTCGTTGAACTTAGCCCGCAACTCACTCTTCACGTCTTCCGTGTCGCGTTGCCGATCCGCGCGAAGCTTGACCAAAAAATCGCCCGTGTTGGGCTCCGCAATCGCGAGGGCCAGCCGAGCCCCTGTCCGCCGTGAATACCCTTCCACCTCTGGCGTCGTCCGCAGGATCGCCTCCGCCTCCAACATCATGCGATCCGTCTCCTCTAGGCTCGTGCCCCAGGGGGTCACGTAGTCGATAATGAAGCCGCCTTCGTCCATGTCGGGCATGAACCCCGTGGCCAGATTCTGCTCCATCCGCCAACCCGCCAGACCGATCAGCCCGCATCCCATCAACGTCAGCCAACGCCAACGCAGCGCCTGCCTCAACCCAGCTTCAAACCCCTTCGTCAGCGGTCCCATGATAAACCCGCCCGACTCCGCTTCCGGATCCACTCGCTTCGTTGCATCAGGGGCCCGGCTGCGAAAAAACCACGACGCCAAAGCGGGCGTCAACGTAACCGCCAAAACCAGCGACATCAATAAGGCCACGACCATCGTCAGCGCCAGCGATCGAAAAAACACCCCCGGCAATCCGTCGAGAAACGCCAGCGGCACAAACACGACCACCGGCGTCAGCGTGGAGCCGATCAACGGGTGCATGATCTCACGCATCGCCGTCGTGATTGCCGCCATGCGTTCCTCCCCTCTGGCCAAGCGCGCGTAGATCGATTCCACCACCACAATCGCATCGTCGATGATTAGTCCGATCGCCGCCGCGATGCCGCCCAACGTCATCAGATTAAAGGTCAATTTCGCCGCCAACATCACCACCACCGTCGCCAGCACCGAAACCGGAATCACCACAATCGCCGTGCCTACACTGCCCCAGTTTTTCAGGAACCGATAAAGCACCAGCACCGCGAAACCCAACCCGATAAAAATGGCATCCCACACACTGGAAACTGAGTCGCTCACCAACACCGATTGATCGTAGTAGAACGACAATGTCATGTCGGGCGGCAAAGTCTTTTTCAAATCCGCCAGCTGGGTCTTCAGTTCTGCCGCGATATCCAAAACACTACTACCGGTCGGCTGCGCCCGCAGATTTAATAACACCGAGGGACGCCCCTGGGCGGTCACGACATTAAATACCGGCTCCGGCCCGCGCTCCACCCGACCGATATCGCGGATCCGCACCGGTTGTCCGTCAATCTGGCTCACGATAAAATCTTCGAGGTCGGCCGTTCCCGTGATCCGCCCGTCCACCAACATCAAATACAACGTGTAGTTTTCGCGGTGAAACCCGGCGGAATCCACCAGGTTGTTGGCCTCCAGCGAAGACGTGATGTCGGCCCACGACAATTGCACTGCCGCCAGTTTCAGCGGATCAACGATCACGTGATATTCCGGTGCCCGCCCGCCCACGATGTCTACCCGAGCCACCCCCGGGATACGCAAGAACCGCGGTTTAAGTTCGTAGCGCGCTTTTTCCCACAGCTCCGTGATGTCGCGAGTCGGGCTGGATAGACTCACGCCGATGATTGGAAACGCATTGAAGGTCAGTCGCCACACCGTCGTCTGCGCCGTCGCGGGCAGGCTGGCCTTGAGTTGGGAAACTCGGTTTAACACGTAGAGTTCGCTCTCCACCATGTTGACCGACCAGTTGAAAAATATGTCCACTTCCGCACTGCCTCGCCCCGTCGCCGAGCGCACCTGAACCACCCCCGGGATGTCTTTCATCGCCTCCTCAATGGGCCGCGTGATCGTCGCCATCATCTCATCCGAGGGCATCACCCCGTTGTCGATCAGAACCACACAACGCGGAAATTCCGTTTCAGGAAACACCGACGACGGCATTCGCCGGGCGGCGAATATGCCGCCCAAACTCACCGCCAACGTGATGAATACAATCGCCATCCGATGCCGAATAGCGAACGACCCCGCCCCCCCGCCTGGCTTCACTTTTGCCCGCTCACTCATTTGCCATCCTCACCCATCGCCGCGATCACGTGGATTTTGGTTTCCTCCGGCAAGGCATACGACCCGCTCGTCACCACCACGGTCCCTTCCGCCAGTCCTTCGGCGGCGACTTCCACCCAGCCCCCTTCTCGGAGTCCCGTCTGCACTTCCCCTTGTTTCGCGTGCTCGCCGGTCACCACCGACATCGTCGATCGCCCTGCTTCATCCGTGAAAACACTCTCCTCCGGCACGGCCAGCCTATCCGCATGCTCTGCCGTCGTCACCCGCGCCACCACCAGTCGACCCGATTTTAATAGACTGCCAGAGGCCAGCGCCAACCGCACCTCCACTTGATCCCGTCCGGCTGTCACGCGCGATGAAACAAAGTCAACTGTCGCTTGGGCCACAATCTTCGCTTCGGCCCCCAACCGATCCAAAATCACCGCCGGTTGCCCATACTTGAGCATAGCCGCGTCATCAACCGGCACGTGTGCCATCACGACCAGCCGGTCCGCATCCACCAGCTCTCCCAAGGCTTGCCCGGAGTCCACCCAATCGCCTGGGGCGACGGTTAATCGCGTCACGGTGCCACTCAGCGGCGCTCGCACCTGTCGAAGCGATTGCTCCCATCGGGCCTTCGCCAATTCCTGCCGAGCCGTGGCCAACGCCACCTCAACCTCCTGCATCGCCTTTTCGGACGCCCCCGCCACTTCGCGCAATCTCACTTGCCGATCCCGAGCCTTCTCGGCGGCGACCACCGCCAATTCCGCTCCCGCCACCGCCGCATCGACCACGTCGGAATCCAGCTGCACAATGACAGTGCCCGCCTGCACATCCCCACCTTCCGCAATGAAAATAGCCCCGACCCGACCACTCGCCGCGATGACCAACTGCGCTTGCCCCGCGGGCCTCGTCGGTCCCGCGAAAGGCGCACCCGCAATCGTTCCGTAAAGGGTAATTTTTTCGTGCAACGTGATTCGAATCACCCGCGCCACCGCCACGCCGACATCGGTTTCGGGTTCCGCGTCCACCTGGCTATACAAGGGCGAAAGGGTGAACCGGAGAACCGACCAGAATAGCGTCAATCGACGGAAATAGAAGTTTGAAAATCGCATCGCGTAATAGGGTTAAACTATACCGGCCGGGGGGATGATTAGCGCGGCGACTCCCGCCAAGTGGCATCCGGCCAGCCTAATGGTTTTTGAATCGCATCTTCCAACCGCCCGAGCGCCTCTTCGGCGGCGATTCGAACATCGAGTTCCATGCGCTGACTTTCCGTCAGATCCCAAGCTGCGATCGCTAACTCCAATGGTGAAACTTCGCCGACGTCTGCTCGGGCCTGCCAAACCGCCAACTGGTCGACCCGATCGTGATGCAGCGTCTCTACTGCCGCTACATTGGCCAACGCGGTCGCATATCCGGCACTGGCTCGATCAACCTCGGCCAAAATTTTCTGCTGCCGAACCGCGAATCGCGCGGCCTGCGCCGTCCGCCGTGCTTCCGCCGCTTCGATCGGTCCCCGGTTGTGATCGAATACCGGCAACGCCAGATTAATACCCAACGTCCACTTACCCTCGCCCTGATCCAGTTGATAGCCGGGACCCAAATTCAAGCCGGGATATTGTCGCGCCACCTCCACCTGTAGGGCCGCTTGCGTCGCCTCGTATTCTGCCAGTGCCATCCGCAACTCCAGTCGGTTTTGCACGGCTTGCCCCCGCGCGGTGGACCAATCGATCGACGGGATCGGCGGCATCAGATCGGCAAAAGAAAGAGCCACGCCTTCGAGCGCTGCCGCCGACATTCCCATCGCTTCCGCCAGACGGCTCCGTGCCTCCGTGACGGCCAACTCCCGAGAACGTCGCTCCAATTGAACCTGCTGCCAACGATTGCGCAGAGGCGACGCTTCCCAATTTGCCAGTTCTCCCACGTCAACCTGTTGTTGCATCAACGTTACCGCCCGTTCGCCCACCGGCGCTTGTTCGCGCGCAACGAGCAATCGGGCCTCGGCCGCGTGAAGATCCACCAACGCCTGCCGCACCTGACTCTTTACCCGCCAAGCCGTCGCCGCCAGCGCAAGGTCGGAAGCGTCGAACTGCGCTTGCGCCTCCGCCCGGCGCGACCGTCGTTGGCCCGACCACGCGATCGGAAAATTCAAGGCGTAATCCAAAATCCACGGCGAGACGACAGCACCGGTATCCTGATTATACCCCGGCGCAAAAGTGAGGGTCGGATTCGGCCGGGTCTCGGCCGAATGCTGCTCCGCCACCATTTCAGCTCGCTGCGCCCGCGCGACATCCAACTCTGGATTAAAATATAACGCCGCCAAGGTCAGTCGGGACAAACTCCACCATGATCCGTCCACCACCGCCTCATTATAAAATGCTAAAAACTCGCCCAAGCCGGGATCGTTCAACCGTCGGGATTCCCATTGGATTTGCCGCGTTGCGGCCTCAAGAGGCTGTGGTTGATAGGTCGTGCAGGAAGTGAAAATCATCCCCGTCAATCCCATACTCGCGAGTATAAAATAGCGCATGGTCCTAAACAGGTGACGGTCGGAAGTAATTCACGGGAGAACGCCGAACCAGACATAGATGCTAGAGAACCGCCAGCGGCTTACTCCCCATTACAAAACTGTCATAAACCTGAAACCAATTCAACTTTCACCGCTGCGCACGGTCACGCTCAGCCCAATAGAGTTCCCCCTGGCGCCGCCCCCTTACTCGGTGACTTCACCGAACGATGCGGCTAATCCTTCGACCTGGAATCAATCGTCGTCTTCTCGCTCTAGAATTTCACCCGTTCCCGCGTCGATCTCCAATACGACCGTTTCGTGACTTTTCCCGATGACGGAGACTTCGTAAATAAGTACCCCGTCATCCACCTCCAACTCCAATTCCACGACCGCGCCCGGAACCGCGGTTAGCGCAATATCCATTGCGTCAGCTGCCGTAATTTTTGCCATCGCGACCTGCTCCCATCGTGGCGTCTTCTTGGCGACTTTGATCGATCCCTCCGGTTCAGCCGAAACCAGTGCCGCGGCGGTGAGTAACAAGATAAAAAGAGGATAACGGATCAAAGTTTTCATGAGAGTGTACAGCGTCGGAGTTTAATTCTGCGGGCAAGGTTCCCAGTGTATCACGCTGTCATTACAATCAGGTCACTTTGACATGACAAAGCGGTAACCAAACCACTCCGATCGAGACTCCCCCTAAGCTCGGTCCAAACGACTAAACATCCTAATCCCGAGTCCCAGAAACAATAGGGCCGGTAACCACATCAAAAGGTCCGGCCGCCACTCCGGTTTCGCCTCCAGCCAAGAGACGATCACCGTCAGAAAGTAATACCCCATCACCAATGCCAACGCGATCCCGAGATTGGCCGACGTCTCTTTCCGCGAGACCTTCACTCCCAGCGGAATCGCCATAAGGGCAAACGCCAGCACCGCCAATGCGGTTGACCCTTTCTCGCTCAGCGCCACCGCCACACTCATCCTCTTGGTTTCGTCCCCTTCCGCCGCGGCTTGTTTTTTTGCCTGCATTAATTCCGCGAACGTCATCCAGGCAAACTTTTGCCGCTTGTTGTTCGGACTAAAAATATCATCAACCCGAAACGATAAGGGTAATTCCCCAACCGAAGTCGTGCCCAACATCTTACTGTAATTTTCCGGATCTTTGTCGTTTCGCGCTTCGGCCGTCACGTTGCGCAAGACCACCTCGAGCGACGAGTTTTCCTCATCGAAGAACAACGCTCCTTCCGCCGCTCGCCCAAACTCGCGGACACGATCTTGCTTATCCAGTCGCCAAAACCACACGTCGCGCAACACCGCTCCCTCTTTCTCGTCCACGTATAAAACGATATTCGGGAAATCGCGCACAAACGTCTTCGGCACGATAAAGCTCAACGGATTTGCCTGCACCGCCTCAGCCAAAATCTGCTTATACGCCATTCTTGCCCGCGGCATAAATTCGAAATTGATGATCAGCGCCAACGCCGACGCCATCCCCCCCAAGATCAGCACCGGCCGCGCGATGTAGACCAAACTCATCCCTGCCGCTCGCATCGCCGTCACTTCATTCTGTGCCGATAACCGCCCGAGCACCAGCAACACTCCTAAAAGAACCCCCATGGGCAAGGCATAGGCCGCGACATAGGGCACCAACAGTCCCATTAGGTATAAAAACGTATCCAGCCCGATCTGTCCCGCCATCACGAACCCCACCATATCATTGAGCACATTCCCGAGGATCAGGACTGCCGCAAACAACCCCACCGACGCCAAACAGGTCGTCAAAACACTCCAAAATATATGCCGGTGCAGTAGATTCATGGCCTAAAACTCGCCCTTCAACAGGTCTGAGTCCATCGACGGAGCGGTGGCGGAGTCAATCGTGTCCATTCGGGATTAAAAAATTCGTGCACGCGTGCGTTGCTTTGATCCCGCCAAACCCTACGCATTCCAAGCATGAAGTTTACGCCCGCCAAGCCGCCCCTCACTGGAGAGACCCTCGAGTCCCTGACCGGGAAGCTGCGCGCTCAAGGCGAGCCCGCCTACCGCGCGAAGCAGATTCTCGATTGGCTCTACAAAAAACGCGCCCGCTCCTGGTCCGATATGACCAACCTCTCCAAGCCCCTCCGCGCCTGGCTCGAAGAGTCCTTCACGTTCCTCCCCCTCGAGCTCATCCACGGCAAGCAATCGCTCGACGTCACCGATAAACTCCTCCTCGAACTCGGCGATAAATCCCTCATCGAGACGGTGATCATCCGTGTCCCGCAGATCGGTGTTGGCCTAGAGAGCTCCCGCAAAACCATCTGTATTTCCACTCAGGTTGGTTGTGCCATGGGCTGCAAATTCTGCGCGTCCGGCCTTATGGGCCTCAAACGCGACCTCAACGCCGGCGAGATCGTCGCCCAACTCCTCCACGTCTGCTACCGCGAAGACAGCCGCACCGAGCGCGCCCGCACCGAACTCGTCTCCTTCGACAACATCGTGGTCATGGGCATGGGCGAACCCCTTGCGAACTACGAGGCCATCTCCACCGCCCTCGCCATCATCAACGCGGATTGGGGACTTGGTTTTGGCGCGCGCCGCATCACGCTTTCAACCAGTGGCGTCGTGCCCAATATTCTCAAACTCGCCGACAATCCCATCGGCGTGCGACTCGCCATCTCACTCCACGGTGCCACCAACGAGGTCCGCACCGAGATCATGCCGATCAACAAAGCCTACCCGCTGGAAATGCTCATTCCCGCCATCAAGGCCTTCAATGCAAAGAGCGGTCGCATGGTCACCTTGGAGTTCATCCTCATCGAAGACGTCAACGACTCCTTCGATCAAGCGGAGAAACTCCGCGACATCGCCATCGACGTCCACGCCCACGTAAATCTCATCCCCTATAACACCGTGGCCGGTTTGCCCTGGAAACGGCCTTCGGTGACTCGTCAGGAAAAATTCGCCGACGTCCTTCGCCAAGCCCGCGTATCCGTCACCTTGCGACGTGAAAAAGGCCACGATATTGAAGCCGCCTGCGGCCAGCTCCGTCTCAAGACCGAAAAAGACCGCGAACTCGCCGCCGCCGAAGCCGCCGATTCATAACGAGCCTGCCGTTCATGTCGCCGCCTGCTTCAACGCCGAAAAAAACAATCGTTCCTGGGCCGGTTGGTGGCGTTTCCTCGCCATCGGTCTCGGTGGCTACCTCGCTCTCACTTCCGGCACTATCGCCCTAGTCGAGGGAATCGGCCTCCCTCAACGGCCCGCCTACGCCATCATGATTACGGCGGTTATGATCGGAAACTTCTACGCGAGCCGACGCTTTGTTTTTCCTGCGAATCACTCCGATAAAGCAAAACGACAAGCGATCCGCTTCTTTACCGCTGCCCTCTCATTTCGAGTGCTGGAATATCTCCTCTTTTCCCTCCTCATCGGCCCCTTCGCGATCAACTACGTCATCGCCATCGCCCTCACCTCGGCGGCCTCCTACATGATCAAATATTACATCTTTTCGATCTGGGTATTCCGCTAACCCGTCCAAAGCCGACGCATTGCCCCTCCCCTCATAAACCATCCCGTTCATTTCAGCTCCATTACAACGCTGTTAAAATTGGAAGTGATGGTTGTGATCCGCGTTCGAACGCCAAACTCATTCTTTCGAAACCCGATTCCACCAAACCCGCATGCACCCGCCTAAAATCGTTTGGGGAGTAATCACGCTCCTCTGTCTCACGGGGTGTCAGCACTATCAGGCCAAGCCCCTTGATTCAATTGCCACTCAACAAAGCCTGCTCCTTCGATCACTCGACGAACCTGGCTTGCGCACCTTTATTTCGTCGCAAGCACTGCCCGTCAGGAGCGAATGGGACCTCCCCCGCCTCTTCCTCGCCGGCTATTACTTCAGTCCAGAGCTAGATATCGCCAGCGGCCAAATCCGCACCGCCCTCGGCACTCGACTTACGGCCGATGACCTGCCCAACCCTTCCGCTTCCTTCACCCCGGGCTACAATCAAGATGCCGTCGGTGCCCACCCTTGGAGTTTCGGTTATGCGTTGAAACTCCCGCTCGAGATAATGAGCCAACGCCGCCTGCGCCAATCCGGGGCCGATGTAGCCATTGAGGCCGCCCAGCTTAACTTCGCTCGATCTCGCTGGTCACTCTGGAGCACGCTCCGTCGTCACCTCATTGAACTGCACGCCGCCGAGTCGGTCGCTCAACTTTGGCGAGACCAACAGCCGCTGCTGAACCGCGCCACCGAATTAGTGGCAGCGCAAGTCGCCGCCGGCGAAGTCTCTCCCCTCGAAGCGACCAAAGCTCAGGTCGCCCTGCACCAAACCGAACTCAATGTTCGCGCCAGTGAACGAGCCGTCATCACCGCTCGGAGCCACATCGCCGAAGCCATTGGGGTCCCTCTCACTGCCCTCGACGGTCGAGCCATATCTTACCGTGGACTCGATACCTCCTCCATGCCCGAGACCTTGGCCGAACTGCACGCCAGCGCCGCTCAACACCGTCTCGACCTCGTCCAGTCCTTGAATCGCTACGCGGCCTCCCAATTTGCCCTCGAACAAGAGATCCAACGACAATGGCCCGACCTCTCCATCGGTCCGGGATACAATCTCGATCAGGGCGAAGGCAAATGGGCGCTCTCCCTCGATTTTACCCTGCCTGTTTTTAACCAAAACCAAGGCCCGATCGCGGTCGCCGAAGCCCGTCGTGAATCCGTTGCCGCGGAGTTTCTCGCCGTGCAAAACCACGCCTTGGCCGAAGTCGATCGCGCCTGGTCTCACTATCAATCAACCCGCGCGGATCTCGCCACGATTGCATCGCTCCAAACTCAATTTCGGCGCCAAACCCAACTAGTCGAAGTGCTGCAAGCCGCCGGCGAAACCTCTCAACTCGATGTCGTGCGTGCCCGTATCGAACTCGCCCACGGCACCCGGTCCGCTCTCGACGCGTTCATCCAAGTCGAACTCGCCCTTAGCGCCCTCGAAGACGCCGTCCAAAATCCGTATTCCCTTCCTCTTTCCAGCGACCAATCCATCGCCTCCCGCCCCCGCACTTCGCCATGAAACTCCTTTTCGTTTCTCTCCTCCTAGTTACCGTCGCGTTCGCCGCCCCGACTGCCGCCCCTCCCGCCACCCTCTCCAAAGAGGGCGACCTCACCACCGTCATCCTTACCCCGGAGGCCGAGACCCGTTTGCGCTTACAAGTGGTGCCCATCGAACTCCGCCAAGTTCCCTCAACCAGCTTATTTTCCGGCGAGGTCGTGCTCCCTCTCGCTCAACCTGGTCAATCCCTGGCTCCGATCGTAGGGGGCTCCTTGGCCGATCAATTACAGCTCGCTGATCAACAGTCCGCCGCCGATGGCCGAGTCGCCTCCGCTCAAGCCCAAATCGACGCCACCACCTCCGCGCTCGCCCGCGCCGAAACCGTGCGCCGCGCTGAAGCCGGAAGCGACCGCGCCGTCGAAGAAGCCCGCGCCGCCCAAGCGCTCGCCGCGACCGCACTACGCACCGCTCATGCCCAACGCCAACTACTCGGTCAACCCATCGCCGACGCCGCCCGCTCTCCGCGTCGTTGGATAAAAGTCGCCATCTACAACGGCGAAACATCCCGCATCGACCCCCAAGCCTCTGCGCTCATCCGTCCCATCTCCCAACCCCAGGGTGGTCGCTCCGCTCCCCCAATCTCCGGCCCAACCACCGCCAATCCCGTCACCCAAACCATCGATTGGTATTACGAAATCCACAACGCGGCCGACCTCCGCCCCGGCGAGCGCATCACCGTCGAATTGCCGCGACGCCACAGCGACACCCCCCAACTCACCGTGCCGACCAATGCCATCCTCACCGACATCCATGGTGGCCAGTGGGTCTACCGCCTGTCCGCACCTCACACCTACGTTCGCCAGCGCATCGAGGTCGCCCGTATCGCCGGAGACTTGGCCGTGTTAACGCGCGGCCCCGCCGTCGGCACTACGGTAGTCACCACTGGATCAGCCGAACTCTTTGGCACCGAATTTCTCACCGGCAAATAATCTGTCCGTCTTCCGCCAATGCTAAACGCCATCGTTTCCTGGGCCCTGAATATGCGAGTGCTCGTCGTGGCTATCGCTGCGGCCTTGCTGGTGGTCGGAATCAATGCCGTCCGCCACGCCCCTCTCGACGTATTCCCGGAGTTCGCTCCACCCTTGGTTGAGGTACAAACCGAGGCCCCCGGTCTGTCCACCGAGGAAGTCGACTCCTTGGTCACCGTGCCGCTGGAAAACGCCCTCAACGGTCTACCGTTCCTCAAAACTATCCGCTCAAAATCCGTCCTCGGCCTGTCGTCGGTCGTGATGATTTTCGAGACCAATACCGACTTACTGCGCGCCCGTCAGCTCGTCCAGGAGCGCCTCAATCTCGCGCAAACTCGTCTCCCCGCCGTCGTCAACCCCCCCGTGCTCATGGCGCCTTATTCGTCCCTCAGCCGCGTGCTCAAGGTCGGACTCACCTCGCCCACCCTCCCGCAAATGGAGCTCAGCGAACTCGCCCTCTGGAAGATTCGCCCTCGCCTCATGTCGGTCTCCGGCGTCGCCAATGTCGCCATCTGGGGCCAACGCGACAAACAGTTTCAAGTCTTGGTCGATCCCGAGCGTCTGCGGGCCGCCGGAGTCACCCTCGACGCCGTCACTCGCGCCGCCGGCGATGCTGCCGTGCTCAACGCCGGTGGTTTCATCGACACCCCCAATCTCCGCCTGAGCGTCACCCAGCTCGGACTCGTCTCCAGCCCCGAAGAACTCGCGCGCACCGTGGTCGAATTTCGCGATGGCACCCCCATTCGCCTCGGCGATGTCGCAGAGGTTCGCATCGGTCATCCCGCCCCCATCGGCGACGCCGTCATTAACGATGGCCCCGGCATCCTGCTCGTCGTCGAAAAACAACCGTGGGGCAATACCCTCGACGTCACTCACGGCGTTGAAAAAATGCTCGCTGAGCTCAAGCCCGGACTTCCCGGCGTTGAGATGGACTCGACCATTTTTCGCCCCGCTACGTTCATCCAACTCTCGATTGATCACCTCACCGAGGCCCTCTGGTTAGGCTGTCTCCTCGTGGTGATCGTGTTGTGGTTCTTCCTCGGCAACTGGCGCACCACCTTCATCAGCATCACGGCCATCCCCCTCTCTCTTGCCATCGCGCTCCTCGTCCTCAGTGCCCAAGGTGCGACCATCAACACCATGATCCTCGCCGGTCTGATCATCGCCCTTGGCGAAGTGGTCGACGACGCGATCATCGATGTGGAAAACATCCTGCGCCGACTCCGTCAAAACGCCCGACTGTCCAACCCTGTATCAAAATTCAGGGTCGTGCTCAACGCCTCCCTCGAGGTACGCAGCGCCGTCGTCTACGCCAGCGTGATCATCGTGCTGGTCTTCGTTCCAGTCTTCTTCCTTCCCGGCCTCACGGGCACCTTTTTCCGTCCCCTCGCCTCGGCCTACATCCTGGCCATCGCCGCGTCGCTCGCCGTGGCGCTCACGCTTACCCCCGCCCTCAGTCTGATGTTGCTTCGCCCGAGCGCGAACGAATCCCTCGACCCTTGGCTCGCCCGCAAACTTAAAGCCGCCTACCGGAAAACCCTACCCGCCTTTACCCGCCGTTCCGGCGCAGCCATCGGCGTGCTCGTCGTCGCCTTTGGGCTCACCTTTTGGGTGTGGAATACCCGCCTCGGCGAAGAGTTCCTCCCTCACTTCAAAGAACGTGATTTCCTGATGCACTGGCTCGAAAAACCGAACACCTCCGTCGAAGCCAGCACCCGCATCACCGTCGCCGCGAGTAAAGACCTTCGCGCCATTCCGGGAGTCCGTAATCTCGGTGCTCACATCGGCCGCGCCGAGGTCGCCGACGAGGTCGTCGGCCCCGACTTTACCGAGCTCTGGATTAGCCTCGATCCTGAGGTCGATTACGACGGCACCATCGCTAAAGTGCAAACCGTGGTGGATGGCTACCCCGGACTCGTGCGCGACTTGCTCACTTTCCTACGCGAGCGTATCAAAGAAGTTCTTACCGGCGCCAGCGCCAGCATCGTGGTCCGCATCTACGGCCCCGACCTTGACGAACTTCGATCCCATGCCAACGCCGTCGGTGATACCCTCGAAACCATCGATGGAGTCAGTGCCCTCAAGGTCGAATCACAGGTTTTGGTGCCGCACATCGTGATCAAACTCCGACCCGACGCGGCTGGTTTGCATGGCCTCACCGCGGTCCAAATCCGCACCGCCGTCACCACGTTGATTCGCGGTCAAAAAGTCGGTGAGGTTTATCAGGATCAAAAAGTCCACGACGTCACCGTCTGGGGCGTGCCGTCCGTGCGGAGTGATCTGACTCAACTGCAAGACCTTCTCATCGGCACGCCCTCCGGCGGACACGTGCGCCTCGCTGACGTCGCCGAGGTTTTCATCGTGCCCACCCCCAACGCCATCAAACGTGAAGGCGCTTCCCGCCGTATCGACGTGACTTGCAACGTCGTCGATCGCGACCTCGGCGCCGTCGCCCGCGACATCGCTGACCGCGTAGCTGGCGTCACTTTTGCCCCCGGCTATCATCCGGAGATTCTCGGAGAATTCGCCGAACGCCAAGCCGCCCAATCTCGTCTCGGCTGGCTCGCCCTCGCCTCCTTCGCCGGTATTCTCGTCCTCCTCTACGCCGACTTCCAATCCGTGCGCGTGGTGACGCTCATTGCCGTCACCCTGCCCTTCGCCTTGATCGGCGGCGTCATGGCCGCGTGGCTCGGCGGCGGAGTGTTATCCCTAGGCTCCTTGGTGGGCTTCGTTACCGTCCTCGGTATCGCCGCCCGCAACGGTATCCTGCTCGTGAGCCACTACCGTAATTTGGAAAAAGACGAAGGCCATTCCTTCGGTCTCGCCCTCGTTCTGAAGGGTTCGGAAGAGCGCCTCGTCCCTATTCTGATGACCGCCCTGACCGCCGCCTTCGCGCTGCTCCCGCTGGTGCTGAAAGGCGATGTCCCCGGCAACGAAATCGAACGCCCCATGGCCCTAGTCATCCTCGGCGGTCTCGTCACCTCGACCCTCCTCAACCTGTTCATTCTCCCTGCTCTCTACTCCCGCTGGGGAAATTCGATAACGACGAAGAGGTAATCCAAACCGCGTAGACCCCGATCACCTCGGTTCGCGTTCGACTTTAACCGCCGACTAGTTTTCTCGCCTGGTCGTGCGCCCCCGCACCCCGCACTCCATCGCGAATATGAGTCCGCCGACCACCACTGGGACCAGGTAACTTTGCTGCCCCAGCGATACGATGGAATCGCTCGAGTCGCCGATCTGGCTCGCCTAAAGTAGGTTCTCAATCGACGGAAAATCTTGAAAAAATCGGTAGTAGCAAACCGATCCCGTCGAGATGAACCACCAACCCGCCTTCGCGAGCCCCACGATGACCCGTCGCTCCACCTACTCATCCAAAAATGCTCGGTCAGGCGCGGCATCAAGTTCCTCCAATTTCGAGCGCCGCCATTTCCGCTTCGTGGTATCCATCACCTCAAAAACGCCCCAAAAAAAAACCCTGTCTTTCCACCGCTTGCGTAGTCACCAATCTGGCTCGCAACCGTTCCCACTCCCCCTGCGGCCACGACACCACCGCCACCACCGCGGCACCAGCGAACCACAGTCCCCACCTCCACCTTGATTTCCATTTTTCTACCACGTCGTTCAACGCGACCAAGAGGTAAAATTGCCGCAACTGCCGCGTCGCTATAGTCCCCGTCATTCGCCCCCCCCTTCGCCCTTCTTGCTGAATTCCGTATCCATGCTAACCTTGTTTTATGACCGATTTCAGCCGCCTCTCCGACGCCGAATGGCGCCAGCGTCTCTCTGCTCAAGAATTTCACGTGTTGCGCGAAGCCGGCACCGACCGTCCATTCTCGGCTCCTTACGATCGTTTCAAAAAAGAAGGCGCCGGCACCTACGTCTGCACGGGTTGTGGCTCCGCGCTCTTTACCTCCGAAACAAAATTCGACGCCCGCTGCGGCTGGCCAGCATTTTACGATACCAACGGCACCGAAACCGTCGAAGTCCGACGCGATGCCAGCATGGGTATGGTCCGCAATGAGGTAGTGTGCGCCCAATGCGAAGGTCACCTTGGTCACCTCTTCGAAGGCGAAGGTTTCGAAAACCCCACCGACCAGCGCTACTGCATCAACGCGACCTCCCTCCGCTTCGTCCCCGAGGAATAGTCGCAATCGAGGATTGATTCGTCATTCCCCCCTCCTCACCCGCAACGACCACCTCTGTGCTCGCCCACTCACCCCTCACTCCATTCTCCTATCCCTAATCCGTTATCCCATCAATCATTTCTAATCCTTTGTCACTTAATAGGTAACAAACGAACATGCTTCAACCAACCCGCCCGATCCCTCCCTGTAGTTTAATTTTCTGAAAACCGGCTTGTGTTCGTATCAATATATCATGATCTGTTGATACGTAATGAAAAAAGATCGGCCCATCTCCGAACTCTTCGCCTCTGACCGTCCCCTTCGCTCCCTGGAGTTCTTCCCGCCTAAGAGTGACGACGGCGTGACCGCGCTTCGCGAATCGGCCAACGCCTTGAAGTCTATTCCCTGGGATTTCGTTTCAGTCACCTACGGGGCCGGCGGCACCACCCGCGATCGCACTGCACAAGTCTCCGCTCTCCTCAAAGACGAACTCGATTTCACGGTCATGCCTCACCTCACCTGTGTCGGTCACAGTCGCGATGAGCTCAACGATCTCGCCGACCAGATTCACCGCTCGGGCTTCCGCAATATCATGACCCTGCGCGGCGATCCTCCCAAAGGGGAAACCGTCTTCCAAGCCACCGCCGACGGCCTGTGCTACGCCAACGAACTGGTCACTCTACTCAAATCTCGCCATCCCGAAATCTGCCTCGGCGTCGGCGGGTATCCCGAGAAACACCCCGAAGCCCCCTCGCTCGATGTCGATCTCGATAATCTCAAGCGCAAGGTCGACGCCGGGGCCGATTTCATCACCACCCAACTCTTTTTCGACAACGACATCTATCATCGGTTCGTCGATCGGTGTGTCGCCGCCGGCATCACTATCCCGATCGTCCCCGGTATCATGCCCGTGCTCGCGACGAAACAGATCGCCCGCATCGCCGCCATGTGTGGCACCTCTCTCCCTGCCGCGCTCACCCGCCGCCTCGAAGTCGCCGGCGACAATGCCGACGTCGTCGAGTTCATCGGTATCGATTGGGCCCTCGATCAAATCCGTGATCTCGTGGCCAAAGGTGCTCCCGGCTACCACCTCTACATTCTTAACCGTGCCCGTCCCGCCCTCGCCCTCGCCGCCGGTCTCGCTGACTAACCAGGCAGATTACCCGAACAAAGCGCCAAAGCCATAGGTCACTCGACGACGAAATCGTCGAGAACAGACCACTCCAACAGCGCGATACCCGTGCCGCCATCGGCATCGGTGACGATCGCGGTATAAGCACCTGAATCGAGGTAAGTCACAATCATGGCGTCGGCGGAATCATCGGGCGACGGGCAAACGAACCGAGCCAACTTAATTTCCCATTCGCGCAAGTCCCCCCGATCATCATTCTCTAAAATCATCTCCGACCCCTCGTGTAGGCGCAGCACTGGATTGGCCAACCCACCGCCAACATCGAACGCCTTTAGCGATGGTCCCCGCACCTTGATTACTACCAATCGGGCAAACTCACCCGGAATGACGAGACCGCCAATCGTGACACCGTAGCCAAAGTCCGACCAGTGCACCTCTCCGATGTGGGTCGGGCTTTATGCCCGACATTCCCTGCCCCACCGTCAAGTTCCACGCTCCCCTTCCAAAAATCCGCTACCCTAAAAATCTCGGACCGGCCCTCCTCTGCCGCAGCATCCCCCGAGGAGTGCCTTTACGCCTTAAACCGCCGCGGGTCGGGTAAAACTCCGCCCAAAGTTCAACCAAGTGCACCTCTCCGATGTGGGTTGGGCTTTATGCCCGACATTCCCCGCCCCACCGTCAAGTCTCGCATTCCCCTTCCAAAAATCCGCCGCCCTAAAAATTTCGGACCGGCCCTCCTCTTCCGCAGCATCCCCCGAGGAGTGCCTTTACGCCTTAAACCGCCGCGGGCCGGGTAAAAATCCGCCCAAAGTTCAACCAAGTGCACCTCTCCGATGAGGGTCGGGCTTTATGCCCGACATTCCCTGCCCCACCGTCAAGTTCCACGTTCCCCTTCCAAAAATCCGCTACCCTAAAAATCTCGGACCGGCCCTCCTCTGCCGCAGCATCCCCCGAGGAGTGCCTTTACGCCTTAAACCGCCGCGGGCCGGGTAAAACTCCGCCCAAAGTTCAACCAAGTGCACCTCTCCGATGTGGGTTGGGCTTTATGCCCGACATTCCCCGCCCCACCGTCAAGTCTCGCATTCCCCTTCCAAAAATCCGCCGCCCTAAAAATCTCGAACCGGCCCTCCTTTTCCACAGCATCCCCCCTATGCTTAGCCTATCTCCAGCTTTGACGATTCTCGCTCGACTCTTCCTCACGGGGTTAATCTGCCCGGCGTTGGTTCCGGCAGCCCCCGCGCAAAAACCTTTCCAGGTTGATTCACTCCGCATCACCCTGCTTTCCACTAACCTCGCCGGCAATCCCGGCGAAGGCGGCATCGGCGAATGGGGGTTCTCCGCGCTCGTCGAGGCGGACGGCCACAAAATCCTTTTCGACACCGGCCACCGGGCCGACACCGTGCTCAACAACGCTCGTGAGTTGAAAATCGATCTCTCTGCGGTCACCGATGTCGTGCTTTCACACCACCACGAAGACCACACCGGGGGCCTGATGACCCTTCGCCGAGCTTGGTCCGAAAAATCCCCCGCCGCCCTCTCTCGCGCCCATGTCGGTCCCGGCGCATTTTGGAGCCGCGGTCCCGGCGATTTCGCCGGTGAGGGCAATCTGCTCATCTCCATCCGACCGGAATTTGAAGCAACTGGCGGAAAATTCATCGAACATCATAAGCCCGCCGAAATCGCCCCCGGCGTCTGGCTCACCGGCCCGATCAACCGCGTCTTTGAAGAGCAACGCCCCATGCGAAATCATGTATTCGCCCCCGACGCTGCCCCGACCCCCGACATCCTGCCCGAAGATATCGCCCTCGTCATCGATACCGTCAAAGGCCTCGTCGTCATCACCGGCTGCGGTCATGCCGGACTCGTCAACACCCTCCTCCAAGCCCAGCAAGCCGCCGGCCCAGATACTCCAATTTACGCCGCCATCGGTGGCTTCCACCTCGCCGGCACCGCCGATGATCGCATCAACTGGACCGCCGAAAAACTGTCCGAACTCGGCCTCCAACATCTCCACGGCGCCCACTGCACCGGCATTGCCCCCGTCTATCAAATTCGCGAAAAAATGGGTTTGGCCCGGGACGAAGCTCACGTCGGCGCCGTCGGCGCGACCTTCGACCTCAAGCAGGGGATCTCTCCTCTCTGGATCGCTCGCTAACGCCGGAATACGTTTTGGGCCAGAGCCTTCGACCCCTCTTGGAAAACCCGAGCTCGCGCGTTCGTTCGGGCGCACTCACCCACTACGAATTCGGCTACTCCCTCCGCACCAACCGCTACCGCTACATGCTCTGGGACGACGGCGGCATCGAGCTCTATGATCATGCCACGGATCCCGTAGAAATGATCAATCTGGCGAAATCAGCATCCTCCGCCGAACTGCTCCAGCAATTGCACGAGCAGATTCTGATTCGCATCACCGAAGCAGAAACTCCCGCCCGCGGCCCACGCTTCATCCCTCCCCGGCCCAACGATCGCGGCGGTCCAATCGACCATCCCCAATTCGATCCGCTCCCCCCTCCGCGGATAAAAAGGTCTCCTTCCTTATCGATTTCACCACTCCCTCTTCGTCAACTCTCCCCCCCCTTCACGGTGTCCTCTGTGACCCGATCCTGCTGCGGTAGTGACGGTCCTCACCCGCCCGCCATCACGGGCCGAAACCCAGCCTCCGTCAAAAGCTGGGCCACCAACTCGCGCTTGTCGCCCTGGATTTCAATCTGCCCGTCCTTGACGGTGCCACCCGCCCCACACGACTTTTGCATCTTCTTCGCGAGTTGACTCTTTTCCGCCGCCCCAATTCCCACAAAACCCGATACCGCAGTCACCGTTTTGCCGCCTCGCCCCCCGGTGAGTCGTCGAATCTCCACTCGACCACGATTCTGCTTCGGCTGACCCCGTTTAGAATGACTCGAATCCCCACCGCCCGACGTCGACGTCACAGGCACCGACTTAGCCGGACCGTCTGGCAGATCCCCCAAACCACCCAGCGCGGCAAAAGGATTCTGCCCCAATTCATCGCCACCATCGGTGGATACTTTGCTGCCGTGCTTGCTCATTCGGTTCATCTTTCAGCCTTTCAGCTCTTCCCCGCCCGGCCTCCGCAGACTCCCACGGGTATGTCCGATTCGCCCCCCAAGAACATCAACGCCTTGGCGTAACTCCGGTTCTGCAAAAAATGCATCAACTGCGGGTGCAACGTCCCATGGCCTTTCGCTAAAAAACCATCCAGTTTGGCCATTTCACTGGCTATAGTCTGCCCTTCTGATGCTGAAATTGCCGCCATCAGGGCCTCGAGTGATTGCTTTATTTCGGTCTCCATAAATTCAGTAGCGCTGATAATGTCGCTCCCGCCTGAGTTTAGACAATCTCACACTTCAACTTTTGACCGTAATCCCATCCTCGATCGCACTTGAGTAAACGCATTCGATACTGTCCTGTTTTCATTAAATTTCGACTCCGTGACAGTTCCTTGAGAGCAAACCGCCGACCCCGCCCTCGCGCGTCGGTGCGTTTGCTTTTATTTTCTACCGACCATGAACCTATCCTCCCTCTCCACCGGCCCCAACGCTGCGGCTTTTGAGACCCTCTACGAACAATGGCTAGTTGACTCCGATTCGGTCGACGCCACTTGGCAGGCCTTCTTCCAAGGCTTCACGCTCGGCCACGGTGGTGGAGCGCTCACGAACGCCCGTGCCGAGGCCGCTGGAGTCAAGTTAAACGACAGTCGCAAGCAGGTGATGGCGATCCGGTTCATCAACGCCCACCGTTCCCACGGGCATCTCCAAGCTCACCTCGATCCGCTCAACCCGCCCCCTGCGCCCCATCCCCAACTTGCCCTCGAGGCGTTCGAATTCACCGACGCTGATCTCGACAACACCTACACCCTCACCCGCTACAAAGGTGGAGGGCGGATGAAACTCCGCGATATCGTCTCATCCATCAACGAGACCTTCAGTCGCACCATCGGCGTCGAATACATGCACGTCGGCGAAATGGAAGCCCGCGACTGGCTCCAGTATCGCATGGAAATGTGCAACAACCAGCCGTCCTTCACTACTTTCCAAAAACGTCGCATTCTGCGCCGCCTTCACAAAGCGGAGCTGTTCGAGAAATTCCTCCATACGAAATTCGTCGGGCAGAAACGCTTCGCCCTCGAGGGGGGTGAAACCACGATCGCCGCCTTAGACATGCTCCTCGAAAAGTGCCCCGAACTCGGGATCGAAGAAATCGTGCTCGGTATGGCCCATCGTGGACGCCTCAGCATTCTCTCCAACATCATGCGCAAGCCGTTTGATGTGCTGTTCGACCAGTTCTCCGAGAATTACATTCCCGACGCCGTCGGCGGCGACGGCGACGTCAAATATCACCTCGGTTACGAAGCCGAACTCGCCACCAGCGAAGGCAAAAAAGTCGACGTCCGCCTCGCTGCCAATCCCTCCCACCTCGAGATCGTCAACCCCGTCGTCCAGGGCAAGGCCCGCGCCCGCCAGCGTATTCGCGGGGATCTTGAACGGCGCAAAGTCTGCGCCGTTCTCATCCACGGTGATGCCGCCTTTGCCGGCCAGGGCGTCGTCGCCGAGACCCTCAACTTCTCCCAACTTCCCGGTTACCGCACCGGCGGCACGGTCCACTTCGTGATCAATAACCAGATTGGCTTCACCACCAATCCTGCCGACGCTCGCTCCACGCGCTACTGCACCGACGTCGCCAAGCTCATCGAAGCCCCCGTGTTTCACGTCAACGGCGACGATCCCGAAGCCGTCTGCTACGTCACCCAACTCGCGCTCGAATTTCGCATCAAATTCCAACGTGATGTCGTCATCGACATGGTCTGCTACCGCCGCCACGGCCACAACGAAAGCGACGAACCCGCGTTCACCCAACCGCTAATGTATAAATCGATTCGCAGCCACGACTTCGTTTCGAAAATCTACACCGAGAAATTGATCGCGGAGGGGAGCCTCACCCAAGCCGACTCCGATGCCATCGCCGCCGAATATACCGACGCGATGGAGGCCGCCTTCCAAAAATCCAAAGAGGTCGATGCCGCCCGCACGGCCGCCCAAAAAGCCCACGATCAATTCCGGGGGTCCACCGCCATCTTTCAGCCGCGTTATAATCATGCTCCGGTGACCACGGGCGTAGATCCCGCCGTGCTCGCCAAAGTCGCCCACGCCCTCACCCACACCCCCGACGGCTTTAACGTTAATAAGAAGATCCAGCGACTCCTCGACAATCGTGCAAAAGCGTTCGCGGCCGGTGGTCCCATCGAATGGTCCTACGCCGAGTCCCTCGCCTGGGGCACCTTGCTCCATGAAGGCACCCCCGTCCGACTCAGCGGCCAAGACTGCCGCCGCGGCACCTTCAGCCAACGGCACGCCTACCTTTACGACGCCGAAACCCGCGAGCGCTACGCCCCGCTCGATCACGTCCGCGAAGGCCAAGGCAAACTCTGCGTCTACAACTCGCTCCTCTCCGAGGCCGCCGTGCTTGGATTCGATTACGGTTACTCCCTCGACTACCCCGATATGCTCTGCCAATGGGAAGCCCAATTCGGTGACTTCGCCAATGGTGCTCAAGTCGTCATCGATCAGTTCATCTGCTCCTCCGAGTCGAAATGGCAACGCGTCTCCGGCATCGTCCTCCTGCTGCCTCACGGCTACGAGGGTCAAGGTCCGGAGCACTCCTCGGCCCGTCTTGAACGCTTCCTTCAACTTTGCGCCGAAGACAATATTCAGGTCTGCAACATCAGCACCCCCGCGAATTTCTTCCATGCGCTTCGCCGTCAGATTCATCGCGATATCCGCAAACCACTCATCGTCATGTCGCCCAAGTCGCTCCTGCGCAGCCCGGTCGCCGTTTCGAATGTCGAAGACTTCGTCGGCGACACCAGCTTCCAAGAAATCCTCCTCGACCCCACCCCCGGCGAGAAAGTCGAACGCATCATCCTCTGCTCCGGCAAGGTTTACTACGACCTCGATGCCTATCGCCAATCCAAGGAAATTACCGACACCACCATCGTTCGCATCGAACAGCTTTATCCGCTGCACCGGGACCAGATGATTGAGCTCGCCGATCAATACCGCGGTGCCCGGCTGATTTGGTGCCAAGAGGAATCCCAAAACATGGGCGCCTGGTCTTACATCGCCCCTCAACTGGAAGAGATTTTCGGCACCAAACCACGCTACGCTGGTCGCGACGCTGCCGCCTCCCCCGCCGTGGGTGCCCTCACTCTCCATAAACGCGAACTCGCCGTCCTCCTGATGGAAGCCTTCAGTTTGTAGACTTCGTTCTCTTTCCCGCGTAATCTTCCCTTCCCTCCATTTCCACCATGTCTCTCGAAGTTAAAATTCCGCCGCTCGGCGAATCCATCGTATCAGGAATTCTCGCCACTTGGCATGTCGCCGATGGCGACACGGTCAAAGCCGGCCAAGCTCTGTTCGAACTCGAAACCGATAAGATCACCTCCGAGGGCACCGCCGAAGCTGATGGCGTAATCAGCCTAAAAGTTGCCGAGGGCGACGAAGTTCAAATCGGCGCCGTCGTCGCCGTGATTGAAGAAAACGCCACCAGCGAATCGCCGGTCGCCGCCCCCGCGCCAAAGGCCGGGGCTTCCGCCGAAAAATCCTCCGACTCCGCCCCCCCGGCTTCTCCCGCCGTGCGTCGCCTCGCCGCCGAAACTGGCGTTGACCCCGCCATCGTCGACGGCACCGGCAAAGGCGGTCGGGTCACCAAAGGCGACATGCTCGCCGCGACTCCAGCGCCCGAAAAATCCGCCGCCGCCCCCCCCGCTCTCGCGCTATCCCATCCGAAATCCGAAATCCCTCATCCCAAATCAGTTTCAGTTTCCGCCGGTCCCAAGCAGACCCGGAAAAAGATGTCTCCCCTCCGGGCCAAGATCGCCCAACGTCTCGTGGCCGCGCAGCAAGCAGCAGCCATGCTCACGACCTTCAACGAAGTCGACATGTCCGCCGTCATGGACCTGCGCAAAAAGTATCAAGACGCCTTCGTTAAAAAGAACGGCTTCAAGCTCGGCTTCATGTCGTTCTTCACCAAAGCCGTCGTGCAGGCGCTCAAGGAAGTTCCCGGCGTCAATGCCCAAATCCAAGGCGACGAAATCGTCACCAATCACTACTACGATGTGGGCGTCGCGGTCTCTACCCCGAAGGGCCTGATGGTCCCCGTCATCCGGGAATGTGATTCCCTCACCATGGCAGGCATCGAATCCGCCATCGCCGAAGTCGCCGGCCGCGCCCGCGACGGCAAAATCACCCTCGCCGATCTCAACGGTGGAGTATTCACGATCACGAACGGGGGCATTTTCGGCTCGATGCTCTCGACCCCGATCCTCAACGCCCCCCAAAGCGCGATCCTCGGTCTCCACGCCATCAACGACCGCCCCATGGCCGTGAACGGCGAAGTCGTCATCCGCCCGATGATGTATTTGGCTCTCAGTTACGACCACCGCATCGTCGACGGCAAAGAAGCCGTCACTTTCTTGGTTAAAATCAAAGAAGCCATCGAAGACCCCACCCGCCTCCTGCTGGAAATTTAAGCATCAGTCACCGGGAATATCGAGCAGCCCTCAGGACACTGCGTCCTCCCTGCTCCGTGATCTCTGTGCATCCTCCGTGAACTCTGTGTCCAAAAATGTCTGATTCATCCTCCTTCGATCTCATCGTCATTGGCGCCGGTCCCGGCGGCTACGTCTGTGCTTTCCGCGCCGCTCAGCTCGGCCTCAAAGTTGCGCTTGTCGATAAACGTAAAAGCCTCGGCGGCACCTGTCTCAACATCGGGTGTATTCCGAGCAAGGCCCTGCTCGCATCTTCCGAGCACTTCGCTTTTGCCCGGCACCACGCGGCCGAACACGGCATCAAAATCGACGGTGTATCGATCGATGTCGCCGCGATGCTCCGGAAGAAACAGGGCGTCGTGGACAAAATGACGGGCGGTATCAGCATGCTCGCCAAGGCCCGCAAAATCACCGTCTTTACCGGCGAAGCCAAGTTCACCTCCGCCACCACCATCGCGGTTGGCGACCAATCCCTCACCGGCAAAAATATCGTGATCGCAACCGGCTCCGCCCCGGTCGAACTCCCCTTCCTGCCTTTCGACGGTGAGACCATCGTTTCGTCCGACCATGCCATCTCCTTCACCGCCGTGCCCCCGAAACTTATCGTCGTCGGTGGAGGCGCCATCGGCTTGGAACTCGGCTCGGTCTGGGCCCGACTCGGATCCGACGTCACAATCGTCGAATTCCTCCCGCAAATCGCCGGAGCCTCCGACGCCGATATCGTACGCAACTTCACCCGTATCCTCAAAGCTCAGGGTCTCAAGATCGAGGTCAACGCCAAGGTGACCGGATTCAAAGACGGCATCCTCACCGCCGAACGCGACGGCAAAGTCCTCGAATTCCCAGCCGACAAAGTACTCGTCGCCGTGGGCCGCCGGCCCTACGCCGATGGACTCGATCTCGCGAAAGCAGGGGTCGAACTCACCGAGAAAAAACGCATCAAAGTGGACGCTCAGCTCAAGACCACTGCCGCCAACGTCTACGCCGTCGGTGATGTGATCGACGGTCCCATGCTCGCCCACAAAGCCGAGGAAGACGGCGTCGCCGTCGCCGAATGGATCGCCGGAAAAGCCGGTCACATCAATTGGGATCTCATGCCCGCCGTCATCTACACCGACCCTGAAGTCGCGACCGTCGGGCTCGGTGAAGACGCCGCCAAAAAAGCCGGCATCAAAGTCAACATCGGCAAATTCAATTTCGCCGCCAATGCCCGCGCTCACGCCAATGACGCGGCCGACGGGTTTGTGAAAATCATCGCCGATGCCACCACCGATAAAATTCTCGGTGCCCAAATCCTCGGCCGAAACGCTGGCGAGCTCATCAGTGAAATCGTGACTCATATGGAATACGGCGGCAGCGCCGAAGACCTCGCCCGCACCGTCCATGCCCACCCCACTATGAGTGAGGCCGTAAAGGAAGCCGGCCTCGCCGTCAACAAAAGCGCCCTCCACGCCCTCTAAACGTTCTCGTTCTTCGATTTCCCCTTTATCTTCTCCATGAAACTCCTCCTTTGGGATATCGATGGCACCATCCTCGCCTCCGGCGGCGCTGGAATGCGTTCACTTGAAAACTCTCTGTCGAGCATCATGGGATTCGATGCGGACTTGTCCGGCATCGACTGGGCCGGTCGCACTGACCAGTGGATCACTCAGGCGATTTTCGCCAAGTATGACGTTGAGCCCACTCCCGCTCTCGCAAATCGACTCATCGATACCTATCTAGCCGAACTGCCCGACCATCTTGCACAATCAGCCCAAGTTCTGCCCGGTGTCCGCAATCGGCTTGCCGAAGCCGCGGCTCGTCCCGATGTCGTGCAAGGTCTGCTCACCGGCAATCTCGAGCGAGGGGCCAAAATCAAACTCGGACACTTCGACTTGTGGCATCACTTCCCCTTCGGAGCTTTCGCCGATGACAGCGCCGTGCGCAACGACCTCGGTCCCCACGCCCTGCGTCGTGCGGCGGCCCATGCGGATCACCAATTCGATCCGTTCAACGTCTGGATTATCGGCGATACCCCTCACGACATCGAGTGCGGCAAAGTCATCGGCGTCCGCACCCTTGCGGTGACCACCGGGCACCACACCGCAGCTCAACTTAACCTCCACCAGCCCGACGCTCTCCTTGACGATCTCTCGGACGAAACTAGATTCTGGAATCTCTTCGACTAACTTTCACCCCGTTCGTTCCATGCCCCTTACCCCTTCTATTTCACGCCGCGGATTCGTCGGCAACTCGCTTGGGGCCATGGCCCTGCTGAGCACGTCTCATTCGGCCTCTGCCGCGACGACTCCGGCGTCTCCCGCTTTCCGCGAGCCATTCATCTACCCATTCCGCATTGGCGAAGTTGAGGCCTGGTCCATCAGCGATGCCAACTCCATGCTCAACGAGGGTCTCGACTTGATTTGGCCCCGCGAGCAACACCCCGCAATGGCAGCTGTCATGCAACAATATGGCGAACCCGCCGGGGCCATTCCGCTCTACGTCAACATTCTCGTGCTGCGTCATGGGCACGAAGTAATTCTTTTCGATGCCGGTTTTGGCCAACGCGATAATCCTCGCATGGGCTGGCTTTACGAGGGGCTGGCAACCATCGGGATCCTCCCTGAACAAGTCACTGCCGGTTTTCTCAGCCACGCCCACGGCGACCACATCAATGGCTTCATCATCGACGGCAAACCAGCCTTCCCCAATGCCGCCTTCCACGTGCTCCCGGCGGAACTGGCATTCTGGCGCAGTAAGAATCCCGATTTCTCTAAAACCAAACGGGATAAAAAGCCGCTCCCCAACATGATCAAGAGCGCACGCGAGAAATTCGATATTCTGGATTCCGTGACCGTCCCCCTCCAAGACGGCAGCCAACTCTTCGGCGGCCTCGTCACCGTCGAAGCGGCCCCCGGCCACACCGCAGGGCACACCTGTTTCCGCATTCGCTCCGGCGGTGATGAATTTCTCCACCTCATGGATCTCGCCCATCATCACCTGCTGATGTTTGCAGATCCCACGTGGACGATCGCCTTCGATCACGATCCCGCACAATCGGTCGCCACTCGGAAAAAATTCTGGGCCGAAGCCGCCGCCAAACACACCCGTTGTTTCGGTTTCCATCTCCCGTGGCCGGGCATTGGTCGCATCGTTGCGCAGGGCCAAGGCTACCAGTGGTGGGCCGAAGCCTGGCGCTGGCAGACCTGATGCCTTTCTTTCCGAGGTTCGGGCGCGCCTCGCGCCCTCCTCTGCCGGCCCCTTATTTCTTAGCGGTCGATGATCGGCCGTAGAAGGGCACCAGCGTTTCTAGATGGCTTTGCACAATTTTACCAACCGTAGCTGCCGGCACGCTTCCCTTGTGCAGTTCAAAAATCGCGACCAACAACGCGAGTTCGATATCTACCTTTTTCGGGCTGGTCTGTTTCATCGCGGCTAGAATCTCCAACGATTTCGACTCCGCGGTTTTGTAGTCGCTAAAATTTTCGCTGCTGGGTGTGGACATGGTTCCAGAGGGCCCTGCAATCCCCCTTCACGTCAAGCCCTCGAATCTCCCCGCCCCTCCCTCTCCAGGCTTTTGGTGCGCTATCGTAATTTGTTAATCAATACGGTTTCCGGATGAAATGCCTGCCATGCGAACCAGTGACACCGAACCACCGGATTAGGTGTGCCGTCTTCGCCCCACACCTGCCATAGCCGACTTCAGCGATCATCGGTAATCTAAATTGGAAGTCCTCCCAACTCATCGGCGAACGCTCCTGTCTTCAGCCCCGCCCCTGCGCCGGCTTTCGTCTCATCTCTCAATTCCATTCCAATCACCCCAGCCTTCATCGTTAACTCGTTTCTCGTCGTTGGCCCTTTAAAGATCGGAAAAGGGCTCTTCACGTATCCCTCGTAAAGAATTTCATTATCCGGCCGCCCGCCCGTATCCTTCGAAAAGATACGTCCATCAGGGTATTTCTTTTTCCCGACCTTCCACGTCAAGTGCGCCGAAGGCACCCATTTCCGTTGAGTTCCCACTATCGGACCCGCCACCGCCTCCGTCGCATGCTGCGCCCGCAAACTCTCGGTCAGTCGATCATCCGTTAACCCGTCGCTGCGGAAAAGCATCCCGAGACTCCCAACGACAATACCCCGCCCCCACTGGCTTCAATCTTCCGCGAAAACACTAGGCCCGTTCCACCAAGCGGACGATACGTCACCGCCATCGGTTCCCTTGCCACCCCATCATTCACGATCTCGGGCCACGCAATAATCCGCCGCGGATATCCCGTAGCGGTTTCCCCATTCCCATAACTCTGCAAGACATCACTATTGAATAAGGATCGCTCCGCTTCTTCCCCGGACCAAAATTCGGTTCATCAATCGCCGGCATCCCATCCCGCGGCACTCCCCCGCTTCCCCCCTCGAGCCGAGGCACCGATCAGTTCCTGAGGTCAAATCCTTGGGCCCATGCATCTGCCCCTAACCGGAGAGCGAGGATGCCGCCCAGCACCAACCTGAATTTTCATTTCACTCTGAATCAGAGCCCCCCACCGGTGATTTTCTTCCCCTCAATCTTCCCTCCGCCGCCATCCTCCGCGCCAACCCTCCCAATTCCCCGAATCCCCTGGCCAACCTTGGCTCCGTGGTAGCCCCACCTTCCGGGTCCAAGAGACTCTCGATAATAGCTGACGAGCGATGCGCTCGCGCCCAGCGGAAAAGTGGTCATCAAATCAAGCAATGCCGTCCGGAATAACGCATTTCTGAAAGCCCCCTCGGATGTGCCCATGCCGCGTTCGCCCGGGTGGAAGCGATTCCGCACCGAAAGGTACATCCCCATGAAACCCCCGAAATTCTGTTTAGCAACGGGCTGGGCTCGGCTAGCCAAGCCTGCTCCAGATACGTCAAACTCGCCCCATCAACCCGTGGCTTCGTATTTTACCGCAGACCATGTAACCCGAGGGCAAGGAGGCCTTCGTTACATTCACCGGTGACGACTGCCACTCCATCGACGGTGGCGGCGGATGGCGCTCCCCTGAGATTGCCCCCTTTAACTGGGCGATTCGTGACCTCCGACGTTTTAAGCCCCAACCCGTTAACTCCTCCATTCATCTGATTCGGAGTTCTGAAGTCGCCCAAGCTCCCTTGCGCGACTTTCATCTCGACTGGGCTGATTACACCGTCGGGAAATTGACGTCCAAAATCATCGAAACCGACCCCGCCAACCTTCTGCTTGAGCCCCACGTCCGAAAATTGATCGGCCCCCTTCGCGCTCGCATTGACATCGAGAAGTCATCGGAAACCAATGGAGCCACTGTGCAAACCCTCGCTTGATTGCCCCAATCAGGCGCCGCGCTCCCCTCTCAACAGTTTTTCACCGTCATGTCTCAAAGATTCTCCATCGCCATCGGCTCCGACCACGCCGGATTCGCTTACAAAGCCCAGATCATCGCCATGCTCCTCACGGAGGGACACACCGTCCGCGATCTGGGCACTTACTCCGATGAGTCGTGTGACTACCCCGACTTTATCCGACCCGTCGCGTTGGCCGTCGCTGCCGGCAAGTATGAACGCGGCATCGTCCTTGGAGGATCCGGCAATGGAGAGGCCATCACCGCCAATCGCGTAAAAGGCATTCGTTGCGGTCTCTGCTGGAACGAGCAGGTCGCCATCTGGAATCGATCCCACAACGACGCCAACGTGCTCTCCCTCGGCGAACGCACCGTCACCGCCGCAGAGGCCCTCCATATCGTCCGCGTCTGGCTCGCCACTCCCTTCGAGGGCGGTCGCCATCGCCGCCGCATTGAGAAAATCGACGCCGTTTAATTCCTCTCGCCCGTTCCCATGAAAATCACCTTCCACGGCCACTCCACTTTTCTGATCGAAACCGGCACGCACCGGGTGCTGATCGATCCGTTTCTGACCGGAAACCCGCAAGCGACGACCACCGCGGCCGAGATCTCGTGCGACTACATTCTACTCAGTCACGGACACGAAGACCACACCGCTGACGCCGCTGAAATTGCTCGGGCCAACCAGGCGACCATCATCGCCAACTACGAGATCGCCGAATATTTCGCGTCTCAGGGTCTCACCACCCACGGTATGAATCCCGGCGGAGGCTTTGATTTCCCTTTCGGTCGAGTTGCCCTCACGCCTGCCATCCACACCTCTAGCCTAAACGCCGGCGCCAATCCCATCTACCTGGGCACCGCCTGCGGCATCGTGATCGAGGCAGAGGGCAAACGAATCTACCACGCCGGTGACACCGCTCTTTTCAGCGACATGAAGCTCATCGGCCGCCACGGCCTTGACTTAGCCCTCCTGCCTATCGGCGACAATTTCACGATGGGACCGGCCGACGCGCTCGACGCGCTCGACTTTCTAGCGCCAAAATTGGCAGTTCCCATGCACTTCAACACCTGGCCCCGCATCACCCAGGATGCGGATGCTTTTGCCCAGGCTGCGGCCGCTCGCCAACGAGCCGTAAAAGTCCTTGCTCCGGGGCAGTCACTGGAAATTTAGCTTCAGATCTCGATCGGAAATGACCTGAGCCAGTCGCTTTTCCGTCTTCATCCCTCCCGGGAACTATAAAAGGAACTTCTGACTCTTCGATGGATTTGCCCTTCACACTCACCCCGCCACTGCCCAACGTGAGCGCTTGATTATGGATTACCCGGCCGTTCCCGCGATCCTCGCCCAACCGCAACTCAAGACCGCTGACCTTTCCACTTTGGAGGTCGACACTCAGCTGCGGCTCTTCGCCTGGATGCAATTATCGCGCCAGACCGACAATCGGATCCTCGAGCTCTTCCGCCAAGGCCTCATCAAAGGCACCGTCACTGGGGGCCAAGGCAATGAGGGACTCATCATCCCCCTCGCCCTCCTCGCCGATAAATCGACCGATGTCGTCTCATTTACCCACCGTGACTTAGGGGGCCACTTGATTTGGAGCGGGCACCTCTGCGAACATCTTAATCAGTATTTCGCCAACGCCAATAGCCCCACCCAAGCTCGCGAGGGCAACATCCACCACGGCGACCCAAGCAATCGTTCTTTCCCCATGATTAGTCATCTGGGAGCGATGCTGTCCAACGTCGCCGGAGCCACCGATGCGCAACGCCGACAAGGCCACGCCGCCGTCGGCATCACTTTCTTCGGCGATGGCGGCTCGTCCACCGGCGATGTCCACGAAACCATGAACCTGGCGTCATTACTCTCGCTGCCAGTTCTGTTCGTCATCGAAAACAACCGCTACGCCTACTCGACCCCGACCGACGAACAATTCGCTGCCGACACCGAACTCTGGAAACGCGCCGCCGGCTATCAAATGAGGGGATCATCAATCGACGCGACCGATCCCATCATCTCCGCCCGAGGTTTCGCCGCCGCCCTCGACCGCGTCCGCACCACCGGCCGACCCGAGTTGATCGAAGCCCATACGCTGCGCCTGCGCGGCCATGCCGCCTACGATACTTGCGACTACCTTCGTCCCGGTGAAAACGACGCCTTCTTCGCCGCCGATCCATTACCTCGATATCGCGCGCAGCTCAGTTCAGCCGGGCTCGACGATCAGCTCGCCGCCATCGAATCTGAACTCGCTACGTTTATCGAAGCCTGCATCAAGGTCTCTCTCGCGGTGGCCCGTCCCAAAGCATCGGTCGAGACCATGCTGGCCGAAGTATTCGCTCCCCCTGCTCCCGCCATGCCGTGGTCGCCCACCCCCGCGGAACCGCAGTCACTCAATACTGCGCAAGCCCTCAACCAAGCCCTCCACAAGATCCTCACCGAACGTTCCGAAAGTCTCGTGATGGGACAAGATATCGGCACCTACGGCGGCGCGTTCAAAGTAACCGACAAGCTGCTCGGCGAGTTCGGTCGTAGTCGTGTTTTTAATACCCCCCTCGCCGAAAGTGCCTGCACCGGTTACGCCATCGGACTCGCGCTCGGCGGCATTCGTCCCATCGAAGAATTTCAGTTCGCCGATTTCTCCACCGAAGCAACCACCCAGATCACCCTCAACGCCGCGACCTACCATTTTCGCGCCGGCGCCAAAGTCCCCCTCGTGCTCCGTCTGCCCTGCGGCGGCGGACTCACTTTTGGTTCGTTCCACTCCCAAGAACTCGAATCACTCTTCCTCTCGATGCCGGGGCTCAAAGCCCTTTACCCCAGCACGCCCCAAGACGCGTTCAATGCCTTACTCGCCGCCTACGAGGACGACAATCCGGTGCTCTTGTTTGAGCATAAAGCCCTCTATCGTGCCGCCAAAGCCCCCGTCCAATGGGATCCCAACTATCGCGACGTCTGGCAGCCCCGCCACACCCGCCGCGGCGACTTTGCCACCCTCGTCACCTACGGTGAAATGGTGAACCTCGCCTCCGACGTCGCTTCGTACTTCGAAGCCGAATACGAACTCGGTTTCGACGTGTTCGATCTTCGTGCTCTCGCTCCCCTGCAGCTGGATACCATCAAAGCTTCCTTGGCGCGCACGCACCGCCTCATCGTTTTGCACGAAGGCCGACGCACCCATGGATTTGGGGCCGAATTGGTGGCCCAACTGACCGAGGAGCACTTCTTCGACCTCGAGGCCCCCCCCCTGCGACTGGCCGCCCACGACATGCCCGTGCCTTTCGCTCCCGAACTCGAAAATGCCTATCGCCCCAACCGTGATTCGGTCATCAACCGGATCGCTGACTGGATCGGCTGATCCTCTCCTACCATGCCTACTCTCGCCGATATTTCCGCCGACCGTTGGTCCGCTATCAAGCTTTTCGCCACTGATGTCGACGGCGTTCTGACCGATGGTTCGATCCACGTCAGCTCCGACGGAACCGAAACGAAAACTTTCAACGTGCTCGATGGACTCGGCATGGTGCGCCTGCTTCGCCAAGACATCATCGTCGCATGGATCAGTGGTCGGGCCTCCGGCGCGACCACGGTGCGAGGCACCGAGCTAAAGATCCCTTATATCATTCAAGGCCGCGCCGATAAAGAAATCGCGCTGGGTGAACTTGCGGCTACCCTCGGCTTATCCGCCGCCGATTGCGCCTATGTCGGAGATGATGACATCGACGCCGGTGCCCTGCGCTGGGCCAACATCGGAATCACGGTTCCCCAAGCGATGCCTTCTGCCGTCGCTGCCGCCGACTGCATGACGACCCGACTCGCTGGACATGGCGCGATTCGCGAAATCTGTGAACAAATTCTCCATCACCGGGGTCAGCCTACTCACGTATGATCAAAATCGGAATGACGCTCCTCCTCGCCGTTGGAATCGTCGTGGCTGAAACCGCCCGTGTCTCCACCTCCGCGCCGGTTAAAGACTATTCGATCTCATTCTTCAGCGACGCCGGTTACCATAAAATGAGAGTCGAGGGCGGATCGGCCGATCTCCAGGATAGAAACTCCGTTCGACTCGAAGCCATGACGCTCACGTTGTTCTCCGGCGAGGCCGACCGCTCCGTCGAATCTGTGCTCATGGCTCCTGTCGCCATCGTTCAGCCTGACACCGAGTTGGTCGGTGGTCCCGAGGCCGTTCGACTTGTGCGCGACGATCTGGAACTCTTCGGTGAAGATTGGAGCTATGACCACCGCGCGCGAAAAATCCATCTGCGCCGCAATGCCAAAATCATCTTCAACGCCAACTTGGCCGACTACCTAAAATGATTCTCCGTTTCTCACGCTATATCCTGATGGCCAGCTGCCTCACCGGTTCACTTTGTTTCGCTCAAGTCCCGACTCAGCGCACCGAACTCAGGGCCGACGATCTCGTGATGACGAGCACCGACGACGAGACCCGTGCAATCTGCACCGGCAACGTCGTTCTCACTGGCACAAATATGAAAATCTCCTGCGACCGGCTCGAAATCGTCGCGGCTCGCACGGGTGACTCCACCGCCACTATCGGCACCATCGAAGGCTTCAAATACCTCTTGGCGGAGGGGAACGTTCGTCTCGTCCAAGGCGATCGCGAGGCCACCTGCGGTCGCGCCGAGGTTCTGCCCGATCAAGATCGGGTCGTGCTCTATCAAAATCCTGTGGTTATCGACCATAGCTCCAACTTCATTGCCGCCGGTAGCGAAATTATCCTCCATCGCGGCCAGCGAAAACTAGAAATTAAGAATCCCAAGGTCACCGGTCCTCCCATCAAAGACCTCGGCCCCGAGGCCGACTCGAAGACTTCGCCCGATCAATAATCAGATCCTACCATGTCGACCGATTCCGCCTCCCATCGTATTGAAACCAAAGGCCTGGTAAAAACCTTCGGCCAACGCACCGTCGTCGATGGGGTGGACCTTTCGGTCGATGCCGGCGAAGTGGTCGGCCTACTCGGCCCCAACGGCGCAGGTAAAACCACGACGTTCTACATGGTAGTCGGCCTGATTCCTTCCACCAAGGGCGATGTCTTCATCAACGGTCGCAATGTGACTAAGCTCAAGATGCACGAACGCGCTCGGATCGGTTTAGGCTATCTCCCGCAAGAAGCCTCCGTATTTCGAAAACTGACCGTGGCTGAAAACCTCCTCGCCATCGTGGAGACGCTCCCCATTCCCCGCCATAATCGCCGCACTGTCGTCGATGAACATCTTGAAGAACTGAACCTCACTCACGTCGCCTCGCAAAAAGCCTTCACCCTGTCCGGGGGCGAACGCCGGCGTCTCGAGATCGCTCGCGCCTTAGTGACGCAGCCGAAATTTCTTCTCCTCGACGAACCTTTTGCGGCCATCGACCCCATCTCCGTCGCCGAGGTGCAACGCATCATCCTTTCGCTCAAAGCCAAGGGCATTGGCATCATCATCACCGATCATAACGTGCGCGAAACGCTTCGCATCGTCGACCGCGCCTACCTCATCCATCAGGGCCGTGTGCTCACGAGCGGTCCCGGCGATTTCCTTATCCAAGACCAGCAAGCCCGGGAAATCTACCTCGGTAAAGACTTCAACATGTAGCCCGGGCGCACCCGGCCGATACGGGCTAAGGCACGCGGTAAATTTCCATCAATACCGTTCCAATCGCACCCTCTACCCCTTCGACTACGATGGTGTAAGCCCCCGCACTCACCTCGATCAGCATCGCCGAATCTCCACTACCGGAATCCAGAGGAAACGCCCCCACCGTCGCAGACGCCGACTCAATCGCAGCCTGATTTGAGGCCTCACTCCAATTATCGTTCGTCTCGATAACACTCCCTCCCGACACCAAACTAATCATGGGATCTGTCATCGCACCAGGAACCGAAAAACTCGCGAGAGTGGGTCCTACGGCCCGAACCAGCAGTTTAACGGTGCCCACCCCCGCGACCACGACTCCTGCGTTAAGCGTCGCGTCACCCGCTCCCGCCAAAGCCATCGTGCTCGCATTGGTGAGTTCGGGACCGGTCCCGGTGCCATCCGAATCATAAAGTTCCAGTAACATCACTCCCGTCCCTCCCCCGTCACCCACCGGCGTGGTGTAAACACCTGGCCCCAATGTGCTGACGAGCACCGCATCCTCGCTTTCGGCATCGAGGCCAAACGCGCCCAATGACTGGAATAAGTCACCGTAGAGCGCGGACCATTGGTCTTGTTTGGCGATGATCTTACCTTCCCGAAACAAGGCGAGATCGGGATCGTCCAACGCCGTCGTGAGCCCGAAATTCTTTCGCTGCGGCCCCACCGCACGCACCACCATTTTCTTGGTGCCTGCTCCCGCGATCACAAACCCAGCCGTCGGCGTTCCCGCGGTTCCACCGACTTGGGCTCGGGTCGACAGATTCACCACTCGCGCTGGCCCGTCGAACTGCACCGGCGCGCGAGGGTCACCGACCACGATGAATTGCCCCATCATGCCATCATCCTCATGCGTCAGAGTATGACAGTGATACATGTAAGGAATATCGCTATCCGAGTGATCGTCGAAAATCGCGATAAACCGTATCGTCGATCGTCTTCTCACCAAGATCGTGTCCTTCTTTCCCGATAGCTCAGGCGGCGGCGGTTCACCATCAATATCGAGCACATAGAATTGCACATTATGAATGTGAAACGGGTGCGCATAACTTGTCTCATTGCTGATCTCCCATATCTCCACCGCGTTCAATTGCACCGTCTGATTTATGACGCCGTGATCAAAGGCCTGATCGTCCAACAAAAACGGCGATGGCGGCGCGCCCGTCATACGCACAATACGACGAGTGGTCGCCTGGGCTTCCGTTGGGCGGGCCACGACGTGAATTGATTCCCGCAGCGTCGTCACGGGCTGATCGGTTGCCGCACCGACTCTCATCTCCACGAGCTGAAGATCCATTCCATCCAACTCATTTCGGTCTCCGGGGCCGTTGGCCGATCCCGGGATGTCAATGCCCTCCAGCTCCGAATTGTAAGCGACAAGATTCACCGTGGTGCCGATCGCTGAGCTGAGGTTCACCACCACATCAATCCGCTCCCCCGGCGTCAGCAGCATGCGCGACATCGGCAACGGAGATTCCCTCAGTCCCCCATCGGTCCCAATCAAATAAAACGGTTCCCCATTCGAAAGTCCCACATTGTAACCTCGTTCGGTCGATGCATTCAGCATTCGTAATCGGACCATCTGGGCCGGCACCTCAAGGTAAGGATCAATGGTGCCGTTGACCATCAAAGTGGTCCCTAGACCTCCCACGATGAATTGACCATCGAAGTTGATCAGGCGGTCCTGCAAAATGATGGGAAACTCATCGACTCCGTAGTTCAGGGGCAGCCCCGCGGCCGCTTCGATTTAGTCCCGCACCAAGATCATTCCCGCCAACCCCGTGGTCATATGTCGGTTAGTCAAATGATGCAGATGGGGATGATACCACATCGTCGACGCATCATCCAAAACGGTGAATGCGGGTGACCAGGTCTCTCCCGGTAGAATTTTCGTGTGCGGCCCTCCATCATCTTCCGGGGAAACGTGCATGCCGTGCCAATGAGTCGTCGTGACCTCACCGATTTCGTTGGTCACATTCATCACGACGTCGTCGCCTTTTTTCATGATCAACGTCGGTCCGAGAAAGTCTCCGTTGTAGCCGCCGGTCGGCGTCTCGAGCCCTTCAATAAATTCTCTCGTCCCATTCTGCATTCTCAGGTCGTAAACCGGCCCCATCAAAACCGGAGGCACGACTAGCGGGCTCTTGGCGGCCAAAGAAAACGTTAGGACCATTCCGCCCCACAGGGTGAGTGCACCACGCCAAATTGAGAATGAAGAGAACATTTTTTTCATTATTGGAACCAGACCGGCTTTCGTTCTTAACCGGGAAGAACAATGAAACAAAAAGCAAACGCTGGTTTATAATTATTATATTCAAATCGTGCCACCATCGAGATGTTCATTCGTTCATTTTCGTGGTTCAAAACTCTCAATTAAATCTTCGAACCCTTCCCCCCTATGCCTCGCTCCCTCAACGGCATCACCGTCGACTACTTCTTCAAAACCTACCGCGAGAAACTAAAACTCGAGATCGTCACCGGGAAATCGGGACTTCAGCGGTTAATTAAAGAAAGTTCGATCAATCGACCGGCATTGGCTCTGACGGGGTTCTTTAAATATTTCGCCAACAAACGAATCCAGGTTCTGGGGGCAGCGGAGATGACCTACCTCAAATCAGTGTCAGCCGAGAAACAAGAGGAGGTGTTTCGTGAAATGGCCAAACGGCAGGTCCCTTGTTTCGTGCTGTCCCGCAACTACGTGGCGACTCAGGCCATGCTGAAAGTCTGTTCGGAAATGAATCTGCCCCTTTTCCGCACGCCGATGATCACCCGCCACCTGATCAATCTCGCGACCCTCTACGTCGATAACGAGTTCGCCCCCTTCACCTCCGAGCATGCCACCATGCTCGATATTAAAGGAGTCGGAGTGATGATTCGCGGCGATAGCGGAATCGGGAAGAGCGAATGTGCCCTCGCGCTGATCGAACGCGGATACTCCCTCGTCGCCGACGATCTCACTCATATCAAACTTCTCGATGAGCGCGATCTCATCGCGACCAGCCCTGAGTTGAATCGAGGCTACATGGAGTGCCGCGGCATCGGGATTATCAATATCGCGGAAATGTTCGGCGTGAAAAATGTGCGCCTCGACAAGCGGATCGATATGGTCGTCTCCCTGCATGAATGGACTCCCGATGTCGTTGAGGAACGCACCGGCCTCGAGGAAAATTTCTACGAAATTCTTGGGCAAAAAGTGCCGGAGGTTGACCTCTACGTTCGGCCTGGTCGGGACATCGCTCGCCTCGTGGAAGTGGCGGCTCTGGTTCAGGCTTTAAAATTAATCGGCCACGATCCCGCGCAAGAATTCAACGAACGTCTGATCAAGTATATGGCTGAAAAGAAGGGCGATCGCCGTAAAATAAGCTTATCGGAGCGACGGTCTGACTAAAAAACTACAAACGTGGGGATCACCGGGAAAACACCGCGCCACAGAATATCGGGCGGCGAGATTGCACCCAGTTGAATTTTGAGGCTACCTTGAGCCTTTCTATTGCACCTTCCCTATGGCAGACTTCCTCGATAACCCTCCTGAAAAAACCGACCCGTTTCGCGTCGAACGCGCGTATCTGGTCGGCGTCCAAAACCCGGATATGATCGCGGGCGATGCCGAAGAACTGCTCGCTGAGCTCAAAGAGTTAGTCGAAAACCTCGGCATCGGCGTCGTCGGATCAACCATCGCCAACCTGCGTAAACCCACTCCTGCCACTCTTCTCGGCAAAGGTAAAAAAGAGGAAATTATCGGCGAAGCGCGCCTCCTCGATTGTGACGTCATCGTTTTTGATCAAGGGCTGACTCCCGCCCAACAACGAAACTGGGAAAAAGACTCCGACATCACGGTAATCGACCGCCAAGAGGTCATCTTGGACATATTTGCTGACCGCGCTCAAACTCGCGAAGCCGTGCTACAGGTTGCTTTAGCTCGGATGGAATACTCCATGCCCCGTCTGACCCGGGCGTGGACTCACCTATCCCGCCAACGTGGCAAAGGCGCCATGAGTGGCGAAGGTGAGACCCAGCTCGAGAACGATCGTCGCATCGTTCGCGATCGCATCACTCGTCTGAAACGAGAGCTCAAAGAGGTTCAGCAACACCGGGGAGTTCAACGGGTCAAACGTCGCCGCATCCCTGTCCCCACCGCCGCGATCGTTGGTTACACCAACGCCGGTAAATCCTCCCTCCTTAATGCGCTGACGGGCTCGGACGTCGTGGCCGAAAATAAACTGTTTGCGACCCTCGACCCCACCACTCGCCAACTGCTCCTGCCGGGCAACCAGAAGCTGCTCTTGACCGATACCGTCGGATTCATCCGACGGCTGCCTCACGGTTTGGTCGAAGCTTTCAAAGCCACGCTGGAGGAGGCGATCGTATCCGAATTTCTGATTCACGTCCTAGACGTCACGGCGACCAGTGTTGCTGAACATCAAAAAACCACCAACCAGGTGCTGCAGGAACTAGGAGCCGACGATAGACCCAAACTCACCGTATTCAACAAAGTCGACGCCGCCACTCCTGAGCAGATTCACCGCGCCAAACTCTTAGTGCCCGATGCGCTATTTCTATCCGCGCAAACCGGCGAGGGTATTTCCGAACTCGCCCAACACTGCACCGACCTCATTCGTGAGACCTTTGGGAGCGCCGAACTTCTGGTTCCCCACGATCGCTACGATGTGATTGCTCGGCTCCATCAAGTCGGGCACGTCCAGGAGGAAGAGCCTTTAGATCACGGGGTGCGACTCATCGGACGGTTCCCCCCGGCCCAGCGGGGTGTCTTTGCTCCGTTCATCGTGTCCTCCTGATCCCCTCACCGCTTTTTCTACCCGCGTTATACCCCATGGCATTGTCTAATATCTATCTCCATGAGCTGCTGGAGTTTCTCCGCTTTCCACTCTTCAGCTTGGGGGAAAACCCCATCTCGATCCTCAGTATTCTGAAGCTCGTTTTTCTCTTCGCACTCGTGTTGGGCTCCGAGGCAGTGCTCCGCCGTCTTTTCGTGCGGCGGGTGCTTGCCCGCACCCATCTCGATGAGGGCATGCGATTCGCCATCGCTCGGATCGGCGGATATCTCTTCATCTCCATCGGGTTATATATCTCCCTTAAATTCGTCGGTATAGACTTGAGCTCTCTCGCCGTCTTGGCCGGAGCGATCGGTGTCGGATTGGGCTTCGGTCTCCAAAATATCGTCCACAACTTTATCTCCGGTATTATCATTCTAGCCGAACGACCCATCGCGATCGGTGACCGCGTCGAAGTCAACGGCGTGACCGGTCGAGTGAACCGCATTAACCTTCGCAGCACCATCGTAGTCACCAACGACAACATTTCGGTCATCGTGCCCAACTCGAGCTTCATCAGTGAACCCGTGGTCAATTGGAGTCACGGCGATCCCAAAGTTCGCCTCGGAATTCCCGTCGGAATTGCCTACGGATCCGACGTCGAAAAATTCAGAACCCTCATGACCGCCGTCGTCCTCGCTCACCCTCAAGTGCTCACCGACCCAGCGCCAAATATCTTTTTCATCGGATTCGGCGACAGTTCTCTCGATTTTGAACTGGGCGTTTGGACTGCTGAAATGGCGCAAAACCCGCGACGTTTTCGCAGCGAAATCAACTACGCCGTAGAGAAAGCTCTCCGCGAAAACGGTATCGAAATTCCATTCCCTCAACGCGACCTTCATATCCGCAGCGGCACATTACCCGTTCGCCAACTGCCTTCATCCTCTCCGGATTCCTGATCCCAAATCAATCCACAAAAGAATTCACTAGATCAATTCGCCGTGATTGTAGGGCAACCAAACGGTGACCGTCGTGCCGACCATCGGGATCGATTCGATCCTCACCTTCCCGTGCAACCGCCGGACGAGTGAGTAAACCACCGCCAACCCCAATCCTTGCGCCCCAGGGCGCGTCGTGAAGTAAGGATCAAAGACTCGGTCAATGTTTTTATCGACTATCCCTTCACCCGAATCCCGTAATCGGATTCGCAGATAGTCTCCTGGCTGCAGCAAAGAATCCCCCTCGGCGACAAATCTCTCCCGATCCAACGAGACGCCCAATTCTCCCCCCTTCGGCATCGCCTGCGTGGAATTGAAAAGCAGATTTCGAAACACCTGCCGCAGCATAGTGGCATCGGTCGAAATTTCCGACAGGGATTCATCCAACTGCCATCTCGGCACAATCGAATGCGGCAGTTCAAAATGTGTCACCAAATCTTCGAGCACTTTCCCCACTGCGACCATCGCAAGCTGTGGTTCAGCTCCCTCTGAGAATGCAGAAAGTTGACGGGCAAGATCCCGCGCGCGCAGTGAAGAAGCTCGTGCTTCATCCAACTGCGCCCGGACTTTCACCGGTAACCTGGCGTGTTTGGCGACCACCGCGATCCGCTCATGCGTCGAAGACAGTAATGTGCTAAAATCTTGCGCAATTCCCGCCGCCAGCGTGCCCAAAGACTCGAGGCGGGCGGCTCGATTCAAATCGGCTTCCAGTTGAGTTGCTCGCAGCATCTGTTCCTCGATTTGACGCGTTTGTAAAGCCACTCTGCCCCGCAACGATCGCACCCAAAAAAGAGCCGCCGCCATTGCGACCAACAACAACAAAACTCCCGCCAACCCTCGCTGCGGAGTCCACCACTGCGGCGGTCGTAACACCTCCATTTGATCCGACTCACTCAAAAGCACATAGAAACTAATCGGTTCGGCCCGATCATTGAAGTTGATCATGTAGACGCCTTTGACGTTCACCCGACTCCCCGCTGCCGGCAGTCTCACCGGTAACCCTCGCCCGTTCCCCTCCAAACGTATTTCGAAAACCGTGCGACCTGATTGCACGGCCGCGCGTTGCTTCCCGTCCAATTGATACCCTTCAAGAATCTTGCCCTCCAAACTCACGAGAAGCCCGTCGAGTTCTTTCCGAATATCCGCTGTGGGGTCGACCTGAACTGGCCACGAAAGATGCCCTGTTCCCACTTTTCGGTATTCCGCCTCGCGCAACACCGCTCTCCCGCCCTCTCGACCGAAGAAGCCCACGACCTCGATTCTATCTCCTCGTTGCACCGATTCATCCTGACGCGTCAGAACCATCAATACCGAATCCCCGTCTTCGATCACGATTCGACCTTCGGGAGACCAGTGCAAAACCGTCCCCTCGATCTTAATTCGGCGATACGGGTTGAGGGAGGCACTAAACAAACCCACTTCGTCCAATGCACTGGTGGGGCCGGCAAATACATCGCCGACTTTATCTTCAAAAACGTGTACATGTTGTCGGTCCGCCACCCAAAGATCGAGGCCGACAAGTTTTCGTTTTTCGTCCGTGACCGCAGCGACCACCCCGTGAAAAGTCACCACTTCCCCCTGTAAATCACCCACTGCCGTGTCTCCCGGCAGCCGCACGGACATCGGACCAGCATTCGTTGAAAGATCCACTCGGATCCACCCCAACTCACGTCTCAATCCAAAAACGTAACCCGACATTTCCACCCATTGAGCTTCTTCGATTCCGGTTAACGCCTGCTCGATGGTTGTTTTTTTCGCCACCGGCAACCCTATCTCGCCAATTTGGCGCACCATGCTCGCCTTGATTTGAGGCGCAAACCCGCTGGCGAATGTGCTGCCTTCTACTCGCACAAGTGCCCCCGGCAGCGGCGGAAGCTCATTCGAACTTGACCGGGTAACCCGCAAACCGCCAGTTGCATCCTGCAGGAAAAAGACCATCGACTGTGGACTCGACCACGTGACCACCCCCTCCAATCGCACGTCATCTCCTCCGGCAACTTCTTCCGGGGTGAGTTCCCGCACCGAGGCCGTGACCCGGTGCATCATTCGATGGGACCTTTCGCCAAATTCCGTCTCGAGGTCACTATTTGCCGATCTTACCCAAGCACGTTTCAGACTGCGCCCGATTCCTATTACTTCGGGGTAGCCAACGACCTCAACCGTATCACCCTGCTGCCAAAACTCCGTCTGCGCCAACTCGACCGCAACCTGCCCGCTGTCATCTCGAAGAAAAAGCGTCTTTCCTGACACGCCGCCCACCACTTCACCTACGATTCGAACCGGTTGTTGAGTCGGCGCACTGCTTAGACCCTCCACTTTCGTTGCCGGAATTTCGAATTCCGGAGCGTTTAAAATGTGAGCCTCGAAGCTAATTTCTTCAACATTAGGGCAAAATAGCTCTATCCGCCGAAGCTCGCCATTGGGCTCAAATTTCGGGCCATACACTCCCCTCACTCGCACGACGCTGCCCGTCAATTGAGGCACCGCCTGGGCGGGGTCCACCGGGATCCACACCATTACCGCATAGCCATCACTCGCGATATTCAGGCTCATATGACTCTCGCCATCAATGTCTTGAGCGGAGACGAGTCCTCGAATCTCCACCGCTTCATTCAGGGTGCTCCGGTGATCTATCTCCGCCAAATTCACGGGCAAGACCGGATGGTTCGATTTCCCGATCACCTCTATGGACGCTCCTTTTATCCAAAACTCATTACCGGGGGCGTGGGTGATGCCCGTGACGAGAATAGTTTGGCCTGACATAATCGGGAGTGGTTCGTCAGTAGAAATGTATTCCACCCAGTCGCCATCCGAGACGTGAAGAATTTTCCAGATCGGGTCATAATAGAGCACGTCAAACACATACCGATACGGAATCCCCGCATCCTTAAGTCCCGTTTCAGTGGTCCAAAATGCCTCTATCGACGTAATCGTGGTCGGTTGCGGGCGTTCCTCAGATTGCCCCCACGAGATCACCGCGACCGAGCCGCAGACTACCCCCTGGAAAAAAACCCTGCGGACAATTCTTAACTTGGACCAAACAGACCATGGTCTTTTGTTTTAGAAAGAAGAAGAGATGGCGCGCAGGGCGATTTTGGGGGAGTGTTGGCAGGATTCGAAGACTTGAGGCAGAGGTAGGTCGGGCCAGTGGTCGGCGCAGATACGCAGCAGCAGGCTGCGTAAAATGGCGAGGTTGGCCAGTGCGTTGACATTGCGGGTGCGCGTCTGGTCTTCGCGCCAGCACATGTCGCGTCGCCAGTGGTTGCGGATTTCGACGCCACCCCAATGTCCGCGGATTAGTGCGAGCATTTGAGCGGGAGTCTTTTCGTCGGGGTCAAAACTACTGGCGTAGGCGCGCTGTTCGCGACTTTCGGTGCCGTCGCGTTTTCGCACCGTGGTTTTATCAACGAGCAC
>Ga0209390_10001207_pt1 | contig 51008 bp, 52 predicted proteins | sample BON01_FD_187212 | JGI IMG/M metagenome (GOLD analysis project Ga0209390, IMG submission 187212) | Freshwater microbial communities from Lake Bonney liftoff mats and glacier meltwater in Antarctica - BON-01 (SPAdes) (version 2) | ecosystem: Environmental > Aquatic > Freshwater > Ice > Glacier...
AAATGCGCCCACATGTAATTGCCACCGAAAAGTACAGAGACTGTAATAAAAAGTGCAGTGTGAGACTTAACTACTTTTGTCTCGGCTATGGTCATCGATTATCTAGCGCAAGCGAAGCAAGTGCCGCATTAACTATTGCTCCCGAAGACAAATCGTTGATGTTGTAAAGATCTTTAATCGTTCCAGACTGTCCGAATGAATCCACGCCAAGTGAGACGCAAGGCACTCCAATGGCAGAACCCATCCAAGCCATAGCGTGACTCGACGCATCCTGAATCGTCACTATCGGCGCGCGATCACCAATGACTGACCAAAGTGGACCAGGAAGTGATGGCGCAGACGCAGTGCGAACCGCTTGGCGCAGAGTTCGTTGCCATGCGCCGTACCAGCGATCGGCGCTCGTTACATCTACGACGTGAGCTGCGACGCCCTCGCTGCAAAGCTCGTTTGCTGCCGCCAACACTTCTGGCATAACTGCCCCTGATGCAACTAAGTGAACCATTGGTACGCGCTCACTGTCATCAGCTCCGCGTAAATCTGGATACTGCTCGAAAGCATCAAATAATCGGTAACCACCAGACATCACTTGGCGACGCAAAACAGCGTCCCCAATTCGCTTGCGCGCTGCTTCAAACGGCGCTTGATCCAGTGGTCTAGTCGTCAATCGGAAATAAAATGCACCGTCATCATATGGCGCTGCGGTTTTTTGGCTCGATGGCCCAGCGGCCACGCGAGTTATTGCATCAGCTAACAACCAACTCAAAGCCGTTCCATACGTTGGTTCAATGAAAGTTACTCCTGGCAACTCCATACCGATGGAGGCCGTAATCGTCGACTGGTGTGCGCCACCTTCTGGTGCAAGCGTTACTCCACTTGGCGTGCCAGCAATGATGAAGCGGGACGCCGAGTAGGTTCCGTAAATAAAGGCATCAAGACCGCGCGCTACAAATGGATCGTAAACAGTTCCAATCGGAATTAGCGGTTGATCGGATAAGTCCCACGACAAACCAAGTTGACCTAGCAATAGGAATAGATTCATCTCACTAATGCCAAGTTCAATATGCTGGCCAGTTGGACCTTCAGCCCACTTAAGCATTGGGTCCTCGTTCCAAGCCCGGCGCTCTGTTGGGGAATAGATGCCATTGCGATTGATAAATCCAGCCAAGTTTGTTGACGTCGCCACATCAGGAGCAGTTGTCACCAAGTACTTATTAATTTCCTCAATTCGCGAAAGGTCAACTAATACTCGACCAAACGCTTCTTGGGTACTTAGGGGCTTGGTGCCAGTTGCAACTTCTGGGGCTGGAACATTTAGTTCCACACCTTTATGAATTAGTGGCTTATGTAAAAGTTGACGACGTTGCGCAGCTAATACACCGGCCGTACTTTGTGGTTCAAATGCCGACCATTCATTTTGCTTGGTTAACCCAAGTTCACTGCGGAAAGTGTCTACTTGCTCGCCAGTAAGCAAGGCTGAATGATTGCGTGGATTTCCTGCCATTGGCAGACCCCAGCCCTTAATTGTGTAGGCAAAAACCACACTTGGACGATCTGTGACTGAGTCGCACAAATCAAAAGCATCGCGCAGACTATCTAAGTTGTGGCCACCTAAGTCTGTGACTAATTCATAGAGTTCGGTGTCTGTTATTGCAGCTACTGAAAGTCCAACCTCAGATGGCGCCCCATCTAAGAAGCGCTCACGCAATTCTGTGCCTCGGAAACCAAACAAGGATTGATACTGCTCGTTAGCCATGGCATCAATCCAGGATTCCAACTCCTTGCCAAATGGCATTTCAAATTTTGCTTGCAATTTCTTGCCGTACTTCACTTCCACTACATGCCAACCAGCCGCTTCAAACTGAGCTCGCCATTGCACAATTCGAATTCCTGGAATTACGCGGTCAAGGGACTGCCGATTGAAGTCAACGACCCACATCACATTTCCAAGTTCAGTGGTTGCTGGATCGGCAACTGCTTCCCAAACGTTGCCTTCATCTAATTCCGCATCACCAATTAATGCGATGAAGCGTGACGCTGGACGCTCGCCAAAATGGGAATCCACATAACGGCGGGTTGCTGCTGCAAACAATGGCGCCGCTGCGCCAAGTCCAACTGAACCAGTTGAAAAATCTGGAGTGTCAGGATCTTTGGTGCGCGATGGATAGGACTGCAGGCCACCAAATTCGCGAAGGCGCGTTAGGTAACTCTCATCTAGATTTCCAAGTAAGTACTGAATCGCATGAAACACCGGTGAAGCATGTGGCTTTACACTAACTCGATCTGGTCCATCCAAGTGATCAAAATAAAGCGCAGTCATGATCGAGGTCAGGGACGCACTCGATGCTTGGTGACCGCCTACTTTTACGTCATCTTTTTCGACGCGCTCTCGGTTTGCGAAGTCCACCATGCGAACGGCTAGCCATAAAACCCGGCGCTGGATCTGAGCCAGAAGTTCGGTATCGACACGTTGCTTTGTCATGCTAATTCCTTCATGGTTGCGGGACTGGCATCAAATTTGCGTAGTGATACGGCAGCCATAACTGAGCATATCGCCATTACTGTCCAAGCTGCCTGCCAACTGAAAGATTGGACAATCCGAGACATGATGATCGGCGATAATCCTCCAGCAGCAAAAATAAAGCTATGAAGCACGCCTTGCGTGTAGCCAACTCGTTGCGCAGGAACTGCAACTACTGCTGTCGTAAAAAGTAATCCATTCCAACCCATTGCAACTATCCCTGCCAGAAACAGAAGTGGCACAACTATCCGATACTGCTCGAGTACTGCGCAAAGCAAAAGTAAAACTGCGCCCAACAACGCAATCACAATTTGGAACTTAATTCGCTTATCTGGATAGCGATCGCTCATAACTCCCAAACGAATCCGAAGTGGAATTACACACGCCATCATTAGCGCGTACAACTGACCCGCATTAGTAGGTGTCCAGCCTCGACTTGAACTCAAATACAACGTTAAAAGTGCAACAATTCCAAGTTGAGTTAAACAAAAGAAGGCTGCTGCAATAAGAATTGGTGCGAGTCTTCGCCAATTTACGGGTGGTAAATTTTCAGCGCTCATTCGTGGCGGCTCTGGAATTCCCACTGGTGCAAAAATTACGAACAATCCACCTAGGACAATTAATGCCGCTAGCGCATAAAGCGCAGCACTAAGCCCGTAAGAAACAGCAAGACCCGTAAGCACTAGGCCACCAATTACCCCGCCGACTGGAACTGCGGCTTGTCGAGTTGATAGCGCGAAACCAATGTTTCCAAGATAGACAAAGTTTCTAGCTAAGCCTTTGGTCATTGCAACTGTCGGCGCAGCCATCATGATGCCCGCAAAAATTATGGCAAAGTGCGCGACTTGCGAAGTCTTAAAAAATGCCGCGATTGCAAAGCAAGTCGCTGTTCCAAGCAGTCCGATGACAGCCACTAACCGATCATTGATGCGGTCTGCCAATTTTCCCCAGAAAATAACAGCAGTAGCAGTTCCTAAGCTAATCGTGCCAAGTAACAATCCAACACCGGCTGTAGTCAGATTAAATGTACTTGCCAAAATTGGCCCAAGCGCAGGAAGTCCTTGTTGCGCTGTGGATACTACTAATTGCGCCGCGACAGCTGCGGTTAAAATTCCAAGCGCGTCGCGGCGCAATTTATCCGCAGCTGCTTTAGGCATGTGTTATCGAGATGCGAGCGTGTGACGTGACATTACGATTCGCTGAACTTGATTTGTGCCTTCATAAATTTGCGTAATTTTAGCATCTCGCATCATTCGCTCGACCGGATAATCACGCGAGTAACCATAGCCACCCAGCAACTGCACAGCGTCCGTTGTAATTTCCATTGCCACATCTGATGCAAAGCACTTACTCGCGGCGCCAAAGAAAGTTAAGTCAGCATCGCCACGTTCGCTTCTGGCAGCTGCAGCGTAAGTGAGCTGACGCGCTGCTTCAAGTTTCATTGACATGTCAGCAACCATGAATTGGATGCCTTGGAAGTCAGCAATGGCTTTACCAAATTGCTTTCGTTCCTTGATGTACCCAGCAGCAAAATCCAATGCGCCTTGCGCAATTCCAACTGCTTGCGCAGCAATAGCAATTCGGCTGTGATCCAAGGTATTCATCGCAATGCTAAAGCCACCTCCTACATCACCAATTCGGCGCGTGTCAGGAATAACGACATTATCTAAATAAACCTCACGGGTTGGTGAACCTTTAATTCCAAGCTTTTTCTCTGGCGCTCCAAAACTTACACCCACGTCATCTTTCTTAACGATGAAAGCAGTAATTCCACCACGGGTGCCTTTTTCTTTATCTGTAACTGCAAGGACTGTGTAAATTTCACTTTCCCCAGCATTAGTAATCCATTTCTTAGAACCATTTAACGTCCAAGAATCACCAGTTGCATCTGCTGTCGTCTTCATCGCACCTGCGTCACTACCGGCATCTGTTTCAGAAAGTGCGTATGACCACAACGTTTCACCTGAAGCCAGTCCTGGCAAAAATTCTTTCTTAAGTTCCTCGCTACCACTCATGATTACCGGCAGGGAGGCAAGTTTGTTAACCCCTGGAATCAAACTGCTCGAGGCACAGGCCCGTGCTACTTCTTCTACAACTATCGCGTATGCCAAGGCGTCACCTTGTGCGCCGCCATATGCCTCGGGCACATGGATAGCTTGAAGTTCTGCTGCGCGAAGCGCGTCGTATGCCTCTTGTGGGAACCGCGCATCTTCATCTACTTCCGCAGCAAACGGCGCAATCTTGTTTTCTGCCAGGGAACGAACTACTGATCGCAACTCTTCATGTTCTTCGCTGGTCTGAAAGAAGTCGAAATTAGTCAAAGTTGCTCCTAAAAAGGCGGATTGCATACAATCTTGCCACTTTTAGAACACATTCGCTATCGGAACCCTTGATTAAGTCAAAATCCAGCAAGAATTTGGGAATAGATGTATACAAGAAGTGGGATTTTCTTTAATTGGAGGACAAGTGTCAGAAGCATTTAGCAACGCAGGTTACGGTCAAGGCGAAGTTGGCTGGGGCACTCGTCCCGCGATTGTTGCAGTTGATTTCCAAATGGCATTTTGTGACCCCAAATACGCACTTGGGCGAAGTGCACATGCCCAGAGGGCTATCTCCAATGCAGCTCGGCTGTTTCCGGCGGCGCGCGCGGCAGGAATTCCAGTAATTCACACAGCTGTTGCTTGGTCTACTGATACCGAGTTTGCCCGCTGGAAAGTGCCAGCATTACGCGACATCCATCCGGGTTCCTACGAAGCCAAAATCCATCCAGATCTTTGGAGCGATGACGACGTCTACATACTTAAGCGCTTCCCATCAGCGTTCTTTGGCACTGACTTAAGTTCGATTCTTACGACCAACAACATCGATACCGTTCTAGTTACCGGAGTAACGACTTCCGGATGTGTTCGCGCCACAATTGTGGATTCGTTTTCTCATGGATTCCGAACGATTGCAATTGATGATGCGTGTGGCGATCAAGATGCGGGTCCCCATGATGCAAACATGCAAGATGTTGGCCGACGTTATGCAGATGTAATTCAAACTGACGAAGCGATAAGCAAAATAAACAGCCTCGCCTTAATTTCTTAAGTAATGAAATCTGGCGCGGTCTGCTTCACTGGAAGATTTCAACCGTTTCATAAGCAACATCTTGAGGTCGTGGAAGCAATTCGAGATGATTACGCGCACGTCATAATTGGCATCACTAATCCAGACCTAACGAAATTAAGCGAACACGTAGAAAGTTCCCATCGTCATACCGATCAGTCGAATCCTTTTGACTTTGAGACAAGACGCGAAATTGTTTTGGCTTCTCTTGGTGACCTAACTGACATCGAGATAATTCCGCTTGATTTGGAGACTCCAGACTCATGGCAGGTTCCAAGTGAGACTACGTTTGCACTTCGAATTTTTAGCCCCTGGGAATTAAGCAAGCAAGTTTTATTTGAATTAAATGGTTACGCCACTCAACTGATCGCGCCACCGGAAAATAAGTTATCTGCAAGCTCGATTCGCGAACAGTTGGCGTCTGGAGATATAAGTTGGCAAGAACAAGTTTGTCCGGGTGCTTTCGAACAAATTTTGACAGCTTGGAATAATGCCGTTGCGCTAAGAGTTGGTAGTTAATTGTGAAACCCGCTCCGATGTGGGATGACCGCTCTCCGATAATGCTCATAACTTTGGATGGCTTAGGTGATCGACCAAGTCCAAAACTTGCAAATCAAACACCACTTGCTGCAGCGCGCACTCCAATACTTGATCAACTCACCAAGGCTGGCGTTAGCGGGATTCATCAACCGTTTGGATTAGGTCGGGCCACCTCAAGTGAGCGAAGTCATTGGGCGATGTTTGGCCAAACAGCAACTTTTCCAGGGCGGGCTTACTTGGAAGCACTTGGATCCAACATAGCTATACCTAACGGGTCACCACTTTTTCACTTATCCCTTCGTCCAGCAGAATTTAACGGCTCGCAACTTCATGCAGTTGGTCGTGTGTCACAGGCAGATAGTGCGGATTGTGAACTTTTGTTTGCTGACTTGCGTTTAATAAATCACGAACTTTCACCACTGTTACATCCTCTGCGAACTGGTGAATGTATTTTGGAGGCAGCCAATCTTGGAACGCATGAAATAAGCGATAGTGATCCGCTCTTTGGTCATATTCACCCAGTGTTGTTGCCCGTCGCCCTTGTTGATGCAAATGATGCATCTACTGCCCAAACCTCAGCAGATTTACTAACGAGTTGGGTGCGTTCAGCAGTTGCATTACTTCGCAACCATCCCGTAAATGATTCTCGAGTTGCCGCCGGAAAGCTCCCGCTCCTTGCACCAGTAACAAAGTGGGCCAGCCTGAGTCAGAGCATGGATTCATTCGAGACAGTCACTGGATTGAGCGGCGCTGCTGTTACCAGTTCGGCCCTCTACCGAGGACTTGCCGATGTTTTAGGCATGACCAAGGTTCACATTCCAAGTGATTTAACAGATGTGCAGGGTGATTTTGCAGCCCGACTAAATGCGGGAATTGAACTTACTGACGAGTATTCCTTTGTTCATGTGCACACTAAAGCAACTGATGAAGCTGGTCACACTAAAGATCCTGAACTTAAACGTGAAGTAATAGAAGCGATCGATCGAGCATGCGAACCGTTGTTGAAACTTTACCAATCAGTAACCATTGCTATTACTGGAGATCATGCGACGCCAACTAGTGGTGGCATGATGCATTCAGCACATCCAACATCATTGATCATGATTGGCCCGCACGTTAATCCAGATCAAAGTTTTATTTGCAGTGAGCAAAATCATGAGACCGGGCAATTGGGAAATGTGCAAGCCAGTGACATACTTCCGTTATTGGCACATTACTCACATCGAGCAAGTTTTATTGGGCACAACATTGGATCACATAGGACAATTGCATTACCAGATAGTCCAGCAACATTAGATTTTTTATAGCTTGTTTAAAAATTAAAGCGAACACCAAACCGAAAGAAAAGGAACCGTATGACTAAGGCAACTACTTCACCGCTTGACGTTGAATTACATATTCCAGCCCACCTCGACTCTGTGATCGCGGAGGTAACATCACTTTATGAAACCCAAGTTGCCCCACGAGAGGCTGCGCTCAAGCATCGCTTAAAAGATCAATCCAAGTTTTTAGATGAGCAAGGTCGCTTGCACCCAGAAATCATTGCTGCACGCCGCGAAATTATGGCGGCTTCAGGCGCCCAAAATATTTACAGTGCGCACTTGCCTGAGTCACTTGGTGGACGTGGCCTTGGCCGTGAAGACATGATTTATGTGGAAGAGCATGTATACGGCTACGGCGTCGACCTTAATCCTGCGTTGCTTTCTTGGTCTGAAGGTGCAACTCCTCGATTACTTAAAGCTCACCCACATCAAAAAGAACAGTTCACTGCTCCATTAGTTAAAGGCTTAAAAACCAGTTTGCACGGTGTGACTGAAACTGGAGCAGGCTCCAATCTTTACGACATGAAAACTAATGCTGTCCGCAAAGGATCTGACTGGGTACTTAACGGCACAAAGGCATACATCACAAATTATTTTGATGCTGACGTTGCGCAAGTGCTTGCAATCACAAATCCTGGTGGTGGCCGGCAATCATTTACTTATTTCATGTTTGACACCAAAGAATATTTAGGTAAGGGCTACGAAATCGGGCAGCTCTATCAAACTATGTTTGGCGATGGTTACACCGGAGAAATTCACTTTAAAGATATGGTGTTGCCAGAAAGCGCAGTTTTGGGTGAAGTCAATGGTGGCTTTGATATTGCAGTTATGTCATTTAACTACACCCGGATGCGACGTGCTGGAATGTGCTCAGGTTGGTCGAAGTACTTAATTGAAAAAACTTTGGAGCGCGTAAAGACTCGCGTAGTCGGAGGCGAACCACTCGGCGCTAAACAAGGCATTCAATGGATGATCGCTGACATGTATTTGGATTGGCAACAAACTCGCTCACTTTCTCTTGACGTCGCTCGCGCCATTGATACCCCTGGACCATGGTGGAATCTGCCTCGACCAAGTGATGAAGTGCGACGAATTTGTTCCTTAAAATTAAGTAATGACGAGTCGTTCTACCGAGTGGCTGATCGTGCACTTCAAATTCACGGTGGACTTGGAGTTCTCAGAGATACCGACATTAACAAACTGTTCCAAATCGCCAGAAACCTTCGGATCCCTGGTGGTACCGATGAAGTACAGCGCACAACTATTGCCGAAACTCTCGGCCTACGATTCAACTAGGAGTGGTCATGAGTAAATCCCAAACTTTAGCTGAAGTAATTGGCGATTGGGCAACCGATGTACAAATCTCAGACGTGCCATCACACGTACAAGAACAGGCATTGCTGAATATTCTTGACGCTGTTGGAATTGCATTCGCCTCAACCAATTACGATTTTGCGACAAAAAGTATCGCTGCAACCGTTGCACTTGGAACCGGGCCACGCGGTGCAATTGCCTGCACTGAGCGCTTTACCGTTCGCGATCAAGCAATGCTAAATGGCATTTTGATACATGGCCTAGATTTTGATGACACTCATGTGCCTGGCGTTATTCATGCGACCGCAAGCGCAGTACCGACAGCTATTGCCATTGCTGACGATCGAGAACTAAGCGGTAACGATTTAGTTTTAGGTTTCCTTGTTGCCCTAGAAATCGGCGCCCGAGTTGGCACTGCTGCCAACGGCGGGTTTCATGCCCAAGGATTTCACCCAACAGGTCTAGCTGGCGCATTTGGCGCTGCAACTGCAGCAGCAAAAATGATTGGACTGGATTCGTACGGCATCGCCAGCGCACAAGGAATAGTTGGCTCCCTTGCCTCGGGCTCGATGGAATTCCTAGAAACCGGTGCCTGGACTAAGCGTCTGCATCCAGGTTGGGCTGCCGTTTGCGGAATTACCGCAGCGCAACTTGCAAAAGCAAAATTTGAAGCACCACTTGCAATTTATGAAGGAAGATTTGGTTTATACAATTCCCACACTCCTGCCGGCCATAACACTGACGTTTCTGCAGTTGCTGCGGATTTAGGTACTGCGTGGGAATTGTTGCGGGTTGCCATTAAGCCTTACGCTGCCTGTCACTTCACGCATGCATGTATTGACATCGCAATTGAATTGGTAACGCAAAATAATTTGCAAGCCGCTGACATTGAGTCTGTGCTAACTATCATTCCGGCGCAAGTAGTACCAGTGGTTTCTGAGCCAGCGAAATCCAAGTTAACTCCTCGCAGTGATTATGACGCAAAATTCTCATTGCCATTTATCGTTGCAACCGCAATCGCAAAGCGTCGCTTCACGTTAGTTGACCTCGAGGATGACTGCTTAGTGGATCCAGAACTCTTGGCGTTAGCTGAGAAGGTTTCCTACCAAAATGATCCGAATCCTACTTTTCCAAAATACTTTCATGGTGAAGTTGTCATCAAAACAAAAGATGGTCGCACTTTCACTAAGCGCGAGGATGTTAATCGTGGGGCTGATGAAAGACCACTTTTGGCCAGCGAAGTTGAAGGCAAGTTCCGAGACAACATGGAACTTGTAACTGACAATAAGGTAGCGGATCGAGTTCTGAACGCCGTTATGTCATTACCAAGCACAAAAAATTCACGGGACTTTGTCGAGGCACTTCGGCTGCAATGACACTTGACCTAACAACGGGTAACTTACGCAACTTAACATCGTGCGGTGGGTGCGCAGCTAAGGCTGATAGCTCACTTCTTAAGTCATTGCGCCTAGCTGCTGTTGGTTGTGAACATTCTGACACTGTGATCGGCTTAACAGAGCCAGATGACGCCGCCGTTGTTTCGATAAATGAAACTACATCGCTAATCACGACTGTTGACTTTTTTCCACCAGTTGTTGGGGATGCTTTCGACTACGGCTACGTGAGTGCACTAAACGCATTGTCAGACATTTATGCAATGGGTGGCACCCCTAGAACTGCATTACTTATCTGTGGGTTTCCAAGTGACATGTCAGAGGAAGACATGGTTGCGTGTGTAACTGGAGCTAAGCAAGCTTGCCAGGAATCTAGTGTGGAAATTGTTGGCGGTCATACGGTTCGAGTCAGTGAAGCCGTTTTTGGATTGGCAGCAACTGGATACGTTCACCCGAAAGCCATCTGGCGTAAAACTGGGATGCAATCTGGAGACATCCTCATGCTTTCCAAGCCGCTGGGAACTGGGGTATTACTGGCAACGCGTGATGATTTAGATGAACAAAGTGCACTAGTAATAATGCGAATTTCTAACCAAGCTGCGCGCGATGCACTTGCTAGCTGCGGCGATCAAGTGCACGCCGTAACTGACGTAACTGGGTATGGCTTAATTGGTCACATGTCTGAAATGCTTGCGCAAGAAGATTTTGACGTTCACTTAACTTTGACAAAGACTGCAGTCTTGCCCCAGGCCGTCAAACTCCTTGCGGCGGGGATTCGCACCTCAGCAGACGTGCGAAATCGCACTTCAAGTGACTCATTTACTAAAGGCCTCACTGGGCATTTCTCGGAAGCGATTCTTTTTGACCCCCAAACAAATGGCGGACTACTGGCTAGCGTCAACCCTTCAATGCAAGGGGAACTCGAGGGCAAGGGATTTTTCCCACTCGGTAAAATTACTATTGGGTCTGGAATTGTGCACCTAGCAGTAAATGAATTTTGTAATAGCTAGTCATCAAACAAAAAGGATAAATAATGCCACTTCCACTTTCGGGGATCACCATACTCTCACTAGAGCAATTTGGCGCCGGACCCTTTGGCACAGTTCACCTCGCTGATCTAGGCGCGCGCGTCATAAAGATTGAAGACCCCAATTCTGGTGGCGACGTTGGGCGCTATGTGCCGCCTTATGCGCATGAAGAGGATTCACTTTTTTTCGAAACGTTTAACCGAAACAAAGAATCGATCTCACTTGATTTATCAAGTCCGAGTGGTCGCGCCACTTTTGAAGACTTGGTAAAGCAAAGTGATGCGGTGTATTCGAACTTGCGCGGCGACGTTCCTGCAAAACTTAAAATTACCTACGATGACCTCAAGCATTTGAATCCAGCGATAGTTTGTTGCTCCCTTAGTGGCTTTGGTATGTCTGGTCCTAGGTCTAACGAGCCTGGTTATGACTACATGCTGCAAGGACTTGCAGGTTGGATGTCACTAACTGGTGAACCCGATGGCCCACCAACAAAGAGTGGGCTTTCACTTGTAGATTTCTCCGGCGGATTTGTTGCCGCGCTTGCTTTAATAAGTGGCATTCACGCCTCTCGACGTGACGGCATCGGGATGGACTGCGACGTATCTCTTTATGACACTGCGCTTTCCATGACTACCTACATTGGGTCTTGGCATTTATCTGGCGGTCACGAGCCGCTTCGGCACTCACACTCAGCCCATCCATCACTAGTTCCATTCCAAGTTTTTCAAACTAAGGACGATTGGGTTGTTATTGGTTGCGCTAAGGAGAAATTTTATGAACGTCTCTGCGAGGTAATTGGACGTCCAGACCTAGCGACTAACCCAGATTTTATTAATTTCACAAAGCGTTACGAAAACCGAGACGCACTGGTTAGTCAGCTAGATGACATCTTCAAAACGCGAACAACCAAAGACTGGCTAGCTGATCTTGTGCCTGCTGGTGTGCCAAGTTCTCCCGTCAACACCATTGAGCAGGCCTTCAAGGAAGAGCACACCATTGCCCGACAAATGATTGCAAGCAGTGAGCACGAGTATTTTGGCAAGCTCCGCACCCCAGCATCACCAGTAAATGTTGGTCCAAAGCGACAAAAATATTCTCGGGCGCCAAAACGTGGCGAGCATACGATTTCAGTACTAAAAGAACTACTTGATCTAACTGATGAGCAAATTTCTGCGCTAAAAACTACTGGAGCATTTGGAGCAGCTGATGACTGAATGGAATGGCCCTGCTTATGATGCTCTCCCTTTACCTCATCAAGAGTGGGGTAAGCGAACTATTGCAGCACTGAATTTGCAACCAAATGAAACTTTGCTGGATGCCGGTTCTGGAACTGGCCGAGATGCCCAAGTTGCTCTGGAAACTCTCACTTCTGGAAATTTAATTTGTGTTGACCAGAGCAGCACCATGCTGGATCAATGTCGAGCTGGCATTGGATCTGATCCTAGGGTGAGGATTGCCCAGGGCGACTTAGATCTTCCGCTGCCCGTTGAACCAAACAGCGCAGATGCGATCATGTCCGTTGCTGCGCTGCACTGGCTAGCCGGTCACAATAACGTTTGGCGCAATTTCTTTGCTGTCCTTAAGCCAGGTGGCAGGCTGGCAACGGATGCTGGTGGATTTGGAAATCTAGATCGCACGCTCAAACTAGCGAATGAACTATTTCCGCGGACCAGCTTTCCAAGTTGGTACTACGCCAACGTCGAAGACACCACATCATTATTAGTGGAAGCTGGATTCACCAATGTTGAAGTTGAGCTGCGGCCGCACCCAACCGTTTTGCCAAGTAATGAAACGCTGATTGCGTACTTACAAACTTTGGTTTTTAGAGACTGGTCACTGACCCAGATTGAGGCTCTTGCCGAAGCCATGACGGATAACACCTTGGATTACGTTCGCTTAGAAGTTCGGGCCACTAAGCCTTGACCAACGCTTTTGAGCTTCAAAGTTTTCAACTTGGAGTTCGATCGTTATTAGCGATTTTTGTCAGGCTGTAATTCAATGCCAAGAATTCGTACGCCATTCACATCAAGCAAGCTCTGATCCATGTTTAATAGTGCATGCTTAAAGCGATCAACATCTGCGACGTTGCCCTTATTCCTAGTGCGAATATCTAGCTCTATCGTCACGCGTAAGTCTTGAGCTTTACCGAGTGTTACGTCCGCTGCTTTAGCCATCTTCTCTGCAACTAATGCAGTGATTTCGCCGCGGGCAACCATGGCAGACAAGCTGGCAGACAGTTCGGTCTTCCACTTCTCGGCATCCTTAGGTCCCAAGTAAACCGGTTCATTATTACCAACGTAATGTGGACGCCAAACAAAGAATGAACTTAGTTCGCCCGTTGGAATCAGATTATATTCTCGTTCAACTTTTACAACGCGAGGGCCAGGATATGGCAACACAGTGTTTTGCATACCGACGGTGTGTGGGAACCAGCGGTATTCGCGCTTCACGAAGCCAACAGTGTGTGGACTCCAAACAAACGTTGCAGCTTGCTTTTCGTACTGCACCGGCGGCTTTGCAGGTGCCGGCCACTCGATATGAGTCTTGAAACCAACTTTGTGCGGTGACCAAGTGTAATTTCGGGTGACGTGTAGGTACGGGCCTTTAAGACCATTCATGTGTGGTCGCCAGACGAAGCCGCGCTTAATGCCGCCACCCTTACGAGTTCCCAAGTAACTAAGTTCTACGATCTTTTCTGGAGTTAATTCCCTGCCAGTTAAATCCGCAACAACTTTGCCGTCAGCAAAAATCAGAACTCGGTTACAGATGTTTGCTAAGTCTTCATGTTCCGCAGATGCCACGATAACTCCAGCGCCAGCGCGGGCAGCATCTGCGATCTTGCCAAAAATTGCTGCCTTACTTCCGACATCCACACCTTGTGTTGGTTCATGCAAAAGAAGTATATCTGGCTTAATTTGGATCCATTTTGCCAATAAGGCCTTCTGTTGGTTACCACCAGAAAGTTTGCGAAGTTCGATACCTGGAACTGGTGGGTTCACATCAAAGCGACGCAGTAACTCGCCTACATCTTTCTTTAATTTATCGCGCCGCAACAATCCGCCACTAAAGTACTGGCTCAAAACTGGCATGCCAACGTTGTCCGTCAAAGTTGCCAATAGCACGCCACTTGCTCCGGTGCGATCCCCAGGAAGCAGGGCAACGCCTTGCTTCACAGCTTTTCTTGGGCTTAAATCTTCTTTTTCAAACTTCTTGTTTTTTATGGTGATAGTTCCATCGCTATGTTCTAGCGCACCGAATAACGCATAAGGAACTTGATCGTGTCCGGCGCCCATTAGCCCCGTCATTCCAAGTACCTCACCACGACGCAATGTGATGTTTAGTTTTGGAATACTTCCAGCGGCCATATTTTTTGTTGACAGTACAACTTCTTTAGATGGCGATGGCACATGATCTGGGTAGAACGCATTCAAGGACTGTCCCAAAATCATCGAGACTAAGTCAGCTTCCTTAGTTTCGCGAGTGTTAACTGTTGCGACCTTGCGACCGTCGCGAAGCACCGAAATTCGATCAGTTAAATTCAAAATTTCATCGGTTCGGTGGCTAATAAAAACTACACCTGTTCCTTGGCGAGTTACTTTTTTCACTGCGTCAAAAAGTTTGTCAACTGATTCACTTGGCAAATAAGCAGTTGGTTCATCCAGTACTAATACGTGACCTTCCGGATTCGTTGCGATCTCTCGGATTGCCCGAGCAATCGCAACAATTGCGCGATCAACTGGTGGCAGTGCACCAACAGGAGTAAGTGGATCCCACTTCAATCCAAATTGGGATAGTTGATATGCAACAGTACTTTTTTCATCAGCCCATGGAATCTTTGAAAGTCCACGGCGGCGCCAAGTGCCTAAGCGCAAGTTTTCTAAAATACTAAAAGCTGGGACCAATCCCAAGTCTTGATGCACAAATACCATGCCAAGTTGCGCAGCGTCATTGCCACGTAGTGGCAGTTCAATGTTTTCGCCACGAAGTTTTAGCTTTGTGCCACGATCAGGATCGTGGAATCCACTGAGGACTTTAATAAGAGTGGATTTACCTGAGCCGTTACGGCCTACTAGCCCGTGGATTTCCCCAGGCCGGACATCAAAATCTACGTGGGACAGTGCCCTTGTTGGTCCAAATGTTTTGGACAGATTAGTGAACTCAAGAACTGGGCTAATGCCACTGTCTACAGTCACAGTAATCTCCTGAGTATTTATCTTGATTCTAATTAAAACTTATTTATTGCAAGCTATAGGTCTGCCTATAAGAGTATGACTGGTTGGAGTTATTTCTAACTCCAACCAGTCACAATTACTTACTAATTACATTGCTGTCCAGTACTTTGCAAATTCTGCTGCAAAGTCAATTCCGTACCAGTTGACGGAATTTTCTACTGTGGCATCGATCGAAGCAATATTTGATTCGTCGAATACCTTGCAAGTGATGCCGTAGTTGCTAGGAACTGCGTTACCTGTTAGCAGACGAAGTCCTGCATCAACTGTGGCGTATGAGAACCAGTCATTTGGACAACCAACATTCATCTTGACTGATGATGCGCCAAGTGCAGCAGCAACAGCAGGTGTCATGTTAAATGACGACTGAATTGCGGCTGAACCAGCAGCGGTTAGGCCAGCGCCAGTTGCAAAACTCATGCCATCGTAAATTGGCATTAAGTGAGTAATGCTTGGATCTGCTATTACAGCATTCTTTGCAACACCATCAAGAGTTCCATCGAACCATGATGCAAGTGGTGCATCCTGGTAGTCAACCTTGGCGCTTGGGCAAATTTCTGCCACGCGAGCCTTGATAACTTCGATCATGACTGGGCTAGAAGCCTGTCCTTCAGATCCCCACACAACTGCGTTTCCAGCGCCAGCGCCAGTTACACAGAACCAGTCAGCCATCAAGCTTGCGGCAATTGTGTAGTCAAATGATGGGTCAGCAGCAATTCCGTCAGCTACAGCTACACCAGGTGCAGCAGTTTGGTTGGTTGTCATTACAGGAATGTCGCCCAAGTCAGCTAGTGGAATCAATGCAGCTGGTACAGCGTTTGTGATGATTAGATCAACCTTGTCTGTGACAGCCTGTGCGAAGAACTTAGGTAGTGGATCAATTACGCCACCAGCGTCGCTTGTCTGTGTGACAACTACGCCTTGTGACTCAAGGCCAGCCTTGATTGTGTCGGTCCACTGCTTTAATACTGGAATCTGGTCGTTGATCGAAATCATTGCAACCTTCTTGCCAGATGCAGCCGATACATCAAACGCATCGCCTGGGTAAGCAAATGTCAAAGCAGCAGCAAGCGCAGCATCATATGCTGCCTGTGCTACCGCTAAGTTATCTGCCGCAGGAGCGCTAGCTGCCTCGGTAGGTGCTGCTTCTTCAGACGAGCTTGAGCAACCGCTCAAAACAAGTCCAGCAGCAAGCGCGACGGCTATGAAACCGAAACGCATTTTCTTTTGTGAATGCATTAGACGTACCTTTCGTTGTTTTGATTCAGTCACTCGACCGTGACCGAAGGTTGGATGCCACCGTGGCTACGAGCACGCCTATAACTAGCGCACCACCATAGAACACATCTGTAATCCAAACCTCGAAACCCTTGAGCTGTAGGCCCGTGATTCCGGTTTCGAGGAAATATACAGCTACAACTGTGCCCCAGACGTTAAAACGTCCTGGCCTAATTGCAGTTGAACCAAGGAATGCTGCCGCGAAAGCTGGCAACACATATGACTTACCAATGCTGGATTGCGCAGCACCGGCAGTAGTCAAGACCATGGCGCCAGCAAGGGCAGCCATGGTGGAGCAAAGAATAAGTGAGTAGTAGCGGTAAGCATTCGTGCGAATACCAGCAAGACGCGCAACTTCGCGACCAGCTCCGACAAAGTAAAGTTGGCGCCCAACTGGAGTGTGCTCAAGCACATACCAAGCGATGAAAGCAACGATCAACATAAACCAGAACGCTGCGTAGAAACCAAAGATTCGAGTCTTTACCAGAGCGACAAAAGAAAAAGTCTGCACACTAAGTGTGGTGTTGCCAGCAATACCACTAACGATTCCACCAAGAGCAGTTCCCGTTCCCAGAGTCACAACCAGCGAAGGAATTTTTGCTTTCACACTTAGTAGTCCATTTATAAAACCAAATAGCGCTGCGAAAACAAGCGCGATCAATATTGCGATTGGAAGTGATATGCCATGCACGGTTGCAAGCCATGCCGGGATTGCAGCGCCAAGTGAAACGGCGCCACCAATTGATAAGTCAAACTCTCCAGCTGACAGCGCAAAAACTAAGCCGAGTGTTAGTAATACTGTGGCGGCCTTCTGGTTTGCAATGGACGTCACATTTTGCCAAGTTGGGAAAACGTCTGGAAGTAAAATACTGAATATTAAAAACAGGAAAACCCAGGCAACAAGAATTGCGTAAGCCTGGACTCGGTAACTACTTGAAACCGAAGCACTCGTGCGATCTTTGGAACTGCTGCGGCTAAATTTCAACCGGCGCAAGGACACACTTTGGGACACGTGGACTTCCTATCCTTTTGAAACGGCTGCCTGGGGGGAGGCGCTCTGTTGAGTGTAAGTCTGGGGGAAATTCAATGTTACCGTAGGGTAAATCTTCAACTTTGTATACAACATTCAGGTAACAGGGGGTCAAAAATTGCTCTCAAAACTCGAAATACTCCACTAATTAAGGGAAATCAACCGACTTTCCCCGGTTTTACTGGATTTATCAGGAATGAGCCAAAACATGACATTCTTTGGATTTTGTATACCAAGTGGCAAAATCTCCAATAGGTTAGCCATATTCCAAAGCAGGAGGATCCTTGAAGGTCTCAGTTGTACAAAGTGGTAATTGCACCCAAGATGTCGCAGAGAACGTTGCGATGTTGCTCGAATTAGCAACGCAGGCAACAGCCACAAATCCAGACCTGATCCTGTTACCCGAATTAGCAACAACTCCCTACTTTGCAGCTGGCGACAAGAGTCCTAAATACCGAGATTGGGCAGAGCCAGTCGTAGGTGGCGCTAGTACCGCAGCATTCGCAGAATTTGCAAAAGCCAATAACACTGCACTTGGTTTTGGAATGTATGAGCTAGACAACGACGAGCGCTACAACTCACTTGTGATTATTGATCGCAAAGGAAACGTAGTTTCTGGAAAAACTCACGATGGCAATACTTATCCTGCGTTTCGTAAACTGACTGCGCCCTCAGTTCACATGCCTTCCCTTGACGTGCATGAAGATGAATACTGCACTGCCGGTCCAGGGCCAATGAACTTTGATGTTGATGGTGTCTCCTGCGGTGCGTTGATTTGTTATGACCGCGCTTTCTCTGAGCCATGGCTTGCTAATCGCGCGCTTGGCGCTGATGTTGTGTTGCTTCCAGTTTCATCCCTTGGCTGGAGAGAATCGTTGTTCGTTGATGACTTACGACTTCGCGCGATGGAAACTGGAGTTTTCGTAATTGCTTCAAACCGCTCAGGCGAAGAAACGTGTGGTGGTAAGACGCACGACTTCTTTGGTCGCTCTTGCATCATCGCGCCAACTGGCGAAGTGTTAGCGCAAGCTGGCGGACACACTTATCCAGAAATTATTCACGCCGAACTCGACATGTCGTTACTAGCCAAGGCACGCAAGGATTGGCCTGTTTGGGCAGACCGTCGTCCCGAGCTTTATTCCTGGATGTGGAAGTAAGAATTTATTAAGTAGAAACCTCTACTTAATAATTCCGCGGGAACGTAAATCAGCTAACTTCGCAGCGTCGTAACCAAGTAGTTCGCCGTAAACCTCATCAGTGTGCTCACTGTGTCCTGGTCCACTCCACCTAATTGATGGCTTGGTATCTGAGAAGAACGGGAAGATGTTTTGCATTGGGAATTCGCCAACACCAGGAACATCAACATTGATAATTGATTCACGGGCTTGGATGTGTGGATCAGCCAACATGTCTTTAGCGGTGTAAACCAAACCGTGCGGAACTTCTTCTTCGATCAAATGATTAATCAGATCTTTCATTTCCCAAGTGCGACTCCACTCGCCAATCATGGCGTCTAGTTCAGCTGTGTTATCGCCGCGAGAAATGTGCGTTGCATACTTTGGATCATCTGCAAGTTCTGGTTTGCCCATGGCATGAGCCAGGCGTTTAAATACCGTGTCCATGTTTGCTGCAATCAAAAGCATCTCGCCGGACTTCGTCGGGTAAACGTTACTTGGTGTGATCTTTGGAAGAACTGATCCTGTGCGCTCGCGCTGGTAACCGCCAATAGCCCATTCTGGAATCAAAGATTCCATGTAAGCCATAACTGATTCGTAAATCGAAGCGTCAATAACTTGACCCTTGCCAGTTTTTTCCTTTGAGTGCAGCGCAGCTAATGCGCCAAGGGTTGCAAATGTCGCAGCAAGTGAATCGCCAAGTGAAATTCCGGCGCGAGCAGGCATTCGATCTGGTTCACCGATTACATAACGAAGGCCGCCCATTGCCTCACCGACTGAGGCGTAACCCGGACGCGGCGCGTAAGGACCGGTCTGGCCGTAACCACTTACGCGAATCAAAATCAAACCTGGATTAATTTTGGAAAGTACGTCATAGCCAAGTCCCCAGCGTTCCAAAGTTCCCGGACGGAAGTTCTCCAGCAACATGTCAGATTGTTCAACGAGTTCCTTAACAATTTGTTGACCTTCAGGGGTGCGCAAATCTGCAGTCACACATTTCTTATTGCGACCTGCGATGGGCCACCAAAGTGACTTGCCATGAGCTTTTTCCTGACCCCAGTCGCGCAATGGGTCACCACGTAGTGGATCTTCAATTTTGATAACTTCTGCGCCGTAGTCGCCCATGAGTTGACCGCAATATGGACCAGCAAGTAACTGACCTAACTCAACAAGTCTTAGGTCACTAAGTGGTCCAGTCACAATTAAGTCCTTTGGTTGTAGTCAGCGCATTTACGCATTCTTCTATTTGTATACAAAGATGGCTCAGCGCGCCACCACATTGCTAGAAAAACCCGATAATTTAGGCAATCCGAGATTTCAATTCAGGTGGACTTGTATACCATCTCAGACCAGAATAGCCGTATGACTACCACAATGCCCATGCCTCGTAATGATATAGACCTCATCGAAGTATCGCCTAGAGATGGTCTTCAGAATGAAAAGATCCCACTTACCGTTGACCAGCGCATCGACTTAATCACCCAGTTGGGGGCTGCGGGCTCAAAGCGCATTGAAGCTGTGGCCTTCGTGCACCCAACGCGAGTGCCCCAGATGGCCAATGCCGAAGAGGTTATGGCTGGGCTCCCTCGGGACAATGGCGTTTCATACTCTGGCTTGATCCTGAACCGTAAAGGCTTAGATCGCGCACTTGATAGCAAGGTGGATGAAGTTCACCTAGTTATTCCAGGCACCGATGAAATGAGTCTGGCTAACCAGAACGTAACTGTGGCTGAAATGTTGGTTCTTGCCAAAGAAGTTTCTGATGTTTGCAAGGAAGAAAATATTCCACTGACAATGACCGTGGCAGTCGCTTTTGGTTGCCCGTTTGCAGGGGAAGTTTCAACCGAACAAGTCACACGCGTACTAGATGGCATGGTTGGGTTACACCTTTCGGAAGTTGGTTTGGCCGACACAATCGGTGTTGGTGTTCCTTGGCAAGTGCGCGCACTTACCGCTGCGGTCAAGGAGCGATTCCCAGATGCGCCCGCTCGATTACACCTTCACAACACTCGCAATAACGGTTACGCAAATGCATTAGCTGGACTTGAAGCTGGTGTGGTTGGTTTTGATAGCAGCGTAGGCGGCTTTGGTGGTTGCCCCTTTGCGCCTAACGCAACAGGCAACATTGCAACTGAAGATTTAAATTACATGTTAGAGCGCTCGGGCGTTGTAACAGGCTTAAACCATGATTCGTTGGTAAGTACAGCGTCTTGGCTAGCCATAGCACTCGAAAAAGATGCGCCTGGATTATTAGGTCGCGCCGGACAATTCCCAGCTCCAAAATCAAACTAAAGGAAAACTAATGACCAAGATCGCAGTCGTTTATTATTCAGCGACCGGAAACATTGCAGCGATGGCTAAGGCAATGGGTGAAGGCGCGCAGAGTGTTGGCGCTGAAGTACGCGTTCGAAAAGTTGTCGAAACTGCGCCAGCTGAAGCAATTGCCAGTAACCCAAAATGGCAAGAACACTTCGATGCAATGCGCGATGAGCCCGTTGCCACTCTTGATGATCTAGATTGGGCCGATGGCATCGCACTTGGCAGTCCAACACGCTTTGGTGGACCAGCTTCACAGCTAAAGTCCTTTTTAGATACAACTGGTGGCCTTTGGTTTAAAGGCGCATTAGTCAACACAGTTGGCACAGCATTTACAACCGCCTCGACAGCGCACGGCGGCTTAGAGTCCACAACACTTGCAATTAATAATCACTTTTACCACTGGGGATCGTTGATCATGCCACTTGGATATGGCGATGAGCATGTCAGCAAAGTAACGGGTAACCCATACGGCGCTTCCCATGTTTCGCGCAAGGGCGCTGGTCCCGATGAAGATACCCTCAAAGCGTGTTTCGTTCAAGGTCGCCAACTTGCCCAAGTTGCAGGTTGGGTCGCAGCAGGAAAGTCAGGTAACTAGATATGACAATAAACATCCTCGCCATTGGTGGCAGTACGCGTCCAGGGTCTTCAAGTGAACAAGCACTTCGAGTTGCTGGCCGTGGCGCAGAAGGCGCGGGCGCAAAAGTAACTTACCTAACGGGACGCGATTTAATGTTTCCGATTTATGACACGGAGACCCCAGACCGTACTGAAAATGCGCAAAAGTTTCTCGCAGCAATCGCGGCAACCGACGGCTTAATCATTAGTACTCCTGGATACCACGGCGGAATGTCAGGAATGATAAAAAATGCTTTGGACTACATCGAAGACCTGCGTGAAGGTCCACGTGTTTATTTAGATGGCATGGCTGTTGGCTGCATCTCAGTTGCTTACGGTTGGCAAGCAACTGCTACCACGTTGCTGCAAACTCGAGTTGTTGCTCATGCGCTACGGGCTTGGCCAACACCCCTTGGCGCAACTGTTAATGCATCGATTACAAAGTTTTCCGCCGATGGCACCACTGATGATGAGAGTGTCCGCACTACTTTGGAAACTGTGGGACGTCAGGTTGAACAATTTGCAACCTGGTCTCGCAAGTAGCCACTAGCTTTCGGGGGCACAAAAATGGCAAAGATCGCATCTACCGTTTACGAACAGATTCGAACAGCCATTCTCAGTGGTGAACTTTCTAATTCCGAACGCTTGGTCGAAGAGGATCTTGCGGTCAGTTTAGGTATTTCCCGCACTCCAGTTAGAGAAGCGCTGCGCCGGCTTGCTGCTGAAGGTTTAGTAGATGTATCGCCCAACCGCGGCGCGCGAGTTGCCGAGTGGGATGACCATGATCTGCGAGAAATCTTTGATTTGCGTTCAATCTTGGAATCACACGCTTGCGAACTTGCCACACCGCGAGCCTCCACGGCAGAGATCGAATTTCTAGAAAACATTTGCGAAGAGATGGAAGCGCTCGCTAAGACTGACCTTTCATCCGAGCAAAGACTTCCTGCACTTGCAGCTAAGAACCGAATCTTTCACGGCAAGATTATTGAAATGTCGAATTCATCGCGGCTGGGACTGCTAATTGAAACCCTGATCCATGTGCCAATCGTGATGCAGACCTACAAGGTCTACTCCCCTGAAGCACTTGAGCGCAGTTTGCGCCATCACCGCGAAATCGTAACTGCCATGAAGGCTGGCGATGAAGTTTGGGCTGCAAGTGTCATGCGAGCTCACGTACTGGCTGCGCGCGAAGAAGTCTTGGGCCAAGACGAATCTGAATAATTAGTCCAGGCAAATCAATGGTCACCTGCAACTGCAGGTGACCATTGATTTGTTAGAACTGTTATTTACCAGCGCGAGTCTTCATAAGTGGCTGGACCTTTGTACCAAAGATGTCCATTCCAGTTATGAAGTCATCGAATGTCAACATGATACCTGTAACGCCTGGCACGGTGTCTAATTCGTCAAGCATGCGAGCAATTGAGGCATACGAGCCAACAAGAGTTCCCATATTGAAGTTGATAGCGCCTTCAGGCAACGCAATGTTTGCAGCTGTTCCAGTGCCATCCGCATTTGTATCTACCGCAGCCTGTCCAGCCATCCAGGACAATGCGCCGGCATCTGCGCCAGCGTTGTAGTGCTTCCACTTAGCCATGGCCTTTTCGTCTGTCTCATCCATGATCACCATGAACAAACCATAGGCGCCGACATCGCGGCCAGTCTCCTTAGCTGCCCTAACCAGTTGTTCGACGCTTGGAGCAAATGCCTTTGGGGTATTTACACCGGTACCTAAGATGAAATTGTTGTCACCGTACTCAGCACAGAAACGCATGCCGCGCTCGGACTGGCCGGCAACAACAAGTGGAATCTTGGCAGATGGCTTAGGCAACATCACACAGTCGTCCATCTTGAAGAACTGACCTTTGAAATCACTTGATCCCTTTGTCCAAAGATCCTGCATAACGCGGACATATTCTTCGGAGTATTCGTAGCGGTAACCGAAGTATTCGTCTCCCGGCCACAGACCCATTTGGTCATACTCGCCCTTTGCCCAACCAGAGACGATGTTTACGCCAAAACGACCCGGTGCAATCGAATCAATCGTGGTCGCCATGCGAGCAACCATTGCTGGTGGCAAGGTAAGTATCGCAACGGATGCAAACAATTTGATTTTTTCGGTGCGAGCTGCAAGGGCTGCCATCAAAGTGAAGGATTCAAGGTTGTAATCCCAGAATTCACTCTGTCCGCCGAAGCCACGAAGTTTGATCATGGACAATGCAAATTCAAAACCATACTTTTCAGCGCGCTCAACACACTCAAGGTTCAAATCAAATGATGGTTTGTATTGCGGCGAAGTGGTTGATATGAGCCAACCATTGTTGCCAATTGGTAAAAATACTCCGAGATCCACAGGGGAACTCCTTCCGGTTTAAATAGCGATAATGACTGCGAGAACACAAATTCACGCAAAGCGTTTATCTGAAACCTAGCCCGAAAACCAAACTTTGTCATAGTGAATAAACATTTTGTGTCCAAAAAGAACATTCTTTAACGCAGTTATTGGGATTTTTCCGCCAAAAATCCCAACTTTGTATACATTTGAGGTATTCGTCCCTAAAAACCTGGAGTTCTTATGCCTACTTTTGATGTCAATGGCCACTCAATGTATTACGAAATTTCTGGAATTCCTGGGGCAGATAAAGCCGTTGTTATGGGTGGTTGGGGCACGTTTTGTCACGGCAAGCAAAAGGATGCACCGCGTTACTTATTTGAAACGTACGAAGTTTTAACTTTTGACTACCGCGGCATGCGCGATAGCACCGATGATTACACGCAAGAAGCAACTATGCGATTATTCGCAGATGACTTAGCAAAGTTGATTGACCACATTGGTTGGACCAATGTTCACATCGTTGGCATGGTTGGCATGGGAGCCTGCATTGGTCAGGAACTTGCCTACGCCAGGCCCGATCTTGCTCGCTCATTAGTAATGACAGGAACTTGGGCGTTTGCAGATCCAGTCATGGTTGACCAACTCGACAGCATGACCACAGTGCACCAAGAGTCTGGCTTTTATGCATTCCAAAAATTCGTTGCATCATTTTCCTTTCCAGGTGATTTCTACAACGAAAATCGCGATCGGCTTCTAGGTGACAATGGCACCTGGGCGGATCTAAATGGCAATCTTGCAGCTCATGAGCGTTACGTCCATGCCTGCAATAACCACGACTCCCGCGAACGTTTGCCTCACATCAAGACGCCATCACTTGTGCTGCACGCGCTGCTGGATTCAATAACAACTGCCCGTCACACACAGCTCATCGAAGACTTGATTCCAAACTGCATCGGAGTCACTTGGCCAGATGCAGCTCATGTTGTCGCAGGCAAAGAGCAGCGCATGCGCTTTGATGAACTTTTGAAAGATTTTCTAGAAGCCAATTAATTCTGATTCAACACACTCGTCCCGCGAGTGGTTAAGTAATCCGCGATACTTGGTGAACTATGCGCAACAATAAACCGCTATTTGCCATGATGGCCTCCATGGTTGCTTGGGGCCTAGGCAACCCAATTGGCGACATAGCCGTTGAGCACATGAGCCCAGTTGCTGTGTTTATTGTTGAGATGATTTGTGGGCTATTAATACTGCTCGTTGGCGCACTTTTTATCCCATCACTTCGACGCGCAATCAAACACATACCTTGGCGGATCGCGATCCCATTTGGTTTGCTCCAACCAGGGTTGGCATATCTGTCAGGCAACATCGGTTGGCAATACGGATCGGTAACAACTGGCGCAATTTTGATGTCAAGTGAAGTAATTTTTCTGGCACTTGGTGGCGCAGTTTTCTTGCGAGAAAAATTATCTGTGTGGGCAGTCATTGCTCTGTTAATTGGCGTCTCTGGCGCAATCACGGTTGGGTTCGCCGGTCAAGCCAGCAACCCTGAAACTGCGGGTGTGAAACTCACGATTCTTGGCGCGTCAGTTTCAGCTGGACTCGTTGGCGCTTTAGCGTTCTTGGTAGTTGGACTAGCTGGCGCGATTTATGGCTTGTTGATGCGCCGACTAAATTCCGAGGTAAACATAATTTCGCTAACAATCGGGCAAATGACTTCAGCTAGTGCATTTTCAATCGTGATGCTCGTTGCCACAAGCACACAACTTCCAACTCCCGCTGGTGTTGGAAACTATTTTTATGTAGCGGTCCTCGGCGGAATAGTTGGAACTTCTTTGCCATTCCTACTATTTAATTACGCAGCTCCAAAGCTAACAACCAAGCAAACTGCAATCACACTGAATTTGATTCCCGTTGTAGCGATACTTTTTGGCGCAGTTTTAGGTCGTGGATTACCAATTGGCGCGCAATACATTGGCATCGCTTTGGTCCTAATTAGTTTGTTAGCACTAGAGACTGGTCACGACGATGAGATTGAAGCTGAGACTGCCTCCCCAGCTTTTCCCAGGGCTTGACCTACTGCTAATGTTCACATGTACTAAGACAATTTCGACCAAGCACCGCTAGCTCAACTGGCAGAGCAGCTGACTCTTAATCAGCGGGTTGGGGGTTCAAGTCCCTCGCGGTGTACGTACAGTTCAAAGCATTGACGTTTTATCACAAAATGCTAAATCTGAATTTAGAAAGTTATCTCTTTGCACACCTTGCCTGACACGAAAATTTCTCCTGAAAGTAACTCAGTAATTGCTGCCCTTAAATCTCCTCGACTACTAACAAAAGAAGTACTGGCTGGCTTGGTCGTGGCCTTGGCTTTAATTCCAGAGGCTATTGCATTTTCATTAATTGCTGGAGTGGATCCAAAGGTAGGCCTATATTCATCGTTCATAATGGCAATGAGTATCGCCTTCATTGGTGGTCGGCCCGCCATGATTACTGCCGCCACTGGCGCGATTGCTCTGGTCATTGCACCAGTTGCCCGGGACTATGGATTTGATTATTTCATTGCCACGGTTATCCTTGCTGGGATATTTCAAATCACCTTAGCAATTGTTGGATTTGCAAGGTTGATGCGATTCATCCCTCGAAGCGTCATGATCGGGTTTGTTAACTCACTTGCGATCTTAATTTTTCTAGCCCAGATCCCTCAGCTGATTGGAGTCCCCTGGGCAGTTTATCCACTCGTGGCATTTGGAATTTTGGTGATGGTATTGATGCCACGAATTACCAAAGTGATTCCTGCGCCTTTGGTTGCAATACTCGTCACCACGGCCATCGCATTGACAATGTCATTGAATGTTCCCACCGTTGGTGATGAGGGTGAGTTGCCCGAAAGTTTGCCAGAATTCTTTATCCCAAACATTCCATTCACTTGGGAAGCATTTACGATTATCGCGCCATTTGCACTCGCAATGGCACTAGTTGGTCTGCTGGAAACCTTGCTAACCGCCAAACTTGTAGATGACATCACAGATACTCACTCAGGTAAGACTCGAGAGAGTCTTGGTCAGGGTGGAGCCAACATTCTTTCTGGGCTATTTGGTGGAATGGGTGGGTGTGCCATGATCGGGCAAACCATGATTAACGTCAAGGCCTCAGGAGCTCGCACAAGAATCTCGACCTTTATGGCAGGTTTCTTTCTATTGATTTTGATTTTGACTTTAGGAGATTTTGTATCGATCATTCCTATGGCTGCATTAGTTGCGGTGATGATTATGGTTTCGGTAGCAACTTTTAATTGGCATAGTGTGCAACTCTCAACACTGACGCGAATGCCTAAAAGTGAAAATTTTGTGATGCTCATTACCGTCGCAGTTGTTGTCTTCACACATAACCTTGCAATAGGTGTAATCGTTGGAGTCATTACGGCGATGATTATGTTCGCTCGTAGAGTTGCACATTTTGCAAATCTAACTAGAACGATTACTGGTGATGGAGATTTGGCAACTGCTAACTATAAAGTTTCTGGGGAATTGTTTTTTGCATCGAGCAATGACATCTATTCACAATTTTCTTACACAGCTGATCCTAAGAACGTCGTTATTGACATGTCCGAATCACACATTTGGGATGCCTCAACAGTTGCCGCCCTTGACTCAATCCTCACCAAGTATGAATCGCTGGGCAAGACCGTTGAAATCATCGGATTAAATGAAACTAGCGCCCTATTCCAAAATAAATTGAGTGGAAATCTTGGCGAAGGACACTAGTAACAAAAGTTCTTAATCGCCCGTAATTGGTGTTTGATCATATCCACACCAGCCATCATTGCGACGCAGAAATAGCCCAGACATAAAACTCAGAACCGCACTTGTCATAGTTCGCCCTGTTATTCGAACTACGTCAGTTGCTGGATCGTGTTCTACAAAGTCAATTGCTGCGACCTTTGGATGTTGACCCATAATAAATAGTGCTTCGTATAAATCCATTGGGTGAATGCCTTCAGGTGTGGCTGCGCCGGTACCTGGTGTGTAAGCAGATTCAAGTACATCAATATCTACTGTTATGTAAATAGAGTCAGTTCCATTGCCAGCTATCTCGAGGGCATCTTTTGCAATCTTGGTTATGTTGTTTTGCCGGATGTGACGGCCGGTAAAGATTGTTCCGCCATGACCTTCTACCCAGCGCTTGTAGTAACTGGAGTTCATGAAGCCATGAATTCCAACTTGAACTAGATTTTTGCCTTCAAACTCCAAGCCAGATTCCAACAGCTGGCGAATCGGAGTTCCATTGGTTGGGCCATGGTCCATAACTCGAACATCGTTATGAGCATCAAAATGAATTAGGCCCATTTTGTGACCCTTGTGGGCTTTGGCAAACGCTCTTGCAGCTGGCGCAGTTACTGCATGATCGCCACCGATTAGAATTAAAAACTTTTCTTTATCAACGGCCCAGAGTTTTTCCATGGTGTCTTCGATCCGGTCCAGGGCTTCATATTGATTCACTATTGGAATCGAGACATCACCTAAATCGCGCACCACCATTGTCTGCAGATCAACATCGAAGTCTGGGCTATAAGTCGTGAAACCTGGTGTTGATAACCGAAACGCATCAGGTGCTAAATAACACGAAGTTGGCAAAATTGAAGTTGTCGACAATCCAGCACCAACAATTCCAACATCAAAACTGGAATGAAAATCCCACGGACGAATCCAATTCCACACTCGTGGTTCATGACGATCTTCAAATCTTGAATTAACTACAACACCTGGTTCTTTAAGGTGTGTGATTCCATGTTCTGCAAGCCAAAGAGATCTAGTTTCCGACATTTTTACTCCCATGAATCTAAAGTGACCTGTTGCTCGGATCTTCTTTCTATATATTCACATTTTTATTTCGTCTGAGCAGGTAAAAAGAAAAAGATTAACTTTGAATGCACTGGCAGTAAACGCGCAAAGCGCGCTACCCAAACTTGTCATACCTGTCATTGCATCGACAGTGCTACCGCGAAACTAAATTACTTTGCAGGTTGCGGCTGTTTAACTGGGGTCTGCGGTGAGATTGCAGGTTGTGCTTCCCGCTCGCGGCGCACGACACGCTCTGGCTTTCCGATCTCGGCCATGTCTCCTCCTTGTTATAAAGCCCAAGTTACCACACCATGGTTTTCTTGGCATCCGATTAAAAGTCTCGATTCCTGACATGCATTAACTCCTATAACGGGTGTTTAATCACTATGTGAGCCCAGCTAGAGCAACGCAACTGGTCGTTAAATTGATCCGTATCTACCCAGTCATAACGGCGGTGGTTCTTGGTGTGTTGTATCAGTTAGGTGCCTTCACAGATAAACAAAATCCTCCAGTTTCGCGTGAGCTCTTACTTCAATTTCTCTACTTTTATGTAGGTGTCATACCCCTAATCTTCATTGCGGTTTTCATTTTCATTGGAAATTCAAGTGATAAAGAATCAAGAATTCGCGCAAATGAAAACCAGCAATTTACCATCGTCGATGCCTTTGATTTACCGCAGGAAAAAATGCACGGCTTTAAGTTGGCATTAATCACAGGTCCCCTACCAACCTTCACTGGATTAACTGGCGATCTCTACGAGTACGACGCCCAAGCAGTTTGTTCCCTTAATCCAGAGCATGTGCCACCAGTTGCCGAATGTGAATGTGGATTTTATGCATATAAGGAACAACGTGATGCCAAATTTGAACGGTCAATTAATCCTGGCAGTTATTTACTTGACGTTGATCTTTATGGAATTGGATTTGAGTATGAACGGGGTTACCGCGCTGAAACGCAAGTGGTTAATAGCCTGACCTATCAACCACGTTGTATGAGATGCAAAGTGTTTCCAGCCAAAACATTCGTTAAATCATTTAGGTTGGGCTTCCAGGGCCCTGGATCTTGGGAGTGGCAACTGCGATGTCAGGTGTGCAGCCAAGGAGTGGAAACCGACAACAAATTAAGCATTGCCCAGATGCAGTCACTGCTAAAGGTCCCGTTTACAAAGCAGTAGCCAAATTCATTAACTCGTCTAGGGTTGGAATATGAATAGCCAGATCAAATCCCGCACATCTGGGCTTCTTGGTGTGCTTGCAGTTGGCGCTGGACTTGCTTCGACGCAATTAGTTGGTTTGATCTTTCGTGGCATGAACGACCCAATCGTTTCCATTGGTAATCGCATCATCGATAACGTTCCACCGGCCGTCAAAGAGTTCGCAATTCGTGCCTTTGGTTTGGCAGACAAACTCGTATTAGTACTGTCCATTTCATTCGTCATTTTTCTTTTAGCTTTAGTTATTGGCCACTTGTTTTTTTCAGGGAAGCAAAAAGCTGCAAAAATAGTTATTGCACTTATGACTTTTACTGCTTGCGCGGCTTCGTACTTCGATGCAAATGCCACAGTGGTCTCGCTGTTGCCTTCTGTAGTTGCTGGGCTAACAACATTTTGGGTCCTTAAGTTTCTAGATAAGCAGTTTGGTCAAGTAACTGCTGAAGGATACGATCCAAGTCGACGAAATTTAATACGCGCTGTTGGGTTTGTTTCAGCTGCTTCTGCTGCAGCGGTATTTGCTGGTAACTATGTGCGCTCGCAGGCTACTGAGCAGTTTGAAAAACTTAATTTAGTTTTGCCAAAGGCGCTTAAGCCTCTGCCACCGGCTCCTATTGATCCCGCGCTTGTGACGCCCGGTTTATCAAAACTATTCACACCAAATGATTCGTTCTACCGAATTGATACTGCTCTTGTTGTGCCAGTAGTTGACGTTTCATCCTGGCGGCTAACTATCGATGGCATGGTTGCCAATCCACTTGAATTCACTTACAACGAACTAATAAGTCGCCCAGTGTTTGAACTCGATAACACCATTTCTTGTGTTTCAAATGAGGTTGGCGGAGGACTCGTTGGTAATGCCCGTTGGATCGGAATACGCCTTGATGATTTGATCAAAGAAGCAAAGCCAGAGAGTTCTGCTGACCAAATTATGGGTTACTCAGTTGATGGTTTTACGGCAGGCTTTCCGACTACTTCACTTGATGGCCGTGATGCCATGCTGGCATTTGGAATGAATGGTGAGCTGCTGCCAGCCGAACATGGCTTCCCGGTGCGAATCATTGTGCCGGGACTTTACGGTTACGTGTCAGCTACAAAATGGCTGACTCGGATGGAACTAACTCGCTTTGATAAGGCTCAGGGATATTGGATTCCGCGAGGTTGGTCCAAACTTGCTCCCATTAAAACTGCAGCCCGAATTGATACTCCTGCGAACTCCAGTGATGTGCCATCTGGCCGGCAAGTAATTGCAGGTGTTGCTTGGGCGCCAATGAGTGGGATTTCAAAAGTTGAAGTCAGTGTTAATGATGGGCCTTGGAAAATTGCCACACTTGGCCCCAAGCTCGCAAACATTACGTGGCAACAATGGTGGCTGGATTGGGACGCTTTGGCAGGCGACGCTGTTATTTCAGCGCGCGCAACTAACGGTGATGGCCAATTGCAATCAAGTGAGATCGTTGACATTGCGCCCAACGGCGCAGAGGGTTGGCACACGATCGGTCTTTCGGTAACTAGTTAATCTGGCATTAATTGTCAGGGTCGTCACTGTTTTAATTTATCTCTGGTGTAATTAAGTAAGGCTTTTTGCTTTGTCTTTAATTCGGGAGTTTTTGTGATTAACAATTTTGTTCGGGTAATTGCCACCGTCAGCGCGGCCATGCTTCTCTCGGCATGCGGTAGCGGAAATGATCAAGCTAATTACTCCATGGATTCAAGTGGTCCTGCTATTGCTATGCCAGGCTTAGATAAAAGCTCAGGTGACTTTGCCCAGAACGCAGTAACCACAGAACAAGCAATAATTCGTAATGGCGACATGGCACTTGAGGTATCAGATGTTGCAAACACCGTTGATGAAGTGCGCGCGCTAATTGCTTCCAAAGATGGACGAATCGAGAGCTCAAATCTAAGCGCCGAATCTGGTAGCTCAGGTCCCTCGGCATACATCGTGGCACGGGTACCCGAAGCAAAGTTGGACGAAGTAATTGCCGCAGCCAGCGAACTCGGACAAAGAACTTCATTAAACATAAGTACGACAGATGTCACGCTTCAAGTTGTCGATTTAAAAGCTCGAATTGATGCCTTAATAGTTTCGCGTGATCGACTAATGGACTTGATGGCGCAGGCTACGACTACAGCGGATCTACTGGCGGCTGAACAAGCACTCGCCCAGCGTCAAAGTGAACTGGACGCATATCAAAGTCAGCTAGATTACCTAGACTCACAGGTTGCCCAATCAACACTTAGCATTCAGATTTTCTCTGACTCCACTTCAATAACAAGTGGCTTAGCTGGAGTTGGTCCAACATTGACTCAAGCATTACGAAACTTCCTACAGGCCTTTGAAAGTGTCATTCTATTTATTGGTACTGCTATCCCATGGATACTTGTACTCACAATTTTCTACTTCGTTATAAAGTCTGTTCTTGGTTGGGTCCGAAAAAGAAAATTGAAAAACTAATTAAATCTAAAACTAGATTTGGATTGCTAAAAATCAGTTGAGTTAATAACGCTAACTCGATTTGTAATCCCAGTCATGATGACATCTACTGCGTGATCTGGGTCAAAGCCTGTTGGCATGTTTGGTGCTTGACCAAACAACGGATGATTAGCAAGGCCCGTCTCGGTATGACCTAAACGAACATCTATTGCCGTTACTTTGTAGCGGCGCCATTCTTTGCCGACTGAAGATAAGAATGCGGAGTGGGCTGCCTTACTGGCGGTGTAGGCGCTCATGCCTGGGAAAGTTTGTTCAACGACTACCCCAGTCATGCCAAGCACGAATGAGTTAGGTACTTGATTAGTTGCAAGGACGCTGAACAGTTCAGAAACAACTTGCGCCGGACCCAAATGATTGATCGTCATCATCTTCGAAACTAAATCAGCATTCGCATCTTCAATTCCTGCGAACCCAACTACGCCACTTGCCACGATGATTCCTGAAATAGCAGTGTGCTTTTCTTTGATGGCGGCGCAGACCTGAACTACTTGCTCTGAATTCGTTAAGTCCAATACGTATTGCTCGGATACGCCATTTGGAATCTTGACCAACGATTCTTGTTTACTCGCAGTGCCGATTACATTGGCGCCAGCATCGAGAAAGCGCTGCGCGAATCTGGAGCCAACGGCACCTGATGCGCCAAGAATTAAAACTGTGTTTGCTGAATCACTCATAGCCAGAGTTTAGTTAGTTGGGATAATTACTGCATCTGTAAACTAAAGCCATGGCTGATAAAAATCCTGAGCGTTCGGCATTCTGGCCGGCCATTTAGAAAAAGTATGCTCAACCAATGCAATATTGGTTTGATCAGATGGCAGAGATTGCTGGTCAAAAGTATCCAGAACAGATTGCTTACCTGCGCGAAAATCATGCGTTTAGCCAAACTCATGCAAACGCATTAGTAATGTACTCTCGCGGCTCCACAACTACTCGTCGCCATAATTCACTTGATGAATACTTGAAGGAATCAGATGCCACCAAGAAAAAGACCGTAAAGGCAATCTTTAAAGCTATCCAAATTAAGTATCCAAAATCTGAACTCGTAATTGCGTGGAATCAGCCCATGTTGAAACTTGGCGAGGAATACATATTTGGCCTTAACGTACTTAAGAATCACATCCTTCTCGCACCTTGGAGCAAGGAGGTTTTAGATGCCTTTCGTCCAAAGCTCAAAGAATACAAAGTAAATGCCAAAACAATTCAGGTGCCAGTTGACTGGAAAGTGGACGTTAAATTACTTCAGGCCATAGTGGCTGCAACGGTTGCCGAGCAGAAGAAAAAGAAGAAATAGCCTGCTAATAGAATGTAGCCAATTGCTGCAGTTCTTGGAAAGGAATCCGCCATGGCCCCGGTTCAGATTCGCAAGCTCGTGACATACACCGAAGAAACTCGCATTGAAGGTGGCAAGGCAGCTAGTACGCCACTTCGAATGTTTGCTGTCGCTGCAGTGATCACAAACCCATGGGCAGGTCGTGGATTTGTCGAGGATCTAAATCCGGAAATTCATGACTTAGCCCCACAACTCGGCGAACTTTTGACTGCGTCCATTTTGGAAATGACTGGATCTGGCGAGGCAGTCGAGGCTTACGGTAAAGCCGCAGTTGTTGGAGCAGCTGGCGAAATTGAACATGCCTCAGCATTGATACACACTCTTCGTTTTGGAAATCACTATCGCACTGCAGTGGGCGCGACTAGCTATCTTTCATTCACAAATGTGCGCGGTGGACCGAACTGTCCAATTTCAATTCCAATGATGCATAAAGACGATGCTGGAATGCGATCGCATTACCTAACCATTCAGTTTTCGATTAATGATGCGCCTCTTTACGATGAGATCGTAGTTGCACTTGGAGCTTCAATCGGCGGTCGCCCACATCATCGCATTGGTGATCGTTACCAAGACCATAAAGATCTTGGAATTGAACTCACCTAGTTTCGCGCTCCCAAGTTTTAGTACCTCAGGTTTTTCATCAGCTGGTACTTCATGGAGTCGTTGTGGCTCAGGAAAAAACGTCGTGCTGCTGCACGGTGTTGGGATGAATAAGAATGTGTGGGCGCCGCAAGTTAATAATCTAAGCGCCGAATTTGATGTTTTAGTTTTTGACATGTGGGGTCATGGTGAAAGTGACTTACCAAATCGTAAATTGGAATTACAGGATTACACTGAGCAGCTAAGTAATTTGCTAGCTGAATTGAAAATCGAATCAGCACATGTAGTTGGCCATTCAATGGGAGCTCTGATCGCATTAGATTTTGCGCTAACTCATTCGCAAACCTGCAATAGTGTCAGTGCACTTAACGCAGTGTTTATGCGCTCACCTGAACAAAGCGCTGCAGTTCGAAAACGATCCGAGGAATTGGCCGCTGGCGGAGTTGCCGTGAACCTCGAAGAAACTTTGCAGCGCTGGTTTGGCGAACCTGGCGAGCACGAATATGACTTAGCGCAACAGCTGGCCAACAAATTACTGCTGGAAGTAAATCCGAAAGGGTACGCGGCGGCTTACGAAGTTTTTGCGGCTTCTGATTCGGTTCATGCCACTGCTCTTAAAGACTTGAGGGTGCCTGCGCTTTTCTTTACGGCCGATGGTGACCCCAATTCCACACCCGCCATGAGTCTGGCAATGGCAGAGCTGGCACCAATTGGCGCGGCTCAGGTGCTGGCTGGCCATCGCCACATGATGACTCTGACTGCCCCCGATGAAGTGAGTGAGTCCTTGCGCACATTCTTTAAATCAACCCCCGAATTAGCTGCAAAAAGGTAAGGATAAAGCCATGAAGTTTTCGCTATTTGCTCACATCGAGCGCTACGACGAATCGGTTTCTCATAAGCAGCTGCTGGATGAGCTAACTGAATTTACATTGATGGCCGAAGCTGGCGGCATGGAAACTATTTGGATTGGTGAGCACCATGGCATGGAGTACACCGTTGCACCAAATCCATTTATCAACTTGGCTTACTTGGCCGCAAAGACGACAACCATTCGCCTTGGAACTGGAAATGTTATTGCCCCGTTTTGGCATCCCATCCGGCTGGCTGGCGAGACTGCGCTGTGTGATGTGACAAGTAATGGCCGGGTAGACCTTGGCATTGCGCGCGGTGCGTACATGTTTGAATACGAACGACTGATGCCGGGCTTAGACGCGGTGGAAGCTGGCCTGCGAATGCGCGAATTAATTCCAGCAGTACAACAACTACTAATTGGCAACTACACCCATGACGGTGACTACTGGAAGTTTCCAGAAACAACTGCCGTTCCTCGTGCGATTCAAAGTCCTGTTCCAATCTGGATCGCAGCGCGAGATCCGCATACTCATGACTTTGCCGTTGCCAATGGTTGCAACGTACAAGTAACACCTCTTTCAAGTGGTGACGGCGAGGTTCAAGTTCTTATGGACAAATTCAACACTGCCTGCGCTGATCATCCAGAAGTTCCGCGCCCAAAGCTAATGCTTCTCATGCACACTTATGTTGCAAAGACTGAAGAGGAACTTGTTAAGGGCTCTGCTGCGCTGCAAAAATTCTTTTTATACTTTGGTAAATGGTTTAAAGCTGAAGCGCCCATTAAAGATGGTTTCATCGAACCAATTACTCAAGCGGAAATCGATGCACAACCAAACTTGTCTGTTGAAAACATGCGCAAGAACTGTTTGGTTGGAACCCCAGCAGAAGTTATTGCCCGGCTTAAGTCTTATGAAGAAATGGGTTACAACCAATTCAGTATCTGGCTAGACAGTGCAATGACTTATGAGCAAAAACGTGACAACCTTAAGTTGTTTATCAATGAAGTAATGCCGGCTTTCGCGTAAGCGAGAAATGCACTTACCTGAAGGGGTAGAAATGGCACTTGAGGTTTTCCAGCAGTACATAAATGGCGCTTTTGAAGATGCTTCTGAAACATTCGAAAGCCTTGATCCAGCAACCGGTATCGCCTGGGCGCAGATGCCAATGGCCAATGGGGCTGATGTGGATCGCGCAGTCACTGCTGCCCATGTTGCGTTTACAACTGGGGTGTGGCCAACGCTAACTGCTAGTGCTCGAGGAAAGTTGCTCTACAAGCTTGCTGACTTAATGGCAGCTGATGCTGATGTCTTGGCTGAATTAGAAACTAAAGACACTGGAAAGATTCGCCGCGAAACTAGCGCAGTAATTATGTACATCTCGGAGTACTACCGCTACTTCGCAGGATTAGCAGATAAGTTGCAGGGCGCTCACTTTGATGTTGATAAACCAAACATGGAGGCATACACCCGCCGCGAACCTATCGGAGTCGTAGCGGCAATAGTTCCCTGGAACTCACAAATGTTTTTATCTGCCGTAAAACTTGCACCTGCACTTGCTGCGGGTTGCACCGTTGTTCTAAAAGCATCTGAGGACGGTCCAGCTCCCCTGCTGCATTTTGCAAAACTAATTGATCATGCCGGATTCCCCCCAGGTGTAGTCAACATCATCACAGGCATGGGTGAATCATGTGGCAAGGCTTTAACAAGTCACCCGTTAGTTTCCCGAATTGCATTCACTGGTGGTCCAAACACCGCTAAACAAATAGTTGCTAACTCTGCTAATAATCTGGCGGTTGTTTCTCTTGAGCTTGGTGGCAAGTCGCCCGTAATTGTTTTTGGAGATGCTGATTTGGAGAGCGCTGCAAATGCAATAGTCTCTGGGATCTTTGCTGCCACTGGCCAAAGCTGCGTTGCTGGCTCGAGGTTGTTAGTTCAAGAAAATGTTCACGCCAAACTAATGGAAATCTTGGTTGCAAAAGCTAAGCAAATCAAGATTGGAGATCCACAAGATCTAGAAACGCAGATGGGGCCATTGGCAACTAATCGCCAACTGCAACATGTCCAGGACGTTGTGGATCGCAGCGTTGCGCAAGGCGCCAAATTAATTACCGGCGGCAAATCACCTGCTGGATTTGAATCTGGCTTCTACTACGAACCGACCATTTTGGATTGCGATGAACCAATTGTTGCCTGCGTTCAGGAAGAAATCTTTGGACCAGTGCTAAGTGTCCTGAAGTTTCGTGATGACGCCCAAGCATTAGCGATGGCAAATGACAGCGAGTACGCGTTGGCTTCTGGGGTATTTACAAAAGACATAGGACGAGCCCATCGCTTCGTTCGTTCAATTCGCGCAGGCATAGTTTGGGTTAATACTTATCGAATGATTTCGCCTATGGTCCCATTTGGTGGTTACGGACAAAGCGGCACAGGTAGAGAAGCTGGAGCTGAATCAATCTTGGATTACACCAGAACAAAATCCGTTTGGATTAACACCAGTGAAGATCCAATTAGCGATCCATTCATAATGCGCTAGTTAACTGTGAAGTCTTTATCGTCTTCACTTAATAAACTGCCATCTTCTGCTGACAAATCAAAAACTCGAATTGTATATTTCCCAGGTGCTAAAGCGCCCAATTCAAGTTGCCAAGCAGATCGATCTGGGCATGAGATCGCTGCAGTGGTAGCGCCCGAATCAACCACGGCTTTATCTTGCAAAAGTTCCCAAGAAACATTTGCCTCAAAGGTGCAGGCCATTCCAGTTATGACGACTGGACTAGACACATCGCTGCGATCGAGTTGATCGATTTCAACGCTGGCTAAAACATCGTAGGAAAACCCTGGCACAAAAGTTGCAGTGGCATCAACATGACCGGCCAAGGTTTCAACGGCTAGTCCATCAACTCTTAATTTCACAGAAGTTACGCTTGGATCATTAGCTACTAGCGTCCAAACGATTTGATCTATCGCGCGTTGCTCGGCTTCCGCGCCAACATCAAAACGCCCTAGCGATAAATCAACTGTTGCCAATCCAACTTCACGTGTTATGCCAAGAACTTTGCTACCCGATTTCCAAAGAGTTTTATGGTCCCCATCAAAGGGAGGCAACTGCCCGCTTATCAACATGGTTAAAGCATTTAGACCTTTATCCGTGCCAAGTGCATTTTCGCCAGTGTCGACAATTTGTACCTCTTTATAAAGTCGAAGTCCACGCGCAGTATCTCCCACGAAATAGAACGTGTAGTTCTCCAGGACTTGTGGTCCCACAGAATCACTTGCCGAAGCCTCGGGTGCTGAAACTGCAGATGAGGTTATGGATGAAGCCTCACCATCATTGGCGGCACAGCCTGCAATCACCAAAGTCGTAATTGCCAGAAAAATAACGGAGTTTAGCCGAGATATTTTGCTTTGCGGTCTCATGAGAACAGCCTAACCTGTTGCATTTTTGCGAAGATCTCAGACTAAATTAGACTTCCCTGAATAGCGCATGAGTGTTACTGAAAGACTTGGGAAGTTATGGCGGAATTAGTTTTTTTTACAGGCACCATGGATTGCGGTAAGTCGACTTTGGCTGCGCAAGTTAATTACACCCATGCCAGTCGCGGTCGACGTGGCATGGTCTTTACACGCAATGACCGGGCTGGATCAGGCGTGCTATCAAGCCGACTTGGTCTTGAAGTTCCCGCCATCGAAGTAACCGACAAGACAGACTTTTTTGAAATCGCACTTTCGGAGAATTCAAATTCAGATCCAATGGAATTCTTTATTTGTGATGAATCTCAGTTTTACACCCGGAATCAAATTGATCAATTAGCGCACGTAGTTGACGATTTAGACATCGATGTCTTTGCTTTTGGAATTGCAAGTGATTTCAGAACCGAACTCTTTCCTGGATCAGCAAGACTCTTTGAACTTGCTGATCGAATTCAGATCTTGCAAGTGGAAGCGTTGTGCTGGTGCGGTCGTCGTGGCACACATAATGCTCGAACAATTGATGGTGTGATGGTCACTGAAGGCGAGCAAATAGCTGTTGGCGATACTGCAAGCAGTTCGGGTTTAGTAAGTTACGAAGTTTTATGTCGCCGGCACCACATGGCCGCAATGCCGATTAATCACGCAGCAGATTAGTCTTTGCGGGAACGCGAAAAGATTCCCACTAACCCAAGTCCAGCGGCCGCGATAGCGATTATCCGCTCAACTTTTAGATTGCCTTTTTCGTTTATAAAGAAGCTGTTTCCAAGTCCCATGCCTCGAGTCACCATATTCATTGGCTTCACGTACCTATTGATGTCAGACACGGTTTTGGATAGGTGCTCACGGGAAGCCTTGATCTCCGCTGCAATCGCATCGGCATTTCGCTTTTTACCCATTCGGTGTTCTCCTGACATAACTTAAAGCCTATGAGGTTTAGTCAAAGGAGTCGAGTTTACAATGTTATTAGGCTTCGCAATGGTCAACCATAATCCTTTGAGATAGCAGTTGAGGATTCAGGTATGAAAAAGAAATGGCTCACTCGAAACCTGGTCGTCATTAGCCTGGTTTCTTTGATGCAGGATGCAGCGAGTGAATTAATGTATCCACTCATGCCACTTTTCTTGACTGGTGTACTTGTCGCACCCGCCGTGGTTCTTGGTGCTATCGAAGGTGCAGCTGAGGTTGCGATGGGTATCTCAAAATACTTTGCAGGTAAAGCCTCTGATGTTCGTGGCCGAAAACCATTTATTACGGCTGGATATTCTTTGGCTGGAATTGGGAAAATTCTCGTAGCCTCGGCACAAGTTTGGTCAACCGTGCTATTTGGCCGCGTAATTGATCGAATCGGCAAAGGTATCCGTTCAGCCCCACGTGATGCCATGATTACCAATTCAGTCTCACCCGAATTTTATTCAAGGGCGTACGGGTTTCATCGCAGCGCCGATACTCTTGGCGCTGTTATTGGGCCCATTCTTGCCTTGATTGGATTGTCATTATTAGACGGAGATGTTCGCGCCGTGATGTGGTGGGCGGTCGTTCCTGCCGTTCTTTCAATTGGACTTACTTTTTTTATAAAAGAGACTCGAAGTAAACCAGCTAAGGAAAGAATCAAAACAGAAAAAGTAAAACCTGAAAAAATAGAACTTCCAAAAAAGTTTTGGGGAACAGCAACTCCGTTTATTTTATTTGCGCTGGTCAATGTGCCTGATACTTTATTGCTGCTGAGAATTTATCAAATTGGAACATCTACAACCAATGTCGTACTCGCCTACATCGCATTTAATGTTGTGTATACCTTGGCCGCCTACCCAGCTGGAATACTTGCAGAAAAAATTTCGCCACACCGCATCTATGCTCTAGGGCTTGGCGCATTTGCCGTTTCTTATTTGATTTTGAGTCAATTAACCGAGCCGAGTGTGACTATGTATGTGGTTGTGGCACTTTACGGTCTATTCCCTGCACTCACCGATGGCATTGGGAAATCTATGGTTTCCACTACGGTGCCAAGTTCTTCACATGGGCGCGCTCAGGGATTGTTCCAATCTTTGTCAGGGTTCTCGATTCTTGCAGCAGGGCTTTGGGCAGGAGTCATTTGGGAACTTGGTTCTGGCTCCGGATCACTGCCGATGTTAATTGCGGGAACCCTATCGGGAGTCATCGCATTTTTCTACTTTTTTCTGGGCAAGTCTCCGCGCCTTAGTGAAATAGATATCGCAAAGAACCTGCCCGACGAATAATCCACGGGTCTGGAATATGACCTTGAGGTGAATTCCTGACAGAATAGAGCCCACGTGCGGGAGTGGCGGAATTGGCAGACGCACCAGATTTAGGATCTGGCGCCTTCGGGTGTGGGGGTTCAAGTCCCCCCTCCCGCACCATTATCAAGACTTAGATAAGTGGCTAGCAATCTGATTAGCCAAATCAAGCAGTGCTTTACCTCGATGACTTATGGCATCTTTTTCAGATGCTGGAAGTTGCGCTGATGTTTTCGCAAAGCCAGAAGGAACAAAGATCGGATCATAGCCAAATCCATTTTCGCCAACTGGTTCATCGATTAGATTTCCATTCATTATTCCTCGCGCAACTAGCTCGGTGCCATCCGGGAAAACTGCAACAGCGGCGCACGTAAAGTTTGCCTCTCGCTTTGAAACTGGAACATCTACCATTTGCTTTAGCACTAATTCCAAATTTGCCTGATCCACATTTTCACTCGCTCCAGACCAGCGCGCAGACAAGACCCCTGGATTGCCATCTAATGCAGCAACGCAAAGTCCGGAATCATCAGCAATGGCTGGCAGGCCAGTGAAATCACATAAGGCTCGTGCTTTAAGAAGTGCGTTTCCGACGAATGTTGTTTCGGTCTCTTCGACTTCTGGAGCATCTGGAAATTGTTCAATCGTTACAAGTTCTATATCAACTGCTAAGTCTGCCAAAATACGTTGCAGTTCATCTGCCTTTTTCGTATTTCGAGTTGCTAAAACGAATTGCATTCTTACTTCTTTGGATTAAGTGGAATTGCCAGTGCTTGCTTTTGTTTTTGGGTTAAATCAACACAACCAATAGTTGCTAAATCTAAAAGATCATTTAGCAAACTGCGATCAAATGGCTCCCGCTCGGCAGTTCCTTGAATTTCAATAAATGTTCCTGAGCCAGTCATGACAACATTCATGTCAGTATCAGCGCGAACATCATCGTCATAATGCAAATCCAGACAAGGCTTCCCATCGACTATTCCAACCGAAACTGCGGCGACTGAATCGCGCAAGACAACGGCGTCTTTTGCGACAAGGCCGGTGCTACGCGCCCATTCAATTGCATCAACCACTGCGACGTATGCCCCAGTGATAGCAGCAGTTCGCGTGCCGCCATCTGCTTGCAGGACATCGCAATCGATCATGATCGTATTTTCGCCAAGTGAGGACATGTCTAAAACCGATCGCAAACTTCGACCAATCAAGCGCGAGATCTCATGAGTGCGTCCGCCAAGTTTTCCTTTGACGCTTTCGCGATCATTCCTGGTGTGAGTTGCTCTCGGTAACATCGAATACTCGGCTGTTAACCAGCCTTCACCAGAACCCTTTTTCCAGCGTGGGACACCTTCACTAAAAGAGACAGCACAAAGCACCTTTGTTGCGCCAAATTCCACAAGCACGCTGCCTTCAGCATGATCTAGCCACTGGCGATTAAAAGTTACGTTTCGGAGTTGATCGGCCGATCGGCCATCTGAGCGATTGTTCACGTAAAAGATTCTATTGCACTGTTACAGCGTGCGAACTTCGATGACTTCTGGGCCAAGGAATCGACGTGCTAGCTTCGTAAACGGTTCACCAGTTGCTAAAAACTCGTGCCTTGGCTCTGGCAGTGCGGAATCGCGCAACAAATTTTTTTCCACCAAAGTTCGATAAACATCTTTTGCTGTTTCCTCAGCGCTGGAAACCAAAGTTACTTTATCCCCCGCGATCATTGAGATCACACCAGTAAGCAACGGGTAGTGAGTGCAGCCTAAAACTAAAGTATCGACTTGTGCTTGCAAAATTGGCGCTAAGTATTCTCGGGCTACTGCTGTTAACTCCTCGCTGTTAGTGATTCCTGCTTCAACAAATTCCACAAATCTTGGGCAGGCCTGACTTTCAACTGTGATGTGGGCAGCCGCTGCAAACGCGTCAGAGTACGCGCCACTTGCAATCGTCGCGGTAGTTCCGATGACTCCCACTTTGCCAGTGCGAGTTGCGCCAACCGCGCGCCTGACTGCAGGTTGAATCACTTCGATCACCGGGACTGAATATCGCTCGCGGGCATCACGCAACATTGCCGCGCTTGCAGAGTTGCAAGCAATTACGAGCATTTTTACGTCGCGCTCTACTAAGGAATCTAAGACCTTCAGTGAAAGCTCTCGCACCTGTGCAATTGGGCGCGAACCGTAAGGGCTGTTCTCAGTGTCGCCAATATAAATAACAGGCTCATGTGGCAGCTGATCCAAAATTGATCTAACGACCGTTAGGCCACCTACGCCCGAATCCATTACGCCAATTGCACGCTCATCCATAGCTCAAGAGTAATCTGAAGCCTTTACCAAACAGCGCTCCCAATAGGATCAAGGGCTTGCGCTAATGGCTGCCACGTCAGTTGCAAAGCGTTCGCAACTGAGCTTTTGGCAGTGGGCGAACTTACAAAATTGATTTATAATTAAATTATCCACATCGCTGAGAGTATAAAAATGTCTGTTGCCGTAAGTATTCCTACCATTCTGCGTAGTTATACAAATAATAAAAAGTCCGTGACTGCCGAAGGCGCAAACCTGCAGGAAGTAATCGCGAACCTTGAAACGCAATTTCCTGGCATTTCAGATCGACTGATGGAAGATGGTAGCTTGCGTCGATTCGTGAACATCTACATAAATGACGAAGATGTCCGATTCACTGGCAGTCTTACTGCAGCAGTGTCTGCCGGCGATGCAATTACTGTTTTGCCCGCTGTTGCTGGTGGCTGATTTTCATAATGCGCTATGACTCACTTCTAGAATCCGTTGGAAATACTCCCCTCGTGGGACTGCCTAATTTGTCACCATCCAAGGATGTTCGACTTTGGGCAAAACTAGAAGACCGTAATCCGACGGGATCTATTAAGGATCGCGCCGCCCTTGCGATGATTGAAGCAGGCGAAGCAGATGGCACCTTGACCCCAGGTTGCACAATTTTGGAGCCAACGAGCGGGAACACTGGAATCTCACTTGCCATGGCAGCACGCCTTAAGGGCTACAAACTTATTTGCGTTATGCCCGAAAATACTTCAGCCGAGCGAACCCAGATTCTGAATATGTGGGGCGCAGAGATCCGTTACTCCCCTGCAGCTGGTGGCTCTAATGAGGCAGTGCGCGTAGCGAAAAACTTAGCAACCGAAAACCCGAATTGGGTGATGCTTTATCAATACGGAAATCAAGCAAACTCTGACGCGCATTACCACGGCACGGGACCTGAAATCTTGGCAGATTGCCCAACAGTCACGCACTTCGTTGCTGGCCTGGGCACAACAGGAACTTTGATGGGCGCAGGACGTTACCTTCGTGAACATCGGCCAGATATTTCCATAGTTGCAGCAGAGCCACGTTATGGCGAGTTAGTTTATGGGCTGCGAAACATTGATGAAGGTTTTGTACCTGAACTTTATGATGAATCAGTGCTGACAACGCGCTTTTCAGTTGGACCACTCGAGGCATTAACGCGAACTCGTGAATTATTAAATCGAGAAGGAATTTTTGCAGGTATCTCTACTGGTGCAATTTTGCATGCTGCTCTCGGCATGGCTGACAAGGCGGTGAAGGCAGGCAAGAAAGCAGACATAGTTTTCATAGTTTGTGATGGTGGCTGGAAGTATCTTTCAACCGGTGCTTACGAAGGAAACGTAGATGTTGCATCAGATGCTCTCGATGGCCAACTCTGGGCCTGAGGTAGTTGCTAAATAATTACGATTTCTTCCTCAGTTACTTCGCCCTCCACAATTCGAAATGACCTAAGTTCATAAGGTCCATCCTTCGTTCCAGTTTCCCTGGTTGATACCAAAACATAATGCGCGAATGGCTCTGATGCATATGCGATATCTGTGCGTGATGGGTAGGCCTCAGTAGAGGTGTGAGAGTGGTAAATAATTACTGGATCTTCATCGTTAGCGTCTAACTCTCGGTAGAGCTTTAATAAGTCGGCTGAATCAAATTCGTAGAATGTTGGAGATCTGGCGGAATTGATCATGGGGATAAATCGCGTGGGTTTATCGCTATTGGCGGGTCCGGCAATCACCCCGCACGCCTCATCGGGGTGGTCGGCGCGGGCATGAGCGAGCAAGTTATCCACTAAAACTTGAGAAATTTCGAGCATTTTTGGCTATTTCCCCTCAAATTATGTGAATTAATCAATAATAGCGGTAAAAAATGCGTGTTTCGGTTGCAAGTCCTCTTCAAATCGAGCAGGCTATAACCAGTAATTGATAGTTGTGAAAGCAGCTACAACCAGAACCAACTCGGTGGTTCCCAACAAAAGGAGCAAATTCTTCATGGATGGAATCTATGACGTTAAGTTACTGACTGAAACGCAGTACACAATTGTCAGCGGTTTCTTGTCACTTGGTTTTGCAGCAATGCTTGCCACGACAATTTACCTATACATTAGCCAAGCTCGCGTACTTCCTAAGTACCGTCAGGCAATCGTAATTTCAGGAACCGTAACATTAATCGCGCTTTACCACTATTGGAGAATCTACGATTCATTCAAGTCTGCGCATGCAGGTGGGGAAACCTTCAACGAAGCTTACCGCTACGTTGACTGGTTACTAACTGTTCCACTATTGCTTCTAGAAACCATCGCAGTACTTGCACTTCCTGCAGTTCAGCGTAAGTCTCTAGTTTCAAAGCTTATTCCAGCATCAGCTGCAATGATCATCCTTGGTTACCCAGGCGAAGTTTCAGCAGACATGATGACCAAGGGCATTTGGGGCGCACTTTCCACAATCCCATTCCTGTACATCCTTTACGTATTGTTCGTTGAGTTGACAAAGGCACTAGACAAGCAGCCAGCTGATGTTGCTGCAACTGTCAAGCGTCTTCGCCTATTGCTTATCGCAACATGGGGCGTATACCCAATCTCGTACCTATTGCCACTTCTTGGCATTGAAGGCGCAAGTGCCTTCGTAGGTCGTCAGGTCGGTTATACCGTTGCTGACATTCTTGCTAAGTGTCTCTTCGGTCTGACAATCTACAAGATTGCTCGCCTAAAGAGCGCCGCAGATGACCCATCATATGCATCAGCTGAAGGTATGCACTAATCAATTAAAACTAAAAACCCCTTAGTCATTTGGCTAGGGGGTTTTTAGTTGCCCTAACTTAGGGCGTCGATAAGAGTGCCTTGTAAGTACGTTAGGTAGTTATAAAGATTCACTTCGGGCTCATCAGAATCAAAGTCAAAGTCACTCTCTTGCGTTATTTCCATACGAGTTCCAAGTACAAGTCGTAAATCATTTACGGCCTTAAGCCAGGATTGTGCCTGTTGCGGGCTCACTGTCGTTGGATTCTCGTGGTCGTTAAGGTTTTCGCGCACATCGCTTAACGCTGCAATTTTTTGTTGCCTTAAATCCTGCTCAGTGAACCGACGAAAATCTGCACTGGCATGTTCATCATCGGAATAACCATTTGGAAATAATCGAGCAAGCGCGGGGTCATCAGAAATTTGGGTTGAGCCGTTCATCCCTAACATGGCTTCAAGTGGATCACTTGTTTCTTGGGCATTGAGCTCGTGAAGTAACTGCCTCATCTGATCAAATAGCTGCCCAAGTACCTCACGCTCCGCGGCTTCCAAACTGATCGTTATGCCACCATCTAACTCAGACTCAAACACCTTAAATGTCCTTTTGTAGAGTCGCCCAGAGGCCGTAGGAATGCATGGCAGCAACGTCGCGTTCCATCTCTTCTCGGGAACCAGTGCTAACAACTGCGCGGCCTTTTTCGTGCACATCCAGCATTAGTTTTTCCGCCTTTGGTTTGTCATATCCAAAATAGGTCTGAAATACGTAAGTAACATAAGCCATCAAATTTATGGGGTCATTCCAAACCAGAGTGATCCATGGAACGTCGGTAAGTACATTTACCTGGATGTCCTCGATGGGCAGGGCGGTCATGCCCTAATTGTCTCACGCGGAAAGTTTGCTAGTTACTTTTGCTTGGATTCGAGGAATAAACAAAATTGAAATTAGCCCAACAATTGCGCAGAAAATCCAAATGCTCGTGAAAGTAGTACTCGATATTTCGGAGTTAAGGCTTGCAAAGGATAGAAGGGATCCGGCAAGGGCGGTTGCAATAATTACGCCAAAGGAATCTGACATCTGAAGGGATGCACTATTTCGGGCATGTTCTGCTTCAAGAGATTTATCAAGCATCAGCACTCCTAGCGTTGGAAAACAAATTCCCATTCCAAACGCCGAAACCCCCCAGACTAAGCTCGCCAACAGCGCCGCCATGCCTATCGAGCTAGGAACAAATACCGCAATTGGAATAAGGGCGATTCCTGCCGTTGTCATCACAACCCCAACAACCAATATCTGCTCACGGGAAAGCTTAAGTCGGTGACTACCTTGCAGCCAAGAACCAGCAAACCAAGTAATTGTTGCAGCGGTTAAAACACCGCCAGAAAGCGCAACTGAGACACCACGGATTTCTTGAAGCGCAAGGGGCACATAAATCTCAGCCGCAAAAAATGCTCCGGCTACAACGCCGCGCATCCCAATCACCGCAGGAATTCCTGGCGCAATTCGCAAGAAGCCCTTTGGCATCAGGACTGTAGTTGCCCACGCAGCAACACTGAGTGAAACGATCGCAATCAGCACGATGTTAAGTGTTGTCCAGCGCCCAACATGTGAGGCACCGCCTTGGAACAGGGCTAGTGCTGCGATTGCAACGAGTACCGCAACTACTTGCTTACGCGCATCCGGTCGCGCTGGGGATGGCACTTGTGGAAGTTTCTTGAGTTCTGGAATAAGCAACATGGTTGGCATGACTAATAAAAATGGCACAATCCAAAATGTCATTCGCCAAGAGGAAATTTCAACTAACAATCCAGCAAGTCCAGGACCGATTAAACCAGGCACTACCCAAGCGGCTGCGAGAATGCCGAGTGCTTTTGCGCGCAGTGCTTCTGGATACATTCGCCCAATGACTACATACATAGTCACCAAGTCCAAACCCATGGCAAAACCCTGAACTGCGCGGCCAACTGTAAGCACAGCTAGGTTTGGGGCAAAGCCAGCGACTAACGAACCAAAAGCTAAAGCAGAAACCGCAAAGATAACTACTCTTGCTAAACCAAGCCGGTTTGCCCACAACCCAGCAAATGACATTCCAAGTAACGAAGCCATGGTGAAACTTGTAAATGTAACCGCGTAATTACTAATTGCATTTAAGTCCGCGGCCGCAACTGGCATAACAGCTGCAATTGCAATTCCTTCAAATCCAAAGATACTTACTAGAGCAACAATTCCGACACTTAATCGCCGATATTCAGGAGCCCAGGGCGTAACGGTCATTCGGAGTTGTCGCTGTTGTCTCCACCCATTGGCAAGCCTTCAAAAATTGCTTTGCATTGTGGACATACGGGAAATTTTCCAGGATCGCGATTCGGGATCCAAACTTTTCCACACAGCGCAACAACGGGTGCGCCCATTACTGCGCTTTCTACAATTTTGTCTTTGGCAACATAATGCGCGAAGCGCTCATGGTCGCCCGCTTCAACTTGCTCCTCGACGCGTTCCTCAATGAGTAAGCCACCATCAGTGCGAGTATCTTGGACCATGCTTATTACCTTAACAAACTAGGCGGGAAGGGCTTGCAGTCGCTGCTTTAATTCAGCTAGTTCGGCTTGTAGCTCGGGTGGCACTCGGCCATCGAACTGCCCAAAGTATTCATCTGTCGAATCGCACTCGGCAAGCCAACTGCCCTTGTCAACGTCAAAGAGCGCAGTTAGATCATTCTCAGAAATTCCTAAGCCATCTAGAAGCAAGTCTTCGCGATTAGGCAAAATACCAACCGGTGAGTCGATGCCTTCGGCGTCATTTTCTAGTCGGTCCACTACCCAAGCAAGTACTCTTGAGTTCTCGCCGAATCCTGGCCAAATGAAATCGCCTGCTTCATTCTTACGAAACCAATTAACTTGGAAGAGTTTTGGCACGTTTGCAAACGTGCGACCCATGTTTACCCAGTGGCCCCAGTAATCGGCCATGTTGTAGCCACAAAATGGCAGCATCGCGAATGGATCTCGGCGCAATTGACCAAGGCCACCCACAGCGGCTGCTGTCATTTCAGATGAGATTGTGGCTCCCATAAATACGCCGTGATTCCAACTGCGGGCTTGCGCAACCAATGGAACATTTGTCGCGCGGCGTCCACCGAATAGGATCGCAGAAATTGGAACGCCAGCTGGATTTTCCCATTCATCTGAAATGGATGGGCATTGCTCTGCTGGGGCAGTAAATCGAGAGTTAGCGTGCGAGGAAACTTCTGGGGAATCTGGTGTCCAGTCATTTCCTTTCCAGTCAATGAGATGCGCTGGTGGCTCGTCTGTAAGACCTTCCCACCAAATGTCACCGTCATCAGTAAGAGCAACATTTGTAAATAGTGAATTTGCATAAAGCGAACGGATCGCGTTGGCATTTGTCTTCATGCCTGTCCCTGGAGCTACTCCAAAGAATCCAGCTTCTGGGTTAATCGCGTAAAGGCGACCATCAGCTCCTGGGCGCATCCAGCAGATGTCATCGCCAATAGTTTCGACTTTCCAGCCCGGAATAGTTGGTTCCAGCATGGCCAAGTTAGTTTTGCCACAACCTGATGGGAACGCAGCTGCGATGTAATGCGTTTTGTTTTTTGGCGATGTCAATTTCAAAATCAGCATGTGCTCAGCGAGCCACATTTCATCGCGCGCCATAACTGATGCGATGCGAAGTGCAAAGCACTTCTTGCCTAGTAATGCGTTACCACCATAGCCAGAGCCATAGGACCAAATTTCGCGCTCTTCTGGGAACTGCACAATGTATTTAGTTTCGCTACATGGCCAGGTCACATCAGCTTGACTAGGAGACAGCGGTGCGCCAACTGAATGAAGCGCAGGAACAAAGTCTCCTTGCTCACCAATTAGATCAAGCGCTGCTTTACCCATACGTGTCATCATCTTCATGCTGATTACTACATATGGTGAGTCCGTAATTTCGACACCTAGTGCGCTGATGTCAGAGCCAAGGGGTCCCATGGAAAACGGAACGATGTACATAGTGCGACCGCGCATGCATCCTTTGAAAGTTTGACGAAGGATTGTCTTCATCTCGCTAGGTTCCATCCAGTTATTTGTTGGACCTGCGTCTTCTTCCTTGACCGAGCAAATAAAAGTGCGATCTTCTACGCGAGCAACATCGCTTGGGTTTGAACGGGCCAAAAATGAATTTGGTCGCTTCTCCGAATTAAGCGGTGTCAAAGTGCCGCTTGCAACTAGCTCTTGGGTTAAGCGGTCCCACTCCGCGTCCGAACCATCGCACCAATAGATGCGCTCCGGAGTTGTTAACTCAGCAACTTCTTGAACCCAAGCCAGTAGCTTCTTACTTTTCGTGGGTGCGTCTGCAAAACCTGGAATGGTTGAACTACTCACGAGCGCTCCTAGAATGCCTAGCCCCAGGTAGGGCTTTATTTATTTACTCAGAATGCACCCTAATTAGGAAAAAAACTAACTTAATTTGGCAAAAAACCCTGAAAATTCAGGGTTGTGAGTAAACACACACGCTAAATCCACGCACATGTGACTGGTGTGGTTGGTGTTCCTAGACTGGGGTAGTGGCAATCCCTGGAAATTCTGCAATTTTGCAGGAAAACTCTGACACCCTCATTGTGGTTCCGGTTTACGCAGAGGCTCCAGTCATCGCAGGCGTGGTTACCGAGTTGGCCCAGTATTTCCCAAACATCTGCTGCATCGATGATGGCAG
>Ga0209390_10001208_pt1 | contig 50959 bp, 36 predicted proteins | sample BON01_FD_187212 | JGI IMG/M metagenome (GOLD analysis project Ga0209390, IMG submission 187212) | Freshwater microbial communities from Lake Bonney liftoff mats and glacier meltwater in Antarctica - BON-01 (SPAdes) (version 2) | ecosystem: Environmental > Aquatic > Freshwater > Ice > Glacier...
CGTCAGCGACAGTCCAGGAGTCGTCCAGCCCAAGCAAGGCACGGTAATGTTCGTTGAGATCTTTCATCCCCAAAGACTACCAAACGCACCAATTTTCTCGAACTGCCACTAAAGTAACTGAAGAACCTTATTTATAGAGATTGTGCAGGCTTTAACGATTCCATGAATGCTGTTTTTTTCTCTGGACTTTGCACCGTCGGCCCCTGTGGTTATGTGGTCTCTGTCATAGGGGAAGTCCGCGCGATGCGTGGTGTTTTCCCAGCCGTTGTAATTATTTTACTACTTCTAAGTATGGGACATGCGATACGCAATCTTCTAGGGTGTGTGGTTTTGTGCATGGTTTTTGGGCCACTGATATAGGAGTGCTTCAACGAGTCAGTCGCGGGCCGTCACTTTTGGCGATCACGGTCTTCAAGGACGCAACATGCTGATTTCTTCATGGCTCAAGTCGTTGAGTTACCATCTGCAAACTCGCCCTCGCCGAATCACACGAGACGTTCAATTACGCCGTGGTTCGGTAACACGAGCCGAGAGTCTGGAAGTCCGTTGTTTGTTGACGAGTCCTGAGCTTATAGCAATCAGTCCGAATATGGGGCAATTTGTCGAAGATGGAACAGTACTGACGGACCGGCCACGAGAGCTTGTTTTTCAGTTTAGTCCGGGACAGACGCTGGACGCGTTGAGTCTGGACGCCATCCAGATTATCGGCAGTGGTTTTGACGACACTTTCGGGGACGGAAATGAGATTTCGATCACGCCGGGTTTCCGAGGCCTGGGTGACAGTCCAGACCAGGTTGTGTTCCGTTTTGCTCAGCCGCTTCAGGACGATCGCTATCAGATCACGATCGCCGGCACGGGGCGACTCGGCTAAAAAATAATCTGGGCGAAGCGTTTCATAGTGGCGAGGATCAATTCGTTACGTTCGACCTGAATTTGGGTGCGAGGTTGTTCAGCAACCGGTGGTTCGTAGTCAGCAGTTGACTATTCTTGATGTTTCGCGGCTTCGCGATGGCGACTGGCGTGCCGCTGTTTTCTGCTTCTTCCGCGTACGCTCCAGAAGCAGAAAACTGCCCCACACCTGCGGTCAGCCTTAACCCAAACTGACTCTTATAACCGTGGTACAGAAAACAGGGGCACGCCAGCGGCCGCCCCGCAATTACAAATGCGGCCAGTACGTCCGACGTAACTCCAACCATCACATGGCGAAAAGTTGGATTGGCCTCAAGCTATGAAGTCTACATTTCCGAGGCCTCGGATCCAGGAACGGCCATCATTCGGGTGACGGGCATCAGTTCAACATCGTATACCGCTGCGGCAGATTTGGCTCCGGGCAACTACCGAGTCTGGGTACGAGCTTTTGGGCCTGGTGGAGAACGGACCGCGTGGAGTCTCAATAAGACTTCTGATCTGTCAATCGATGCGATTACTCGTCCAGAGCTGAATCGCATTGGCTCGACTGCAGACCGCACTCCAACCTTCGCATGGGCGGCAGTTGCCGGGGCCTTCCGGTATCAATTGTATGTGGCTCCTGTTAGCAACACGTCAAGTCCGGCAATAGACAGGAACGACATCTCGGCGACGTCGTATACACCGACAACGGAGCTTGCTCCGGGCAACTATCGAGCGTGGGTTCGAGCGATCAGTGGTGCCAGCGAACTCAGTGACTGGAGTGTGGCTGTCACGTTTACGATCACCGCGCTGGATTCTTCTTAAATCGATCCTCAGAACCTTGTCTACACGACATCGATTCTGGCAGCTGGATCGACGTGGGACAGCGATGATGTGACGGTCAGTCAGTTACCAACTGGTGTTATCGAGGCGTTTGGGCGACCGGTTCCTGCCTCAGAAGGTCAGCAAATTGTCGATGGACGCCCAAGTGATGTTTATTCGGAACCAGAATCTACTTCTCAAAGCACTTTGGTTGAATCAGTTGAAGCCGATTCCAACGACAGCCTGATGGCAGAATGGGACGCCGCCATTTGGGCGGAAGAATCTGCTGCAATTCAGCCAGTGGAAGACACGAAGTCAGAATCGATTGGCTGGCTGGCCGGATTGGCTGCGTTTGCTCCGTCCGTCCTGCGTCGGCGAAGAAAGCAGGACTAAGCCCAGCCAGTGCGGCCGTCATTAGACCTTGGATTGTTCTGATAGTCAGGCTGCACTGACAGGCTGGATTGAATGAGTTAACCGGGGCACCTTATGGTGTTCCGGCTGCGTTTGTGAATGTCTATGAAACTGTTAAATTTGTCTCTGCGCTAGCCGACCGTCGCCCGGCATCTTAATTTTTTCTACCGGTTGCCTTATCGGATGTGTGCTGCAGCGACTCGCTGCCAGCATTTGACAGCGTTGGCACAAATGGCCAACAATAAAGCAATATACAGAAACACGTTTTCATTTTTTGGCTGGTGGGCAACAGCAATCATCAAGCGAAACGTGATGTTCGTGACCACGAGTCCGCGTAAATCGCTGTGGCTGCTGGCCAACTTCCGTCTTTCGAGCCAACTGACGGAGTTTTTATCACATGGCTGCTTTACGAAATTGCTTCACCCGGGATGATCTTTAACAGCGAAATACTAAAACGGTGCTGGTTTCTGGCGGGGCCAACGGCGGTCGGAAAGTCGGCTGTATCGCTGGCACTGGCGGAACAGATCGATGCAGAAATTATTTCGATGGATTCGATGGCGGTCTACCGTTGTATGGATCTTGGAACTGCTAAACCATCGTTCCACGAACGCGAACGAATCGCCCATCATGTCATTGACGTGGTTGATCCGCACGAAGAATTCAGCGTCGCGGAATATGTGAAGTTGGCGCAACTGGCAGCCACAGCGATCGTTGATCGTGGTCGAACGCCGCTGTTTGTGGGAGGCACCGGATTATATCTGCGTTCCATTCTGCGCGGGGTGTTCGAAGGGCCCGAAGCCGACTGGCAGTTGCGCGGTGAACTTCAGCAACAGCTGGAAAGGCACGGTCGTCCGTGGTTGCATCAACAGCTTGCCGCCATGGATGACGTTACAGCACAGAGGCTGCATATCAACGACACCAGACGCGTTATTCGGGCGATCGAAGTTTATCGGCTGACTGGAATACCGCTTTCGCAGCAGCACGATCAATCACCCGTGGCGATTAACGAACGTTCGAAAGCAATTTTCTGGCTGGAACCTCCGCGAGACTGGCTGCACGATCGAGTCAATCGTCGCGTTGACCAAATGATGGCAGATGGCCTGCTGGAGGAAACTCGGCAGTTGCTTGCCATGACTCCCGAACCCGCAAGGACGGCCCGTCAGGCGCTGGGGTACCGAGAACTTATAGCTCATCTGGAAGGCAGCATGTCGATCGAATCTGCCGTTGATCAGATCAAGACGGGGACTCGGCAATTTGCAAAACGTCAGCATACGTGGTTTCGAAATCTTGAAGAATGCACCAGCATCCCTCTGACAGGTCACCAGAGTCCCGATCAATTAGTTGAGGCTTTGGTTTTTGCCGCTGACAAATAACTGTGTGCATTTGCCTTTGGGTTTTGTTTGTGAAAGATAAGATCTGAATTTGACCCTTATTGTTCGCGAGTCCCTTCTGCAGTCGAAGTTGTTATGTCGAATCGAAAAATTGTTTTGGCCAGTCGCAATCGCAAGAAGACTCAGGAAGTCGCCGACTTATTGGCTGCGGTAGGTTTTCAGGTGGTTCCCGTTACGGACTTTCCGGATGTTCCGGAAGTCGAAGAAGACGGTGAAACCTTTGCGGCTAATGCAGCAAAGAAGGCAACAGAAGTTGCGATCGCTCTTGGCCAGTGGGTGATCGGCGAGGATAGCGGTCTGATGGTTGATGCGCTCAAGGGCGGCCCCGGAATTTACTCGGCACGGTATTCAGGCGAACACGCTACTGACGAAACGAACAATGCAAAACTGATTGCAGAACTCAGCAATGTTACGCAAGACAAACGCGGAGCTGGTTATGTGTGCAGCGTTGCTTTGTCAAATCCCGCCGGCGAAATCAAAGTAGGGGCCGAGGGCACGTGTCGCGGTCAAATTCTGACTGAGGCCCGTGGAAGCGGCGGCTTTGGTTATGACCCTTATTTTCTTATACCAGAATATCATCGAACTTTTGGTGATCTCAGTCCGCTGGTAAAGCGAATGCTGAGCCATCGTGCTCGAGCCTTTGCTCAGTTCATTCCGCAATTGCTTAGAATTGCGGACGAATTCTGACAGTTCCATAAAACTGTGTTTGCCGGCTCTACTTCAGAAGCAGTCCGAATACCGGTCCGGCGAACATTTCAATACAAGCACGACGCGTGAGCGAGTGAATTTTGCAATGGCTGGATTCACTTACTCGCGCTGCGTGCTTGTGATTTTCGGTTTCAGGACCGCCACCAGGCTTCCAATTGGCAGACTGAAGCGTGCGATACGGCATAGGCTACGAAATCGGAATTTGCATGCTAATCGTTGTTGTTGGAAATTGCCGCCGTCGCCAATTGAAGATATGAACAAATCAAAACAGCTCAGCGGTTTTGCGAGTAGAATTGCACAAATATTCGAACCTCCATCTCAGAACGTGTGAACCTATGCTGCAGCTATCCGGAATTATTCCTCCCGTTGTCACGCCACTACTTCAGCATGACCAGCTTGATACCGAGGCCGTTAGTCGCGTGGTTAACCATCTCATCGATGGCGGTGTTAGCGGATTATTTGTGCTGGGGACAACAGGTGAAGGTCCGTCTCTGACCTACCAGATTCGTTATGAAATGGTTGAAGTAGCCTGCGAAGCTGCGAACGGTAGGGTTCCGGTTCTGATCGGCGTAACGGATTCGTCGTTGGCTGAATCTATTCATTTAAGTCAGCATGCAGCTTCCTGCGGTGCCAGCGCCATCGTGGCTGCGGCGCCATTCTATTTTCCCACTACACAGGCGGCTCTGTTGGACTGGTTTACCATGTTGGCAGACGAGTCGCCATTGCCATTGTTGCTTTACAATATGCCGAGCTGTGTTGGGATTCATCTGGATCTGGCAACTGTGAAGTCGTTGTCCGGTCACGCGAATATCATCGGCATCAAGGACAGCAGTGGTAACCTTCCGTACTTTGTCGAACTATGCGAACTGTTGTCGTCGGACAGGGACTTTGTTGTGTTCATGGGCCCTGAAGAACTGATCCCGGAAGCTGTTGCCGCTGGTGCTGACGGCGGAGTCTGTGGTGGTGCCAATTTGTTGCCGCATGTTTATGTTGAGTTATTCAACGCTTCAAAAGCTGGCGACGAGCTGGGACAGACTCGTCTAAGACAAATTGTTGACCGTGTCTTCAACACGGTTTATCGCGATGCTAATGGCCAAATGAATTTGATTCCCGCATTAAAGCTCGCGATGCATTACTGCGGACTGTGTTCAAAGCAAATTGCGCCGCCGTTGCCGAACGTCGCTGCTGAGCATGTTGTTCAACTTCAGCGGCAGCTTCCGGAGTTGTTAAGCCATTCGGGTTCAGCGTTAACGGCAGAAATTATCTCTGCTTGATTTCACGCAACGCTGTGTGAGTGTTCCCTGAAACTGTTGCCTTTAACGGTTCGGTGAGTTGAGGGTACGACCGTAAATTGTACAGCCACCAGCTTCGGCATAATCCGCGCAGTCAATCTTCAGTGTGGCTGTTTTTGCGATCCAATCCGTATATGCCCCAATTTTGCTGATCGCAACGACACGTAAAGACGACCAAAGGGTTGCATCTTACGCATGCAGCCTAAATGGTGGGCGTTCCACCAATCGGACGATCATCACGAATCAATGTACAAAAAGGTATTATCATGAAACGCATCATCACCGGAGCAGTTGCACTTATCATCGCATTTTCTGTTACGTCAGGCAGCGAAGCAGAAGCGGGTCGCCGCAATAACGGTAACCCTCATATATTTGCGTCTAACCGCGCTGGCAACGGCGGGTTCTTCCAGAATGTCATGGAACTTGAGCGTCGCAAGAATGCATGGTTGCGAGCCACTTTCCTCGGACAATAATTGTCTCGGATTCGATTTTCTTCGCAGGCTTGTGGGTCTGGAGATTTCGAAAGATAGTGTACGCCCGAATCGCCGTCAGCTTGCTGGCGGCGTTTTCTGTTGACTACCGTTTCATTCAACATCACGACTCAAATGCGAATGCCTGTTCTGCATTGCGAGTCGTCAATGCGGCCAGTTCCTCACCGCTGATTCCATGAATTTCTGCAAGGCATGCCGCTGTATAGCTGACCCACGCAGGTTCATTTCGTTTGCTGCGATTTGGATGAGGCGCCAGATACGGCGAGTCTGTTTCCACCAACGTTCGATCCAATGGCACAGTTCGGGCGACTTCTCGCAACTCGTTGCTTTTGCGAAAAGTCAGCATACCCGCGAACGAAATGTACATGCCCATTGCGATACATTCCGCTGCCATATCTGCGTCGCCGCAAAATGAGTGCATGATTCCATTCAGTGGTCCATTCCTGAAATCTTCGCGCAGCACTTCCAGTACTTCCCGGTTTGCTTCGCGGCAGTGCACGACAAACGGTTTGCGGGAAAGACGCGAGAAGGCCAGGTGTCGACAAAAATAGTCTCGCTGGATGTCCAGTGGCGCAAAGTCCCAATGTTTGTCGAGGCCTGTTTCGCCGATGCCAACGACCCGTGGGTGCGTCGAGAGTTCAGTAATTTTCTGCCAGTCGTTGGGGGCCGCTTCCTGTGTGTAATTAGGATGAATGCCTACTACAGCTGAAACACAATCGTATCGATTTGCGACAACAACTGCGGCCTCGCTTGATTCCAGCGTTATGCCAATTGTGACCATCCGCTTTATGCCGGTGTCCAACGCACGTTGAACGACTTCGTCTAAATCCTGTCGAAACGCCTCAGCATCCAGATGGCAGTGGGTATCTATGAGCAGTCCGGTCATGTTCCCCGTTCTTCGTTTTGCGCTTCAGCTATTTCGATTCACCGACTGACTTCAGTACGTCCGCAACAGACGGGATGGTATCGCCGTGCTCAAAAAGTTCCACCGGCACACCTGTAGAGGCAAAGTTTCGGGCTCCCCTCAATCGTAATCAAGGGCAGGTTGTTTGCCGGAAATTGGGTGTGACAGCGATGATTGTGCCGTGCGAGCCACTCCAGTGTCGAGAAACAGGTGTACGCATGAACAGCTTGCTGAAGTTAATGGTTGACAACCCGAAATCACGAGTGCAACATATGTTACAGTGCAGCTTGTTTGCATCTTGCCAAAATACTCTCCTCGCCTTCCTGCCTCGATGTGTCAGCCCCTTCGGCTGCTGACCCAAATCCTTTTTTTTGAACACGGAGTCATCAAATGCGTCGTGGAAATTCTCGTCGTGACTTTCTTCATGTTGGTTTCTGCGGAGGCATTGGTCTCAGCTTGGCGCAATATCTTAAACTGCAGACAGCTCAGGCTGATTTGAAGCACTATGAAAGCGTGGAAGGTACTGCAAAGTCGGTCATCTTCATTTACCTGCCCGGCGGAATGGCTCATCAGGAAAGCTTCGACCCGAAGCCCTATGCTCCGATTGAGTATCGCGGGCCGATGAATTCGATTCAAACAAACGTGGGTGGCACGTTTATTAATGAGACATGGGCAAAGACAGCTCAGGTTGCCGACAAAATTGCGATCTGTCGCTCAATGACCCATGGTGAAGCCGCCCACGAGCGTGGTACTCATAATATGTTTACCGGATACCGACCAAGCCCGGCTTTGTCGTATCCGAGCATGGGCAGCGTGGTAACTCACGAATTTGGCCCGCGTAACAACATTCCTCAATATGTCTGCATTCCGAATCAGCCGAATGAGTTTGCTGGTACAGGATACCTTAGTTCTTCCTTCGCTCCATTCAGTCTTGGCTCGGACCCAGCGGATGCGAACTTTACTGTTCGTGACCTGAAGTTGCCTGGCGGCGTAGATGATAAGCGTTTCACGCGCCGCCGCAGCGTCTTGGAAGCTGTTAACGAACACTTCGTTGCGAAGGAAAAAGCCGATGCGTTGGATGCCGTTGATACATTCTATCAGCGAGCCTACGGAATGGTGGGGTCGCCGGAAGCGCGAGACGCGTTCGATCTGAGCAAGGAAACCGACAAGTTGCGGGATGAATATGGTCGCAACACCGCGGGTGCTCGCATGTTGATGGCCCGTCGGTTGGTGGAATCCGGTGCTCGATTCGTCACGCTGACTTACGGCGGTTGGGACATGCACGATAATATCGATGGCGGAATGAAGCGACAGGTTCCGGAGCTGGACCAAGCCTATGCTCGCCTGATTCAGGACCTTGATGAACGTGGACGACTACAAGATACGCTTGTGGTAATCGCTAGCGAGTTCGGTCGTACTCCCAAAATTAACGCAACCGCTGGTCGCGACCATTGGCCCAAAGTCTTCAGTGTTGTTATGGCTGGCGGTGGCATCAAGGGTGGTCAGGTTTATGGCAAATCAGATTCGACTGCCAGTGAGCCTGAAGAAAAACCATTGACCGTCGTCGACTGGGCAACCACGATATACCATTGTCTGGGCGTTACCGCCGATAAGGAGTTAATGGCTCCTGGTGACCGCCCGATTGAAATTGTTGATGGTGGCAAGGTACGCAGGGAACTGTTGGTCTGATGCCATTAAAAAATTAGTACAAAACGACGCTGCTGGGCATCATTGGGTGTTCAGCGGCGTTTACTTACCTGGAAACTGAGTGATTCGGAGTTGATTGGAACAACGACTCATTCTTTCCGAAGTCACTGAATTAATACAGTGACCCCAACCCCACATCCCACCACAGTTTTCAGTCTGGTTTTCAGCAGGCCCGTTAAAAAAACAGGCTAGCGATAAACGTAACCACCACGACTGGTAATCTAAAAATTTCCGCTTTCAGGTCTTACGTTTCCTTCCAAGGGGATTGTAATGTTGTTTCGCTTTTTGCTCGCGTTGTTGGTTATTGGTAGCGCTGCCGTTCAGGCGTCTGATCCAACGATTTCTGTAATCACCCCGCGCGGCGTTCAGCGAGGTGCGGAGCACGTTCTGACCTTTTCCGGTGCTCGTCTTCAGGATGCGGAAGAGGTTCTTTTTTTCGAACCCGGCATTGAAGTGTTGAAGATTGAACCGGACGAAAAAAATGCCAACATCGTTCGAGTCACAGTGAAGGTTTCCCCAGAGTGTGAGTTGGGCGAAAAAACGGTTCACGTTCGCACCAAAACAGGTGTGTCGGACTACCGCACGTTTTTTGTTGGCGCCTTGCCGGCAGTTGATGAAAAAGAACCTAATACCGACTTCTTAAATCCTCAGGCGATCGAACAAAACGTAACCGTTAATGGTGTGGTTCAAAGTGAAGATGTCGATTACTTTGTGGTTGAAGCGAAGAAGGGCCAAAGGCTATCAGTTGAAGTTGAGGGCATGCGATTTGGCCAAACTCTGTTCGATCCTTACATCGCAATCCTTGATGAAAAACGATTCGAACTTTCGGCGGTCGACGATTCTCCTTTGGTGCGTCAGGATGCTGTGACTTCCATCATTGTTCCTGAAGACGGAAAATACATCATCGAAATGCGGGAGAGTGGTTATGGTGGAAACGGAAACTGCCGCTACAGTCTGCACGTTGGTCAGTTTCCGCGGCCCACCGCTGTTTACCCAGCAGGCGGTAAGGCTGGTGAAGAAGTTGAATTTACGTTTATTGGTGATGCCGAAGGCCCAATAAAACAAAAAATTTCCCTGCCGACTAGCGGACAGGAAGAGGTTCAAGTTTTCGCTCAAGACGATCGGGGAATCAGCCCATCGGGACACACTGTCCGAGTATCTCCGGATCCGAATACATTCGAGGCAGAACCCAACAATACTCTGGCCGAAGCAACATCGGTCGCGTTTCCGTCAGCCTTTAACGGGGTGCTGGAAACGGTTGGCGATCATGACTACTTTAAGTTTACCGCGACAAAGGGACAGACTTACGAAGTAGAGTGTTATGGCCGTCGCATTCGCACAGGAATCGATCCGGTGATGCATATCTTCAGCGTCAAGGATGGCAAGGTTCTGGGCGGCAACGATGATTCACGCGGCCCGGATAGCTACATTCGATTTGCTGTTCCGGAAGACGGGGAATATGCCGTTCGCATCATGGATCATCTTGGCCGTGGTGCAAACGATTTTGTTTACCGCATCGAGTTTCAACCGGTGGTGCCAAAACTGACTCTCGGGATTCCTCGCGTTGCCCGCTATTCACAGAATCAGCAGCGGATTTATGTCGCTCGCGGTAACCGTTTTGGAAGCATTATCTCAGCCAGTCGCACGAATTTTGGGGGCGACCTTGTTCTAGAGGACATGCAACTTCCTGCTGGGGTTAGCATTGTTGCTTCACCGATGCCTGCTAATTTGAACACCATGCCCGTGGTTTTCGAAGTCACTGCCGATGCACCTCTGGGTGGAGCATTGATTGATTTTCGGGCCCGACTGAACGAAGAGGGTAAGAACATCAGCGGCGGGTTTGAAAATCGAGCCGACTTTGTGATTGCCGGGCCCGGCCAGTCACTTTATTCATGGAAAGACGTTAATCGCCTGGCGGTTGTTGTTGTTGAAGAGCTTCCATTTTCAATTGAAATCGTGCAGCCCAACGTGCCCATCGTAAAAGATGGTTCTATGCAGTTGAAGGTTGTCGCAAAGAAAAAGGAAGGCTGGGATGAAGAGATCACGGTGCAGGTTCCTTTCCGAACACCCGGCATTGGTGCCACTAGTTCTGTGAAAATTGCTAAGGGACAAACGGAAGTTCTTTATCCCATCAGTGCTAACGGAAATGCTGCGGTCGGCAAATGGCCTGTTTATGCGATTGGATCAGCTAACGTAAACGGAACAGCCTGGACAGCTTCTCAAATGGCGACTTTGGAAGTGGCCGAACCCTACGTTGGACTTGCATTACAACGTGCTACTGTCGAAGTGGGACAGGAGACCGAAGTTGTGGTTACCGTGCAAATTCTGAAAGAACTTGTTGGAACAGCAACGGTGCAGTTGGTTGGCCTGCCGCACAAGGTAACCGCGGAGCCACTTCAGGTTACGAATGACACGAAAGAGCTTATTTTTAAGGTGAAGACGGAGACTGACAGTCCAGCCGGTAACCACAAAAACATCTTCTGCACAGTCGTCGTTACTGAAAACAATGAGCCAATCACGCATGCTCGTGTTGGAGGCACTGAAATTCGCATCGACATCCCTTTGCCGAAGCCTGTTGCAGCTGCCCCGAAGACGGAAGAAGCCAAGCCAGCAGTTGCGGCAACCCCTCAGCCACCTGCGGAAAAGCGTCTGACCCGTTTGGAAAAGCTTCGACTGGAATCCAAAAAAGACGTTGGGCAATAATAGTGTTTGATCAGATGAGAATCGTTCAGTCGCGTAGCGCGTTCGTCATACATATGGCTGTTTGACAGTAATCAGGAATTGTCTGACTCTGTAGAGTTGGATGGATGGACCTTTCGTTCAGACGACACCTTAAAATATCGTCGGATTTGAATTATGAAGAAATTTCAATCGTTCGTAAACGTTCTGGCTTTGTCAGCATCGCTTCTTACTGCACACGCTGTAGCTCAGGAATCGCCAAAGCCGGTTTCCATCACTGTGAGCCCGGCTGATGTGAGCCTCTCCAACGTGCGGGACCGTCAGGCAGTTATTGTTCAGGCGGTGATGGCGAACGGGCTTACTTATGATGTGACCGAAAAGGCTCAGATAGCTATTGAAAATGTTGGGTTTGCTCGGCTTGATGCTCATGCGATTTATCCCGTTGCTGATGGAACAACTAAGCTGACGGTCAGTTATGAAGGCCATTCTGTTGATGTGCCGGTCACCGTTGTGAATTCAATGGTTGAACCGCCAATCAGCTTTCGTCTCGACGTGATGCCGGTGTTCATGAAAGCCAGTTGCAACAACGGCAGCTGCCATGGTGCGGCTCGTGGCAAGGACGGATTTCGTTTGTCTTTGTTCGGTTTCGATCCGGCCGGCGATCATTTTCGATTAACACGCGAACTGCCCGGGCGACGAATAAATCTTGCCCTTCCTGAAGAGAGCCTCTTGATCGAAAAGTGTATAGGAGAAGTTCCTCATACTGGCGGCAAGCGTTTCGAAGTTGGCGGCGAGCAATACGGTACATTAATACGCTGGCTGGAGACGGGAGCTCAGGACGACCCGAATCCCGCTGAAGTGCCTAAGGTTCTGTCCGTTGAACTGTATCCATCGACCGCTGTTCTTGATGGCGAAGGTGAAACGCAACGTCTGACGGTTCGAGCAAAGTATTCCGACGGAACAGACCGTGATGTTTCATCGTTGGCGTTCTTCAGTTCCAATAACGAAACTGCCGCAGAGATCACTCAAAAGGGAATCGTTACGGCTCACGAACGCGGCGAAGCTTTTATTATGGCTCGCTTCGAAACACACACCGTCGGGTCTCATTTTATCGTGCTTCCAAAGGGGCTGCAGTACGAAGACCCTAAGACGCCTGAATTCAATTACATCGACACTCTGGTTCACAACAAACTTCGCAAGTTACGAATCATTCCATCAGAAGTTTGCAGCGACGAGCAGTTTCTGCGTCGGGTGTTCGTCGATATCACTGGAACTATGCCAAGCTCAGAAGAATACGATGCGTTCGTTGCTGATGCCGACCCGCAGAAACGTGAAAACGTAATTGACCAACTGTTACAGCGAAAAGAATTTGTTGACATATGGGTGATGAAGTGGTCCGAGCTATTGCAGGTTCGAACGATCGCAAATCGAGTCGAAAAGAAACCGATGCTGCGGTACTTCAACTGGTTAAAAGAAAAAATTGCCAGCAACACACCGTCGGATGTGATGGTGCGTGAGCTGTTGGCATCCAAGGGCGGGACATTCAGTGATCCTGCGACAAACTACTATCAGACCGAAACCGAAACACTAAAAGTCGCTGAAAATGCGGCTCAGGTGTTCATGGGGATGAGAATTCAATGTGCTCAGTGCCATAACCATCCGTTTGATCGCTGGACCATGGACGACTACTACAGCTTCGCGGCATTCTTTTCTCAAATTGGCCGAAAGGCGGCCGAAGACCCACGCGAAAAGATTATTTTCAACAGTGGCGGCGGGGAAGTGAAGCACCCTTTGGATGGACGCAACATGGCCCCGAAGTTTCTTGGTGGTGCCACGCCGGATTTGCAAGGGCGCGATCGACGCGAAGTTCTTGCCGAATGGCTGGCATCTCCTGACAATCCGTATTTTGCCACAAACCTGGGAAACATAGTCTGGTCGCATTTCTTCGGCAAAGGGATCATCGATCAGGTCGACGACGTGCGTGTTAGTAATCCTGCCGTTAATGCAGAACTTCTGGCGGAACTTGGCAAGCGGTTTACCGAGTACAATTACGACTTCCGAAGACTTGTTCGTGACATCTGCATGTCTCGGACCTACCAGTTGTCAACGCAGACAAATTCGTCCAACGAATCAGATCACCACAACTTCGCTCATGCAGAATTGCGACGGTTGCGTGCGGAAGTCATGCTTGACTGCATCACGCAATTGACATCCACGACGGACAAATTTCCGGGGCTGCCAGTTGGTGCTCGAGCCGTTCACATTGCCGACGGGAACACCTCAACTTACTTTCTGACGACGTTCGGCCGAGCTGCTCGCGAAAGCGTTTGTTCCTGCGAGGTCAAGATGGAGCCAAACCTGTCCCAGGCTCTGCATCTAATGAACGGCGACACAGTTAACGCCAAGATTCAACAGGGCGGCCTGGTGCCAACTATGTTGAAAGAAAAGAAGACGCCGACTGAGATCATCACGGAAATATATGTCAGAAGTTTTTGCCGTAAGCCATCGGAAATCGAATTGAATAAACTGGTGGCTGTCGCATCGGAAGATGAAAATCCACAGCAGGCGTTGGAAGACATTTTCTGGTCGCTGCTGAATTCACGTGAGTTCCTGTTTAACCACTAATTTCAGCGTTGAGGTGTGGTTACCGGTAGGCCGATTTGCTGCTTCCGGCTATTCGCATAGAAGCAGCCGTACCGGTTGTTTCGTGCAGTTTCGGTAAACTTTTCTGGTACCGGCCTGATTGTCGATAACGACGACTACACAAGATAACGAAATTCTGCCGCCACGTAAGTTGCGGCCTCTAACCTGGCATTTCCCGCCGCGCCCTGTGCCAAACGGAGCTGCATTATGAACCAACCTACCGTTCGCCTTTTGTTTTCCGCCATCGTTGGTGTCAGCCTTGCATCGACAGCCTTCGCGCAGGAAAAGCTGAACTTCGATGATCACATCAAGCCGATTTTTAGGGCAAAGTGTGCCAGCTGCCACAATACAAATAAGAAAACGGCAGACCTGGACCTCTCCAATTATACTGCCATGATGCAGGGTGGTGGTTCCGGGGCTGCGATTGAACCCGGCGATGCTGCCAATAGCTATTTGTTCATGCTGATCAATCATGACAGCGAACCATACATGCCGCCGAATTCGGACAGGATTCCGGATGCGATGATTCAGACGGTTCGGGCTTGGATTGATGCCGGTGCTCCGGAAACATCTTCCAGCAAGGTCATGTTGCCGACAAAACCCAAAGTCGATCTGAGTGTCGGCGTATCGGCTGCAGGAACCCGCCCAGAAGGCCCTGCGCCACTTCCCGATGTTCTGGGCATGGAACCCGTCGTACACACGTCGGCGACAACAGCTGTATCGGCGGTTGCAACGAGCCCCTGGGCTAAATTGGTTGCTGTGGCTGGACAAAAACAGGTCGTGCTTTACAGCAGCGAAACACTGCAGCCGATGGGTGTTTTGGCGTTTCCGGAAGGCCAGGCCCGAGTTTTGAAGTTCAGTCGAAACGGTGCACTTCTGTTGGCCGGCGGCGGTCAGGGAGCTGCAAAAGGTCTGGCCGTTGTCTGGGATATTAAGACCGGTCAACGAATTATTCAGGTTGGCGACGAACTGGATGAAGTTCTTGCAGCAGACATCAGTGCGGATCAGTCTCTTGTTGCATTGGGTGGCCCGGGCAAAGTTGTTCGAGTTTACAGCACCGCAACGGGCGAGCTGGCCTATGAAATTTTAAAGCACACCGACTGGATCAGTTCGCTTGAATTCAGCCCCGACAGCGTTCTCCTTGCAACGGCTGACCGCGCTGGCGGTTTGCACGTCTGGGAATCATTTACTGGTCGTGAATACTTAACGTTGCCTGGTCACAAAGGCGGCATCAACGCTGTTTCATGGCGTATTGACAGCAACGTACTCGCATCGGCCAGTGAAGATGCCACGATACAATTATGGGAGTTAGAAGAGGGAAAGAATATTAAGACGTGGACGGCCCACGGCGGTGGAACGCTGTCGATGGAATTCTGTCGCGATGGTCGAGTTGTTTCGTGTGGTCGCGACAAAGTTGCCAAAATTTGGGACCAGAACGGTGCTCAGCAGCTCGCCTTTGAAGCGTTCGGTGATCTGGCGTTACAGGTTACACATTGCGATGAAACAAACCGAGTTATTGCAGGCGACTGGACGGGCGAGGTTCGCGTCTGGAATGCTACTGACGGCGTTCGCATTGGCAATCTGACTACTAATCCCCCTATGCTGGAAACACGTTTACAGTTGGCAGAATCTCAGGTTGGTTCACCAAATCTATCGTTGGCGGATGTTCGTAAAGAACTGGAAGGCGTAACGAATGCCAAGAATGAACACGTGCAGAAAATCGAAGCATCTAAACTGGCATTTGCCGCGGCTCAGAAGACACTTGTGGATCGTCAGGCTGTCTTGAAGACGGAACAGGCACAGCTGGCAGTCGCTCAAAAGCAGCAAACTGAAGTGCAGCAAAAACTGGTTGCATTGCAAAAGGCCGTTCCTGAACTCAAGGCTGCCGCCGACAAGGCGACGCAAGCCTCCACAATGATGACAGACGATGCTGAGCTAAAGAAAGCGGTGGATAGTCTGAACGCACAGGTTGCTGTTCAGACGCAGGAACTCGCGAATACAGACACGGCGATGAAAGCGGTTGTTGCAGAAGTCGTGAAGTTTACTGAGGCAATCGACGTTTCACTGAAACAAAGCGTCGTTGACGAACAGCAGGTCACTGTTCAGAAGGCCAACATGGACACGTTGACGGTGGCATTGAAGCCATTTGATGATGCAATGGTTGCGTCGCAGAATAAATTGAATGTTGCCCAGGAAGCCGTTAATACCGCTGTAGCCGAAGTTGAACGATGGAAGCAGTACATCGCGCTTCGGGATGAGCTCAAGCTGCTGGAACAGAAACAGGCTGATAAGAAAGCCGTAGAGCTGGCCTCGCTTGAAGCGGACGCAGCGTTGAATGAGAAACAGCAACAGATGGAAATGACTCAGCAGCAGGTCGAGGTAAAAACCCAGCTGATAGCTGAATCGCAGAAGAAGATGGCGGACATGACAGCAATCATGACAGCTTCTGAGCAACAGCAGGCATCTATGAAAGGCATGATCGCCATTACGGAACAGGCGATACCAGTTCTTCAGGCTGCTGTTCAGCAGGCGAAGTCAGCGTTGGGTATGTTGTCTGGGGATGCTGAAGTCAAGAAGTCGGTGGACGCGCTTGAGCAAACCACAGTCGCAAAAGTTGCAGCGTTGGCCGTCACCAAGCAGCAGTTAACAGAAGTTGATAAAAAGGTAACGGACACAAAGGCTGAAATTGCCTCGGTCGTGGCGATTGTTGCTTCGGCAGAAAAGGAAATGGCGGCCGGACAGGAAATGATGAATACGATGGTGGCGGACCTGGTTCCAATGCAGCAGCAGTCTGAAGAGGCCAAGGCTAAATTGACTGCTGCAGAAGCGGAACTGGATAAAGCACAGCAGTTGGTTGAAGCACGCAAAGAAAAGCTTCGCCCTCAGCTGCAGGTGACTCAGGCATCAGCAGGCTAATACGCCCGCAGCCACAGCGAACCGTTGATGACGCTCGGAGGTAACGCCACTTCCGGGCGTTTTTTATTGCGCCCGATTTGGGCATTGCAGACATTGTCACGGCTGGCGCAGAAATGCCGGTGTTGTTTGGCAGACAACATGCATTGATTGGTGTCAGGGAATTGAAAGGCAACCGTGGCATTTCAGGCTGACTTGTGGCTTCATACGGGGGCGTAAGAGAATTACTTTTTTCAGCGACTTAAGCCTGGCCGCGCGTCTCTATGAGTTGCCTGGAAATCGGCGCAAAAGAAAACCAGCCCGCTGATTTGGCGGACTGGCTAATTCTTTTAAATCTATGACAGATGGAAGACTATTCTTCAGTCTTCTTTTTCTTCTTGCCGGCAACAACCTTCTGAATGCGCACTTTCGGCATTCCGATGGGGCTTTGCCCATCGACCCATCGGTCCTGTTCTTTCAGGATTTTGACGCGCTCATCACGTTTCAGAACATTTCTAGCGCGGACAACACCACTTGGCTTTTTCAACGACTTATCAATAGTCACGAGTCTTGCTCCGAGTTTTGGGTGAAATTGCTTCTTTCACCCTGTGTGTAAGCTATGCGGCGGCTTCCAAGCAGCGGGATTCCCAACAAGGTGCTGAGCCGCGAACGAGGAAGCTTATCGACAAATCCGAAGTATCTCAACTGGGCATATCGACGTTTTCAGGTCTGAGAGGTAGGAATCCTGAGTTTTGCCGGCCGAAACCAGATTTTCAACGCTTCCGGGCTCTAGGTTGGGATATTGCGGCCCAAAAATTTCGATCTGGGTGTCTCTAAACGCGAAATGTTATGAAGTTTTTCCTGAAATCATCCCAGCGGTTTGTCGAATTTGGTTGTGGTAAGTTGTTTAGTGCTGAAAAACGGACGAAACTCGGCGTGCGGTGCGATTGTCAATGATGTGTGCTGGCGGGAAATCAATTTACTGGCCGCAATCCATAAGCAGGCTTGCCTTGGGGCATGCGGTAACCACGGAACAGACCTCTACAAAACGCGCCGGCTGCGCGGAAAACTTCCTATTACAATCAGTTCTTTGCAGTGCTTTCGGGCTTCGTCAATAGCCTTGGCAAAGTCAGCGTTTTCGCGGTGCCCTGCGGCATCAATAAAGAACGTGTATTCCCAGTTCATTCTTCCGCTCGGTCGTTTGTCGATATGCGTCAGATTGATTTGGGCTTTATCAAATACGGACAGTACGTCGACCAAAGCTCCGTGGCGATCTTCGGTGGTGAACATGACGGATGTCTTGTCGTCGCCGGATGGACTGGCCTGCTGACGAGAAAGAATCAGGAATCGTGTGATATTGGTGGGCTGATCACTGACGTTATCAAAGATGCAATGCAGGCCGTGGATTTCTCCTGCCAGTTGGCTGCCGATCGCCGCAACTCCAGCTTCAGGAGTCTGCTTTGCTTCCTCGGCGGCGGCCAGCACTGCATCAGCGCTACTGGCCGAAGTGATCAGTCGTGCGTTTGGGTACTGCGTGGACAGCCAGTTGCGACACACAGCAAGACTATCTCGGCTGGCATAGACACGAGCCACCCTGTCCGGCTGGCAGTTTGCCAACAGGCTTCGATTCACCTCCAGTTGAACTTCAGCGTAGATGTTCAGAAGGTGGTGGTGGCGAGAAAGAGCATCCATTGTTTCGAGTTGGCCGCCGCCGGTCGAATTTTCGATGGGCACCAGGCCGTAGTCGACGTGTCCGCGAGCAACTTCGACGAACACACCTTCGATGGCTCGCAGATCTTCGTGGTCAACGCTGGATCCAAAATGCTGCATGGCTGCCACGTGTCCATAGCTGCCTTTTGGTCCCGGATATCCAATACGAAGAGGTTGCTCAAGGAAAAAGCTGCCGCTCATTAATTCGCGGTAGACCGCTTCAATGGTTCGATCGGGTAACGGCCCCTGATTGCGTTGCAAAACTCTGTTTAGGACTTCGGCTTCGCGATGAGGCGCATAGATTGGTGTTCCCGATCCTCGTTTGCACCGACCGACCTCGACGACAAGCTGAGCCCGTTCGTTCAGCATCGCTACAAGTCGGCTGTCTACTTCGTCAATTCGGCGACGCAGCTCGCCAAGTACTTCCTGCACTGGTTTAGTGTTCCCGTTCGTTGTCTCTGACATTGTTATCCGTCCGCATTTCCGTAAGACAGCTATCGTGATTTGATACCTATCTTAAGTCGGACTTCATTGTGATGGAATCACCCAGCGATTGTTTCGGTGGCAGCTTCATCGGCGCCAGGCATTGTTGTTAAATTGAGCGGTCGGTTGCACGGGGCGTCAATTCTGAATTCCCGTCTCGTTTGCAGATTTACGCGACCACCAGGTCGGGCATTAGGCAGGCGTAGTGGCCTTTGCCGGCAGAGAGTGTCCAGGCACAAGTCCGCTGGTTGGCTCAAAATCTTCGGTGGGCGTGTTATCGACGCAAATGCGGTTTCTTCCCTCATGCTTTGCCACATACAGTGCACTATCGGCTTTGGTGAAAAGTTGCAGTCCAAAATTATCGCTTGTTGGTATTGCCGTCGCGATGCCAATGCTGATTGTTACAGGAATGTTCTGGCCTTCAAAACTGATCCGAAGGCCTTCAATCTTCGCTCGCAGTCGTTCGCCCATAATCTGCATTCCGTCTGTCTGAATGTCTTCCATAAGCACGGCAAATTCCTCGCCACCGTAGCGTGCCAGCGTTTCGTTGGCTCGGACAGCGTCCGCAAGTGCGTGAGCAACGACCTGCAGAATGTGATCTCCTGCCTGGTGACCATAAGTATCGTTGACTTTTTTGAAATGGTCGATGTCCACGACGGCAATTCCCATTCTCCATTGGCATCGCAGACACTGCTGAGTCAGTTCGTTCAGGCGTCTGTCAAAGAATCCCCGGTTCGCAATTCCTGTCAGGGCGTCAGTGTTTGTTTGTCGAATCAGATCTTCAACACGCTGCTTCAGGCGTCCGTTTTCGGCAACCAATTCAACTGGGAGTTCATTGTCAAGACCTTCATGCATACGTTCTGTGAAGTCTGACAATTGATCCAAAGCATCCTGAAGCAGATTTTCGGGGTTTGGCAGGACGGATGGATCAACATTAAATAGTGCCGACGATTCATCAATCTTCACGCGGACTTCAGCCGTTAGTTTTTCGACGGTCAGCACGGACGATTCCATCATCGCCAGACGATCCTGCAGCACCACCATCGCAATTCCGCAGTCAGTGTCGCAAAGGTAGCGAGCGAATGCATCAGCCGCGCAGGTAACATCGGCCAGTCGCCGCGTTTCCTCATCAGCTGGCACGAATTGTTTTCCGGAGATTGTCGCGGTGATTGCGTCGACGCATCGCTGAGGCAGTCCCGACTGTTCAAGCATCTCAATCGAAATTTCTTTGTGTGTCATTCCGTACACATCGCGTTCAATTTCGTCCAGTGTTGCTTCGCCGGATTTGGCTCGTTCAGTGCACTGCAAATATTCGGCCGGCCCCTGTTTAAGCAGCCCAAGCTGTCCGATTCCAGCAAGAAGACTGATTGTAAAACATTCCGCGGCAAACCCCGGCCCATAGATTGAACCGATGACTTCGCCCGCCGTTGCCTGAACAAACGATCGCAGCCAATAGCGTTTGAAGTTGGCCGAGTGCTCTTCAGATTCAATGGATTCTGACGCAAGCGAAAAACTTAAGATAATTGGCGTGACTTTGGCTTTTCCCATCAAGGTAATAGCCTGACGCAGGTCGGCCACTTTTCGAGGAAGGCCAAAGCGACTCGAATTGGCGGCCTTCAGAAGTTTTGTTGCAATCGCAGGGTCGGCCTGGACAAGGTTTGCAATTTTCTGGATCGGCGCGTCGGGGTCGGAAAATATTCGGAGCACTTCGATCGCGATGGTTGGTAGCGATGGAAGTCGAGTGAGAGACGCTTTGTGATTCGGCATGGTTTGTTCTCTGACTTTGGCGATCTGTCTATATAGAACAGAGCGAGTTTAGCCAGTGTTTTTGATGGTCTGGTGGTTTTTAATTTTGTGAACATCTGTTTAGTTACTTTGCGGGTATCGATGGGGGCATGCCCGCACTTGCCTTTCCATCCCAATTTTTTTGATTGGAAACTTAACAACTTTGGAATGCGTACAATCACCAATAGCGAATGCTGAAAAAGTCCCCAGTATCCAGCATCAACTACTTGCCGGACTTTAGGGCGAGCAAATTCTGAAACGCTACTTTCAGCTGTGCTTGTTGATTCTTCCGGTTCTAGGTGTCGAATCTAATCTTTCGATTAGAACGAGTGAGCTGATTAAGAAAATTACGAGGTCGTCTTAGTCGAGGAAAGTCTGGCGAAGGTAGCGGTCTGTTGATTTGTGGAAGCACGATTTCGAACGTCTGGGGCCAATGCCCTCTTGATCCCGGTTTGCCGGTGTGTAACGTAAAGTGTCTCCGTTGATTGCCCGGGCAACATTATGCCGGACGACAATGAGGGGACTCAGAAAGGATGTCGATCAGCCAGTGAAACCCGGGTGGCACTTTAATCAGGTTAGCCCTCGATTTAAAAATCGAGAAGCGACGCAGGGCGAGTTCTTCGCATCAGATACAGATCTGCGCGCGTTTGTTCGCGAAGCAATACAGAATTCACTGGATGCTAAACTTGCAGGGAGCGCCGGACCTGTTGCTGTACGGATTTTTCTGTCCGGCGAAACTCACGCTTTGTCACCGGATGCAGCAAAGCCCTATTTTAAGGGCGGTTGGTCTCATTTTCAGGCAAAGAAGAATGGACTACGCGACGTTCCAGGTAAAGACGAACCGGTTCGCTTTCTGGTGTTTGAAGACAGCGGGACAACTGGACTGACAGGAGATGTCGATCAGTACCACGAAGTTCCTGATGTTCGCAACCCGTTCTATTATTTCTTTCGAGCGGAAGGTCAGTCGAACAAATCAGAATCGGATCGAGGCCGCTGGGGGCTTGGCAAATTTGTTTTTCCCCGCTGCAGTCGCATCCGATCATTTTTCGCCGTAACGGTTCGGCACGACGATCGTCGGCGGTTGCTGGTTGGGCAGTCGATTCTGCGATCTCACCAGGTAAACGACGTTAGCTATACGCCGGATGGCTGGTTTGGAGAAAAACCAAATAAAAAGGCCGTGCAACTGCCGTTAGAAGATTCGGGTTTCATTAATCAGCTGGAACGTGACTTTTGTCTGGAACGGAAAAATGAGCCCGGACTTTCTGTTGTTATACCGTATTGTGATTCCGACTGGACGGCGGACCAGGTGGCGCACTATGTCACGGAAGATTATTTCTACCCGATCCTGAATCACGAACTTGTCGTGACCGTGGAAGGGCCCAGCAGCGAACTTGTTGTCAGCGCTGATTCGATTGCTGATGTTGTTAAAACGTTTTCACCTTTACAGCAGAGTCATACGGCCCCATTGCTGGAACTTGCAACATGGGGCATGGACAAAAAGGTTGAAGGACTGGGCTTACTGAATCTGGTTGACCGCATGGCTGCTCCGAAATGGTCGAAGAAGATCATCCCGGAAGATCTGTGTGACGAAATTCGCGAACAGTATTCCAGCAACAGAAAAGTCGGATTGCGTGTTCCGCTAATGGTTCGTCAAAAAGGTCGGGACGAACAGGTATCGCACTTTGATGTCTTCCTGGAAAAAGCGGATGGTTCGCATTTGAAGCGTCCGCTATTTATTCGTGAAGGCATTTTGATTTCGGACATTCGCTGCAAACTGACCAGAGATCTGCGAGCGATTGTGTGCATCGACGACGCCCCTTTGGCACGCATGCTGGGCGATGCAGAAAACCCGGCTCATACTGACTGGAGCGATTCTTCGTCACACTTTAAGGGCAAGTATATTAACGGACTGGCGACGCTGCGGTTTGTGAAAAATTCTGTCGCTGAGATCTGTCAGATGCTGGCACAGGATCCCAGCGAAGAAGATCCAAGATTGTTACTGGATGTGTTTTCAATTGGCACCGACAATCACAGGCACGGATTTCTGGTTGACTACGAAATGCTGAAGTCGGCTCAGGAAAAAGCTCGCACTGCCAGTCCGCGTGAGCTTTCCGGGCCTTCCACGCCTAAACCGTTTAGAGTTCGACGTCGCAAAGGAGGCTTCCGAATATACTTCGGCGATCGTCGTTCTGAGCGCGTGGAATGCATTGAAGTGAAGGTGGCTTATGATCGTCGAAATGGCAGTCCGCTGCGCAAGTATTCGGCGGAAGATTTTCATCTTGCCGAAGAACCGATCCTGATTGAAGCAGTCGGAGCTAAGATCGACATCGTGTCTGGCAATAACATGGTGATTAACGTTCTGGACAGCATGTTTGATATCGCCGTCACCGGCTTCGATGCAAATCGTGATCTTTATCTGGATGTGAAGGTTCGTGATAGCGTGAGTCAAACTGCCGAACATGCAACATCTTCCAGACGGAAAGGTTGATTTTTATGCCACGACTCAACTTTACTGGTCGTCGTAGAATTGCTCAGGACCACGTCAAAATCAGCGTGATGGCAGCCGATGGTCAGAACAATTTTTCGGCACGCATGAATCTGGAAAGCTATGGATTTCCGGATACAGCGGCTGTGATTGTGGAAGCATATCGTCAACTCGAATTATCACGATTCGAATTCGGAACGGTCACGCGTCCAATACCGCCACCGAATTGTCGGCTAGGTGAATTCGGAACACTGGATGGCGTTCGGTTTCGAGTAAAAGTTGTTTCCAGCGACGAACCGCGCGGTCGACTGTTGGGTGTGGCCGATCGAATTGCGGCTTCCGATCAGGCGATTGACCGAATTCGGCGGATCCCGTTGATCAATGTCAAAGGACAGGATCTGGGGCGAGAAATCTGGAAGCTTGATTTTACAGACGAACCCATTCTACTGATTAATTATCGATTCGCAGATAAGCATGCTCTGGTCAGATCGGGACTGTTCCAGTCACTTGTGCTGCCCGAAGTATTGCGAGCCATTCTGACTCGAATTTTACTGATTGATCAGTTCCGTTACTTTGAGGACGAAGATGACTGGGCGGCTCGCTGGCTGCAGTTTGCTTCATCGTTTCCCGGCGTTGGGTGTGTTCCGGATGAAGACGATGCAGAACTGGATTCCGAATGGATTGACACGGCTGTTTCCGCATTCTGCCAGTGGCGTGGCACGGATCGGCTGTTTAAAGAGTTTTGGCGAGATTCGGAACAGGGAATTTAATTTATGCAGGCTCGCAGACTGACAAAAGCCGGCATTGAACGCTTCGAGGATTTTCTGGAGCGGCTTAAAGGCAATCCGAATTCTCGTTTGCCATCGTATGCTCTGACCGATGCTCGGCTTTCTGAAGCGGTCGACGTTCGCATTAACGTGGAGCCCATTCAGCTGAATACTCGCATGGAAGTGGCGGAATACGTGTTTGGTTTGTTGCGACGTGACCCCGAAACGCTTCGCATCGATAAGGGTTTCTGGTGTTGGTTGAGCTTGTTTTGGTTTAATGATTTGTGCCCGCTGGTAGCAGGTGAAAGATCACCGGGTGACCGTTACCGCTGGGTCGCAGAACTTGATAGTACTCGACGAGCATTCCGGCATCTGCTGGCTGGCCCTTTTCAGATCTATCGAGCTCACCGGGACGACCCTGATCGCGCGCGAGCTCTGTTGTGTGGTCCCGTTCATCAGCAGGGTGAGCTGTTGACTCAAATCGCATCGCGTCCGTCGCTGGTAACCAGCAAGGCTGTTGTTGGAGTTGCGACTGCCCTTTATTACAACTCAGACACGGATCGGTTGAGTCGCGGTTGCGGAGGTAAAGGCCCCGGCAGTGCTCGGCGACTGGCAGATATCCTTAGTCAGCTGGACTTAACATGGGACCTGCATTCGCTGACTGTCAGTCAGCTTCTGGAACTACTTCCGGATGAATTCGATCACTTCCTGCAACGTCCTCAGAAGCAGCGACAGCTGTTATTAATTGAGTAACCATTCATCCTGAGTCTGAAATTATGCCCGCACTCACACCGTTTCATATTGCGTTTCCCGTTCACGACATCCAGCAGGCTCGCTATTTTTACGGCGAGGTTTTGGGGCTGCCGGAAGGCCGCAGCGACGCAACCTGGACCGACTTCGATATGTTTGGCCATCAGATTGTGGCTCACGAAAAAATCGGGATGCTGGCTGCTGCCGATCAGAATCATTCCAACCCCGTTGACGGCCACGATGTTTCTGTTCCGCATTTTGGCGTTGTTCTGCAGATGGATGACTGGAAGTCGCTGGCTGATCGTCTCAGGAAACAGAACATTCAGTTTGTGATTGAACCTTACATTCGGTTTGAGGGGCAGGCTGGAGAACAGGCGACAATGTTCTTTATGGACCCTTCCGGCAATGCTCTGGAATTCAAAGGGTTTAATGATATGGGGCAACTGTTTGCAAAGTGATTGCTTGCCGCCGTTAGTGATGTACTGAACGTTATCAAGAACGGAAACATCTTAAGTTCCTGCTTTCGGTCGCTCAGCCGCACCAGGTGAGATACACTTGCCAGTCGCGATCGCTATTTGTGTTGTTGCCGCGTATTACTGGTCCGTTGTACTTCTTCAGAATCGCTGAATATTCATGCCATTCGATTACGCAAAAGTGAAGGACATTCTTGTTTGTCCAAAGACGAAAGCGGACCTTGTTCTTGAGGACCAGGCTTTAGTTTGCACAAATCCGGAAGCTCGCCTGAGCTACCCCATTGTCGACGACATTCCACGCTTGTTGTTGGATGAAGCATCCGAATTGTCCGTTGAGCAATGGGGCGACGTGATGTCAAAGCACGGACGTTCACGAACGACCGGCGAGCCGGCTTAGTTTATTTGGTGTGGATTTGTTGTTGCAGTCCGTCGTCTGCTACGAGAAGGCCGCTGGAACGCATTTCGTAATCATTTCTGTGTAGCGTCGACAGCAAGTCTTTGGTTTGGGATAATCAGGTCCCTTTGTCTGACAGGAAATTGCTATGTCCCGAATCATTGTTGCACTGCTGCTGCTGCTGTCGTCTGTTTTGAATGCTCAGGAACAGAGAAACGAGGAATCGCCTGCCGCCGCGAGCGAACGATATCTTTGGCATGCGGACCATGATCCTAACGGAATCGGCAAGTTTTACATGGGTCGTGAGATCGCTCATGTGATGGGTTTTGCCGGGGCGCTTTGGTTGGAACGAGATACTCGGGAAGAAGAAGAACGACTCACGCTGCTGGTGAAATCGCTTAAGCTGAAGCCGGGTGATGTAGTGGCAGATATCGGCGCGGGCAGCGGAGTGATCAGCGCCATCATGGCAGAACAGGTGCTGCCGACCGGTTATGTAATCGGCGTGGATGTGCAGGATGAAATGCTGCTAAGGTTACAGGAAAATGCTCGAAAAAAGGGCGTGACAAACATCATTCCGATCAAGGGGAGTCAGCAATCGTCATCGCTGGCACCGAGTTCTGTAGACCTTGCTATCTTGGTAGACGTGTATCATGAATTCGAATTTCCATACGAAATGATGGCCGATATCAGCAAGGCATTGAAGCCCGGTGGTCGAGTTGCCCTTGTCGAATATCGAATGGAAGATCCCACGGTGCCGATCAAGCTGGTTCACAAGATGTCTCAAAAACAGGCTCGCGCAGAAGTTGAGCAGGAAGAATTCAATATGAAGTGGACTGAAACTATCGGCGTGCTGCCTCGGCAGCACATCATCGTGTTTACCAAGCAGCAACTGCCCGAATAAGCAGTCTTCGCTCAGGTCATTTACTGTTAAAGTTTGGACTCATGTAGGATCAGCGGCAACGCTATGAAGAATTGCGAACGTGTCAGCAGTCTTCCTTCGCTACCGCTGCGACCGTTGGACGCTCATAAGGGAACGTTTGGCAGCGTGTTGCTGATTGCCGGCAGCGAAGGTATGTCAGGTGCAGCAATCCTTGCAGGTCAGGCAGCTTTACACGGTGGCGCCGGACTGGTGTCAGTAGCGGTGCCTCGCGCAATCTGCGCTGTCGTTGCGATGGCTCATCCATCCTATATGACGATTGCACTGGACGATAATCTGACGGGAAGCTTAGTTGCTTCCTGCATGCCTATGATCGATCTGGCACTCAGGAAAAAGACGTCCGTTGCTATTGGTCCTGGTCTCGGGCAGGCGGCTGACATTCAGCTTATTGTTGAACACCTGTACCAAACGTGTGCTCAGCCGTTGGTGCTTGATGCTGATGCCTTGAATGCGCTCGCAGGTCGCGTCGACGGGCTGACGAAACGCGTCGACAACGCCCCGCGAATTATTACGCCGCATCCAGGTGAATTCGCTCGCTTGACCGGGTTGGCTACGAAAGCAATGCAGGCTGATCGCGAGTCATTGGCGATCGAATTCGCGAAGCGTCATGACATTGTCGTTCTTCTGAAAGGGGCCAATACCGTCATCACAGACGGGCGACGAGTTGCGGTCAACGCCACGGGAAATAGCGGAATGGCAACTGGCGGTTCGGGCGATGTGCTAACCGGCCTGATCGCGTCGTTGTTGGCGCAGGGCATGGATGCGTTCGAAGCTGCCCAGCTTGGAGCTCACGTACACGGACTTGCCGGCGACACAGCGGCGGAAGTGCACTCTGAGCGATTCATTACTTCCGTTGAACTTTTGCAGCATCTGGACGCCGCCTGGAAGCATCTTGAATAACCAAGCGTTTTATTTGACTCACGTTGATGAATTTACCTGTAGACGAATTCTTAAAAATCTACCTACGCGAAGAACATCACTTTCAAGATGATCCGAAATTTCGAGTCACAACACTCGCGGTGATCGCGGATTTTCTGCGTCGATCAACGATCGCGGGACTTGTTGATTGTGGCAACGCCTGTGCTTGCTTACGCTATTAAACTGGTTGGTCGTGCAGGATTTTGCATTGATCAGCAGGGCTTTCCTGCCCGATCCGCCCGCTTCGATTCTGGACTCATTGTGATTAACAAACGCGTCATACCGACGGCTGCGCTGGTCGTGTTTCTGATCTTTGTCGCCTCAGTTGCCAGAGCGGATGAAGGTGAGTTTGTAGGACTGAATCGTCGCTTTACAACCGACGTTCGTCCGTTCCTGAAATCGTATTGTCTCGATTGCCACGGGACAGCTTTGCAGGAAGCAAAGCTCGATCTTAGTAGCTATTCGACACTGAAGTCTGTCACAGATGCTCATCAAACCTGGGAGATTGTGCTCGAGCGGCTTGCCGCAAAAGAAATGCCGCCGGAAAATTCGACTCAGCCTGGTGAGCAGCAGCGTGACGCTGTAATCGACTGGATTCGTTCTGCGCGAAAATTTGAAGCGACTCGGAATGCCGGAGATCCCGGGCCTGTGTTGGTCCGTCGGTTAAGTAATTCGGAGTACAATTATTCGATCCGCGATCTAACGGGTTCGGACATTCGACCAACTCAGACGTTTCCTGTTGATCCTGCCAATGAAGCGGGCTTCGATAATTCAGGGGAATCGTTGAGCATGTCGCCGGCCTTGGTGAAGAAGTATCTGGAAGCAGCAAGATTGGTGATTGACCACCTGGTGTTGAAACCGGAGGGCATTGCTTTCGCACCCCATCCGGTTGTAACAGACACTGATCGCGATAAATACTGCGTGAAGCGAATTGTTCAGTTCTACGAACGACAGCCGACGGATCTTGAAGCCTACTTTTTTGCTGCCTGGAAATTGCAGTTCAGTCAAAAGGCCGGCAACGGTGAAATCGCACTGAGCACTCTTGCCGAATCTCAAAACGTGAGCGTCCGTTATCTGCAGGAAGTCTGGAATCTTCTACACGAACAAAAAGCGGTTGGCCCCGTCGCCTCGTTGCAATTATTGTGGTCACAGCTTCCGGAAAGCATCTCAGAAGAAGCTGGGGCTCATGCCGGTTGTGTCCGAATGAGGGACTTTGTCGTGGGGTTGAGAGAAAAGCTGGTGCCGGAAGTAAGTCGACTAAGCATAGAGGGTGTGCATACCGGTTCGCAAACGTTTGTGCTTTGGCGAAATCGACAGCGTGCTACTCATCGAAGGACTTTCGATCACGATAAGCTGATTGCTGGTTCAGGCGAATCGAACAGTAAAACAGCTACTGGGTCAGAGGCTGAATCCATCGATAAGGATTTGATGGTGCCCGCTGGCAGCGAGCAGCGAGCTGATTTTGAGGCAGCATTTACAAAGTTCTGCGCGGTGTTTCCCGATGCATTCTATATTTCTGAACGCGGTCGCGACTATGTTGAAGATTCCAGCAAGCAGGATGGTGAAAAGGGAAGACTGCTGAGTGCTGGCTTTCATAGCATGATGGGCTATTTTCGCGATGACAGGCCGCTTTATGAATTGATACTCAGTGAAACCGAACAGCGTGAGCTGGATATGCTATGGCAGGATTTGGATTTTGTTGCCTCGGCTCCCATGCGTCAATACGTTGGTTTTCTGTGGTTCGAACGCACAGATTCGCGTTACATGCGAGACCCGCAATTTGATTTTGCCCGCCCGGAAGACAAGGCGGCGATGTCTGACGCGATGATACGGAAGCTGTCCGACGAGTATCTTCAGAAGGCCATCAAGAGTGGCGGCGATGAAACGGGGTTTCAGGCCATCAAAGAATTCTTCAGCGAAATCAACGATCAGATTCGTTGGGTGGAAAGTGCTCGTCTGACGGCAGAACAAAGTCACATCGATGCCGTGATCGAATTCGCTTCGCGAGCGTATCGTCGACGCCTGACCGAGAGCGAACATGATGAACTGAAATTATTTTACAAATCGCTCCGCGATGACGATCAACTGAATCATGAAGAAGCGATTCAGGACATGATCGTATCGGTATTGATGTCGCCGTTTTTCTGTTACCGGCTGGATCTTGCGGCAGCCAACGATCAACAGCGTGCTTTAACGGACATGGAACTCGCCAGTCGGCTTAGCTACTTTCTGTGGTCCAGTTTACCGGATGATGAACTATTGACTGTGGCGGAAGCCGGCGAGCTTCATCGACCGGAAGTTCTGGTTAATCAGGCTGGAAGAATGTTAAAGGACGATCGAGTTCGCGGCCTTGCTTTGGAATTCGGTGGCAACTGGCTGGACTATCGTCGCTTCGAAGAGCACAACGCCGTGGACCGCGAACGCTTTCCGGATTTCACCGACGATTTGCGGCTGGCGATGTTTGAAGAACCAAATCGTTTCCTCATCGATCTGATCCAGCAGAACCGATCCGTGCTGGAGTTTCTGAATGCTGACTATACGTTTGCTAACAAAGTACTTGCTAAACATTACGGTATGGCGGATCGTTTCGAACACGCAGGTGCTGGCAAGGATTCGAATAGCGGATGGGTGCGAATTGATGGCGCCGGGCGTTACGGTCGCGGGGGGTTGTTGCCGATGTCGGTATTTCTGACAAAAAACGCTCCGGGGCTGCGGACGAGTCCTGTGAAGCGAGGTTATTGGGTTGTGCGGCGATTACTGGGTGAACGAATTCCACCGCCACCACCAAACGTTCCTGAACTGCCCGATGACGAATCCAAGCTGGGAGATTTAACTCTGGCCGAAACACTAGCCCGGCATCGAGATCACAAAAGTTGCGCCGGGTGCCATGATCGATTTGATGCGATCGGCCTTGCGTTTGAGGGGTTTGGCCCCGTCGGTGAACGTCGGGAAGTTGACCTTGGCGGGCGGCCGGTTAGCACGCTGGCAGCATTTCCGGGTGGTGACGAAGGGGCGGGGGTTAACGACCTGCGAAAGTATCTTCAGCAGCATCGGCAGGAAGAATTTCTCGATAACCTCTGTCGAAAACTGTTATCCTATGCGTTAGGGCGCAGCCTTATTTTGTCTGATGATTTGTTGGTGCAGAAAATGAGTGCGAATCTACTGACCAATCAGTATCAGTTCGGCCGCCTTGTGGAAACGATCGTCACCAGTCCTCAGTTTCTGAACAAACGCGGGCGTCGTCTGGACGTGGCAGAATGACGATTGGCGAACTTATTTAAGCTGTTAAGTTAGCGGCGGAATTATTTTGATTCGAATGTGACTGCATTATCGGTGTGAGCGCGGAGACGTTGAGCAATGAACGAAAAAAAAACTTACCTTCCTGTTTCGCGTCGTACGTTGCTGCATGGAGTCGGCGTCACGATGGCATTGCCGTGGCTGGAATCGATTCCCGTTTGGGGACTGCAGCCATCCTTAGATGCAGCGGCCGGTCCGTTTCCGAAACGGTTTGCAGTGCTGTTTATGGCGTGTGGAATTCATCCGGACCATTGGTGGGCAAAGGGATCTGGTTCCGAAATGGAGCTAAGTCAAAGCCTTGCACCGATGGAACCGCTCAAGGGAAAAATGAATGTTATTTCCGGTCTGTTTAACAGGAACGCAACGGGGGTCGGCATCCATCCGGGACAGACGGGTAACATTCTTTCGGGAGCTTCTTTGCAAAAAGGCGCAGAGCTTCGAGGTGGCATCAGCGTTGACCAGATGCTGGCGAACCATCTGGGACAGGAGACTGCTCAGCCCAGTATGGTGCTTGGTTGCGAACAGCCGATCACGGGTTATCACGAGACGAATTTTTCGATGGCCTACAGTTCGCACATTTCCTGGCAGAATGCAACGTCGCCTGTTCCGATGGAAGTCTATCCATCACTGGCGTTTGATAGTCTATTCGACAATCGCGGCAATCGACGCAACAAAAGCGTTTTAGACCGAGTCAAAGAACAGGCCGCGAGTCTTAGTCGCGAAGCAAGTGCTGGCGATCGGTCGAAGCTGGACGAGTATCTAACCAGTGTTCGTGAAGTGGAGAAACGAGTTGAACGCCTTCGGGCTGATCAGGACAAAGCGGTTGATCGAGCGAATGCCAGCGGGAAGTCTGTGATTACCATGGCTCGCCCGGACAACGGTCTTCCGGAAGACATTCGTGAACACATGCGTCTGATGTGCGACATTGTTGCTCTGGCGTTTCAGACAGATAAGACTCGGTTTGCAACGCTGCTGTTGTGTCGTGATATTTCGGGGCTGTTCTATCCTTTCCTGGACGTTCGGAATGCTCATCATTCTGCGTCGCATAACGAACGTTCGGACGCATGGGAACGCGTGTCTCGCTACTACTGCAGCCAACTGGCTTACCTTGCCGGTCGACTGGATGCGATGCCGGAAGGCGACGGCACAGTGCTGGATAATTCCTGCGTGCTGTTCCTGAACAATATGTGGTCCGGCAGTAAACACGATTCAACGAAACTGCCACTACTGACGGCCGGCAGTTTGGGAGGAACTTTGGAAACCGGCCGAGTGCTCGATTACACAGAGGCCGGCGACGAAAACCGAAAACTCTGCAGCCTGTATCTGTCGCTAATGAACCGCATGGGATTGCAGGTAAATAAGTTTGGTGATGCTGACGCTGTTTTGGCCGGAATCTAATTTGGTGGATTAGGCCGTGATTCTTTGCTTTGATGCGGAATTGGTGAAGATCGCCATTGGCAGCATACGAAACACCGAACAAACGTTGCTTCGCGAATTTTGCTGACGTTTCCACGTGTCTGTAGTCATTGGCGTCAAAGATTCACAATACTGAGAACACCGTCACCCGCTGCTTGAGTCCTGCCGGGCAGGCGTTTTTCTGTTGTCAATAAACTCTATTCGAAGCGGATAAGCTGAAATTACCCGCTTGTGATTGGCCGTTCGTTCGGTTCCAATTAGACTCCCGCCAGAGGAGATTTCTTTCTCCTGCTTCAATCCCGCCATTCCCCATTCAGGGCCAATAATATGAGCGACTCGGAAACCCCGGACGTTTCTGCGCCGACAAGCCAGCACGAAAGCCAGCACGAAAACCAGCCACCGACTCGACGCAACATGCTTGTGGAAGGCGTGACAGCTTTTTTAAGCTTCCTGCTGGTTGCGGTGCCTTCCACACTGGGCGGGATCTTTTTTTTGGATCCTATTCTGCGGCGGAGCAAGTCGAAGTCAGGTGGTGGCGGAGAACTTGACGGGTTCATCAAGCTGTCGGTTACGACCGAATCCGTTCCGGAAGATGGTACACCAATGGCCGTTACGGTCATGAGTGATCTGGACGATGCCTGGAATCGCTTCAAAGATGTGCCTGTTGGCAGTATCTGGCTTCGAAAGAATCCAGACGGAAAGATACTGGTCTTCAATTCGGTTTGTCCGCACCTTGGCTGTTCTGTGGACTACCGAAGAAATGAAGGTGACTTCTTCTGCCCATGTCACACAAGTTCGTTTAGCCTTGATGGCAAAAAAACGAACGAAGTTCCTCCGCGAGCCATGGATGCTCTGGAACTGCTTACCGCAACGGCCGGAGCGGTTGATCCAGGCGGCAAAGAGTTGTGGGTGAAATATCAAAACTTCCGCACCGGGACGGCTGATAAGATATTGATCTAAAACTCGTTGTAGCGCCCCTTGTGCTCTGAGAATTGTAATACGGAATTCGTTGCCGAAAGTTGTCGTGATGATGAAGGCTTTGATCAGTTGGTTTGATGATCGCACGGGCGTCAGGGAATTGATGAACGAAGCGTTGTACGAACGCGTGCCTGGCGGAGCTCGCTGGCGCTACGTTTGGGGCAGCACGCTGGTGTTCACGTTTACGTTGCAGGTGATCACAGGCTTTATGCTGTGGTCGGCCTACAGCCCGAGTACTCGGACGGCGTGGGAAAGCGTTTATTACATTCAGAACGAAATGACGCTGGGCTTTATTATTCGAGGCGTCCATCACTTTGCGGCTCAGGCGATGGTGGTACTGATGGCCATTCATTTTGTGCAGGTGGTTATTGACGGAGCCTACAAAGCGCCGCGAGAATTGAATTTCTGGTTGGGTATCGTTCTGCTTATGATTGTACTGGGGCTGTCGCTGACCGGCTATTTGCTGCCATGGGATCAGAAGGGCTACTATGCGACTCGGGTAACAACCAATATCATGGGCGCTACTCCGTTGGTGGGTGGCGAGGTACAGGCTCTGGCACAGGGCGGCACGGAATACGGTCATCTCACGCTGACACGGTTCTTTGCGATGCATGCTGGGATTCTGCCAGCGTTACTGGTTGGATTTCTGGTTCTGCACATCTATGTGTTTCGACGTCATGGGCTGACAGTTCACGACGAAAAGCACGCTCCGGAAACAACCTTCTGGCCCGACCAGGTGTTGAAAGATGCAGTCGCGTGTCTGGCTGTTTTGACCGTCGTGCTGCTACTTGCAATTTTCAAAGGAGCCGAACTTAGTGCTCCGGCCGACCCGGCAGTGAAGTTCGATGCAGCTCGACCGGAATGGTACTTCCTGTTTCTGTTTCGCTTCCTGCGTTTCCATGCGGTTGAATCACTGGGGCTGACATTCGGCGCCATTGTTGTGCCGGGAATTATCATGGGCTTCATCGCATTAATGCCTTTAACTCACAAATTTCTTGGTGAATTCGGCCACAAGCTGAACAAGGCTTTTATTTGGTTTCTTGGAGCGGCCATTGTCGTACTGACGGCGATGGCGTTTATCGAAGATGCCAACGATAAGCCTCACCAGGCTGCTTTGGCAGAATCACATCGCGAAGGGCAACGAACGATCGAACTGGCTTCCGGCCCGGATCGGATTCCCGTTGATGGAGCCGTCGCTTTGCTGCGTCGCGACCCGTTTGCTCAGGGGCCGCGTTTGTTCGCGAAGCATTGTTCCAGCTGCCACCGTTACAACGGGCACGACGCCCGTGGAACCATGGTTGTTGATAACAACCAGATCGCTCCGCCAACCGCTGCGGATCTCGGCAACTTCGGCAACCGCGAATGGATGCGTTCTGTTGTGGTTGATTACCCTAAACACTTTGGAGCATTGAAGAACGCCAAATGGTTTGCCGATGCTGTAGCAGACGAAGCTGCTGGCAAAGACGTCGCCTATATTGATCCTGACAATTCAGAAATGGCAGACTGGTCTGGCAATACCGAATCACTTACGTCTGCAGAGAACGCAGAAAACGTGAATGCGTTGGTTGAGTTTCTTTATGCAGAAGCAAGCCATGGCTATCGACCGGCTGATACTGAACAGGCGGAGGCTTATGTTGATTCGGCTGCTGCTGACGCTGAACTGGCCGAAAAAGGCAAAGCTGTTGCGACAGGAGGTGCGTGGGCGGGCGAGATCAACGGAACATCGTGTGCCGATTGTCATTCCGCAATTGGTGAAGAGTTTGTTGCGTTCTCCGATGAAGATGCCAGCGGTTACCCAACGATGGCCAAGTACGCGTCATCTGTTTGGCTAAAAGATTTTATCCGCAATCCAGGAGCCGGGCGGCATTACAGCAGCAAGAATCGCATGCCCGCCTATCGACCAGAAAATATCACCGACGAAGAACTCAATCTGTTGGTGCGTTGGATGACACGCGATTATGTTCCGACACTCGTTGAGGACTACCCGAATCGCAGTGCAGAACTGGCAGCAGCCACGGGGCAGATTCCTTCGGCGAATAACCCGGAACCGCCATCGGCTGCAGCCGTTCAGGAATAGTCAGTGACCCGTCGCAAAACGGAAGTAGCGATCGGAGAATCGTTGCTTCCGAAACGACCGGATTGCCAAATACTGGCAATCAGACGATGCACACGCAAAATTGCGTCACGTGGCAATACGCTGACCCACTATTATCGCAATGTTGTTGGTGACATTCCGGAGTTCGGAGATGAGTTGCCAGAGCACGGTGAATTTGACCTGGCACGATTGTTGCGGTCTCAACCTCGGCGCAGATTGATGGCTTCGTTTTGATAGAACGGGCGTTCTTTTCCCGGCTGCGTTTTCTGCGGGACTGGGAATGGCTGTCTGAGAAACGATGTTTTTGAAGATGGCGTTCTGTGCAGGCATCAGCAGGGCGAAAGAAAAAAGATCAGAAGCGGGTCACCACTGCTGAAAGGCCTAACATGTCGCTTCTCCGGAAGCTTTACCAGTGTGCGTTTTGCCGAAATGAACTCGAAGTTATACCGGTTTCAGTTTTACGTGTTCCAGATAAACTATTGGCGATGATCGGTCTTCGCCTGTATGTGTGTCCACATTGCTTTGGGTGCTGTCGTCGTGTGTGGCAGCCGTTCGTCCGCGTGAAGAAAATATCGCCATCGGTTTCGGTGGTTGGGGGTGTCTCAGGTCGCGGGGTTCGACGTTCCGCAGTCAAAGAAACGTCCGTTAGTAGCACGGAAGACACGAACAAGGCGTCGATGTGCTCGAACGGAACATGAAATCTCCTCTTGGTTTCCGGGGACGTTTTGCCACTGAGCCTGGCGGTATGGACGGTTGTTGTGTTGCGGCTTGAGGTTGCAATGGCAACGTTTTTCCCGGTTCGGAAATTTTTCCATTGGCTTTGTACAACCTGTATTCAACGCCGGCTTGCGGAATAGCCATCTGTGGCGATACTGGTCAAGTCGCCGCCCTGTCTGTTTCGGTGGTTATCGACACTATAAACGTGAAAATCGCCGTCCATGTCCGACCTGAAAATTGTTTACCACCCGCATCCGGCACTTCGCTGGAAATCCAAAGATGTGACTCGCATTGACGCTCAGCTAAAAGACTGGGTGGGGCAGATGTTTGAGCTAATGTATGAGGCTCGCGGAATAGGCCTGGCGGCAAATCAGGTCGCGTTGCCATATCGACTGTTCGTGATCAATCCGACGGGCGATCCCGATGAGCCGGAACACGAACAGGTTTTCATTAATCCTCAAATTGTGAAACGCAATGGCAGTGAAGATTCCGAAGAAGGCTGTCTGAGTCTTCCGGAAATTTTCGGCCCGGTCACTCGAGCGGAACGCATCACCGTCGAAGCCTTCGATTTGGATGGCCGTGATTTCGCCCTGGAACTGTCCGGGATTCATGCTCGCGTTGTGCAGCACGAAAACGATCATCTGGATGGCGTCATGTTTACGGACCGCGTGAACGACGGTGTTCTGCATGGGCTAACACCATTGCTGGACGACCTGAAGTCGCAAATGGAGCGAATGCAGCAGGAAGGCAATCTAGGCAGCGAAGACGAGCTGATCGCTGAACTCAAGCGATTGGAACAGGAACGCACGGCGTGATAACGGAATCGAGTTGTCCAACGGCAACCCGGTTCTGCTATTCAAATATGCCGTGAAGAAACCAGTCGCCGGAATTCAGTTCGCGGAAGATCCAGAACTCAGATCCCTGACTGCTGGTAACGCGATAATAGTCGCGATGCACGGCCGTGTCGTGCCACCACTGAGTCTGGATGCGTTCTGGGCCTCGTGAGGCGGCCACAGCGTGCGTCTGTCCGTTCCAGGTGAAGTCGTTTGTGAGCGGTGATGACTGTGAGTCTGCAATCTTCACAGGTGACGACAACAGGCACAGCGGATGATTTTGTGGCGCAGCGCGATCTGCAACAGGGTTGTCGGGCATTACGAGTTCCTGAATACGAATTTCTGCGCTGCGACCGTTTGTTGTTTCCTCGCCGTCGTTGACGAGTGGTCGCAGGCGGATGACGTTTTCGGGAATCGGGTCGTTGTTTGGTTCGGCCGTGAGTACGGCGGTTTTACCGAGCCGATTGGTCAGGCGATTCAGCACAGCTGAAAGTTCTTCGGCCGGGTTGACGTGTTCGCTGACGCTGAACAGATCTTTTTGTCTTGCGACGGGTAACGAAGCAACCGTCGCCGTCATCTGCACGGACACGATCGGTTTGTCGACTCGCAACGCGTCCAGCCGGATGTTCAGGATCTCAAACAGATCAGCCCCGGACTGAAGCGGCTTCACGATGTCACCTGTCAGCGGCATGCTGTCACCTGATTCCTGCTTCAACTGACAGGAAATCCGCACAGCACCCACAGCGCGGCGTTGTAGCTGTTCGGCAATTTCGCCAATCAGATGAGCAACAACCTGCCGGACTTCATCGCGGTTTGTGGCGGGAAACTCGGACGCCCATCTGGCCGAAACCGGATTCGCTTCCGGGATAGCGGCAATAGATTCGTCGTCGACGCCTGAAATCTGATGCAGACGCTGAATGGCGACTGCCGAAAGCCTTGATGGAAGGTCCTCAATTGGCAGGCCAAACAACTGTTTAAGCGTCAGAATGCCAAGCTGTGACAGCGTCTGAATATCTGAGTACGGAATTCTGGCGGCCGATACGGGCAGTGGATGCAGCCAGTGTTTGGACTGACCTGGTGGAATAATGACGATGGGTAAATCCCAATCGGTGTCTCCTGCAGACGAAGGGCCTCTTCGCGCTCCACGCGATGAAATGCGTTGATCGGGCATTAGAAAGTGACCACGAGGATGTGCAAACGCCCATGCGGTCGCCACGGAATCACTGACTACGGCACTGCACAGCAGTCCTCTGGCGTTCAGTCGCTTGATCAGTTGTTCAGCCAGTGATGATTCCCCCCCAAACAACATGCCGCATCCGGTTATGTCCAGCAGCAACGAATCCGGGACGGGCATTTCGTCAAGGCCGACAATTGGCGAGAATCGCCGGGTCGCTTCTGCAATGTCCACAAGAGCGGCGCGATCTTTGGCCGGAGCCCATTCGAAGAACAGGGTTTCCTCAAATGGTTGAGCTGTTGTTGAGCGTGAACGCGACCTTGTTGTTGTTGGACGCAGCGGAACGCTCATACTTCGCGCTTCGGCAAGTGGCATTCCGGATCGCACGCCGGACGCCCACGCATTTTCTGAAGCACTTACGATAGCTGGGCCGTTTCGAGCGGACGGAAATATCTCACGCACAAATCGTAAGTCGTCTTCAGAAACTTTTTGCCTGCGAACGGTTCCGGTCGATTCCGCAAGCGGTGATGTGTAGATGGCAACCGCCGCGCGCTGATTAGACGGCAGTGGATTAGACGGCAGTTGATTCTGCTGACGTTGAACGGGCCAGTTCCAGAATTTCAGACACATCACCCGTTTCATGGTGGCATTCCAGCACGGCATTTCCGTGCCGTTGAACCGAATTTCGTGACCGAATCAGACTAACGATCATCTGAGAACCAGTGTTTGCAATGTCGCCGTCTTTACGAGGACTCACTGAGCGAGATTGTACATGGAAACGCAGATCGGCCCATGATGTCTGGCGTAAAGCAATTGGCGGACGCATAAGTATTACAGTTGCGCCGCTTTTCTCGACGGCCAGTTGCAGTCGGCGTTGTGCGGTTGATGTCAGTCGATCGATCCACGTTACAACAATGTTGATGCCCGCACATCGAGCCAGTTGTTCCAGCGACCACAACGCTTCCGACCGCTGTGACGTTGAAAGTTGGTACGAGGCATCAGCATAACCGGCCGACGGATTGTTGCTCTGAGACGTTGCCGGTCGAACAAGCAACAATCGTGAAAGAGGAATGCCCAGTTGCGCAAGCTGTGCCGGACAAAAGCTGTGCATGGGATCAACAACGGCAATCGCCCCGGGGCGTTTAAGAAACCCGGCACTGACTTTGAATGCGATGGATGTCGCTCGCATGCCTGAACCGCCACTGATCCATTCAATCACAGACCCACAGGGAAGTCCGGATTGTGGAAGAAGGCGATCGAGTGTTCGGAAGCCAGTCGAAACGACAGCATGTCCGGATGCAGTGGGTTGTGATTTGAGCAGTTGACGTCGCAACTGCTCGACAGCAACCGATTGAGCAGACGGTGTTGACATAAGAAACGTTCGCCTGATCGATGAAATCATCTTGATGTGATCTCGTCGTCAACAACACTTCAGTACAAAGGCTGTAGTGTTGTGTTGAATATCTGCTGACAGAATCTATGTCGCTGACTTGCTTCCGTTGACGGAAATAAATCACTTCAGCAACAGGATTCGGATCGACAGATAACTCCAACACGGAAAGGCCAAAACGGTTTCCCTACCACGTCAGTATGCAAAGAAAATTCGGTCCGCCTCACAGTCCCTCTGATCGGCGAACTCGCGCCGCGGTTTTAAGGAAGTTGATATAAAGAGTCAACTTTTTTATTAAGACTATTTTTGCCGCAAGTGGGTTCTTAAGTTTGAGAACCCAGGATCTGGTGCAGCGGAGGCCGCCATAGTGCCAGATGGGAGACAATTGTTTTTTTACCATTCCCTGAAAATTAATAACCGGTATTACAGACAATGCTCGAGAGCCATCAGGAATTACGAGTTCGGCCCGAGCGACATCACGAAATTCGGATCAGTTCGAACCCGCAGAGTTCTATTCTGCTGTGTCCCGACTGCGATAACGATCTATGAGTTTTCACTCGTCAGAGTGGCTTGCTGTGTCGCATGGTTTTACGACATGTCTTGAAGCAATACGGCTATCGTAATTTAAGAGGGCGTTCTTACTTTTGGCGCGGCGCACAAAAAAACGATCGATGACATTTTCAGTCACCGACCGTTGCACAATCAACTTCAACTGAATGAAGTTATTTCTTCTTAGATGCCTTCTTTGCAGCTTTCTTAGGAGCAGCTTTCTTAGCTGACTTCTTAGGAGCTGCTTTCTTAGGGGCTGCTTTCTTAGGGGCTGCTTTCTTAGGAGCTGCTTTCTTAGGAGCTGCTTTCTTAGGAGCTGCTTTCTTAGGAGCTGCTTTCTTGGCAGACTTCTTCGGTGCAGCTTTCTTAGCTGACTTCTTTGGGGCTGCTTTCTTCTTAGCCACGGATTCCTCCTTAAACAAAAAATCAACGGCTGGCCGTCTTACCGCAGTCACCGGGCTTCAAAAAAACCAAGGGCAAGATCAACCTCAAGCCAAAACAATTTCACCATGCCACCAAGGCTATGGTGACGCAGATTCTCTTTGTGACTGATGTTCATACTGAAGTTAGCCGTTTGGCAAATCCTTCAGCATGATTCATCTTCGCATCACAGCAGAAGCTGCAGCCTACGTTCGGCGGAATACTATTTAATGTCTCAGAATGTGCAAGACTGTTATGCATTGCCAAGCATTCAGTTTGGAAACTTTTTTGAATAAAACAGCTGACAGTGTTGACGCGTGTTAGTGATGTTTGAGGGCGCGTCATAGCGCAAATCAGAAGCATGAATTCGCGCGCTGTGTTTGACTAACGTTGTTCTGTTGCGGTTGATGTAACGTCATCGCGCGATAACGTTACATCAACGGTGTAATTCATTTCGCCCGATAAAACATTGGGAGTTTTATTCGTGAGCCATGTTGCAACGTTGATGTTGTGATCGCTGCGCGTTTGATTACGTTATGCTCGGGTTTCGAAATTGCATGCATGTTGAAGCCACTTCGAGCACTCAGAACGTACCCCGAAACTGACTCTTTAAACGTCTTCAATTTTACTCAAAACCTGCTTCATATAATCCAAACTTTTTTTTGCAATTTTCTCTGCGCCAGGGCTGTAATCGAACACTTCGACGGAAATCCAACCGTCATAAGCAACATCGCGCAGCGCTTTTAGAATCGGATGATAGTCCGTGTCGCCCATTCCTGGACCAAGCAGATTGATGTCGTTGACATGGAAGTGACCGCAGATGTCTGTGTGTCGATGGATCAGCTCGGGTATCGAATCCGTCTCTGCGCCGAGCATTGCTTTGACGTCCTGGTGAAGCACGAAGGATGGGTGGTTAATCATCGCCATCAGTTCAACGGCTTCTTCGCAGGTGTTGATGAAGTTCGTTTCTTTTTTCGTGAGGGGCTCCATGCACAGAAGCAAATTATTGTCATGAAAAACGGGCATGGCGTCGCGGAAGACGGCCGCCGCATATTCCATCGCTTTGGCGGTGGAAACGCCTTCCAGCAGGTTGCGTTGTTGAGGAGATCCGAACACCAGCACGCGTCCGCCAAGCACCGTACAGGTTTCTGCCAGCAGCTTTAGGTAGTCGGCTGTTGCCTGTCGGACGCTGATTTCCGGAGAGGTTAAATACAGTCCCTGAGTTTTTGCCAGCAGCCAATGCAGCCCAATGATTTCCAGACCGTGCTGTTCTGCCACGGACTTCATTTCCATTAGCTTTTCCTGAGTGACCTGCCGCAGATCGTCGGCAATTGAGAACGGAGCTACTTCAATGCCGGTATAGCCCACATCAGCGATGATTCGGCACTGTTCTTCCCAGGGAGTGTCCTCGAAAAGTTCCTGGCAAATGGCAAATTTCATGATGCTTCCTTTTGTGATTTGCAATGGTGATCAGCGGTCTGAGTAACTGCTTTTTCGACGTCAGGCGATTCCATCAGCGGGTACGATTCGATCTACTGACTTTCAGTTCGTACTTCGCGATGGTTTGAACCGTTGTTACGAATGTGGTGGTTGAAAGAGCCTTATCATTTGCAAATCCGAACGATGAAACAACCGGACAACGCGAATCTTCTGTCTTTGATCTCTCTTCGCGTGGCAAAACGACAACATAAGGTTTGCCCCTTGAGGAATTGCGACCTAGACATTTATTACAGGTGTTTAGTCTCGACGACTCGTGACTCAGCTTGTCTTTGATAACAAGAAATTTCGACGAGGATGAAGCGTTGACCTCTACAGCCAACCCGGGGCAGTCTGCTGCATTTCCAGGCCTTGACGATCTGTTTGATCGAGTTAATCAGCTTCTTGGCGAACCGGTTTCGAAAGACAGTGGCAGCCACGATTCTTTACAGGCCGCATCAGCGAGCGAAGACTTTACGCCACGGCAGCCTCAGAGTATCCGCGAGACGGGAGTGTCAGCTGCTTTGCTTGAGCGACTGATCATGAAGTATCTGTATCAGGTGGGCATGGTTTCTGTGCGTGGCGTCGCCACTCAGATGAAGTTGTCGTTCAAAGTGATCGAACCGATCATGCGACAGCTTCGAGCCGACAAGCAGGTTGATCTGGCCGGAACAACGAACACAGGCGATTCCGAATACGTGATCACTGAATGTGGTCGCGAACGGGGCAAACGCTACAACGACGAATGTACTTATTTCGGAGCGACTCCTGTGTCCCTGGAAGATTATGTCGCGTCCGTTTCGGCTCAGTCAATTGCAGGGCAGATTGTTACAGCCGACGAATTGAAGCAGGCATTTGATGGACTGATCATTAATAAAGAGATGCTGGATAAGCTTGGCCCGGCAGTGAATTCCGGTCGAGGTATGTTTCTGTTTGGTAAGCCAGGCAACGGGAAAACCAGTATCGCAGAACGGATTACCGATGCGTTCGGTTCTCATATCTGGATGCCGCGAGCGATCTATGTTGAAGGCGAAATTATTCGTGTCTTCGATCCGGGGGTTCATGAAGAGGTTGACGATCCTCAGAAGAGCACCGGGCTCATGGATTCACAGCAGATTGATCGACGCTGGGTTCGTATTAAACGGCCAACAGTTATCGCCGGTGGTGAACTTACGATGGCAGAGCTTGAGGTCACCAAGAATGAAATTTCTAAGATCTGTGAATCTCCGCTGCAACTAAAAAGTAACTGCGGCACATTGGTTATCGACGACTTTGGTCGACAGAAGATGCCGGTGGACGTACTTCTTAACCGGTGGATTGTTCCATTGGAAAAGCGCTACGACTTTATGAATCTGCCCAGCGGCAAGAAGATCAAAGTGCCGTTCGATCAGTTGATCATCTTCAGCACAAACCTTGAACCAAAGGATCTCGTCGACGGAGCGTTTCTTCGACGTATTCCTTATAAAATAGAAGTACCAGATCCGTCGGAAGAAGAATTTCGTGAATTGTGCGGAATCATGAGTCGCGTTCTTAAGTTCGAAGAACGCCCCGAATGCGTCGAGTACTTAATTACGACGCATTATCGGGAAGGTGAACGTCCGTTTCGTCTGTGCCAGCCCCGTGACCTTCTTCTGCAGGTCAAGAACTACTGCAACTATCACCAGAAGCCACTTGAAATATCGAACGAAGCTTTCGACTTCGCCGTCGCGAACTACTTCTCAATCATGTAGAGACAAGTGACGCGAAAAACAGTGCGAGTGTTCGGGGTTGAACTTTGAATGAATGCAGCCCGGTTGCGGTAAGCCGCATCTGGCGGTTGAACATTGTTCAGTAATCTCGCAAGGCTCGCGCGTGTCTGGCAACCCCTGCCCCGTTTACCACTTTGAGACGGGGCCGGATGGGACGGGAATGTGGCAGTCTGTCAGCACGCCCGTGCGATTTCCGCCGACTGGACCTTCGTTGCGAATTCGATCAAGAGTCGCGTCGAACTCTTCTCGAGTTCGAATGAATTGAAAGTCGCCGCGAAGCTTCTTGCGGATTTGCATTCCTTTCAGGTACCAGTGAGCCATCTTGCGGAAAATAATGATTGCTCGTTCGGGGCCGTGTCGCTCTTCAATGAACTCGTACTGCCTGACCATCAGTTGCAGTCGTTCTTCAAACGTGCCAGCGGGCGAATAGCTGCCTGTCTGTTCCCATTCTTCGAGTTGTCGAAAGATCCATGGGTTTGCTAAGGCTGCTCGGCCAATCGATACGGCATGACAGCCGGTTTCTCTGATCATGGTTGCCGCATCTGCGACGGTGCGAACGTCTCCATTGCCAACGACAGGAATTCTGCTGACGGCTTCAACAACCTTGCGAATGCCAGGACGTGAGACCAAGCCACCGAAGCCCTGTTCTCGCGTGCGTCCATGAATTGCAACAGCACATACGCCGACCTGTTCGAACTCGCGGGCGAAAAAAGGAGCCGTCAGATTGTCGTCGTCCCAGCCGAGTCGCATCTTAACGCTGACCGGGATTTTTACAGACTCAATAATCTTCTGTACCAGCGAAATCGTCCCTTTAGTGTTGCACATCATTCCCGCTCCGGAACCAGCTCCGGCAATGCGGTTGACGGGACAGCCCATATTGATGTCAATTGTTGCGACACCACGTTGCTGAAGAAACTGAGCTGCTTCAATCATGTGTTGCGGTTCGCTGCCGAAGATCTGTACGGCGAATGGTTGATCCTCGGCATGAGTTTCAATCATCTGCATCGTGCGTTCATTTTGCGACAACAATGCTCGGCAGTTAACAAGGTCTGTGGTTGCCAGGCCGACACCGCCAATGTTGCGAACGATGCGGCGAAAAGAAAGAGTCGTAAAACCAGCAAGAGGTGAAAGCAAATAGCGACTGCTGAGTTTCAGTGAACCGTAGTGAACGTCTCCACGAAATTCCGGGCGTTCAACGGTGGTCCGTTGATCAGTGTTCGCGGTGTTGCCTGTGGCGGTCGATGCTAAATCGCCTTGGTTCTTTCTGAAAGCATCTGGTATGGCGTTCTTAATGACGATCGTCCTGGGAAATTAAGGTTGGCAGTTAGTATTTGGAATACGACATAAAAAAACGCATATTTGCACTTCGGACTGCATGAATTTCTGCGGCGAGAATATTGCCGGTCAAATGAACCTGGTCATTATAAATTGGGTCACGCACTTATTATCTGGCAGCCACCGTGTCGTCCACCATAATTCCGAAGCCTCCGGGAAGCTGGTCGCAATGACTAACCGGCGAAGGTTGTTAAATGTTAAGAAATCTAAACAGCGAGAATCATGGAGTCGACACGAACCAAATATTTTTTCCTCGTGATGGAGCGAAGGCGAAGACAAGTGAAAATGCCACCATTTTGTCCCATATAACGCTGCCAGGGACTTTGCTGTTTCGAAGGGAAGCAGCCCGACCGCAAATGGGCACGCCGATGATAAACATGGCAAGCCCAACAAGCAGTCGCATCCACCATGTTGTTTCAAAGTATCCGGCCGATGGGGATTCCCGACAGGCTGCTCTAGGCTGGGCTGAGCCTTTTCAGGTCAAAGCCTTCGGCAATAGACATGATAATGCGGCTGGAAAGGTTCACAAACGAATTAGTGTGTTGGGCTTGGCGTGTTTAACATCAGAGGCTACCAAAAAAAGTTGACAGTGCCACAGGTTTTAGGGTTTATCCGTGTGACATTGCAGAACGTCAAACGGTATCTCAAGTGAAATCCTTCTCTCCCCGGTTGTCGTAAACACGTCAAATCGACTATTCAAAGATTTCACAGCCTCGTATACTCAAACAGTACTTCGACCTGTTAAAAATCGGGGCGAACAGAAGCGATCCGGTGAGGTCCGTTTCTGAAAAGCACGTGCACGCACTCATGCTGAAATTTGATGTGCGAAATGCCATCAGTACAGAACAAAAAAAAGACGGTCAGGAACAACGTTAAATGTCAACGGCAGATGTAAACCTCAGCAAACTGGAAGTTCTGAAAGAAGGCAGTCATCAACTTCGAGGAACGATTCCCGGTGAACTGCAAAACAACAATCCCAGTTTTAGCGATGATGCATCGCAACTACTGAAGAATCACGGCAGCTACATGCAGGACGACCGCGACGTCCGTAAAGAAAAAAATGCCGACGGCACAAAAAAAGGGAAGGCATATTCATGCATGATTCGCACTCGAATTCCCGGCGGCCGGGTCTCGAATTCGCAGTTTCTTGCCGAACTTGATTTGTGCGACAAACTTGCAAACGGAACAATCCGTATTACAAGCCGCCAGGGATTTCAGTTGCACGGCGTTCTGAAAAGCAACCTGAAGGAAACGATTCGAGCGATCAACGATTGCCTGTTGACAACGTTTGCTGCTTGCGGTGATGTGAACCGAAACGTGATGTGCTGCCCTGCTCCGTTTAAAAACAACTCTGTTTACGATCAGATGCAGGCGTTGTCTCAGGAAATCGCTGAACACTTCAAGCCGAAGACAACCAGCTATTTCGATATCTGGCTGACCGATGACGATGGGGAAAAAACGAACGTTTCGGACTTCCAGCCTGTTGAGGAACCGATCTACGGTGAACGGTACCTGCCTCGTAAATTTAAAATGGCGATTGCTGATCCCGCCGACAACTGCGTCGACGTGTACACTCAGGATCTCGGTTTGTTGGCTGTCATCGAAGATGGCACGATTGTGGGATACAACGTGACTGTTGGCGGAGGCATGGGACGAACGCCTTCAGCAGAAAAGACGTTTCCTCGTCTCGGCGACAAACTAACCTTCGTCACACCTGATCAGGTTGTCGCTGTTGCGGAAGCGATCGTGAAGGTTCAGCGAGACTTCGGTAATCGCGAAGATCGCAAGCGAGCTCGTATGAAGTACCTGCTGGAAGACTGGGGAGTTGCTGCCTTCAAAGCTAAAGTGGAAGAATATTATGGGCAGCCGTTGCCAGAACCTCATGCTTCTGATGTGACCGGTGTCGACGACCACATCGGCTGGCACGAACAGGGTGATGGTAAACTGTTTCTTGGTGTAAACATAGAAAACGGTCGCATCAAAGATGAAGGCGGTCTTCGCATCAAAAGTGGTCTGCGGGAGATCCTGACAAAGTTCGGCATGGACACTCGATTGACGGCTTTGCAAAGTGTCATTCTGTGCGACATTGATCCCGCCGATAAGGCTGAGATTAATAGTCTGCTGGCGGAATACGGTATCAAAGGGTCCGATGAGATTTCGCTTCTTAGACGTTATTCAATTGCATGTCCGGCGTTTCCAACTTGCGGACTGTCGATAACCGAATCCGAACGCGTTCTGCCGGGACTCATTGACGAGTTGGATGCTGAAATTGCGAAGCATGGTTTGGAGTCGCAACAGATTGCCGTTCACATGACCGGTTGCCCCAACGGTTGTGCTCGTCCTTACACGCCAGATATTGGCCTCGTCGGTAAAGCGGTTGGCAAGTACACCCTGTTTCTGGGTGGCAATCCGGAAGGCACCCGCCTGTGCTTCATCTACAAAGATATGGTGCCGCTGGAAGAGATCGTTCCAATGCTCTCGCCGCTATTAGGTGTCTACAGTAACGAACGGCATGACGGCGAATCATTCGGCGACTTCTGTGCGAGAATCGGTCAGGAAGGTCTGGTTCAAAAGGTCTCGTAAGCTTGCGTAAATAGACAGCTGTCATCGCCAAACGATGACGGCTGTCGGCTTTCTCGACGAGGTTCCCGGCCGTCGATTTGACGTTGCACGTGAGTTGGCGCCAACTTGTACCATTGCGTTATGCTGGGCATTTCAGTTGGTGCTCAATCTATGCGTGTGCCCGGTTTAGGAGCTCAACAAACATGAGTCTTGCTTTAACGTAAGCCCGTTCGTCCTTCAGTGGCAAAAGTCGGTGTAAAAAGACGGATCGTTCGCCACCGCCACAGTTTCCGGGTGTTCAGTAGCGTGTCAATGGCCAGGAAAGATGGGGCGAAGTGCGTTTCTGATGCCTTGTTTATCCTGATGGAGAGCTTCCGGATGAACGGCAATCAGGGCACCGGACAATTGGATTGGCAAGCAAGATTTTCCTGTGCATGATGTTGCCCGATTTTCAAAGAGACAAACTTGACTGAACAGTCAAATTATTCTTTAGCAAAAAGAATTCCCGGCTGGCGAGTTTTTGGAATTGTTATGGCCTTGCTGTCGCCTTGTCGCCTTGTCGCCTTGTCGCCTTGTCGCCTTGCCGCCTTGCCGCCTTGCCGCCTTGCCGTTAAGGCTGGGCGTGGATTACAGGCTAACTCTATTGCGATGCCACAAGATTCGAGAAGCTGATATCGCAAACCGAATCGTTGTACAGCAACTGCGTGAAACGTTTAATGTTGTCAGTGAACGCATTGAGGCGTCGGGTGAAGTTTCAGATCAGAACCGTGAGCTTCTGGAGTCATGGAAGTGTTACGATCGTCAGTTTCTTGTCTCAACTCGAAATCACGATGCGTATATGTTCCTGCGGTCTGTTACTCATTTGCGAATTGCCAAAGTGAATCAGCTGCTTAGAAATGAAGAGGAAGCACTGCAGGGATTTAAGGCGGCGATTGAGTTACAAAAACAGCTGATTGAAGAGTCATCGGAAATGACCGACTGTTTTTTGGAACTTGTTACCAGCTGCGTCAGTGCAGCTGCATCGGCAAGAAGTATGGGGCAGACCGAACTGGATTCAGTCTGCTTATGGAAGCCGTGTCGGTCGCGAGAGACCCGCGCGCATCGAAGTCGCGAGAACTGAAAGATTTTGCCGAACTCACTTCTCAGCAACTTCGCCGGCGTGAAGAGCAAGCTAAGGTCCCCCGATGACGGCCCTGCGTATTTTAGTGAAGGACGATCAACTCATGAAAAACACATCATTGAACGAGATATAGTTGCTTCTCTTTTGACGTTAATGATCCTGGTAAGTGTTGCCGGTTGCGGTACCAGCGGTCCGGGGGAATTAGACCGACATTCCATTGAATCGATGCGAGGCGACTTTGGCCCGGTAGGTCGTTCGGTGATAAGTTGCCCGGCTGGAGACTGCATTATTATGCATTTTCCCCCAACGCAGGCAGAGTCAATCCGTGGGATGTTTGAGGTGCACACAGTCGAGGACACAGTGAACGCAATTCTCAAACTGGATGACGATGATCCGAACAATGACGGTGAAATACTGGTTCCGGAAGCACGCAGGGGCGGACCAGCAGACTCTGGACACGTTGAATTGCTGTGCTTATGCCGTCGGCGATCTGCTGGAAGGCGACTGGTTGAATCCGTCAAGGCGTAATGCGACAAATCAAACGGATCCGTTTCAGATTGTACTGGACAGCTACTTCCGCGAAGTTCAGCGTGTGTCTCTTTACGACATTAACTGGTCCGACCTCGAATCTTCAGTATCACCTCGTGATGGAGATCTCGTCTGCTTCTCAAGTTCGTCCAAGAATGAACTTGAATGCACTCATATTGGCACGGTTCAAAAACGTGGCGGAAAACATGGATCATCAGTAAAGTTGGTCAGGGCCCCATTGTTCGAGGTTCTCTAGCTTTAACCGGAAAAACATATCTGCTGGGTTGGGATGTTCTTGTTGTCTATCGGCTACGATCGGGAACCTAAGCATAAACCCCGGGGCAGGTTTCTTGATGAAAATTCGGGGCGCTGGACTCGATTAATTCCTGGAAATACATTTTGATTTTTTGGCTTCTGGGTAACAGCGATCATCAGCCGAAACTCGATGATTGCGGCCATGTGTCAGCGTGAAATGTTTTCAGCTGTTCGTAGCGTTCTATGCCGACAGCCCCGATCGCCCGAATTTGGCAACTCACGCGGTTTGCGAACGCGAAACCCGACTGAGTTCTCTGGCTGAATGGCAGAACGTTGCGAACCGCGGTTAGACTACGATGATAGTAATTGCAAATTCAGTCTGCATTCTCCGTGCCGCCGTGGCTGACGCTGCTGGTTCCGGCAATTTGTTGTGCTGATCAAAATGTCTTATTAGCGAGAGCACCGATGGGCCGGAAATATTGTTTCAGTTCAGCGACTGCAGCGCTGACTGGCTGGGCGTGGTTTCGAACAACGCTAGTCGCTTGCCTTATTGTCAGCGGCAACCAGGTCGGTACAGCCGCCGATGAAACAGAGCAAAGAATCGACGCGAGCGTGAATCGTGCTCTGGAATGGCTCGCGAAACAACAACAGCCATCCGGATCATGGAGATCCGAAAGTTATGGAGAATCGACCGCTGCCACATCATTGGCGGTGATGGCATTTATGGCCGCCGGGCACGTTCCGGAAGAAGGCCCATATGGTCGTCACATTTCGAAGGGAATCGCATGGGTTCTCAGCGAGCAACAGCCAAACGGTATTCTGGTCGGTGCTAACCGCAGTCACGGCCCAATGTACAGTCATGGCATTGCCACGTTGATGCTTGCTGAAGTTTCAGGAATGGTCAGTGGTGATCAGGCGGATCGCTGTCAGCAAGGTCTCGAAAAAGCTATTAGATTAATCGTTGATGCTCAGAATCATCCCAAGGGGCGCCAACATGATGGAGGTTGGCGTTATCAACCAACAAGCGGAGACGCAGACCTTAGTGTGACAGCGTGGCAGCTATTAGCGCTAAGAGCTGCCAAAGACATCGGCTGCGATGTTCCGAGTCAGAATATCGATCGGGCTATCGCCTACATTAAACGGTTACGAGTCGAACGCGGTGGCGGCTTTGGTTATATGGCTGGACATGGGGCCACGGTGACTCGTTCCGGAACCGGTATTGTTGCGCTTGAGGTTTGTGGTGAACACCGAACTCCGGAAACCATGGCCGCTGCTCAGCTAATTCTGGCGAGGCCGCTGACAAAGCAGGAACACTATTTCTACTACGGTGTCTATTACTGCACTGTGGGAATGTACAAAGTTGGTGGTGATGAGTGGAGGACGGCTCGGCCCGTTCTTTATGAGACTGTCCTCGGCATGCAGAATCCGTCCGGCTATTGGAAGCCCATTCATGGAAGTGAGCGCGGAGCGGGAGACGTCTACGCCACTTCCATGTCGCTGTTGGCACTCTGTATTGAATACGGCTATTTGCCCATC
>Ga0209390_10001211_pt1 | contig 50929 bp, 47 predicted proteins | sample BON01_FD_187212 | JGI IMG/M metagenome (GOLD analysis project Ga0209390, IMG submission 187212) | Freshwater microbial communities from Lake Bonney liftoff mats and glacier meltwater in Antarctica - BON-01 (SPAdes) (version 2) | ecosystem: Environmental > Aquatic > Freshwater > Ice > Glacier...
TTCCAATTTGTTTTATCCGATTGTGACACGCCTACAGCAGCGGATGACCCCATTCGGTTGTGCCAAGGATACGTAAATCAAATCTTTTCCCCTGTGACTACAATCACACAGGTGAAAATTTCCCACGTATTCCTAGTTAAACCCACTTGAGTGACACGAGTTTTCCTGACCACAAGCGGACATGCCGGAGGATGGTACTAGGAGTTCGCAACAATTACAACCTGTCTCTGTTATTAAGTCTCGGTTGTAAGCTACTATTTTTAAAGAACTAAGTGAGCTTTTCAGAAGCTCATGCTTATGCCAAGTTCGAGGGTGCTATCAAGGCTATCAAACAGCTCGATATTGCTGCTTTGGTGTTGATGGTAGGCATTCACGACGAACGCCATATTTGCGTAGATTGCTTGTCGGTATTGCAAAAGCACGTAAGTGCGCTTTAACCAGCGCTGCGCACCATTGTCCAACAGCTCACTATAGCCTTGCGTGTCGCGAAGCTCGGTATGGTTGATCTGGCTACTTAGCACGCCACGCAGGATTGGATATTGCCACTGCAGATTTAATTGCCAGCCGTTACGGTCCCCTCCAGGGCGGGCCGAGTTAAAGGCCGTATTGTTCAGCAAGCTAAGCTCAAGACCAAACGCACTGGGCTTGCCCGCTAACTCAACAGAACATTCAATACCTGCGCCCAGCTTGCTCTCTATGGAGTTCAGAGCGCTCTGCTCGTTATAGTTTTGGTACTGTGTCGCCAAGCCATAATTGCGGTTACAGGTATCCTTAAAAGTATGTTGGTAGCGGACATTCCCCTCAACCGCCGAATAAAGGGCGTTGCCACCGAAGAATAGGTGGCTCATCGCCGCGCCGAGTTGCCAGGCGTGCTCTCGCTTCGGCCGCAGGTAATTATAACGGGTCTCGATCTGGACTAAGTCAGAAGCTGCGTCCTCACTGACTCGGCCGCGCATCTCGGCACTGACGTTGTGCTGATGGTCGGCCGCTAGCTGACGAAACTGGCCGCCAACGCGAAGATTTAGGTATGGCCCACTTATCGCTTGGTATTGCGGATTCAAGGTCAGGATCACGGGTTCGCCGGAGAGCGTTAAGGTAATTTGGCTAGGGTCCGGTGCGCCATTAAGATTATTGTCATAGCCTGCCAGCACGTCGGCCCCAAAGCCATGTTGCCGCGTCTGTGCGCGCCATTGGCGCTCGCGCTGATCAATAATGCTTTGAATATTCTCGGGAAGGTCTTCTCTGGCGCGCAGCTGACCATTCAAGTCCAATGCCGAGAACAGCTGGCCACGTAGGTAGAGTGCCTGCGCGTAATCGATAAGCGCCGCGCCATTGCTGGCATCGATCATTAAGGCGCGTTCCAGCAGGTCTAAGGATTCCGCCAGATCCCCCGTCTCCATTACTACCGCACCATATAGGGCGAAATACTCGGAACTGCGCAGGCACTCAGTCATTAAGGGGGATAGCGCAGCCGCTAATGCACGCTGCGATTCTGCGTCTTCCCCATACTGATAGAACGCTGCTAAGTCAGGGCACGCCTGGGCAGACAAGGGAAGCAATAAACTAATACAGAGAAGAGACCAGCGCATATACTCTTTGGATCCGGCTAGGCGACAGACATAGCAGAGCATATGTCGTTAAGAAAGCATGCGCGTAATTATCATGAAACATGCGGCGACAAGCAATAAGAAACATGCCCCAGTTCGACGGGACTCAAATGGGTTAAACCAGGGGTTGTTCTTAGCGGCGCCCGCCAGAGATAATGCTTAGGGCGACAGGGTCTGGCTTACTTCTGCGGGCAGGCGTTGCGGCCACCGGCGGCGTGAATAACACATGAGGGGTGCGCAGGCCCGCTAGCAGGTAGCTGCCCTGTGACTCCAGCTTTTGATCGCTCAGCTGCCGCGCGGCACACTCACCGATCAATATTGGCAGCGCTAACTCCGTGGTCATCTCTTGTATGCGTAGCGTGATAGTCACGGTATCGCCTAATAAGGTATGGGTACGTCGTTGCGCAGGCCCAATGGAGCCTATAAGCACGGCGCCTTGCTCGATGCCGATACCCAAAGCCAAAGGCTCAAGACCTTGCGGGGGATGCTGGGGCAACATATCGCGGTCGATGGCGCTCTGCATGTGTTGCGCAGCATGCAAGGCCTGCAGCGCCGCTTTCGAGTCGTGCCCATCCCAGATGGCTAGCAGGCTATCGCCCTTGAACTCATGAATGCGGCCACCGTGTTGCTCGACGATTTCTGCGGCGCGCACGAAGAAGTAATGCAGTAGCGCGGCAGACTCTTCTGGAGGCCGCGCCTCGCTAAATGCAGAGAAATTGCGCAGGTCTGCACTCAGTAGCGTCGCCTCCGCACGGTGTGCATTCACGCTCGAGCTAGGCAGGCGATAGGCGATCTCTTTCGCCACGTCGCTGGGGAGATAGGCGTTTAAGTTGCCGAACACACGGCTGCGCTCGCCGCGCACGCGCGCTTGCTCGAGCAGCATTAAGGCACTGGCCGCCAGCACGCTGTATAAGGCGGGGCTTACCCAGCCAAGCCAGATATTGCCGGTGCCAAGCAGCTCAACATGCAGCGTAATGGCGGCAATGGGCAGCAGCAGACCGGCAATAGGCAGGCCGTAACTAGCGAAGCGCTCACGCGCACCCGCTATTGCAAACAAAATGCTGGCGCTCAACATGCTCAGCAGCACCATGAAAAGAGCAGAGCCGCTAGGCGTGTAGGGCACATTGGTGTCTAGCAGGCTCCCTAATATACGGGCCTGCAATTCCACGCCGGGAGTGGCACCACTATAAGGAGTAGGCACGATGTCGCCGATCCCGAACGCAGTGGCACCCACTAGCACCCAGCCGTTGTCGAGCATCTCCGCATCGAAATCTCCGTTGAGGATGTCGGCGGCGGAAATGGCACGGTAGGTTTCGGGTAGATTGCGATAAGAGATGCGCAGATTGCCCTGCGCATCCAAGGGAATGCGTAACCCAGGATAAGAGTCGAGTTGCATGAGCTGTGCGGGGCCAAACAAAGAATTCCCAGCAGTGACGCTAGCGCCCCAGACTTGCGTATTAAGCGCCTGCAAGAACGCACTGATAGGTAATGCGGGGTAGGCATTCCCATCGACACAGATGAGCGCGGGCATCTTGCGTATCGCGCCATCGGCGGACAGGATAGAGGTGATATTGCCCTTAGGGATCGCTGCAAATGAGGCGTTATTGGCAAGGTAATTAGAAGTGCTGGCGAGGCCATCTGCACAGCTCACACCCGAAACAGCGTGACTTAATACGCCAGTTCTCAGGGTTTGCGACGAATCCAACACCGGCATTTGCGCAAGAACCGCACCAGAGGAGGCCAGCAAGGCCTGCGCTAGCGCATCATCGCCTGGCGCAGATTCGGGGAATAGAATGTCGTGGAGCTGTAACTGCACGCCCGCGTCATTCAACGCAGTGACCAAGCGCGCCATGGTATCGCGCGGCCAAGGCCAAGCGCCTTCTTGGGCAACGCTCTTCTCGTCGATGGCGACGATGGTGATGCGCTGCTCTAGCGCGGTCTCGGCATTAAGCGTCCAGCCCAAGGCCCCGACGCTCTCCTCAACCGTATCCAAACTGCCCTTGAATAAAGACACTATTAATACCGTTAAAACCCCAGCGAACGCCAAGAGCAGTAGGCGCGCACCAAAAGGCACCAGACGCAAAAGACACGCCAGCACTCGATTAAAGGGATTTATACGGCGAAGAGTACTCATGACTACGGAGCACCCCACAAAGTAATGCCTTCTACACGCTTATTCTCGCCTAGGTTTTTCTCGAAAAAATAGCCGGCTTCCTTGCCATCCAAGCTAACGGTTCCCTGCACGCGCTGCATATCGGTATTGCTATAGAAGTAGCCGCCGTTGTCATATTGGCCCGAGGCAGCGAAATCGACTTTGCCAGAGGCTGCGGAATTCAGCCCCAGCTGGGTGGTGAAGCTCTTCCCGGTGAAGTTCACCGACAAAGAACCACTGTTCACTTGCATTGCCATCACCCCCGTAGAGGAATGATAAAACGCCTGAGCACTAGTAAGGTTGAAGCTTACAACCGTTAAATCCGGCTTCATGTAAGTGCTGCCCTTACCATCGCGGAATAGCACATATCCGCCACCGCCAACAGTAACGTCACGGCCGGCAATGGCTACATCATAGGCCAAGCTAATGCGCTCTTGAGCGCCCTGGCCATCGTTGTTCTTCCAGCGGCCCCACAGTAGGTTGTTACTAGCGAGGCTAGCGGCTGACAACGCCGTTTCTGGCGTGAAGTCCTTTAACACCACAGGAGGCGCGGTAGGGATAAGAGGAGTAGGAGGCGCGGCAGGGATAAGAGGAGTAGGCGCCACGGCCACAGGAGGGCGTGCCGCTACATTACTAGCCACCTCTGCCACGCGACGCGAGGTAACGTTCTCTAAATAGACCTCGGTGCCTGCAGTCTTATCGTCGGCACGGGTATCGACCTCGGTATTAGCGATCGCGACTGTCTCGGTAGACAGCTCCCCACGCTCATCGGTGGCGGGCAATAGGCGCGGCAAAGGCACGCCACCGTCTACCTGCAGCATCTGCAATGAATCCTGAGACAGTTCCACAGCGTTTACAGCGCAAGGGCCGAAGTTGGCCGCTAGGCAATCGGTGGAGAAGGGCGCCATAACGATTGCACCCTCTTTAACTAGTGCCCGCACCGACTGGCCTGAGGCACTAACCACGAAGTCTGTGCCACGCACACCAATTGCCGCTATGGGCGTGTTCATGCGGAAGCGATCACGGGCCGCATGGGCGCCGTCCCCGGAAATGGCACGGGTAACGCCCTCTAGAAGATTTAACTTAATCGACGAGTCTGCGGGGCTTTGTGGGTTGAAGTCGTAACGCTGAATTTCCAGCGTGCTATCGGGACGCACACTCACTAAGGCTTGGTCGACGAATTGAATATGCACGTGGCCATTAGATTCGGTAATCACCTGATCGCTGACCTTGATAATGGTGCCCGCGCGAATTAGAGACTGTTTATCGCCCGATTTGAGATAGGCCTTGCCTAGCACGAGGCTGACCTCGCCCACAGCGACGCCCGTTTGGGCATGGGCCGACATGGCCGCCACAAGCAATGGCAGCAACGCGATACGCATTGCAAAGCGTTTTGGTAAATTCAATAGTCTAGTTTTCATATTTTCCCCAGTTAGGGAGTGAGGTTCAGCAGGGGCACAGCTAACCTATGATTGACCTTGCACAAGATAGCGCAGGCTAATTGAAACTCGGGTGATTACAGTCACACGGCGCGCAATTACTGGCGTTTGCTATTCGGCATCAAGCTTCTATAATGCCGAAGCGTCGCCGAAACCAGCCACCAGGGATAGAATAAAACGTGGTAAGCCCAGAGCTGTTAAGCACTTTTCCCATTCTGAAACCTCTGCCTCATGAGATTCTGAGTCAACTTGCTGCGGTGTCTACGCTGCGCAAGTTTGCTCGCCGCGGCATCGTTTTGAATGCCGGTGTGCGCGAAGAGGCGGTGTGCTTTCTGTTCGAGGGCCGTTTGCAAGGAGTAGATTTTACCATCGATGGCCGCGAGGTGGGGCTCTATTTTGTCGAGCCAGGGGATTTCTGCGGCGATCTCGGCCTATTCGATCACGGCACTCAGCCCGAATACATCATTGCACTGACCTCCGCGGTCACCGTGTTTGTGCCGATGGATAGCCTGCGCGAGGTGATGCTGAAGCAGCCAGAGATCTTCAAGGTGCTCGGCCAACGCTTGGCTGCAAGACTGCGCCAGATGACCCGGCAGCGCTCCTTATTGGGCCTGCCCAATATCAGCCAGCGCGTGTGCTGCCAGCTGTGGATGCTGCTAGAGGCGGACGAGAAAACGGGGCCTAGCCCTTCGAAGATCACTAATCCCCCCACCCATATGGAGATTGCGATCATGTTGAGCTTAAGCCGCGAGACCGTGACGCGGGTTTTTCAGACCCTGCAGGGGCGGCAGATCGTAAAGCGCGACGGGCCAGCCTGCCTGTTAATCAACGATCCAGACACCCTAAAGGCCCTAGCCGAGGGCAGGCAGGAGCTATAGCGCGCACTAACAGAGACGGCGGCTAGTGTGTACAATCGCGCCCTTATAACGCTAAGTTACTTGAAAAAGGCTCGACAATGCCCAACTTAGCAGAACTCAATACTTAAAACGCCAACATGAAGAAGCCACAATGAAAGATCCTAAGAACAACGTCCGCTATAAAGAGCTTTTCGAGGCTTTTAAGTCCGTGCGCCAGTACTTCATCTACGCCGGCGCGTTCAGCGCGGCCATCAACCTGCTGATGTTGGTGCCGATTATTTATATGCTGCAGGTCTATGACCGCGTCATCGGCAGCGGTAGCCTCTCAACATTGGCAATGCTCACTATCATCATGGTGTTTTTGATGGCCGCTTCCGGCGCCTTCGAATGGGTCCGTTCGAAAATTTTGATCAGTGCCAGTAATAAAATCGAGCAGGGGCTAAGAAATCGCGTTTTCGATGCCACCTTCAAGCAGGCGCTCTACTCCGGCGGCATGAGCAATGGCTCTCAACCTAACAGCGACTTATCCCAGCTGCGGCAGTTTATGACGGGCAATGGCTTGTTCGCCTTCTTCGATGCTCCTTGGTTTCCCATCTATGTCGCCGTGATGTTCATGTTCCATTTCTGGTTCGGCGTGGTCGCCATTGTCGCCGGCATCGTCATGGTGGCCTTGGCTTATGTCACCGAGAAGGTCACCACCACCAAGCTCAAGGATGCGAATACCGAGGCCAACTGGGTGAATAGCCAGATCAATGGCAGCATTCGCAACGTGGAAGTCATCTCCGCGATGGGCATGATTGAGAACGTTCGTAGTCGCCAGCAAACCCGTGCGAACAAGGTGCTCTTCCTGCAGACCGATGCGAGCAGCTGGGCTGGTATTCTCACCACCTTCTCCAAATCCTTTCGCGTTATCACGCAGTCGCTAATACTAGGCTTAGGCGCGTTGCTTGCACTGAGACAGGAAATTTCCCCCGGCATGATGATCGCCGGCTCCTTGCTGCTCGGTCGCGCTCTGGCGCCCATCGACTTGCTGGTCGGCACCTGGAAGGGCTTCTCTGTCGCCCGTGCACAATATGAGCGGCTCGGGCAATTATTAGAGAATATTCCGCAAGATCAGGAGTCGATGTCCTTGCCAGACCCGAAGGGGAATCTGCGCGTGGAAGGAGTGTACGTGACGCCGCCGGGCGCACGAACCCCTGTAGTCACGAATGTTGGCTTCGAGCTTGCTGCGGGCGAGGCCTTGGGCATCGTCGGGCCGAGTGCGTCGGGCAAGTCCTGCCTCGCCAGAGCCCTGCTCGGCATCTGGCCAACCGGGGGCGGCAAGGTCCGACTAGACGGCGCCGACATCTTCGCATGGGACCGCCGCGAGCTGGGCCCCCATATCGGCTATCTACCCCAAGACATCGAGCTATTCGACGGCACGATCTCCGAGAACATCTGCCGCTTCGGCGAGATCGAGCCCGACAAGATCGTGGAAGCCGCGCAACTCTCCGGTGTGCATGAGCTGATTCTGCGCCTGCCCAATGGCTACGACACGGTGATCGGCGGCAGCGGCGGCATTCTATCCGGCGGGCAGCGCCAGCGCATCGGCTTAGCGCGCGCCGTATACGGCAAGCCAAAGCTCATCGTCTTAGACGAGCCAAACTCGAATTTGGACGATCAGGGCGAACGCGAGTTAGTGGCCGCGCTGCAAAGAGTCAAAGAGCAGGGCTGCACCGTCATCGTGATTACCCACCGCACCATGGTGCTGATGTGTGTAGACAAAGTGCTGGTTATGAAAGACGGCGCCGCGGTCAGCTTTGGTCCGCGCGAACAGGTATTAGCGAAGCTCACGCAGCAACCCGAAGCGCGCAAGGCCGCTGCTCCGCGCTGAAACAAATAAGTGAACGATACTAGGATAACGAACGTGACTGAAACGCAGAACGATCAAGACAATCTACCCGTACTCACTGGCAGCAGGCCCAGCAAGGCCGCGCGTAGCGCTGAGAATTTTGAAGTGGACACTGGCATCGAGGCGCCACGTAGGGCGGGGTTGATTATCGCCTTCTTGGTATTCGGCGTGTTCGGTGTGTGGGCCGCCACCGCGCCGCTAGATGGCGCGGCGCACGCGCAGGGCTCCGTTACCGTGCGCTCCTATAAGAAGACAATACAACACCTAGAAGGCGGCATGATTAGCCAGATTTTCGTGCAGAATGGCGACTATGTAGACGCTGGCGAACCACTAGTAAAACTCGATAGCACGCAGTCAGTGGCGCAATTAGGAATCGCGACCGCGCAGTTCACTGCCGTGAGCGCGCTCGAGGCCCGCCTACTCGCCGAGCGCGATGGCTTAGAGGAGGTGAATTTCCCCGCCACACTGGATGACTCTAACGCGAACGCACGTTCCGAAATGGCGGCGCAAGTGCAGATCTTCGCGGCACGCAAGGCCTCCCGCGAGGGCGGTATCGCGGTGCTGGACCAGCGTGTGGAGCAGCTACGCTCGCGCATCACGGGTTTGCGGGCTGTAAAGGCAAGCAAGGAAGAGCTAGCGGCCTCCTTTGGAGAGGAGCTTGCAGACACCCGCATCCTGTTAGAGCAAGGCTTCTCCGATAAGCTGCGCCTGCGTGGCTTGGAACGCAATCATGCCACCTATACTGGTGAGGCCGCGGAGTTGCTTTCCAGCATCGCCTCTACGCAGATGCAAATAGGCGAGACGCAGCTCCAGATATTGCAGACAGAAAATGAATTTCGAACCGATGTCGTATCCAAGCTCGGTGAGGCCCAGACGCGCCTAAAGGATCTGCGCGAACGCATGACCGCACTCACCGATGTGGTAGAGCGCACCACCATTCGCGCACCCGAATCGGGCGTAGTGAGCGGCATGCAGTATCACACCGAGGGCGGTGTAATCGGTCCAGGTGCCCCAATTGCAGAGGTAGTGCCGCAGGGTGACGAGCTCATCATCGAGGCGCGGGTGTCTTTAATTGATATCGATCGAGTACAAGTGGGGCAGGTTGCCACTATTCGTTTCTCAAGCTTCGGCAATCGCACACCGACCTTATTTGGCACGGTGCTTAGTTTGTCCGCCGATGCTATGGCCGATCAGAAGACGGGAATGCCTTTCTACTTGGCCCGCGTGGCGGTAAACCCAGAGAGCTTGGAGGCGCTAGACTCATTGACTCTAGTGCCCGGCATGCCCGCGGAAGTGCTCATCGCCTCCGGCGAACGAACCTTCTTGCAGTATGTGATGAAGCCTTTCTCTAACGCCATCGCCCGCAGCCTGATTGAAGATTGATGAATATGAAACCTCTCTACATTTCCACACTCTGCCTTAGCCTCGCTTGCGGCGCTGCCCTACCTGTCTTCGCGGCCGAAGTCGCTAACGAGAGTGTCAGCCGCATCGTAATACAGGGCAGTACGCTCGAAGACTTCTTCACCGCCGCGCTGGACTACAGCCCGGAGCTGCGCATCGCGCGTGACCGTCTGGACATTGGCGCCGCGCGCAGGAAGGCTGCGAACAGCCAGCTGCTTCCGCAGCTCAACGCTAATGCCAGTATTTCGGACAATAATCAGTTCGACAATGTGCGCGACATTCGCAACAAGTACCGTGGCGAACGCTACTCTATTCAGCTTACCCAAGTCTTGTTCAATTGGTCGGCATTTAGCGCGCGCAGCGCCGCCTATCTGTCCGAAGACCAGGCAGAGGCAGAGTATTATGCGCAGCTGTCCTACGTTCTGACCGACGTGGCGGAGAAGTATTTCGAGGTGCTACAGGCCCAAGATGCCGTGACTTCGATCAACGCGGAGTTGGACGCATTCAGCATCCAACTCCAGCAAATCGAGTCTCTGTACACCCTACAGTCCGTGCAGATCACTGATCTGTACGGGGCACAGGCAAGGTTCGCCTCGGCGCAGGCTGAGCAATTGCTTAAAGAGAGCGAGCTGGCCCTAGCGGGTGAGAAATTGCGCTCCATCTCTGGCGTTAATGTCGGCGAGCTCTACCGCCTTAATGAGGAGATCCAGGTCCCTGGGGTAGAGGGCAGCGTAGAGACTTGGCTGGACCGCGCCCGTAGTGGCAACCAGCAAATCATCGCGCGGGAATATGCCGTGCGCGCCGCCAATAAGCGCATCGATGAACGCCAGGGCGCCTATATGCCCAGAGTCTCCATCGTCGCCCAACAGCAGCGCTCTGACCTCGGCTTCGACAACCAGCCTACTAACAGCACCGACACTAGCTACATCGGCCTCGACGTGTCCATTCCTCTGTTCGCAGGCGGGCGCAGCCGCGCGGGCGTCAGCGAGGCGAGAAGCCAACGCAGCATCGCGCAGAACGAGCTTAGGCAGATTCAACTGCAGATTGTAGAGCGTACCCGCCTCGCCTATCTGCAGGCCAAGTCCAGTGAGCTGCAGATTGCGGCGGCCCAGCGCCTTGCAGAGTCTACCGCGCTTTCCTACACCGCCATGCAGCGCGGCTTCGAACTAGGCACCGTCAACAGCGTCGACGTGCTTAACGCTCTTCGCGATCGCTTCCGCGCCGAACGCGACCTACAACGTGCTCGCTACGACCATATCCGTTACAATCTTTTACTTAAGCGCGAAGCGGGTATTCTAAGTGCAGAGGACTTGTTGGACGTCGGCAACTGGTTGATCGCGCCACAGAATTAAGCCACGCCACTCTCTAACTACAGGAAGTCTTAATCCCGAATGATCTTTCAACTGCTTCGCCAGTGGCTGTTCGCCCCCATCGTTCACTATCGTCTGTTTCACAACTTCGTGCGTCAAGACTTTACGGGCCAATTTGCTGGCTCCTTTGGCGGCATGGTCTGGCTTTTCATCACCCCTATCGTCAATATCTTGATCTATTCTTTTGTCTTTAGCGTGGTATTCCGGGCGCCTATGCCGGTGGAGTATGGCAATACACCATTTGTTGTCTTCATGATGATGGGCTATCTGCCTTGGTTCGCATTCGGCGACGCAATGGGCAGGGCGAGCACTCTATTGCTCGAGAAAGCCCCCCTGATTACGAAGGTGATGTTTCCCGTTCAGATCATTCCAGGTGTCGGTACCGTCGTGCCTTATATGGTGCACGGCATAGCGCTTTCACTATTTCTCGTGTACCTATCAACGCAAGGCTATTTCACATTGATGTGGTTTTGGTTGCCGGTGATCTTTGGTTTTCAGTTTCTGTTTACGATGGGCTTGGTTGCGATTCTATCCGCGCTCTGTGTGTTCCTGCGCGATGTTCAGCACATCGTGACTCTAACTCTGACGTCATGGTTTTTCCTGACGCCAATCGTCTACCCAAAGTCATTGATACCCGTTGAGTATCAGCCATGGCTTCTGTTGAATCCGATGCATAATTTCGTCGACAGTTATCGAGAGTTGATACTATTGGGTAATTTCCCGATGACCAGTTTCCTAATTATCGTCCCGGTGTCCCTCTTTACCTATTGCTTCGGAGGCTGGGTCTTCATGCGCATCCGCCATGCCTTCGGCGACGTACTGTAGAGCTTTAAAAATATGCACAGCATTGCCTTAGAAAACGTGAATAAAGACTTTAGAATCTACGACCGGCCTCAAGATCGGTTGTTAGAGCTATTGCTGCGCAAGCAGCGCCATAAGAATTTCCACGTCTTACAGGACATCTCTTTTTCGGTGCTAGAGGGGCGCAGCCTCGGCATCATCGGCGATAACGGAGCCGGCAAATCGACACTAATGAAGTTGCTGGTTGGGACACTACAGCCCAGCAGTGGCAGTATCGCCATTAAAGGCAAGGTGGCGGCACTATTAGAGCTAGGCGCGGGCTTCCATCCAGAGTTCACGGGTCGACGCAACATCTACCTAAATGCAGCCTTGCTTGGCGTTGCGGATGACAATATCGCGGAGCTCGAGCAGAGGATCATCGAATTCTCGGAGCTCGGGGATTTTATCGACCGCCCCGTTAAGACCTATTCCTCTGGCATGTATGTGCGCTTGGCGTTCTCGATTGCCACGATGGTGGATCCAGACGTACTCGTGATCGACGAGGCGCTTTCCGTTGGAGATATCGCTTTCCAGAAGAAATGCGTGGAGCGCATGAATGAATTTCGGCAGCAAAATAAGACGATGATCTTCTGCAGCCACTCGATGTATCACGTGCAGGAGTTGTGCGACACCGCCATCTGGCTAGAGAAGGGCCGTATTCGCGAGATCGGCGAAAGCCATAAAGTGGTAGGGCATTACGAGGACTACTGTAATAGTAAGTCCACCGACCCTCACGAAGTACCCGACATCAATGTGGTGGAAGATCGCAAGATCAAAGACTGCAAGGTGTTCTATTCCATGGTGAGGAATCTCGATGGCGAGGAGATCGATGAGGTAGAGCCTCTTAGTGACATCATCCTCGAGTCTAAGATTGAGATCTTACAAGACGGTTTGGTTTGTAATTTCGGCTTCGCGATCATGCGCACTCTCGATGAGATTCAATCCGCCTACCTCACCACCGATCTCACGGACGTGCCGAAGGGCCCCTTCAAAAAGGGCGATATCATCATGGCCCGTATTCGCGTTAATGCAATCTCGATGCGGGTTGGGGAGTTCTATGTAATTGGCGGGGTCGCCGATTCCAGTGGGCTGCTTTGGTATGAGACCAAGCTAAGTAAGTTGATCAAAATAAAATCCACTAAGGGCGTAGGCTCTGTGGTGATGCGCGTGAACTGGGACATTGAGTGCCCCTAGCTAGTCGTCCACTTGTGCGGGACGGGTGTCTGGCAGCCGACCGTAAGGGTCAACCTTATACACCCTAGCACGCTGTTCAGGGCTCACCTGCATAATCTCCATATACGCCTGCGACACAGTGTCTCGTTCTTCGCTCTGTGCCGCTGTCTCATCCTGTTCTTCGCTCTCGATAAGCAATTTTGGATAGGCAAACACCGAATAGTAAGACGAGTAGGTGAAGCCAATCCAGTTGGATAACTCTACGAAATTTTCAGTAGGGAGCAGATCACCCACTTCTTGTTTGCTTCGGAAATCGTGCTGCTCCCGATAGGCGATGATCTCTTCGATGTATTCGTCGGTAAGTCCAGGCAGGAGTTGCATCGCCTCACGGGTCGCTAAGTTCAAATTTACGTTTTGCCCAGTGCCGTAGAGAGTAAAGGCCGCATCCAAGTTCACATCCTTGAACAATTCATCGAAGCCCCTTATCAGACGCAGCTCTTCCACACTATCCAAGTCGCCATTATTGCGAGGGCTATAGGGCGGGTCTAAGGATTCATAGTACTCCTTCTCGGCGCCATTGATTCCTGCCGCATCGTTTAGATCAGTCCAGTCTATCCATGCCGTCAACAGGTCCTGCACCTGTTGATAATCCGGGCCAACTCCTAAGCGATGCTCGATTAAGAGTTGCCACTGCGCGGGACTAATGCCACTCAAATTTATCTTCCCTGCATGATCGAAAATTCGCACTACCATCTCCTCATCTGTCGGGTAGTACAGCGTCAGAGGCCTACCATTGAAGCGATAGAGTGGATCACGAAAATTGCCATCCGCGTCCAACTCGACCACACGGTCGATGGGGGCAGGCATGGTCTCTAGCATTAACTCCATCTCCGCTTGATTCATCGCAGAAGAGATTCGTGCCAAGTCGATAACTGCGGCGCGATTATGAAACGCTGTCTTCGCCGAGAGTTGAACCTTGCCGGCCATCACTGTCACTAGCACCGTGAGCAACACTGATGTCCATAGGACGATAATAATGACGGAGCCGCGTTGACGTAACATCACTGCCCTCCTAGTTGTGGGCTTGAGGCGAATGGACTCGTGAAGCCTCCACCAGTAGGCGCGGGAATGATTCGCCGATGCTCATTGGCCCGAATTCGCGCGACAACATCGAGCTCACGCTCTTCGGAATTTCGAGCATCTAGTGGTACTAGGCGTATATGCACCGCTAAAGGCAGTACCGAGAGTTCTTGGCCTGGCCAATCGTCCCGCCAGCGCTTACTGAAATCCAACTCCTCATATAGATAACTGAATTGCGCCGTATAGTTTGGCAATAACAAACGAGACTCTGCTTCTTCAAGGCGGGCGCTGGGATTGTCGCTCTTTGCAGGGACAAGCTTTAGATAAACGCCCTCATTGTTAACCGACTCTAATTGCCAAGTGGTTAGTCCGCCACTGCGTTGCGGTGACACCGTCGACACCCAGCTTAGGCTATCGCCTTCACCCTGAAAATACACGAAGGTGCCCAAGGACTCGTCGCTGCGATAACTATGGGGAAAGGCGCCTTGTAAGGCACGCTCTAACTGCAGGATTGCGATGGTTTCGTCCAGGCGCTCATCGAGCACGGCGGTATCCTTTTCCCAGTCGTTCATCACGCCGTACATACCGGTACTTAGTAGACTAAGCAACATCGCAGTAAGGGCTAGGGATAATATGATCTCGATCAGCGTGAAGCCTTGTTGAGAAGCCCGATTCCTCATTCGCCTCTTCACTCCGGTAACTCGAGTCTTATCCAACGAGTACCGAGCACTGCCTCAGCGGTGCGCTCGTCTACCACTTCGAAATGCTGAAGCTTGTAGCTTAACGCACTTGTCTTGCGTGTGACTGGGTCTAAATACTCTTCCGGGCGAATGCGAAAACGCTCATCGTCGATGGCGATCTCGACATCGGCGTACTCGTCCTCAAGTAAAGCGAAGTTTATCTTTGCGCGTTCCGCTATTGCCGTGTTCAGGCTTTGTCCCGAACGAAAGGCGAGCTGTTTGCTACCGGCGGCTAGAGCGAAGAGACTGCCGAGCACCATCGCAGTAATCGTAAGGGCCACGATCACCTCTAGCAAGGTGAAGCCTCTTTGCGAGCGTTTTGGGCACTTGGGCTGCAGCTGTTTAATCATCGGAATACTCCGCGCGCACTTTGCCTGAGAAGGGGTCTATGGAGATCACGGCTTCACGCCTGTCGAGAGTCAGTATCAAGGAGCCACCCGTGCTGCCACCCTCGGGGAAGAAAGTAATCGTGACCCCCCCTTCAACATCAGGTCGCTGCTGCGTACTGTCTTCATAAGCGAATTCGATGCCGCGTGCGCGCCAGCTTTCACTGCGACCTAAGTCGGAACGCGCAGCAGTCTGGGGGCTTTCGTCCTCTTCGAGATCGGGAAAGAATTGCGCGCTGGCTGGCTGCCCAGTAATGACTGCCGTACGGCGAGAATAGTTCAGTAAGGTAGTCACCTCACGGACTTGTGCCGTGAAGGTGCGCGAATTCATATTGCCGATACTCGGGATAAGAAGCACGCTTCCCATCGCCAGAATCGCCAACACGATTATCAATTCGAGTAGGGTAAAGCCAACAAAGGGACGCCTAAGGGAACTCTGAATAAATTTCTTATTCAAGGGTTCCTCAATTAGTAACGTCTGCGTCATTGTCCTCACCGCCTGCACGACCATCCGCGCCGAACGAGATCAGCGTATAGCTGCTACCACTGGAGGAGTATTGATACTCGTTACCCCATGGGTCGAGCGGCGCTTCTTTATTCAGATAGGGACCGTCCCAGGTTGAGCGGCCCGTAGTATTCACCATCAGGCCCTCAAGCTCGTCGGGATATTGGCCCACATCTAGACGATGAGTTGCCAGCGCGGAGCCGACTGCAGAGATCTGGGAAAGTGCAGCGTCATGCCGAGCCCCATCGGCCTTTTTAAAGAGATTGGGGGCAACCATGACAGCCAACATGCCGAGAATCGCCATCACGATGAGCAATTCTATGATCGTAAAGCCCCGATTGCGGTGCTGAGAGTTAGTGTTAGTCATGTAGTCTCCTTGCGTAAAGGGCGCCACCAAACTTAGTGTTTGCGCCGACATCTGTTTATAGGCCTGCATCTTCGAACAATTCGGCTGCTAATTCAAAGCGATTAAGAATTGCACTAAATTGCGCGGCATCCGAATCGTTGAGATTCACTATTTCTGGACGCAGCACTATAAAGAGCTCTTTGCGCTCGGTCACGTCCTGCTGATATGAGAATAGCTTGCCTAGCACCGGAATTCGACTTAGGCCTGGGACACCACTACTAAGGTCTGAGTTATTCGATTGGATCAGTCCACCCAAGACGATATTCTCATTATTACGTACGACTACCGATGTCGTAATTTCCTGATTATCGAATATTGGGTTCTGATCGACGCCGGATGCTTCCTGTATCGACGACAAACTCTGCGTGATTATCATATTCACCACGCCATCGTTGTTTATACGCGGCGTGATGGTTAGCACGATACCGGTATCGCGATACTGAATACTGCTGATGATATTGTCGCCACTCTGCGTAGTGGTGGAGCCAGAGCGCACCGGCACTACTGAGCCAATCTTAATCTCGCCTTCCATATTATTCACAACCGTCAGAGACGGGCGTGCCAATAATTGCACCTCGTTATTAGTCGCAATTGCCTCAAGTGTCGCCTCAACTCTTGCAGCGCCATCGACAAAGGACTTAGTAAAGAGTAAACCACTCAAGCCGCCACTAGGAAGGAACGTGGTAGCGGTGTTGGTGGAGATATCGGTAGGCGCATTCGCAGCGACTCGCGACCAATCCACCCCGAAGCGCGTAGCGTCGGTGAGGGTGACTTGCGCGATTACGGCATTAATCATCACCTGCAAGGGCACCGCATCGAGTTGATTTATGGTCGCGAGCAGTTGTCGATAGTCGCGCGGATTGGCGCGCACTAATAAACTATTGGTGGCCTCGTCGGCGACAATTGAAACCTTGATGTTGGCAGACACTGCTTGCTCGTTAGCACCTCCACCCACCGCTCCATTTGCGAGAGCTGGGACGCTGCGACTAACGGTTTCGCCTTCTAGCGTAACCACCTCCACAGTCTCCATACGGCCGTTCGCAGGACGCACTTGTGTATCCTCTTCGTCGAGTTCAAACACACTAGTCAGCGTGGCCGCTAGATCCAGTGCAGTGAGATTTTTTACGCTATAGTGAAATAATTGTTCGGATTGTTCCTGACTGTCGGCGTCGAGCAGGTGCACCCACCGAGTGATTTCTTCGAAGCCACGATTCGCCGGTGCCGTGACCAGCAGGGAATTGATGCGTTCGAGACCTTTGACTTGATAAGCCGGGTTAGTGCCTTCGATGAGCAGCAAGACCTCCTTTAGTTCCTCCGCGACTTCGGCAGCCGCAGCAAAACTAAGTGGATAGAGATGCAGACCTTGATTCTGGAACGGATCTGCATCGATCACAGCGAGTAATTCATTAATGCGACTCAGTTGTGAAGGACTCGCGGAAATCGCTAGCGTGTTAGTGGATATACGCGAAAGATTGCCGTTCGGCAGCACTAGTGGGCCAAGCATTTCCAGAGCGGACTCGACCGACACGTAGACCAGTGGGGTAATCTGCGTTACCACGCTTGCTGTAGCACCTGACGCGCTGCCAAGCGTCGTAATCTCCACGGACAAATTAACATCGCCCTTTCTCGCATAGTAAACATTACCAACCCGCTCGAGAGTGACACCGGCTTGGCGTGTGAGCAACCGAATCAGCGGCCAAATATCTTCCTGTCTCAAAGGCCTATTCGCGGAGGTGCGGATGCTCACTTTGTCGGCTATGCTGGGGTCGATAATGATCGTCGTATCCAAGGCATCTGCTAACTCTTCAATGACGACTCGCAAGTCTGCTTGTTCGTAGTTCAGCTCAACGACGTCTGTACTAAGCGCGTTAACCGGCGCAGGTGGAGTCTCTGTGTAAGCGCGATTGCCGCTGCTTCCATTGCGATTGATCTGGTCGATGAGACGCTGCTGTTCGTCGTCTTGGGAGGACTGCACGACTAGCGCGGGTGCCGCTGCGCCAGTGGTCGTTGCGGCTGGACTTGTCGGGCTTGGGGCGTTGCTGGAGCTATTAACTGCAGAGCTACCACCGGGCAGCGCGGCGCAGGATGCCAAGCTTATTGCAAGACCTATAAGTGCCAGTTGTCTTGTTGCGTTCACAGTTCTACTCCAGTGCGTTTTTAAAAATCCACCGTGTTCATTGAGAACACCGCGGACAGCATTGTGATGGTGATGCCACCAACGGCAATACCTAGAAATAAAATCAATGCAGGTTGCAGTGCTGATACTAAACTCGACATTTGGTTCTTAACGCTAGTGTCGAAACTCGCAGCAGTTTTTAACAGAATACTACCCGTTCTGCCCGACTCCTCACCAACGGTAACCAATTGATGCAAAAGCGTAGGGAAGCGATTCGTCTTCTCTAGAGAGATGCCAAGCCCCGCCCCGGATCGAACATCGTCCTCGACCTGACTTAGGTGTCGCGCAATATCGGTATTACTCACCACTTCTCGCGAAACTCGAAGTGCGCGAATGAGGGGAATACCCGCTTCCAAAAGCGCGCCTAAGGTCCGCGCGAAAACCGCGCAGTCTTTATAGAGTAATAGGGCGCCAAGTAGTGGTGTGGATAATAAGAATTCATCTTTGCGCAGCTTGCGCAGTGGGTCCTGATCTAACCATTTCCACCATGCGATTACGCCGACGATTAGGACGATAAACAAATAGCCGTAGCTCTGGATAAAACTGCTGACCGCGAGCAGAAATGCTGCCGAGGCAGGAATCTGCGTGCCCGCATCTTCGAACATGACCGCGAACTGTGGCACTACAAACGCCAATAATAAAAACACCGAGATGATACCGGTCACAAGCAATACAATCGGATAGATCATGGCGGAGAAAATTGCTTGCCGATTCTTCGCATTGGTCTCTAGAAAATCCGCCAGGTCGGGCAGCAACTGATGCAGAATGCCGCCTTCTTCGCCCGCCCGTACGATATTGATATACATCTTAGAAAACACGTCGGGCCTTGTTTCCATAGCCTCTGCAAGACTCTTGCCTTCCTTCACGTCGCGACGCATGGTGATGACTAACTGACGCATCCCCGCAGATTCGGTAATACCTTCCAATAGGCGCAGTGCCTTATCCAGCGGCACGCGTGCCTCGACAAGCGTGCAGAGACCCGTCGTGAAGTCGAGTACGTCACGTGCTTTCAGGCGTTTCTTTCCTAGACCTTTCGTGTCAGTCTGATCAGAACGGGAGATCTTAACGGGGATGAGCTTCTTGCCTTGCAGTATCTTCAACGCTTCGCGCTCGGACTCCGCGTTAACCTGTCCGGTCAACACATTGCCCTGTGCGTCATAAGCCTGATATCGATAATAAGCTGCGCTCATATTGCTCTTGTCACTCGCACGACTTCTTCTGGGGTTGTTAGGCCGGCACCGAGCTTCTCGAGCGCGTCTTGCCGGAGCGTTCTCATGCCTTCGCTGATCGCTTGATCACGGATCACATTCGCGTCTGCGCCACTGGCGATGTGGTGTCGAATGGTATCGCTCATTACGAGCAGCTCATACAAGCCGATCCGGCCACGATAGCCACTGCCACCACAACGCTCACAGCCAGTGCCGCGATGCAGCACTGGATAGTCCTTAGCATCGATCTGCAGGACATTGGCCTCATCGACACTCAAGGGCTGCTCGATCTTGCAGTCGGTACAGATGCGTCTAACGAGACGTTGCGCCTGAATGGCTAAGAGACTAGAGCTAATCAGATAGCCTTCGACGCCCATGTCCTGCAATCGCGTCACTGCGCCGGCGGCATCGTTGGTGTGTAGAGTCGAGAAGACCAAGTGGCCGGTGAGGGCGGACTCGATGGCGATCTCCGCTGTCTCGTGGTCGCGAATCTCCCCCACCATCAGTACGTCCGGGTCCTGCCGCACAATCGAGCGCAGACCCGCCGCGAAGGTAAGGCCGATGCTGGCATTAGCCTGGATCTGGGTGATGCCTTCGAGCTGATACTCCACGGGATCTTCTACCGTGATGATCTTCTGTTTTTCGCTGTTGATCTTCTCGAGGGTCGCGTAAAGCGTGGTCGTCTTACCGCTACCGGTAGGGCCCGTGATTAAAATCATGCCGTGAGGCTGAGTGATCAACTGTTGGTATTTACCAAGAATCGAATCCGGCATACCCAATTGCTGCAAACTCACCGCAGTATCGCTACGATCCAAAATACGCAACACCACCGATTCACCGTGCACGCCGGGTAGGGTAGAAACACGCATGTCGAGCTGCTTGGCCCCGATGCGCGAATCTATACGCCCATCTTGAGGCAGGCGCTTCTCGCCGATGTCGAGCCTTGCCATTAACTTGAGTCGCGACGCGACAGCGGTGTGGATCTTGATTGGCAGTCTCTCGATACGCGTCATGATGCCGTCGACCCGACAACGCACATCCAAGTGATTTTCGTTAGGCTCGAAGTGAATATCGCTGGCATTCAGGTCCATTGCTCTGGCGAATAGGTGATTGACCAGACGGATAATTGGTGCCTCTGAGGCGAGGTCCTTGAGCTCCTCATCGTCTTCGAATCCCGATACGAAAACATCTTCAGTTTGATCGATTTGCGGCGAGAGCTCTGCACGCCAATACTTCATTAGGCGCGAGACCTCATCGCCTTTCCCTCTGCGAAACTTCACCAGCTCACCCGCAATATAGCGAATCTTGGCGCGCAACTCGAGGCTGGGCAGTGTGTTACAGACGAGCTCCCCAGATTCGTTAAAATCTTGCGCAGGCGCGATGCCCTCAGGCTCTAGGAGTTGCCCAAACATTGGTAGGCTGATTATTGCGTGAGTCATGATTTAATCTGCTGCCCCCGTGCGCGGAGGAGTCGTTCTGCTAAACCCCACTACCGTTATGGTTCCGGCGTATTGATTGCGATTGCGTCGCACACTAAAACTACTGACGCCAAGCAAAGGAGAGGATGTCTCTATTTTATCGAGGAAACTCAAGATGTAATTCTGATTGCTGGTAATAATTGATAGCTCTTGTTCTACCAACAGCCAACCTTCGGTCTCCATCGATTCTGCAAGCTTCGTGGAGGTAATCGATACATTTGCCGCATTGGCATAATCTCTCACCAGCCTCTGAATATTCGCACTCACCAGTGGTATGGAATTGTCTTGGAAAAGTTGCCCTGTGAGCTCATCGCCACGGGCAAGAACCTGCGCACGACGCTCGCTCCACATTTGCGCGTCCTCGATCAGTTTGCGTTCGCGCACTAAGCCTGTTTGCAATTCGTCGATTTTTTCTGCACGGGCATTATACTGACTTTTAAGCGTGGGGAAGCCTTGCGTCAACACGAAGACTAGCCCAATGGCCAATGCGGCAAACAGAATCTTTTTTTCACGTTTATTCATTTCGTATTAGCGCCTCACGTCCGGGAAGTACCATTGCCGGTAGGCATCGTAATCCACTGTACTCAAGCTTAGCTCTATGAAGTAACGGTTATTATTCGTGGCACGGGCAAAGTCCACGCCCGTAAACAACGGGTTCTCTTCGAGTTGTTGCAAGAGGCTTTGCGGATCCTGACTCTCGCCTTCGATCTCCACGCTGCCTTCATCAATCTCGATGGAGGTCAATACGCTGGGGGTGAGCACGGACTGTAGTTCGAGCAAGGTCTGGGAAATATTCTGCCGAGGAAATTCATTAAGTACGCCCCAGCTCAATTCGAACTCGCGCACATTGGCCTGATCATCGCGCGCCTGTTGTGAGTTTTCTTGCAAAGCTTGCAAGTTGCTCTCTAGGCGCATCATTTGAAACGATTGCCATAAAAAAGGTGAGCTACCTACTAGCAACACCAAAACTGCAGCGGCAGCGAGGTAGATAAGACGCTTGCCTTTCTCTGCCTGTCTGCGTGCCTCTTTGGCTCCTTTAGGTAAAAAACAGTATTCGAGGTCTGCTCTTACCTGCAGTGGGAGGTCTGCGTAATCCTGGGCGCTTTGCATATTCTGCACCCTACCAACTCCGCTCTCTAATACAAGGCTCTGCTCATGCCATTGCCGCTGGAACTCTTCCTCGGCAAGATCTTGCTTAGAAAGCAGTAAATAATGCGTTATGACCCCATCACGATAAACTAGGCGTGTATGATGAGTCGCATCCTCGTCATTGACGAGAACTACCTCACTAACATCGGCACTGTTGGTTGCCGCTAAAACGCGCGGCATCACAGCGGTAAGGAAGAGTTCTTGTATCGCAAACGCTTCGAAAAAGCCGTCTAGTTTTTGCTCATCGGCCCATAATACGATATCCGGTGAGTCATCACTCTTCGCTTTTGGATTAACAGTAAACGTTAAGGCTTGAGCGTAGCTCGGCAATAATACGGCTGACTGCAATGCCAATGCCGAGCGTAGATTCTCCCTAGCGACACCGGGCATATTGACCTGAGTCGCGATGAATTCACTCGATGGCAATAAAAGCAGGACCGTAGGTCTCGTGTTGTGCTGAGTTAAAAGCTCTTTCGCCGCGTTGGCAATAGACTCCACACGACTCGTGCCGTCCTCCATAATCAGGCTTCGCCAAGTATTGTTAGCAAGATCAATTATTCTTGAGTCGTACACCATCAACACAGTGTCGACTCGCGTTAGCAAGCGCGACCTCGCATTAGCTTGTAGCATGCTCTTCACCGAAGGAGGCATTCTATCTGCCAACCTCAGCATAAGAGACTGTATTGTTATATTGCTGCTTGAAGTCATATTTTCCGACTGTAGTACTCTCGAAACGACAGTAAGACTGGCGTTCCTGCAAAATAGTTTGCGATGAGGCTCGATTTTACTGGGCGTTTGGCGTTTTCTTGGCAGGACTTGTGGGCTTGGCAATGCAGACCTGATTACGCCCGCCTGCTTTGGCGCGATAGAGCGCCTTATCGCTGCGTTCGAGTAGCAGTTCTAAACCGGATTCGGTGTCTTCAGAGCGAAGGGTGACACGTAATGAGGAAAGTTCGCGATCTAAGCTTGTATCTAGACCATCGCCGGCAAGATTTACGCTGACTAGTCCGCGACGCAGCAACCTGATTCGATTTAGGAGAGATTTTTCACGGCTATCATGCACTTCGAGTGCATCTAGGAATTTCCTCTTCCACCGAGCGACCTCTGCGCTCTCGTTATCCCTTTGGCTCATTTAACACGGCTCTTATTCAGACATCCTTGAATTTCATGAAACCGCGACACACTAGCGACAGCAGGCGCCGTCCGCTAGTGAGCCTCTTGCTGCCGCGCAGCCTATAGATCAACTAGAGCTTCTTTCTTTGTTCACGAGGAAGTTTACAACTTCTAGCATCTCTTGCTGTGTTCGCACTGAATCGCCAGTGGAGATCAAGTATTTTCCGTTAACTATCATATTTGGGGTGCTACGCACTTGATACTCGCGCATTTTGGCTTCTGCCTGGTTCACTTTCGTCCTTACAGAGAAAGAGTTGAACACACGACCAAACTCTTCAGCGCTAACACCATGCTTGGCAAACAGCGCCGAGATTTGCTGTTCATTCTGAAGGCGGTTGCCCTCAACATTGATCGCAGTGAAAATAGGGCTGTGTAGCTCGTCGAGCTTACCCACTGCTTCGGCGGCGTAGAGGACTTGCGCATGGATTTTCATGAGCTCGTTCCAAATTGCGGGGAAACGCACAAAATCGACATCCGCTGGGGCATTCGCTACCCAATCTTCGATCAGTGGCTCGAAGGTGAAGCAATGTGGACAACCGTACCAGAACACTTCGACTACTTCTATCTTCGACGCATCATTGGTTTTGACCGCGGTTGGCAACACGGTGTAGTGCGTGCCCTCCACAAAACGGGCAGGCTGGGCTAGTGCCGAGAATGCCAGCGGGGCCAGTATCAACACTGCTAGAAACTGCTTAATCATCTTATTCATTTTAGTGCTCCTCCAGATTTAATCTTTATGACTCAGTAAAACTGATCTAAAAGACCGTTCTAGTCCAGTTAACTTACCAGATTTGCGATAAAGCGCGCGTTAATACGCTAGTTCAAATCCTAATTTAATCCTGAGATATAGCTCGCTAGGGCGTTGATCTCTTTATCCGTAAGGCGCTCAGACAACATGCGCATTGGCATCGCATTGCCGTCGTTAGCACGCTCGCCGGAGCGGAATGACTTCAACTGCGTGGCGATATAGGCGGCGTGCTGGCCACTCAATGCTGGGAATCCAGCCTGGGAGTTGCCTTGTCCTGTAGGGGAGTGACAGGCGGAGCAAGCGGCGACATTCAAGGAAGCAATGCCTCCCTTATAGATGCTCTTACCCAGTTCAATTAGCTCTGGGTCTGCGCCCTCTAGTGTAACTTCCTGTGCTGCGAAATAGGCCGCCATATCTGCGATGTCTTGATCGCTAGAGCCATTGAGTATGCCTGTCATTAGCAGCACATTGCGGGCACCGCCTTTAATATCGTGCATCTGCTTATTCAGGTAACGGGCATTCTGGCCTGCTAGCTTGGGGTTTGCCCCCGTCGTGCTTTGTCCTGCTATGCCGTGGCAGGCGCTGCACACAGCCGCTTTGCTTTCGCCCGCAGCAGCATTACCTTGGGCATGGCTGAAGCTCGCGAAGGCCGCAATTAAAAGAGTGGTTAACAGGGTCAGTGCTTTCTTAGTGGCTAGATTTTTCATGAATAGTCCAACTTTCCTATAGTTCTCTAAAGTGCTTGTGTGCCGTTAATGCGGCCATCGCCGCGCCATTTCGACCGATTGGCTGCAATTTAGCCACCGGCTTGACGGGCGATTGTATACAGACGAACGGGCGTGAATTATAGCGCATCGTTTTTGATTACTCTATGAAATGCCTAGTCCGAGGGGCAATTTGTCTGCTTCAAAATCCCAATTCGGGCATTTTAAAGCGCTAGCCTGCGTTAAGCGAGCTTGCGCTGAGGGGTTTCTTACTGTATCTAGTGCGCCCATGAATTATAAAATCGCCAGTTTCATCACTAGTGCCGTGGGTTTGGACGACTGTCCGAGCGACAGCCTGCGCGAAGTCGCCTTCGCCGGGCGCTCCAATGCAGGCAAGTCGAGCGCCATCAATGTGCTGACCAATCAGAACCGGCTGGCTCGCACCAGTAAAACGCCCGGCCGAACGCAGCTCATTAATTTCTTTGGCCTGCCCAACGGGCGCTACCTCGTAGACCTGCCCGGCTATGGTTATGCCAAAGTCCCGCTAGTCGTGAAGAACCAATGGCAGGAACACCTGGAACTCTACCTCAATAAGCGCTCAACTCTGGTTGGCCTAGTGTTGTTGACGGATATCCGCCATGCCTACAAAGATTTCGATCTAATGATGATCAACTGGTCCCATGAATCGAACCTTCCCATTCATGTGTTGCTAACCAAAGCGGACAAGCTCAAGCGCGGCGCGGCGCAGAACGCTTTACTAGCCGCCCGCAAGCAATTAGAGCAATTCCCCAATGCCTCTATCCAACTGTTCTCATCGCTTAAAAAGTCTGGTGTCGAGGGCTTGGAAGCAAAGCTGGATACTTGGCTCGAAGAGTCCGAGCCCGAATCAGAATCTGAGCCCGAACCGGCTAGGCTTAGTCGCTAGTGGGCCTCGTCCCAGTTATCGCCAACTCCCACATCGACTACTAACGGAACGTGCAGCGACGCCGCACTCACCATTCGAAAGCGCACCCCCTCTGTCAGCAAATCGATGTCGTCCTTCGCCACCTCAAACACCAATTCGTCGTGCACCTGCAGCACCATTCGTGCATCCAACACGCCAGTGCCTAACCAATGGTCTATATCGATCATCGCGTGTTTGATGATATCCGCGGCCGTGCCTTGCATCGGGGCATTGATCGCGGTGCGCTGGGCAGCCTTGCGCAGCATGCCATTGCCTGCGTGAATGTCTGGAAGGTAAAGTCGACGCCCGAATAGGGTCTCCACGTAACCATGCTCATCTGCATAGGCCTGAGTCTGCTCCATATACTGAAGCACGCCGGGGTATTTCTGGAAATACAGGTCCACATAATGCTGGGCGCTTTGCCTGTCGATGCCTAATTGCTTCGCCAGTCCGAATGCGGACATACCATAGATAAGACCGAAGTTTATTGCCTTAGCCCGTCGTCGCTGCTCGGAGGTCACGTCCGCAAGTGGCGTCGCGAATACATCGGATGCAGTCGCACGGTGCACGTCTTGCGCATTAGAAAATGCTTTCAACAGCCCTGGGTCGCTAGAGAGATGCGCCATGATGCGCAGCTCTACTTGCGAGTAATCCGCAGCAAGCAATTGGTAGCCCGGGCGAGCAATAAAGGCTTGTCGCACCTTGCGCCCCTCCGCCGTGCGGATGGGGATATTCTGCAGGTTTGGGTCGGTCGAGGAGAGGCGGCCAGTGGCGGCAACGGCTTGCTGAAAACTTGAGTGGATGCGCCCAGTGCGCTTATTAATATCTAGAGGCAATCTATCGGTATAGGTCGACTTGAGTTTGCTCAGGCCGCGATGATCGGTGATGAGCTTTGGTAGCTCATACTCCAGGGCCAGCTCCTGTAAGACTGGCTCGGCGGTAGAGGGCTGCCCCTTGGGAGTCTTCTTCAACACTGGTAGTTGCAGCTTCTCGTAGAAAATTCTTTGCAATTGCTTGGGCGAGCCTAGATTAAACTCCTCACCGGCCAACTCGAATGCGGCACGCTCAACCTCGATCAAGCGCAGGCCCAGTGCCTGACTCTGCTTGCCCAACACTTCCGGGTCAACGAGAATTCCAGTGCGCTCCAGCCGTTGCAATACTGGAATCAGCGCCATTTCATAATATTTATGTAACCCCGCTAATTCGCCAGTCTTGTTGAGCTGGGTTGTGAGGTATTGGCTAAGACGCAGCACAAGATCGGCCTTGCGGCCCGCATAAGCCCGCACCGTGTCATAGTCGAGCTGACTTAGACTGAGCTTAGATCTGCCCTTGCCCAGCAGCTCATCGAGCGCCTGCACATTGAGCCCGAGGTAGTGGTCGGCGATCTTGTGTAACTGATGGTCAAGCGCCACCGAGTTGAGGACATAGGAGGCCGTAAGCGTATCGAAACGCAGCCCCTCTAGCGCAATGTCGTAGTTGGCAAGCACATGGGTAATAGTTTTGCCGTCATGGGCAAGCTTGTGAGCTGCTGCGTCCTCCAGTATTGGCTTGAGACGCCCCAACACCTCGGCACGGTCAAGCTGCTTAGGAAAGTCCAAAGAATCGTGGGCAAGCGGAATGTAGTAGGCCTGTCCCGGGCTTGTACTTAGGGCCACACCGAGGATGGCCGCTTCCATATAATGCACACCGTCAGTCTCTAGCGAGATCGAAAAACGCGCGACACCGCGCAGTTTTTGTATGCAGGCATCTAGTGCCTCCAGAGTAAGCACTCCGTCGACCACCGTCTCTACAGGGGCGCTATCGAGCGCCTCCTTATCTGCGCGGTTCGCGGTCTTCTCTAAGCTCTCTAGTGGCGCAGTTTCAACGCCTACAGCCCCTTTGCTCTCTACCTCTTTAATCCAAGACTTGAACTCAAAGGTGGTGAATAATTCATGCAGGGCCTCAAGGTCTTCCTCCCCATGCACTAACTGCTCGATCTCGACATCGAGCACTACATCTCGTTTGATGGTAGCCAACTCATGCGATAGCCAAAGTTGCGCGATGTTCTCGCGTAGTCTCTCGCCAATTTTCCCCGAGACTTTATCTGCATTCTCTAACAAACCTTCTAAGGTGCCATACTCCTGCAGCCACTTAACCGCCGTCTTTGGGCCGACACCGGGAACCCCGGGAATGTTGTCCGCCTTATCTCCCATCAGCGCCAGATACTCGACTATTCGTTCCGGGGCTAGGCCGAACTTCTTGCACACGCCCTCCGGATCGAGCGCCTCATTGTTCATAGTGTTGATGAGCGTGATGTGTTGCGTGACCAACTGCGCCAAATCCTTATCACCAGTCGAGATCAAAGTGCGAATCTTCGCCGCGTCGGCCCGCGTGGCGATTGTGCCGATGACGTCATCGGCCTCTACCCCGCCAATGACGAGCATCGGCAAACCCATGGCCTTGATAATGGCGTGTATAGGTTCGATCTGAGAGCCCAGCTCATCAGGCATGGGAGGACGATGCGCCTTATAATCCGCATAGATATCGTTGCGGAAGGTTTTTCCTTTCGCGTCGAATACCACTGCAATACGGCTATCAGGGTACGTCTTTACTAGGCTGCGGATCATATTGATCACGCCCTTGATGGCCCCTGTATGTTGTTGCTTGCTAGTGATCAGGGGTGGAAGGGCGTGAAAGGCTCGAAACAAATACGAGGAGCCATCGACGAGAATGAGATCGATGTCCTGAGCCGGGTTGGTGTCCATAGTCGTGTGTTCCTATTACTAAGCCTGCCTATAACAGGACGTTGCGCTTATTACGGACTGAGGCATTGCTGTATTGCCGTCGCCATATTACTTATGAGTTGCTGATAGCCCGCCTTGCCGAGCGTTACTGCGTCGCCAAGGGGGTCAAGCATGACACGGCGCACCGGATTTTCCTTAAACACTGTATTGATCGTGGCCTCACTCGAATTGACGTCTTCGAACAGGCAAGTAAGTGGCTGATCCGTCAGCTGCGCGCGCAGACCGAGTAGGTGGCGTATGCCCGGTTGAATCTCATGGTCGGGCACTAGAACGAATTGAGGCTGTATGCCCACCTGGGCTTCAAAATACTGCGTCCCATTGTGGAAAACGGCAAACGTGGCGGTGCTTAGAGGCGCGAATTGCTGCTGCAAAGTTTCGTCGAGCACCTCAAGCGAGGCTTGGAACTCGCGCAGATTCCCACTGTACTGGCCGGCATGAGCACCATCTATCATCACGAGCTTATCGTGCAAGGCCTGCGCCAGCACTAGCGCATTAGCGGTACTTAGCCAAAGATGGGGATCATAGTGTTCATCCGCTGAGTGCTCGTGGGCGTGATCGACTAGATCCAGAAGGACGATACCGGGCAGCGTCGCCGCTTCGAGTAGGCGCTCCCGCGTTGCTTCCTGCGCGAACATATTCGTTAAATAGGTTTCCAAACCCGGGCCTACCCACATCACGATATCGGCTTGAGCTAGGTGTCTTACGTCGGATGGGCGCAAGCTAAAATTATGGGGAGATTGGTTCGCGGGGATCAACAGTTTCGGAGTAGACACGCCATCGGTGATTGCGGCTGCAATCAGCTGTAAGGGCTTGATACTCGCCACCACAGCGGCTTGCCCGTGGCTAGGCGCTGGTGCTAGCACGAACATAAGTAGGAGGGTTTGCTTGGCGACACGGGTATTAAACATGGGCGTAATCTAGGGTCGGGCAACGGAAAGTAATGCTATGATATACCACTTATGAAATTCCAGTGTTGTGCACTGTAATTGCGGATTCGAAGGAAAGCGCGCATGGACAATCTTTGCCTCGTAAAGGCTAAAGACATCAGCATACAGTTTGGCGACCGCCAAGTGCTACAGCAAGTCAGCCTCACCGTAAAACAAGGTCAAGTACTGACCCTTATTGGGCCGAATGGCGCCGGCAAGACCACCCTGGTGCGCATTATCCTAGGCCTGCTTGCGCCCCAGTCCGGCAGCATCGAGAAGCCCAAGAATCTACGCATCGGCTATATGCCACAAAAGCTACATATCGAGCCCACCATGCCGATTACGGTGCGAAGGTTTCTCGAGCTAGCGCGTCACAGCCGCGCCACCCCTGTCGACGCCATACTCGAAGAGGTCCAAATTGGGCATCTTATGAATCACCAGTTACGGGCGATCTCTGGCGGCGAAATGCAGCGGGTGCTGCTGGCTCGCGCATTATCGCAGACCCCTCAACTCTTAGTGCTGGACGAGCCAGCTCAGGGAGTCGATGTAGCAGGGCAGGCGGATCTATACCAATTGATCAACGACATTCGCGCGCGGCATAACTGTGGCGTGCTGATGATCTCCCATGACCTACATCTGGTCATGGCAAAGACGGATGAGGTAATCTGCCTCAACCACCATATCTGTTGTCACGGCCATCCCGAAAAGGTGAGCATGGACCCTTCCTACCTCGCACTGTTTGGCAAGAAAGAGGCGAAGAACCTCGCCGTGTACACCCACCACCACAATCATCGCCACGACCTTACCGGCGAGGTTGTCGAGCACTCGCATGACTGACTTTATTCTACGCGCTTTAATTGCGGGGCTTTGTATCGCTATCGTCGCAGGGCCACTCGGCGCCTTCGTTGTATGGCGCCGAATGTCATATTTTGGAGATACTCTCGCGCACTCCTCGCTTCTCGGCATCGCTATTGGAATATTGCTCGATGTGAATCTTCAACTAGCGGTAGTTGCCAGCTCGGTATTATTCGCCGTCATTCTTATACTATTGCAGCGCAATAAGACTCTGTCTACCGATACATTGCTGGGAATTCTCGCACATAGCACGCTCGCTTTCGGCATGCTGATATTGTCACTTTCTAGCACGGTACAGATAAATTTAGTCGGCTATCTATTCGGCGATCTATTAACTATCGCAACTGCCGATCTTTGGTGGATAGCCGGGTGTGCCGCGGTGATCACAACGCTACTAGCGGTGTATTGGAATAGCTTACTCGCTGTCACGGTGCACGAGGAGCTCGCGCGCGTGGAAGGGGTGCCCGTAGACTGGCTGCACGCGATGATGGTGTTGATGGTGGCCTTATTGATCGCGGTATCCATGAAGATTATCGGGGTCTTGCTGATAACCTCACTGCTTATTATCCCTCCTGCGGCAGCGCGCAGATTGGCGGAAACTCCGGAACAAATGGCATTAGGTGCGAGTGTAGTGGGGGCCTTAGCTGTCTGCGGCGGCTTACTGATGTCTTACTATCTCGATACGCCTGCCGGCCCGTCTATCGTAGTGGCAGCATGCGCTTTCTTCCTACTGTCCTACCTATCCCCTGCGCTACTCGGACGCAAGGTTCAATAGCCTGCGCGTATCGCTTTGTATGCGCTTGTCAATTCGTCATCCTGAATCGCGGTATCAAAGAAACCTTGATAGAGCCCTTCGGGATTGATGATCAAGATATTGCCGCTGTGATCGATTTGATAGACTTCGCTTGCCATATCACCGTGCCCAGCATGGTCATCGTCAGGCAATGGTGGCGGCGAGTGTGCGATGTACAACTCTCTCGCCAGTGTTGATACCTGCTCAAAAGAACCGTTCAGTCCAATAAAGTCTGGATGAAAAGTGCCCATGTATTGCGCTAGCACTTCTGTGCTGTCGCGCTGTGGGTCAACACTCACCATTACCACTTGCGTATCCAGATTGCTGCCCGAGCTCTCAAGTTCGCGAAAGAACTGGCTGAGCTCGGTGAGGGTAAGCGGGCAAATATCCGGACAAGAGGTAAAGCCGAAGAAGAACAAGGTCCATGTACCCTTAATATTCGCCTCGGTAAACGGCTGACCGTACTGATCTTGAAAGGTGAATGGGCTGAGAGAAACCGGCGTTTCGTATACCAGAGCTCCGAGCTCGCGCAAGGCCTCCGGGCTCATAGTTGCAGCGGCATTGTTGCGTGTAATGCGTAAGTAAGTTAGCAGCAAAACTAGCACAACGAAGGCTAGACATAGGAAGACTGTCAATTTGGTGTTTCGATTCATGGCGGTAAATACGCTTTAGGAAAGTGGGTGTACTACAAATAGTGATCGATCAATAGCACGACAAATAACACCATCAAATACACGATGGAATAACGGAAGGTGTCCATTGCTGTAGAAGGCTTCGGCTTAAACATCAGCAGTAGTGACCACACTAGGAAGCCTAAGCCCAATACCACGGCCGCCAGGAGATAAAGCGGACCACTCATGCCGGTCAAATAGGGTAGCAGCGTGATCATGAACATGATCACTGTATAGAGAATAATGTGGATCTTCGTAATATGTTCGCCATGAGTAACGGGGAGCATGGGTATCCCAGTCTTGGCGTACTCTTCCTTTCGGTGAATTGCTAAAGCCCAGAAATGGGGAGGGGTCCATGCAAAGATAATCAGCACTAGAATAAGGGCACCTGGCTCAATGCTTCCTGTTACCGCCGCCCAGCCTAATAAAGGAGGCATAGCGCCGGAAAGTCCACCGATGACGATATTCTGTGGAGTCGCGCGCTTTAAATAACCGGTATATATAAAAGCATAGCCTATGAAAGAGGCTAGGGTTAACCATGCGCACAAGGGGTTCACTAGGAACAAGAGTATCAGCATGCCAGCGATGCCGATGGCGGCTGCAAAAATCGCCGCCTGCTTGAGATCTACACGACCTTGAGGAATAGGGCGGTTATGAGTGCGCTTCATGACCGAGTCGACCTTATAGTCGATCAAATGGTTCACTACTGCGCCAGAGCCGGCCACTAGTGCAATACCGAGGTTCCCAAAGATCAGGACATCGATAGGCACCATACCGGGCACTGCCAAGAACATGCCGACGAGAGACGTCAGAATCATCAACATGACGACACGAGGCTTACACATCTCGTAAAAGTCGCGCCAACTAACCTCTTGTTTATTAACCAGTTCTGTCACCGATCGCCTCACTTCTCTAGAACACTCTTGTCACTGCAGGGATTTTTGCAAATTCCGGGTAGCGTACACCTATGGGGTGACGGATTGTACTAAATTTCAAACTAAGAAACCTCTCGAATATTTAGCCGGCCAAAGAAGGAGCCCGAAGTAAACCCTTGAAATGCTAACTTTAGGACCACAGGACTTTGGCATTGCGGATTTTAACAAGGCATTACCCGAGCGCCATTACAGGCCTATTTAAGGGCTCTATCGCGCTCTCAAAAAGATGGCGACAATCAAAATTGGAAGATGTAAAGTAAATTCAGACGGGAATAAATTGTCGTTTGAAAGGCAATCCAGCAGTTTTTACATCAAATAATAAGTAGGAGAAGTTTTATGAAGTGCGTTTACTACCTGTCACCTACCCTGAAAAGTACCCAGCAGATTTCCGACGACCTGCATGAAATTGGCGTTAATGATTGGTTTCTCCATATCGTGAGCAAGAATGAAAGCGAGCTTAGCAAAGAGAAATTGCATTCAAGTAATTATATTGAAACATTGGATGTGATTCGCGGTGGGCTTATTGGTGCCTCAATGGGCTTTACGGCCGGTCTCATTGCCGCGTTTCTTGCCATGGCGGTCGAGCCATTTGACCCAGACATGCACTGGTTCGGCTATGTCGCTATCGTGTTTGTCCTAAGTTGCTTCGGTGCATGGGTCGGCGGGCTCACGGGCATTGCTAGTGAAAACAAGAAGCTAGCTAATTTCCGCGCAGAGATTGATGCAGGTAAGTACCTCATCTTGATCTATGCAAAGAAGCAGCAGGAAGAGAAGATCAAGCAAATGATGGCGGCAGAACATGCAGAGGCCGAACTTGCGGCGGTGGACGGTAGTTTCTTAAACCCCTTCGCGGAGCTAAAGCTTAGTTAAGCCTAATTTTCACACTCAGTGAGTCGAACTCCTTAATATAGACTCAGTCAAAGGACTTAAACCTCCTTTACTGAGCTTTTTTATGGCCGTCTACAAGGCCAAATGATGGCGTCTAGCACCAAGATAAAACAGCTTGCGGACGTTTTGACAATAATATACGATCGAATTTGTTGAATATTTCACCAATTGAAGTATCTAACTTCGACGATTTAAGCAAGACGTTGAGTACCCATCCGTTAATAATAATAAAGGAGGGAACGACGTTGTGAACGCGATTTTTTGTACCGTTCGTAGTCAACTGCGTGACTTTAGTCCAAGCAAACATCACCAATACTGGAATTTTGCTGGCAGTATCGCTAAGAGATTACTGGGCCGCCCTCAAGGACGGTGCTAGTGATGACAAACCTATTCTCTAATTCCTGGGCTCTCTACGCCCGGTCGTTATCCGCGTCAGCCGACGCCAGGCATAGTATTGCTCCTCAATACCGTGCGCTTCCTATTGATTCCGAAATATCTGCACAGTTCTCCCAACTGTCGCCCGTCATGTACCCATTTTTCACAAGGATTAACAGCGTATGGCTATAGCAGTTGCTTTGGTTCTATTGGTCGTTGGCTCGGTCGTGTTCCACTTTATAAGTCCATGGTGGTTCACGCCTATCGCGTCCAACTGGGGAAGTATCGACTTCACCATCAATCTCACCTTCTGGGTCACTGGCATCGTATTCGTATTATTGAATCTCTTCATGGCCTACTGCGTATATCGCTTCCGGCACAAGGCGGGGCACAAAGCGGTATACGAACCTGAAAATCAGAAGCTCGAGGTCGGTCTATCAGTGATCACCGCCATCGGCGTCGTGGCCATGCTTGCGCCCGGCTTGTTCGTATGGGCGCAGTTTGTAACGGTACCGGAAGAAGCAACAGAGTACGAAGTGGTGGGACAGCAGTGGCAATGGAGCTTCCGCTATCCCGGCAATGACGGGCAATTAGGCACTGTCGATACCCGCTTTATTAGCCAATCGAACCCCTTCGGAATCAACCCTGAAGACCCCAACGGTCAAGACGACGTCCTCGTCAAAGATCCTGAGATGTATTTACCTATTGGCAAGCCAGTAAAAGCCTTGCTACGCTCTAAAGATGTACTGCACAACTACACCGTTCCGCAGTTCCGCGTCAAAATGGACTTGGTGCCAGGCAATGTGACCTATCTTTGGTTCACGCCAACTAAAGTGGGCAGCTACGACATTCTGTGCGAGGAGCTCTGCGGAATCGGCCATCATGTCATGCGTGGTCGCGTCGTTGTGACGGAGCAGGCAGACTACGATACTTGGATTAGCCAGCAGGCAACTTTCGCTCAACTCAACGCACGCTCGGATGCCACTCCGGCAGCGGGCCAAGCGCAGTACGCGGTTTGCGCAAGCTGCCATGGTCAGGAAGGCGAAGGCAATCCTGCTTTGAACGCCCCACGACTGAATGGGCTGCAACCTTGGTACCTCGAGCGCCAGCTTAAGTACTACCAAACTGGTGTGCGCGGTGCGCATCCAGACGATCTATATGGCCGTCAAATGGCGCCAATGGCTGGAATGCTCGCTGATGATGAAGCCATTCGCAATATGGCCTCCTATATCGGTCAGCTAGCAGTGACAGATGCCCCCGATACAATCAGTGGTGACGCCGCTCGCGGTATGAGCATCTACAACTCCAACTGTGCTGCTTGTCACGGCAAAGACGGCAGCGGCAGTTGGGCAACAGATGCCCCACATATCGCTGGGATGAGTGACTGGTATGTCGCAACACAGTTAACAAATTTCAAAGCGAAGATACGTGGTGCGCACGCTGATGACGATTACGGCGAGCAAATGGTCTCGTTCGCGACCGCTATGAAAAATGAGCAACAAATGAACGACGTGATTGCCTATTTGAATTCATTGCAGTAAAGAACTTCGCTGAGAAGCGCCCAACATTGGAAAATAGCACGCACGGAGGTTGCCACCCACTCCGTGCGAATTGCAGCAAGCGAGTCAGGAGGAATTATTAATGGCTTACGTCCCTTTAGCCGACCAAGACCATGAGTTACACGATCCACACACATTTATAACCAAGTATGTTTGGAGTCAGGATCACAAGGTCATTGCCATCCAATACGGAAGCACCGCAATTTGTGTCGGCTTAGTTGCATTGATACTTTCTATGATGATGCGGTTGCAGTTGGGTTTTCCCGACTCATTCACACTGATCGCTCCGAGCTCCTATTATCAGGCCGTCACAATGCACGGCATGATCATGGTGGTATACCTACTCACCGCGTTATTCCTCGGCGGTTTTGGTAATTATCTAATTCCTTTGATGTGCGGCACTAGGGACATGGTGTTTCCGTACTTGAATATGCTCAGCTTCTGGGTATACCTGTTGTCGGTACTGATTCTAATGTCCAGTTTCTTCGTGACCGGAGGTCCGACGGGGGCGGGGTGGACATTGTATCCACCGCAGACAATTACGCCCGGCACCCCTGGTCATGACACTGGCATTCTGCTGATGCTGATCTCTTTAGGCGTTTTCATTGTTGCCTTTACGATGGGGGGCTTGAACTATGTCACCACCGTACTGCAAGCTCGCGCGAAAGGCTTGACCATGATGCGCCTGCCACTGTCGGTATGGGGCATTTTAGTAGCCACGATTCTCGGCCTGTTTGCGTTTCCGGCACTGTTAGTAAGCGCGATCATGATGACCTTCGACCTTACGCTGGGCACCAGTTTCTTTATGCCAGCGATCATGGCGGCAGGTGAACAATTAGACTACAACGGCGGCAGCCCGATCTTGTTCCAGCACTTGTTCTGGTTCTTTGGTCACCCTGAGGTGTACATCGTGGCGCTCCCCGCATTCGGTCTGGTCTCCGATGTACTTGCCACACACGCGCGCAAGAATATCTTCGGTTATAGAATGATGGTGTGGGCTATTATCGCCATCGGCGGTTTGAGCTTTATCGTGTGGGCTCACCACATGTATGTCAGCGGCATGAATCCCTATTTCGGCTTCTTCTTCGCGACAACCACTTTGATTATCGCGGTACCTACTGCGATGAAGGTGTACAACTGGGTACTGACGCTTTGGGAAGGCGATATTCGTCTGAACACGCCCATGCTCTTTGCCATCGGCTTCGTGTTCACGTTTATCCACGGCGGCCTGACGGGTCTGTTCCTCGGCAACGTCGTAATCGATCTGCCGCTATCCGATACCTACTTCGTGGTTGCCCACTTCCACATGGTGATGGGTGTTAGCCCTGTACTCGTATTGTTTGCCTCGCTTTACCATTGGTATCCGAAAATCACCGGTCGCATGATGAACGAGACTCTTGGCAAAGTGCACTTCTGGTGCACCTTCCTAGGCACTTACGCGATCTATCTGCCAATGCATTACCTAGGCTTCCTCGGCGTACCGCGTCGTTATTACGCGATGGGCAGCACGGATTTCATTCCTGAATCCGCTCAGACCTTGAATGCCAACATCACGCTAGCGGCGCTATTTGTGGCGACGGCGCAGATACTGTTCTTCATCAATGTGTTTTGGAGCCTGCGCAATGGCAAGCCATCAGGCAACAACCCGTGGGGTGCAACGTCACTTGAGTGGCAGACACCTGAAACACCACCGAAACATGGCAACTGGGGCCCTGAAATGCCAGTCGTGCATCGTTGGGCTTACGACTATAGCGTTCCTGGATATCCACAAGACTTCATTCCGCAAAACGTGCCAGGTGACTTCGGCGTGTCAGAAGACCATGACCACGATACGGATATGGTCAAAGGCCCTTTAGCTAAATAGCGTAGTCGCTCCGAACTATTGGGAGCAGGAGATAGCACATGAGTTTTTATAAGAATGTTACAGCTAAGCCTTGGGAGTATACGTCACCAACCCTAGGTACTGGACCGGAGTCGGCGTTTCAATCGCCGAGTGAACGAATCGCTTTGACGCTGTTCTTGGTCGTAGTCGGCGTGATCTTCTCTTTGCTCGCCGTGTCCTACTACGTGCGCATGGAACTTGGCGATTGGGTTCCAATGGCCGACCCAACTTTGTTGTGGGTGAATACTGCCTTTTTGATCGTCAGCAGCGTGTTGTTTCAGCTAGCTAGGAATACCGCGCAGGGCGCAAATTTTCTGCGGGCACGTACATTATTTGTTGGTGCTGGTTTGTTCGCTATTTTCTTCGTCATTGGGCAGGCGCTCGCCTGGCAGCAACTTGGCAACAATGGCTTTAACGTAGCGCACGGTCCGGCAAGCGCCTTCTTCTATCTGCTAACTGGCATGCATGCCCTGCACATCGTAGGCGGTCTGTGGGTATGGAGTAAAACGACTTGGCGCTTCTTTAACCAGTCTGAGCTAAGCAATGTGAAACTTAGCGTGGAACTGTGTACTACCTATTGGCATTTCCTTTTAGTGCTCTGGGTATTCATTTTCGCAGTGCTAGCGAACACCTGATAGGAAATCGGGAACGAATAAACGTTTAATCAAATGGGAACTTAGGTATGAGTGAAGCTGTAGCAAGTAATCTCGACACGCCAAAGTCTGGGTTGCCCGGTCTCGTAGACGACTGGACAGCCGATAAACAGACCTATCACGTGCCTTGGGGCAAGGCGATGATGTGGATCTTCCTCGTAAGTGACACGTTCATCTTCTCCTGTTTCCTAGTCGGCTATATGACTGTGCGAATGACCACTGCGGAACCCTGGCCATTGCCAACCGATGTGTTCGCTCTCTCCTTATTTGGCAGCGACCCGATCCCACTGATTCTGATCGCGATCATGACGTTCATCCTCATCACCAGTAGCGGCACCATGGCTCTTGCGGTGAATTATGGGTATCGAGGCGACAAAAAGAAGACGATGTGGCTCATGTTGGCGACTGCGGCGCTTGGCGCCTCTTTTGTGGGGATGCAAGCCTTCGAGTGGACCAAACTGATAAGCGAGGGCGTCAGGCCCTGGGAGAACCCCTGGGGGGCGCCACAGTTCGGATCAGTGTTCTTTATGGTAACTGGGTTTCACGGTCTACACGTGACCGGCGGGGTGATCTATCTCTCCATTGTCGCGCGCAAGGTTGCGAAGGGTCATTACGACAAGAAAGGTTATGAAATAGTGGAGATCGCGGGGCTTTATTGGCATTTCGTCGACTTAGTCTGGGTTTTCATCTTTGCATTTTTCTATCTTTGGTAAGGAGAAGAGCGAATGTCGGCTGAAGCAGGTCAACAACATCCCTTAGGGATATACCTAAAAATCTGGATTCTACTCTTCGTTCTGAGCACATTCAGTTACATGGTGGATTATATTGGCTTTCAGGGATATCTACGCTGGACGTTGATTTTAGTCTTCATGTTCTTGAAGGCAGGATTCATTATTGCGATATTCATGCACGTAATGTGGGAAAGAATGGCGCTAGTGCTCACTATACTTGGGCCGCCAGTAGCGTTGCTGTTCTTGATCGGATTTATGGCGTCAGAGGGAAATCATACTTTTGCAGCACGTGTGAAATATTTCGGTGCTAATCCTAATGCTGAACCCTTACCAGTGGTCCATATAGGAGGCCACGAGGAAGAGTCGCACTAGCTTTTCTAGGGAGCCTCTGAACAACTCTGATATGTCTCTGCGTGAGTCTGTCGCGTGTTGCCGCAAGGCGTCGTTCGAAGGCAATGGCCGTAGCCCTTGGCAAGAACGACAACGCAGCGGCGGCGCGCGACAGGCCCGCCCTTCGGGGCCTTCAGGCAATCGTGCTGCCTGCGTTACGTTTTCTCGACAGGCCGACGCATGCCTTCAAAAACGCGCCTTGTCAGCACGATTGCCTGAAGGCCAGAGATATATCAGAGTTGTTCAGAGGCTCCCTAGCATAAAAGAGTCAGCCGAATTCAATTCAGCTGACTTTTTTTATCCTAAGCTTGAGTACTTCAACAGTTTTTCTAGATCTGTCATGATGTCTTCTGCACTCTGTTCATCGGTGTAATACATCATGACATTGCCGACCGGATCGATCAGCAACACATAGTCTTGCTCGCGCAGTGACAGTTGTGCGCCCGCTTCGCGCATATTGGTCTCTAGAGTAATAGCGTCACTAAAAGCAATCCCCATGCTCGGAAAATCTTCGCGAAACCTAGTTGCTGTCTCTATATTGAGTGGCTGCCCTGCAGCATTGAGATAGTAGCGACGCACACGCTGAATATTTTTGCCTAAGGCGATATGCAGTTGCTGCAAATAATGAAGCCGTTCCTCACATGCCGTAGCACACTGCTGTGCTGTGACAAACACTAGAAGCCAGGGTTTAATCTCGTACTCTTCCGAGTCTGCAAGGGTCGCGATTTCCTCTTCAAAGCTTCTAAAAGCAGGATTGCCCTCGCTGTCGCGCATATCGAGTGCGCTGATGTCCGCAGGAGGATTGATTAGTCGGCCTTTATTAGAGGTAGCCGTGATCTCACCAGTGTCGGTAGCCGATTTAAATGACATCGTTGCTAGGCTGACTGGGAGCGCCGTAATCAATAGTAGAAATGTAAGCTTGAGTTTGTTCTTTGTCTCTGGACTCATTTTGCGTCTCGATTTCGATTCAAAAGCGGGTTCTTGAACCCAAAATATATAAACATGACTAACAGCGCGAAAAGCATTGCGAACCACTGCACTGCATATCCTCTATGTTTCTCAGGAGACATGTTCACGGCCTGCCAGTTCGCTTGTGTAAGGCCTGGGCTTTTCTCCAGCAACCTGACCGAGTACGGAGCGATATTCTTCTCCATGCCAGTGCTTAGCGCGTCAATCTCAAGACTCTGAATTACTTTTGGACCCACATTAGTCGCACTCTCTTCTACGCCACTCAAAAGAAACACCTCATCTAATGGCACATAGATACTGCCTTGTATCGTAACGAGTCCTTCTATAATTGGAATAGATGGCAGTTCACTGCGTGATGCGCCTTGCGCGAGCCAACCGCGATTAATCAGTACGGTCTGTCCAGATTCTGTGACAAAGGGATTTATAAGCTCATAGCCAACACGCCCATTATGTATCTTGTTATCTAGTAGATAGACACGCTCCTGCGCGAACCGTCCGCTCGCCATCACTTTTAGGAAGCCGAGGTCTTGGCGCTGCCAATCGACAGCGTCTAGCGGAATCGCGGGCGCGAGCGTACGCATCTCATAGTCTTGCTGAAGTTGAGTTTTCTCCTGTTCACGATCTAACTGCCATTGCCCTAGCCAAAATAGCAGTGGGGCGAAGGCGAGAGTGAATAATGTCATTTTCCAGCCGGGTTGAAACATAGCGTACTTGTCTAGTACCTCTCGCATTGCAGCGTTTTCGCTTCAAGTGGCTTCCCCACGCTTAGTCAAATACAAAGCCGTGTAGCCTATGTCCGTGTTTGCTATCATGGCGATGTTTTTACTACAGGAATTCACCATGCTAAAGAGCATCATAGTCCTATTGTTAATAGGCATAGTAATTAGTCTTATTGTTGGTTTTGTGTTTTTTTACAAAGACAAAGGCAGATCCAAACGCGTGCTATATGCATTAGGAGTCCGCGTCACACTCGCCGTCATTATGATGGCGTGTATATTCTACGGCTTGACCACTGGCGAGCTAACATTAAGCGCGCCTTGGCTGTAGGGGAAGTGTGGTGCGCAAAATTAGTGGGCAAAGTTGAGTGAGAGTTGCGGGAGCGCCTCACTCAACCGATATTGCCAAATTCTTAAAGCAAGTAGACGAAAATAAACAAGCCTACCCAAACCACGTCAACGAAGTGCCAATACCAAGAAGCCGCCTCGAATCCGAAATGGTCATTAGGCTTGAAATGACCTTTGATGGCACGCACCAACATCACGGCCAACATAAATGTGCCCAGCGTCACGTGGAAACCGTGGAAACCGGTCAATAAAAAGAAAGTGGAGCCGTAGATTCCTGAATCCAAGGTTAGCCCGTAATGCTCGTAGGCTTCCATATATTCTACGACTTGCAAGATAAGGAATATAACCCCGAGGACTACTGTCACTGCCAACCACTGGATTAGTCGCTTACGATTCTCAGCCTTCAATGCCGTGTGCGCAAAATGCACGGTGACACTCGAGGTGATCAGGATCAATGTGTTCCAGAACGGCAGAAACTTCGCGAAGAATGCGACAGACCATTCCTTGACGTCTAAGGCTTCTCCAGGGTTCGTGAATACCGCGCTGTTCGGGTTTTCTATTAGAGGCCACGTCGCCACGAAGTCTGGCCACAGTACTTGACCACTTATGCCTTTGTCGCCTTCGCCGCCAAGCCATGGTACTGCGAAGTTCCTGACGTAGTAGAGCGCGCCGAAGAAGGCCGCGAAAAACATCACTTCGGAGAAAATGAACCAAGACATACCCCAAACATAAGAGCGCTTGAGTTGATCACTATTCATGCCTGCGTGATTCTCGCGAATGACTGTACTGAACCACTTGTAGAGAATGAAGGACAGTAGAGTAAAACCAATCAAGGAAATCCAAGTGGATACGCTAGCGCTCTCGGCGGCCTTTATATTGTTCAAAGCGCTGCCTAGACCATATACCGTCAACACAAGGCCAATCGACGCAAAGAACGGCAATCGAGTCTGTTCGGGAACATAATAAGTTTCGTGGGAGCCTACGCTGGCCATCTTTCAATCTCCAATGGTGATCAATACTGTCACTATTATCTCAATGTCACTGCTGATTCGGACGATTCGTAGTCTGTGATATCAAACAGTGAGTAAGAAAGGGTTAGTTTTGTAATATGTTCTGGAATGTTTTCGTCGATAAAGAATCGAATACCCATCTCGACCTGTTCTCCAGGCTGCAATACCTGTTCCTGAAAACAGAAACACTCGAGCTTTTTTAAATACCGCGCGGCCTCATTTGGGGCAACACTTGGGATTGCTTGGCCAGTCATCACATAGTCATGCACGTTCTTCGCATAATAGCTCACGACTTTTACTTCGCCAGGATGCACTTTGACTTGTGCATCATTTGCGCCGAAATCCCAATCCATCCCCGCGCTGTTCTGTGACAAAAACTGTACAGTGATTAAGCGTTCGCCAATACTTGTTGGTTCTTGTATGGCGACGTTTTGATCGTCTGTTTTTCCGTTCAAACCCGTGATATCACAAATCACGTCGTATAGAGGCACCATGGCAAAACCGAATCCGAACATACCCACGACAGTGAATAGTAATTTTTTTACTAACCTCTTTGTAGTCGAACGTTGCGTTTGGCTCATGGCTTTACCCTCTGTTTACACGACGCTTATTGTGCGTGGATCAGTTTTGGATCTGGCGGAGTAGTAAAAGTGTGATAAGGGGCAGGAGAGTCAACCGTCCACTCCAGACCTTGTGCCCCTTCCCATACCTGCGCCGTCGCTTTCTTGCCGCCTTTAATACACTTGATTACCACTACTAGCAGAATCAATTGAGACGCACCGAACAAGAAGCCACCGACACTGGAAATCCAGTTGAAATCGGCGAACTGCAATGCGTAGTCAGGAACACGACGCGGCATACCAGCCAAGCCCAAGAAATGCTGCGGGAAGAATAGGACGTTTACGCCGATGAACGACAGCCAGAAATGTAGCTTGCCTAGTCTTTCGTCGTACATGTGCCCAGTCCATTTCGGCAGCCAGTAGTACGCCGCCGCCATGATTGAGAACACTGCGCCCGGCACCAATACGTAATGGAAGTGAGCTACAACGAAGTAGGTATCGTGATACTGGAAGTCCGCGGGTGTAATCGCGAGCATCAACCCAGTGAAGCCACCCATGGTGAACAGCACCACGAATGCGATTGCGAACAGCATCGGAGTTTCGAAGGTCATAGAGCCACGGAACATTGTGGCAACCCAGTTGAATACCTTCACGCCTGTCGGCACCGCGATCAACATCGTCGCATACATGAAGAACAACTCACCCGCGATTGGCATCCCCACCGTAAACATATGGTGAGCCCACACGATGAATGACAGGAAGGCGATAGACGCAGTTGCGTACACCATCGAGTCATAGCCGAACAGACGCTTTCTGGCGAACGTTGGGATAATCGCAGAGACGATGCCGAATGCCGGTAGAATCATGATGTATACCTCGGGGTGACCGAAGAACCAGAATACGTGCTGGAACAGTACGGGGTCACCGCCACCGGCCGCATTGAAGAAGCTCGTGCCGAAGTGGATATCGAATAGCATCATCGTGACCACGCCTGCCAGTACCGGCATCACTGCGATCAGCAGATAAGCTGTGATCAACCACGTCCATACGAACAGTGGCATCTTCATCAGCGTCATGCCCGGAGCGCGCATGTTCAATATCGTCGCGATGATATTGATTGCGCCCATAATGGAGGAGGCCCCCATTATGTGAATAGCAAAGATGAAGTAGGTCACTGTGGACGGCGCGTACGTCGTCGAGAGTGGCGCGTAGAAGGTCCAACCGAAATTCGGGGCACCTGCATCCATCAGCAAGGTGGAGGAGAGCATCGCGAAAGCGAATGGCAGGATCCAGAAGCTCCAGTTGTTCATACGAGGCAGGGCCATATCCGGCGCCCCAATCATCATGGGGATCATCCAGTTGGCGAGACCCACGAATGCCGGCATGACGGCACCGAACACCATGATCAAACCGTGCATGGTGGTCATTTGGTTGAAGAAATTAGGTTCTACCAGTTGCAAACCCGGCTGAAATAACTCAGCGCGGATAACCATGGCGAAAGTACCGCCAAGCAAGAACATGGCAAAGCTGAACCACAGATAAAGGGTACCGATATCTTTATGATTGGTTGTAAACAACCATCGCGATAAACCCTTCGCTGGACCGTGATGATGATCATCGTGTGCTGCGCTCATTGTGTCTACTGTCCTCTACTGTGCTTCTAAAATTGCGTTTACGTCGGCTGGCTGGACTAGATCACCAGTACTGTTGCCGAAGGAGTTTCTGATATATGTCACGACCGATGCCAACTCAACTGGACTCAATTGACGGGCGAAGGAGGCCATTGCTGTTCCGGGAACGCCGTAAACAAGCAGCTCGATATTATCGGTGAGGTCGCCATTGACGACGCTGCTGCCGGCCAGTGCTGGGAATGCAGGCGCAAGACCCGCGCCCCCGGCTTGGTGACAGGCGACACACATGCGATTGTAGATTGCCTCGCCCTGGGCCATAGCGTCGCCTCTAGTAATTGAACTAGTGGCCATTGCCTGGACAGCGACAGCCTGCGCCTGACGGTCTGCATACCAGGCATCGTATTCATCTTGTGGAACCGCATGTACTACGATCGGCATGAAACCGTGCTCGATACCGCACAGTTCCGCACATTGGCCGCGGTAGATACCTGGCTCTTCTACGATTGCCCAAATCTCATTGATGAAGCCGGGGATCGCGTCTTTCTTGACGGCGAAATCGGGCACCCACCATGCGTGAATCACGTCATTCGAGGTCACCAAGAAGCGAACCTTCTTGTTGATCGGGATCACGAGGGGATTATCGACTTCGAGAAGATAGGTTTCTGTTTTGGGAACTTCGTTGTTGATCTCTTCACGTGAGGTGCTAAGACTGCTGAAGAAACTAACTTCCTCTTCTAAGGAGTCTTGACGTAAGTAACGATATTCCCAACGCCACTGGTATCCGATCACCTGAATATCGAGATCAGACTCAGATGCGTCATAGGCTTGAGTAAGAACACGGGTTGCGGGAATCGCCATCAGAATCAAGATCACGAAAGGAATGACCGTCCACACAATCTCTACTTTAGTGCTCTCGTGGAAGGTGGCAGACACTGCGCCCTTCGACTTGCGATGGTTAAGGATTGACCAGAACATGACGCCGAATACAACTACTCCGATGGCAACACACCACCAGAGAATTTGCATATGCAGATCGTAGGTCTCGCGACTGATTTGGGTTACGCCCTGGGGCATATTTAAATCCCAGGCGGCCTGAAGGTTGGTGCTGAACATCGAAACTGCCGCAACGGTCAGGGCTAACCACAGCTTTGCTTTAGGCAACATTCGCCGTGTCTCCATTGATTAGAAAAAGGCTGAGTAAAAATTAGTCTTTGTTATTTATGTCCGGCCTCGCTTCTTAAATGAGGCCTTCGGCTAAGATTACAGCGACGATCTGATTTAAACCTGCAGGTCAACTGACCCTAATCCATCTGAGTGGATTTGCTCACCAAGTTTAAGCAATCGATACCGCGTACAACTAAAAGGTACTATCTCGGAAACATCCAAGACAAATAGAGAACCCTTCAAAATCACGCAGGAGTAACAGAAGCGCAGGGATTATAGCAAAAACTCTTTTTGAAATACCATCCTACAATACCGGAATTGACGTCTATTTCGGTCGATAATGGCAATAAGCTGTCACTTCCGTCTTTCTTTTTCTAGCGCAACAGTCCGTCTTGCTTCAGCAAGGCCTCCAACTTAGGCTCGCGCCCCATAAATGCTTCGAATAGCACCGACGCATCGTCCGACCCCCCTCGCGAGAGCAGCTTATTGAGGAAATTTTCGCCTGTCTCCTGGTTAAACACCCCTTTTTCTGCAAAAACCGAGAACACATCGGCCGAGAGCACTTCCGCCCACTTATAGCTGTAGTACCCCGCGGCATAGCCTCCAGAAAAGATATGCGAGAAACCGTTTTGGAACCGATTGGATGACGGCACTTCGAACACTGAAGTAAGTGTTCGCACATCCTCCATCACTTGCGAAACAACGTCTGTGTTAAATGGCCCCGCTAACTGGTGAAGCTTGAAATCGAACATCGCGAACTCCAATTGGCGAACCGTTCGCATGCCTGCGTGAAAGTTCTTCGCCTTCAAAAGCTTGTTTAGGAGCATTTCGGGTAGCGGTTCCTGAGTTTGATAGTGAGAGGAAATCATCGCGATCGGCTGTTTATCCCAACACCAGTTCTCCATAAGTTGGCTTGGCAACTCTACTGCATCCCATGCGACGCCACTGATGCCGGAGCAACGCAGGTGGGTCTCTACGGTCAACATATGATGCAGCCCATGCCCGAACTCATGGAAAAGCGTTGTCACTTCGTTGTGCGAAAGCAGGGCTGGCGACTTTCCGCTGCCTTTTGAGTAGTTACACACGAGGTAGGCCACGGGTGTCTGAACGCTGCCATCCGCCAAGACTCTGCGTGACCGACACTCCGCCATCCACGCCCCCGAGCGTTTACCTTCGCGAGTAAACACATCGAAATAGAAACGCGCGATCAACTTGTTATCGCGACTCACATCGAAAGCCTCGACAAGCGGGCTCCATTTGCTCATCTGAGTATTAGGCTTTATCTCAATGCCGTAAATGCGGTTAGCGATAGCAAACAAGCCTTTCTGCACCTGGGCTAGAGGGAAATAGGGTCGCAATTCCTCTTGTGAAATATCGAAATTACGCTTGCGAAGTTTTTCGCTGTAATAAGCGATATCCCAAGCTTGCAGCTGGGAAATACCGTGCTCTTCTCGTGCAAACTCGCTCAACTCCTCGAATTCCGCCTGTGCCGCAGGCACTGCAAGAACCGCGAGATCGGCAAGGAAATCATTAACTCGATCGACAGACTTCGCCATTTTCCGTGCCACGGACACCTCTGCATAGCGGCGATAGCCGAGCAACTGCGCAAGCTCTGTGCGACAGGCCAAGATCTCCGCAATTAACCCCGTGTTATCAAACTGCAAGTCGTGACCGCCCTGGTCGGACGCGCGTGTAGTAAAGGCTGTATACATCTCTTCGCGCAATTGACGATTATCGGCGTGAGTACTGACCGCGATATAGCAGGGGGCGTCTAGAGTCAAAAGATAGCCTTGCTGGTCTTTACTACTGGCCAAGTCTACGGCTGTCTGCAGACTGGCTTCAGGCACCCCCTCCAAGTCGGCCTTATCCTCGATTAACTTACTCCAAGCCATACTTGAGTCGAGAACGTTATTACTAAACTTCGTAGATAACTTACTTAACTTGGCCTCAATTGCTGCAAATTGCTCCTTTTTCTCATCTTCGAGATCGACCCCGGCAAGCTTGAATTCCAGCAGATAATCGCGCAGAACCTTGCGCTGCGTGTTACTAAGCTCTAGCGCCCGCGCGCGAGCCTCCAAGGCTTGTACACATTCGAACAGCGCCCGATTCTGGCCTAATTCAGTGTAGTACTGTGTGATAAGAGGTTGGCATTTGTTATAGGCCTCGCGGATTGCCGCGGTATTATTTACAGCGTTGAGATGACTTGCCGTCGACCAGACTTTGCTTAAGCTGTCTTCCATCTCATCCAATGGCGCCATAAGGCTTTCCCAATCGGGAGTTTTTTGATTCTTAGCGCTGGCCAATAGCGCAATTAACGTCTCCCTGTTTTGACCTAGCACATCGTTAACGGCAGGCTCTATATGCTCGGCGTTGATGCCGGGGAAATCGGGTAATTCGTCAAATTGAAGGAGTGGGTTGTGGCGCATGCTTACCTCGTTAGTCAGTGCTCTAATCTTGCTGAAGCGATAGATCCGCGATGCGGTTAGGCCTCGCGTATCTATATACTACTGCAACGCAGTGCTACATTACCAAACAAGCCCATAAACCTTTCCCCAAATGCCCTTCAGAGTATCTACATGAGTATTCGCGCTTTCGAGAAACAAATTCCTAAAGTGGATAGAACCGCCTTCATCGACCCGGCCGCCTTGGTGATTGGCAAGGTCACTATCGGCCAGCACTCTTCAGTATGGCCTTTCGCTGTAATCCGAGGGGACGTAAACACTATTTCGATCGGGGATCGTTGCAGCATCCAGGATGGCACCGTCATTCATGTAACACACGATGGCGCCTTGAATCCCGGCGGCTTTCCTACGCGAATAGGCAATGACGTTACTGTTGGCCATAAGGTAATGCTGCACGGTTGTAGCATCGGCGACAGAGTCTTGGTGGGCATGGGCGCTATCGTAATGGACGGCGTGACAATCGAGTCCGATGTCGTGGTTGGCGGTGGCAGCTTAGTCCCACCAGGCAAAACACTGGAAGGAGGCTATTTATATGTGGGTTCGCCGGTTAAGAAGGTGCGCAAACTGAGCGAGGCGGAGCTCGAGTATTTTCAATACACCGCAGGAAAGTATGTTGAACTAAAGGAGCAACACAAACACTCATTGGCAGGAGCGGAATCGGACTATGGTTGAAGCCTTGGGGTTAAAAAGTCCTAGGATTGAGACGCTCTAGGCTTGCTTCAGCATGTCGCGTAATTGGCGGATAACCGGCGCTGTCTGCGGACTGTGTCCACGCCAAATGTTAAAGGTCTCTGCGGCCTGTTCGACAAGCATCCCCAGACCATCCAATGCCTTTGCTGCCTGCAGGGACTTGGCCCAGGTTTGAAACTTAGTATCACCTACGCCGTAGATCATGTCATAGCACCAAGTGTGAGTGCTTACAGTCGCGCTATGTACCACAGGAAGGTCATTTTGCAGGCCGGCGGAGGTACCGTTGATAACAAAATCGAAGGCTTCTTCGGGGATCTCGCTGAAGTGAACGGCACGGATACTGACCTTCCCCTGCACAGAATCGGCAAGTGCCGCAGCCTTCGCCAAAGTTCGATTGGCGATGTATATCTCGCTAGGTGACTCGGCGATTAGATTGGGCAAAACCCCTCTAACTGCGCCTCCGGCTCCAAGCAGGAGAATACGTTTGTTGCTTAACTCCGCGCCGTGATTCTGCTTCAGGTCTCGCAACAAGCCCGTGCCATCAGTGTTCTCGCCAACGAGCGCCCCGTCGGGGCCACGGTATAGGGTGTTCACTGCACCAGCTTTGCGTGCCGCCTCACTATGACGCTCCGCCATAGCCCAAGCACGTTCCTTGAAGGGCACAGTAATGTTGAGCCCTTTACCGCCACCCTCGAAGAACTCCGCAACGCGAAGCTCGAAGGCATCAAGCTCAACCAACAGCGCACTGTACTCTAAGCTCTGCTGCGTCAGCTCCGCGAAACGGGCATGTATCCAAGGAGATTTGCTGTGCTTAATCGGATTGCCAATGACTGCGTATCGGTCCAAATCATTCCCCTCAGGCACTATGCCCAATCCCGGAAGCGGAGGTAGTCAGTGTATAAGCGCGCCTCTTCAGTGCCCGCCTCTGGGTGCCAGTCATAATCCCAACGCACCACTGGGGGCAAAGACATCAAGATTGACTCTATACGGCCAACGCCGGACTGCAGCCCGAAGAGAGTGCCTCGGTCATATACCAGATTAAATTCGACATAGCGGCCGCGCCGATAGCATTGGAAACGCTTGTTCTGCTCGGTGAAACTGAGGTCTTTGCGACGATTCACGATCGGGACATAAGCTTCCAAATAGCTGTCGCCCAAGGCTTGCACCATCTCGAAGCAAGCCTCGAAGGGCATTTCGTTGAAATCGTCGAAAAACAGGCCGCCGATGCCGCGGGGTTCATCACGATGCTTTAGATAAAAGTACTCATCGCAATGCTTCTTGAACCGTGGGTATAAGGACGCATCGAATTGCTCGCAGGCGCGTTTCGCCGTGCTATGCCAATGCTGGCAGTCTTCATCGAAACCGTAATAGGGCGTTAGGTCGTAGCCACCGCCAAACCACCATACAGGCTCCTCGCCCGGCTTCTCGGCGATGAAAAAACGAAAATTGGCATGGGAGGTGGGCACCATGGGGTTATCGGGGTGAATCACCAATGATACGCCCATGGCTTGAAACGAGCGCCCAGCAAGCTCCGGGCGTGTCGCCGAGGCCGATGGCGGCAGTTTCTCACCAAAAACATGGGAGAAATTCACACCCCCTTTCTCAAATATCGCGCCGTCGCTGATGACTCGGCTGCGGCCAGTGCCACCGCCGTCTCGTTCCCAGGCGTCAGTGCGGAATTTCGCCGACTGGTCGATCGCCTCTAAACCATTACAGATGCGGTCCTGAAGACCCAATAAATAGTCTCTAACCAGAGCAATCTGGGCCGCGTTAATTAGCCCAGTGGCCCCGGTCATGACTTTCTGGACTCTTGCAATGCGCGATCTTGGGCCTGCACATTGACCGCCTTCTGTTCACGCTCTGCCTTCACTCGCTTGGCAAGCTCAGGGTCTTGAAGGGCGAGAATCTGTGCTGCGAGGTAGCCAGCGTTTTTCGCGCCAGTCTTGCCTATCGCAACAGTTCCCACTGGAATCCCTGCGGGCATCTGCACTGTCGAAAGGAGAGAGTCCATTCCCTGCATGGGGCCGGAATCGATAGGCACGCCTATCACTGGCTTCAGGGTATGGGCAGCAACAGCGCCGGCGAGATGTGCAGCAAGGCCGGCACCTGCGATAAATACGGCGCAGCCGCGCGCTTCGGCGTCTACTATGTATTGCTGAGTCGCCGCCGGCGTGCGGTGGGCGGAAGTAATTTTCATCTCGCTGATGATGCCGAGACTAGTAAGTACATCGTTAGCGCCCTGCATGACTGGTAAATCTGACTCAGAACCCATCAGTATTGCGACAAATGCGTTAACCATTTCTGGTCCTCGGTAGGGGGAAAAAATAGAGCCGTGAAATTACAGCAGTCTGTTTCGCCATGCAAGTACAGGGAACCTCTGAACAACTAAGGAGCCTCTGAACAACTCTGATATATCTCTGGCCTTCAGGCAATCGTGCTGACAAGGCGCGTTTTTGAAGGCATGCGTCGGCCTGTCGAGAAAACGTAACGCAGGCAGCACGATTGCCTGAAG